>Ga0222717_10000001_pt1 | contig 370056 bp, 345 predicted proteins | sample C33_18DmetaG_FD_165053 | JGI IMG/M metagenome (GOLD analysis project Ga0222717, IMG submission 165053) | Estuarine water microbial communities from San Francisco Bay, California, United States - C33_18D | ecosystem: Environmental > Aquatic > Marine > Unclassified | place: USA: California... | reverse complement strand
TTGTCACGGACAAATTGCGCAGCTACAACGTGGCTCATAGAGCGCTGATCCCTGATACGATTCATGACACGAACCAATATGCGAATAATCGAGCTGAACTTTCACACAAGCCGACACGAGTGAGAGAACGGGGCATGCGTAAGTTCAAATCGATGCATCACGCACAGCGGTTTTTAGGAGCTCGTGCGGCGATCTATAATTTATTTAACTTAGGCAGACATTTGGTTTCTGCAGAGATCAACCGATATTTTTGGCTGCCTGCTTTTACGTCTTGGGATAAAGCGGTAGCGATATAAAACTTGATTTGGGGCGAATTTCCTTAACTTGGACAGTTAAGTTGTCAATACCCCTATCGTTGACGAGCACGAGCTATCACAAGAAATATGTCTTCTTTTTAAGTTTTTAGTGTCCTTTAGTTCTTCTAGGCGACGGCAAGCTGTAGTATGTGGAGCTGCCTACCTATTCTCTTTCACTAAATCTAAAAATCACGGAGCCCCTATATGAAAGCCATAGTCTTACAAGAGCTAAAGAGCGACGCCGAAGGAATTGATTTATTCGATTCTCTGGTAACAACCGATGTGCCGTATCCAGAGCCGGGGAAAAATGAAGTGATTGTTAGGGTAATGGCCAGTGCGCTCAATCACCGTGATCTGTGGATAGTTCGGGGTTTGTATGCAGGCATTAAGCCGCCGGTCATTCTTGGCTCGGATGGAGCCGGGTTAGTAGACAAGGTCGGTGACGGCGTTGATGCAGACTTGGTCGGCAATGCGGTAATCATTAATCCCAGCTTACGTTTCGGTGATAACCCACGAGTACAGGGTAGCGAGTTCAGTATTCTCGGTTTGCCAGAAGATGGCACACAGGCGGAATACGTTAGGGTGCCAGCCGACAATGTATTCGCAAAGCCAGACTTCTTGAGCTTTGAACAAGCGGCAGCACTGCCTCTAGCTGGCATTACAGGCTATCGAGCTTTGTTCACCCAGGGCAAACTGGAATCAGGTCAGGTGGTTGTCATAAGTGGAATCGGGGGCGGTGTGTCTTCGCTAATGCTGGCGATGGCAGTAGGGCGCGGAGCGAAGGTTTATGTTACTTCCGGTAGTGATGAGAAAATTGACGCCGCGGTAGCAGATGGAGCTATCGCTGGCGTGAATTATCACAATGAAGATTGGGTCGAGCAGTTGCAAGCGCTAACCGAAACAGACGGCATCGATTTGGTTGTTGACAGTGCCGGTGGCAATGGCTTTGCTTCACTACTTGATTGTCTGAAACCTGGCGGGAGATTGACTTTCTTTGGCGCCACTCGTGGTTTTCCTTCCGGCATCGATCTGCGCAAAATGTTTTTCAAGCAAATTACTATTCAAGGAACCACCATGGGAAACAACGCGGACTTTGCCAACATGGTTGAGTTGGTTAACAGCTTACAGATGCAGCCTCGGATAGACGGACCCACATCTATAAGGGATATTCGTCAGGCTTATAATAAGATGCACACGGGTGATCAATTTGGAAAATTGGTGCTGACTCATGACGTATGGAATTAGACTGAGGCGCGGAGATAGTTATTTTCGTGGTTGTTGGAAGCACTGCTTCCACACTCCCTTGCTAATATCTACTCTGCTTGGGTCATAATAGATCTGTGTAGACTGTGAGAATCTTGCGCACTCCAGGGTGTCAGTTTCATATGTCATGAATGCGTTTTAATCCGCTTTTTAACAAGGTAAATCTTCCTATGCCAGCAAATATTTCAATCATTGCCGGTCCCACTTCCCACAACTATTTTTCTCAACGTCTTCGTCTTAATTATGTGGACTGGGGCAATCCCGATGCACCTCCCATGATCTTGATTCACGGCGGGCGTGACCACTGTCGCAATTGGGATTGGGTTGCTGAACATTTTCGCGACGAATACCACATTATCGCGCCGGACTTGCGTGGTCACGGAGATAGCCAATGGATGGAAGGTGGCACTTACACCCAATTGGATTACGTTTACGATATCGCCCAGCTATTACATCAGAAGAATATGAGGCCTGTAACCATTATTGGCCATTCCTTGGGTGGTTCTATTTCCTTGTTATACACCTCTGTCTATCCAGACAATGTAAAAAAACTAGTAGCTATAGAAGGTCTGGGACCCTCCCCATCCATGCAGGAAAAACTTAAAGAAAAACTCATAGGAGACCGAATTCGCGATTGGATGGGAGATTTGCGCAAGTCGTCGGGACGCTCAGCGCGGCGCTATCTCACTTTGGAAGATGCGTTCCAGCGTATGCAGGATGAAAATCCTCACCTGTCAGAAGCGCAAGCTCGGCACCTGACTATCCACGGTAGTAATCAAAATGAAGACGGTACCTTTAGTTGGAAATTCGACAACTATGTGCGCTTCTTCGCTTTTAGCGGCCTACCTAGCAATGACTTAAAGAAATTATGGGGCGACATCAAATGCCCAGCCTTACTGGTACGCGGCGTAGAGTCGTGGGCGTCAGATCCAGTTGCCGACGGACGCACTAAATACTTCAACTGCCCTATCGAAGTTGAAGCGTTTGAGAAAGCCGGGCATTGGGTGCACCACGATCAGCTTGAGGGCTTTGTTCAGCGTGTAAGAACTTTTTTGGCGGATTAGATCGAGTAGAAATCGAAAGCGCTCCGTTGTTGAGGTCACCCGGAGGTGGTGTTGTTGAAGGTTGGGTTTGTTCGGTACTGGCAAGTTAGAATTGATGGACCAGGCCCGTTAGCGGGTGTGTTGAATGACAGAGTATGGGTTGTAGTACTTTGCTATTTAAAATCTAAATAGAAGTTTGATTTCAGTGTATCGAGCGGAGAGCCAAGGAGATGGCCGGTCAGATTCTTGTTAAGCCGGTTTGTTGTTGAAAACTTTGCTCTTGCATAGGCCAATGGAGCCAGGCGGCAACTAATGCGAGACCAATACCTACGAGCCACATGCCATTATAATTACCAGTAGACTCATAGAAGTAGCCGCCAAGCCATATTCCGCTAAAACTACCGAGCTGGTGGCTCATAAATACAATGCCATAGAGGAATGGCATGTGACGCGTTCCGAAGAAAAGTGCAACTAACCCAGAAGTTGGCGGAACCGTGGCGAGCCAGAGAAAGCCGATAACTCCGCTAAAAACAAATATCGAAGCGATAGAGGGCGGAGTGATCAAAAACCCTATGATCGCGATAGCTCTACCAAGGTAGATAAAAGTTAGCAGTTTGTGCATAGGTTTACGGCCACTTAAAATGCCTGAATAATAGGCGCCCGCCACGTTACAGAGACCTATGAGACCGATACTCCATGCTGCTGTCTGAGGGCTAAATCCTAAATCGACGATATAGGCGGGCATGTGCACTGTGATGAAAGCTAAGTGAAAGCCGCAAACAAAAAACCCTGCGACGAGAATAGAGTAGGAACGAATGCTGAAGGCACGGTACGCCAGCTGCACCAGGCTTATAGGAAGGTCCTCAGAACTTGGCGCTGCGGCAGCGGCTGCATATCGAGCGAGTGGGATAGCAAAGAGGGCCATGCTGAAAGCGACTAGGCCCATGATCTGAAGTGCCGATAACCAACCGACGGTTTCTAAGATGAATTGGGTGCTCGGTACGACAAGAAACTGCCCTAAACTTCCTGCTGCCGTGCCAATTCCCAGGGCCCATCCACGTTTCTCCTCAGGCACAGCCGCGGCGATAGCCGGCAATACAATGCCAAAGGAAGTGCCAGCAATCCCAGCGCCCACTAATAAGCCTGCGGTAGAATTAAGAGCCAGAGGTGTAGTTGATAGGCTCATACCTAGAATGCCTAATCCGTAAAGTACTACCCCACCTATCAGCACGCGGAGATTTCCAAAGCGGGTACTGAGACCGCCGGCAAGTACAGCGAACCCTCCCCATGCAAGATTTTGAATTCCAAGAGCCATGGCCAACACATCTCTTCCCCAGCCATTAGCACTAGACATCGGCTGCATAAAAAGACCAAATCCGGAGCGCAATCCAAAAGAGAGAATGAGCAGTAGGCAGGCGCTTATCAATACAGGAAGATAGTGGCGGGAAGTTGCAGTCATAATTAATAATTTTTTGTTGTTCAGTAGTTAGTCGTACATAACTTTTGGCGATTGGTTATAGTCGATTACGAGCACGGCCTGTGCAAATAGTTCACAGTAAAAATCTTATATAGCCCTTCTAAACCGTTTCTCCAGAATAGTATGTATACGGGTGCAATGGAACCATCCTGACTTATCGGGGTGTACTCATAGGATGAGTGCTGGCTGGGCGGTTGATAGGTTTAAGGTGCTACAAGCTCTTCATAACTCAATAATCGGAAAATCAAATTGGCTGCATCAATAAGTTGAAAACTAACATTGAAAGTTTTATTAATTGGACTTCCCAGGGTTTGCTAGACACCAAATAGCGTTAAAATGTAACTCTATGAGAGGTGTTTATGAAAGGCAAACGTTAGCAGGAAGATATAAAGACCCATATAGGTGCGATTACGGTTGGCGATGCGGCCGGAGCAATGGTTCTGGGACCTGCAGAGGACGGCAGGGGAATCGATCAGATACGTTGCTGATCTTTAAGCCGGCATCATGCTTTATGTTCCTATAATCATAACGATTACGGGAACCTATCCTTTAATATGGACATGGGACGGATAAGCGCTGTAACGCTTAAATTAGTGAAGGATCTAATTGGCCCTACCTATCATGAGCTGAATTGGCGACCGGAAAATGTTGATCTGTTTATCCCCCATCAAGTTGGGCAGCGGCCATTTTTGAAGGTTTTAGATATTGTCGGGGTCCAGAAAGAGAAATCGATAGCTACATTTACCAAACTAGGCAACCTGGCATCTGCCACGGTGCCGGTATGCTTCGACAGGATGAAGCAGCAGGGGAGATTGTTGCCAGGTTCGAAGATGTTAATGGCGAGTTCTGGTAGCGGTATCGTAGCTTCTTTTGTTGGCATGTCGCTATAAGAGGAGGAATTGCCTCTCATTAGAGGTGATTTGCTCTGGAAAAGGCCCGCTATTGTCGTTAGAATAATTGCTTCCCACGATTATCAGGGCTATTACACATGGAATCAAATGCACTGATTTTTCTAGGCACGGTAGCTTTTATAGGGATGATCCTAAAATTCGCCATCCTATTTAACGTAAGTATTAAGAGCCAGATAGCGGAGAGTTTCGTCGTAGTCTGTATCTTTTTCCTGTTGCAGAACGTGTCTGAATTCCTTGGTTATTTTACTTACAACATATCCGAACAAGTGGGTTTAGCATTTGTTCATATATACATGATAGCACTCTATTTTCTCTTTCCTTCGGTTCTAGTTTTGGCGCTCACCCTCGTGGAATCAAAGCAGCTTAAGGCGGTTAGAACTATCTTATATGGCATCGCGTTTTGTATAAGTGTTGCTCATCTGAGCGGCTATATAGTAGACGGAATCAAATTTGTTGGCTGGTCCGCTGTTATAACCCCGGGGAGTTATTATTGGGCCGCCATTTCCTATCCAATGCTCATGACAATTTCTACTGTCATCGTGCTCTTCAAGCACTACATCGCTAATAGCAGTTTTGAGATCAGGAATCGCTGCAAGGTGAATCTGCTGGCGTTTAGCCCTATGTTCCTGGTTGCTGTTCTAGTCATATTGTTTAGATTGGCTGGGTTCGAGTCGTCCACCGCTATCACCATGCCGGCGGCGACTATATTTTTCCTCTTCGTCATGCTGCTACAGACAAACGGTAATATCTTCTGGGCATCTCTGCGATTAAAGATTCTTATATCAGTTCTTACGCAGAAGAATATTAATACCCTGGTCGAGATCTTGGTAAACATCGAGAAGCTGAGAATTACCGAGGCACTGAAGGCTAGCAATGGCATGCAGCGCAATGCGGCAAAGCTGCTCAGTGTTCCGCCCTCTACGCTGAACAAGAAGATCGCAAAGTACGAAATTTGTGCTGAAGACTTTCAGCAACTTAGCGTCTTCGATGCGATTAAATCTCGACGACTCGCCTCCTAATCCAGGTCCCCTGGGGCGCTCACAAACATCGTACCAACAACCCTGTTATATTCTCGCTTCATGGTTGCTGCCCTCGATTTTCCTTCCCGAGACTGAGAGGCTTGAATAGGCCAGCTTTTTCTCCGTACCCAAGATGTAGCTGGAGTATGCCTATGAGGACGGCTCTGTCTTACACTGTCCTGAATGGGCACCCGGTGAGGAGACGCCGTCTGTAGAGAAAGTGATAAGCGATGCCAATGCTAATGTGCTCACCGATGGCAAAAGCTTATCAGAGACCTTAGGATGAGGGGCAGCTCTTCGATGGTAACAGTTGGCACAAAAGTGAAAATCATTCGCCTAGTCGAAGGTGGCCACGATATTGACTGTAAAATTGACGGTATCGAAGCGATGAAATAGAAATCCATGTTCGTTAAGAAGGTGTAGGCAGACTGTTTCGATGCTTTCAATACTCATTAGATGTTTCTCTAGCTAGAGCTTTCTGTTTATCGCGAACTCAATCCAGCGCTGTTTCGCCCGGGCATGGGATTGCCTATACTGCTGCTTTAGGTGATGAAGCTTAGAGGGTTGTCCGCAGCCCCGTTTGAATAGGAATGATCTTAACTATGTATGAAGCAAATTGGATGTCGATCATCCCTCCATTGCTAGCAATAGGCTTGGCAATCGTAACGCGGCAAGTAATTTTGTCCCTCAGTGTTGGTATCTGGATCGGCTTCTGTCTGCTCGAATCGGCTAATCCTGTTGCCGGTATAGGACTAGCGCTAGACGGCGTAGTCAATGTGTTTTCCGATGCCGGCGATACGCGGGTTCTCATGTTTACCTTAATAATCGGCGGCCTTATCGCCACTATCGAGAAGGTCGGGGGCGTTCGTGGTTTTATACACTTGCTAGAGCATCGAAACTGGGTTACTAACGGCAAGCGCGCGCAGTGGTTGGCTTATGCGACAGGCGTAGTGGTTTTTATCGAATCCAATATAACGCTGTTAATTGCTGGCGCCATATCTAGGCCGCTTTTTGATAGATACAAGATATCCAGAGAGAAGCTGGCTTATATTATCGATTCAACATCTGCTCCTATTTGTGTGCTGATTCCATTAAATGCCTGGGGTGCCGTAATAATCAGCCTCCTCGGATCGGCCGAGATTGAGAATCCCATCGATATTTTTATCTATGCGATTCCGTTTAACCTCTATCCTATTGTAGTCATCTTGTTCTGCGCCTTTGTCATTTTTCGCGATGTTGATATTGGGCCAATGGAAAAGGCGCAAAAAAGAACCGAGGCTGGAGATCTGCTGTGGCCGCATGCAACACCAATGGTAGATCCCGCGATCCTTTCCCAACAGGCTGACCATAGTGATGCTGACAAGGCGCGATTCATGATTGTGCCGATAGTGGTTATGGTAATTAGCATGCCTTTAGGCTTGTATGTAAGCGGCGGCGGCAATATAAGCGCCGGATCTGGTTCAACATCTGTTCTATGGGCGGTACTTGCGGCCCTTGTTACGTCATGGGGCTTAACTTTGCAACAGGGCCGAATGGGTCTTGAAGAGTTGATGCAGATTTTCTTAAAGGGAGCAGGGGGGCTGTTGCCGGTGACAATGATTTTGTTGTTTGCTTTAGCGCTCGGCGATGTGGCTAATCTTTTGGGTACTGGTGCTTACGTAGCTCAACTGGTACAGGAAAGTATTCCTCTAGCCTTTCTGTTGCCCCTGCTGTTCATTATCTCGGGTTTTATAGCATTTGCTATAGGTTCTAGTTGGGGAACGTTTGCCATCATGATACCGCTGGCCATTCAGATCTCTGTCTCTATCGACCTGAATAGCTCACTGTTTCTTGCTGCTGTTTTGTCTGGCTCGGTGTTTGGAGATCATGCGTCGCCAATAAGTGACACTACGGTTGTAGCGTCGATGGCCTCGGCTACAGACCATATAGATCACGTTAGAACACAATTACCTTATGCGTTGATTAGCGGTGCCATCGCTGCGTTTGGGTTTTTGTTGCTGAGTATGTTTCTTCTTTAGCGAGGCTAATCCATAGCTCTTATTTCTGTTATAGGGATCATTTCGATATCCTTGAACTTTTCGTTCGCCGGCAAGTTGTCGTCGATTAGATTGCTGATGCTGGAGTAGGTGTCAGTAACAAAGACAGACTCATTGCCGTGGGTCTTGCGCGTGATGCCAAAATTAATTCTGTCGCGCTTTTTCTGAGGTATCTGGTTCAGCATATTTTTCGTAGCCCAAACAGAACCGTTTCGTGCAAAATCACTAATACGTGACGCGTAGTTAATTGTCTCGCCCAGCACGGTGAATTCGACGTGCCCGCCAGCATGGTAACTGCCAAACCATTCCTGACCTTCATTTAGCCCTATGTTTAAAAAGATATCGCTAAACCAACCTTTTCGTGTCTGCCATTGCTGGGTGATTCCTTTCATCATTTTCTGCAACTCGAGAGAGCACTCTATAGCATTCAGCTTGTAGTCACAGTCCGACTGTGGGAAGAAGTAGTACACCATCCCATCGCCGGCATGCTTGCCATAAGTACCATAGAACCGACGAAATATGGGTGCACTCTCTTGCCAGATATTGTTGATGAGTTCGAAGTATTCTTCTGCAGGCAGTTCCGAACAAATTTTTATCGAATTCTGCAAGTCTGCCACCATAACGGTGACATCGGTGAGATAAGGCTTGCGCCTTTTTAGCAATTCATTGATAACCTGGTTTCGCTTGCTTAGAAAATCTAACAGATAATCATCATTGAGAACTACCGGACTGTGGGTGAAAAAGATTCCTTCACGATAGAAGCAGACATAGAGATCGTGTGGCGAGAGACTCCCTTTGTCGTCTGCAAGCATAGTAGGGAAGTGAATCATTGGCTCTCTTCCCACTGGCGCAACGTGATCGTAGACGTCTTTGAGTATGCCCAGTTCATCGCCATCCAGCGCCGTATAGATTTTAATCAATGCTTGTTGGCTTAATCTTTTCTTGCCTGCTGCGAGGTGTGGACGTAACAGCTCCCGTATGCGGTCAGGATCTGTACCCGCTTCGGTGCTGAATAGTAATATTAGTAGGTTGCGAGACTCCAGGTCCCCGGGAAGCTCTTTGCTATGGTTGAAAAAGGAGTGCTGCGCCTGATTATTCCACCAGATAAGCTCGAAATTGTTGTTCACCATATAGGATGGGCCCGGAAGTTCTTCCAGGCTGCCATCGAATGAAAGGTTCTGGGTCATCCGTGGAGAAGATAGTTTGCCGGGCGATCCCTGCCCAGCATCCGAGGAAATAGCTCTTCTGGCTTTTTCAAATCCCATAGTATCCGATGGGCCTCCAAATCCAGAGGTTATAAATGCAGGTGCACTTGATTCATTTTCCTGCAACTTTGGCAGGGGAGTCATACTCTCATTAAACTCCCTTGCGATTTGCGCCATGGTTTGGCCTTTTTTCTTTAATATTTTGACCTGCTTAATGCGCTCGGCTGCATCCTCATGGAAGTAGCCGAGGCGGGTAGCGCGGCCTTCGCCCTCGCTAGGTGTCTTGATTACCGGGCTTGGCAGTATGCCCAATGCCACATAGTTATTCAGTGTGGCTCGAGAAATCCCAGTAATTTCAATAAGTTGCTTGCTATTCAGCATGATTCTTCACTCATTTCTAATGTCTGGTCAGAATAAATAGACAGTATAGGTGTGTCAACAGTACAAGTAGACTGATTATGCATACTGTATAATTAAACTGTATAAAAAGGCTTGCTTAGTAGCTCTGCCACGGGCTATGGGAGGATGTTGTAGGCTAGTTATTCGGCAGGGAGCCTGACGCAGCGCAGGGTGACCGTAGAAGCTGTTATTATCGTTGTTTCTCAAGAATGTCAGCAGGAATTGATAGCAGATGGAATTTAAACGAATAGACGTGCATCAGGCGCGGGCAATGTTAGAAGAAGCTTCCGAGAGCGGCCTTCAGTTGGTAGATATACGAGATGAGCGGTCCTTTAGCAATGGCCGTATCAGTTCGGCACTGCACTTAGACAACAGTGGCGTGCAGCCCTTCATTGAAAATGCCGATCCGAGTAAACCTCTTATCGTATATTGCTATCACGGAAATATGAGTCAATCTGCCGCCGCGTATTTCTCGGAACAGGGATTTGAAGATACCTATAGTATGGATGGCGGGTTTAGTGACTGGGAGGTCAATTTTTCTGACAAGATTGAGGTCGACTAGGGGGTGGTCGAATTCTCCTCATCTCGCTTAGCGAACATACGCTTGGCTGTCATTGCCGTCACCATGTAGATCATGTTGATCATTGCCCAGGCAAAAATTTCCAGCGTCCACAAGGCGTGGGTTTCAGGATCTACAAATTTTGCGATAAAGATCAGAAGTGACCAGACGAGCAAACCCACTAACGGGAGCCCCGAGACCAGGCCCCAATTCCTATCCCATTGGCGAATTGCGGCAATGTTAAGCACGGCGCTTCCAGCGGTAGCAGCAAACACAATGAGTATGATCAGTGTAGTCCAGAGCATTACGGAGCTGGCTTCGATTTCAGCGGCTGCGAATACGTCGCTAGATAGCCCTAGGGCTAACAAGCCAAACGGGACGGCTCTGAACTTCGATCCATTGCGGGATTCACTGCTTCTAACATTATGCAAAGTCTGTTTCCTTGTTACTCTATTTCTGTGCGCTACCATTTAGATAGCGCCCGCGATGCGGTTCCAGCTTGCCGTTTAATCTTTGAATCCGCAACGGGATTAAAACAAAGCCGGGCGACTTAGGAAAGAGTTCATTTATGTGTTTCTATTTTCAGGCAGTCTTGTGATCATCTAGGCCTAATCCTCAATTACAGCGAGAATGGCTAAGCTCCGTTAATTCTTCATAGCCCGGGTTTTGCTACAGGAGTTAGCAGAGGGATTGGAGTAAGAGTTAGAATAGGGGCTTAGCACAGATGTTTAGAACAATCGGGTTTCTACTTAATCGAATAATAGTCCACTAGCATAAAAATTGTTTCGCCTTTTGCGGAGATCTTGGCCAGCGAGTCATTCTTTGGGAGTAATTAATGAATACACGAGTCTCTACTGGGCTAATTCTACTAGCCACACTTAGCAGTTGTGCAAATGGTCTTTCTTCTAATGGGGTGCCAGTTCGAATAATAGCCGAACGCGGGGGATTTGTTCCTGAAGGAATCGAGTATGACAATAATCGCAATCGTTTTCTTACTGGCTCTATCTCAGAGGGCACCATTTACGAAGTCACTTCCAGTGGCAGACTTATTCCTGCTATTACTTCGCCAGATCTAAACGCCTCCGTAGGTATAGAAGTCGATGAATTGCGCGATCAGCTTTTTGTTGCGAACTCGAATACGGCAAGTGCTAACGGTGCCGCTGAACTGGGTATATATGATCTTGCTACTGGCGAGCAGATAGCTATGGTCGATCTGGCCGCAAGCATTCCCAATAAACCAAGCGACTCTGGCCATTTTGCCAATGATGTGGCGGTGAGTTTGGCAGGTGTCGCCTATGTCACTGACAGCAGAATGAAGATTGTCTACAAAGTTGACCGTTATTATCGAGCGAGCGTGTTACTAGATTTTGGCATAGATGCCGAATATGGGCTGAACGGAATTGAATATCACCCGTCTGGCATTTTGATAGTGGCTTCACCTGCTACTGCACAACTACTAAGGATTCCGGTCGACAACCCACAGCGATGGGCAGTGATAGACCTGAACTTTCCAGCGACAGGCGGAGATGGCTTGGTATGGGCGTCCGACGGAAGTCTGGCGGTGATATCGAATAATAGCAGCCGTGTAAGCAAGTACCTCAGCGATGATAATTGGCGTACAGCTCGACTAAGCGGTATGGCTAGTTATTCTGGGCAGTCCACGACGGGCGCCGTAGTTGGGGATGAGATTTATGTTGTACAGCCGCATTTCTCAGACGCTGAACCGCCTGAAATAGTGCGCGCCAAGTTCTAGGGTTGGTAAGCCATCGAGGGACATGACTGACACGATGGCGACGGGGATGCTAACGCTTCGTGTTAAGCACCCAGGTTGTCAATAACTAGTCACTTCCAGCGCGCTCGTCTCTACCTGCCGTAATCTCGCTTCATATCATTGCAATCATAGGTGGCGTCTAGAGAAAAATCCCAAGAGCAAATGTTGCGTTAATGACGTATAGCGTTGCCGATAACATCTATCGTGTCAGCGGTTCTCAACTTTTCGCCAAGGCTTTTCGTAAGCCTTATCGTGTCGAGCGACATCGCAGCCTGAATCAATGGCTTTGCTAGCTCCTAAATACTGAGTATTACCACAGCTATTCATCTCACTGCTTGAGGCCCTTCGGCTTATTGCAAGACGAATTCGACAGGCGCGTTCGGCCCAAGCGGTAATCCCAGTACAACCCAGATTATAGTGAGCAGTAAGCCCGAGCCTAATAGAACCATCGAGTAGGGCAGCATGGTCGCAGCCAGACTTCCGAGGCCGAACCCTTTCTGCCAGCGCTGACAGAACACCAGTATCAGAGGAAAGTAGGGCATGAGAGGCGTGATGATATTTGTTGCGCCATCGCCAACACGGTAGGCCGCCGTACTCATCTCTGGACTGATACCAATTAACATCAGCATAGGCACTAGCACCGGAGCGAGAAGGGCCCATTTAGCACTTGCGGAGCCTATAAATAAATTGATTGTCGCGCCAAATAATATGATTAATGCCATCAAGATCGAATCGGGCAGACTCGACCCTTCCAGAACTGCCGCCCCTTTGATCGCGAAAATAAGCCCGAGGTTAGACCAGTTGAACATGGCAACAAAATGCGCGGCGGTGAATGCCAGTACCAGATAATAGGAGAGATCGGCCATGGCATCGCTCATCATCTTCACGATGTCGCGATGGCTGGTTACCGAGCCAGCGGCAGAACCGTAGGCCCAGCCAGCGGCAAGAAAGAGAAAGAAGAAGCCAGCTACCAGAGACTGAAACATCGGTGTTAGCCTTGCTTCGGGATTGGCATCTTCATTGATCAGTGGCGTACCCGGACCAATAGTAAGAAATACCCAGAGTGCGATAATGGCCAGACATGCATAACCGGCGCGAGCCAACCCTTTGCGTTCGGCGTCACTGAGCGTAGTACTTGGATCCTTGATGACGCCTGCGGTACTACTCTCGGCATCCCCCGGAGCTATGGGTGCTAGGCGCGGCTCTATGACCTTATCCGTCACGTACCAGATCGATGGCAAGAATACGAAAGTCATCGCGATGATGAAATAAGCATTGCCTGCAATATTGGCATCCCATGAGGGCTGGATCGTTTCGGCCGCTGCCTCGGTAATACCAAAGAGTAGGGCGTCTAGCTGGCCAGGTAATAAGTTGGCAGAGAAGCCGCCGGAGACTCCAGCGAATGCGGCGGCGATGCCCGCTATGGGATGGCGACCGGCTGCAGCGAAGATTACGCCAGCCAGAGGTATTAGAACAACATAAGCTGCATCGGCAGCTAAGTTGCCGACCATGCCGATGAGCGCAACTGCTGGAGTTAGCAGAAATCTGGGCGCCTTGGATACTGCGCCACTCATTGCGGAGGCGAAAAGGCCGGTTCGCTCTGCGACCCCCGCACCTAACATAACTACTAGCACATAACCGAGTGGGTGGAATCCAGTAAAGGTTTCCGGCATATTTACAAGTAATCGTTGAATATTTGCAGCTGACAGCAGACTCTCTGCATTGACCATAATGGCATTGCCCGCCGCATCTACTTGGGTGGGATGAGCGGCGGAGATGCCTACAAGTGCGGCGAGAACGCTTATGGCTATGACAACCGCAATACAATAAAGAAAGATGAATACGGGGTCGGGTAGCTTATTTCCCGATTTTTCAATCCAGGCCAGAATGCCTTTCATTTCATTGGCTTGTGTTTGAATATTCTCAGTCATTATAGCCTTCCTAGTCTTGGATGCTGCTGGATCGCGCTTGGTTAAATATTTGAAGTTTACTTTACGGCAGCTATATCGATGCCCTAACGGAGTAATCGAAAAAAGGTGTTAAGTTCATTTATGTAGCTCTCGGGCTGCTCCAAAGCTGCAAAGTGGCCACCTTTATCCATTAGCGTGTAGTGTCGCAAGTCATAGGCGGCTTCGACCCAAGACTTGGGGGTTATGTAGATCTCCGCGGGATAGACGGCGGCACCGGTGGGTACGGCAATATATTCGATAGGCTTGGCAATCGGGGTCTTGCTGCTCTCATAGTAAATGCGCGCAGAAGAAGTAATGGTTTCTGTAAACCAATAGATGGAAATATTGGTCAGCAGCTCATCTTTCGTGAAGTGATTATCCAGATCGCCATCGGCCCCCTGGGGCATATCGGTCCAACCGTGGAATTTTTCAACGATCCAGGCGGCAAGCCCGGCAGGCGAATCATTTAATCCATAACCTAAGCTTTGTGGTTTAGTTCTTTGTATCTGCTGATAACCCACTTCATTCTGCATATAGGCAGTACGTGCTTCCCGTAATGTACTCTCTGCTTCGGATACATTATTTCTTAACGCTTCGTCAGCGGGAGGGTTCGCTAAAACCATATTAGAGTGCAAGCCAATTAAGCGATCTGGATAGTTATTAGCGAGGTAGCGATTAATAATGGCACCCCAATCACCGCCGGCTATGGCGTATTGTTCGTAGCCGAGTCGTTCCATGAGCGCGGCAAGAATATGGGCGAATTTTTCCGGGCTGTAGCCGGCCTGGTTCGGCTTCTCTGAAAAACCGAAACCAGGAAGTGAGGGCGCTATTACGTGATAAGAGTCTGCGATGTTGCCGCCATGAGCTGCAGGGTCAGTAAGTGGCCCGATGATCTTGGTGAACTCGGCCACCGATCCCGGCCAGCCATGAACGACCATAAGCGGGATCGCATCAGGGTTCTCTGAACGCTGATGAATAAAATGCATATCTAAACCATCGATTTCAGTTTTGTACTGATCGAATTGATTTAATTCAGATTCTTGTTCGCGCCAATCAAAATCATTCTGCCAATAGCTGAGCAATTCTGCGAGATAACTTGAGTCTGTTCCGTATTCCCAGCTTGTCTGCGCTAGTTGATCAGGCATTCGAGTTGCGGCAAGTCTTCGCTGCAGGTCTTCGATAGCGGTGTCCGAAACTTGGATCTCAAAGGGAAGAATGGGGGCATTGTTGGCAAGTTTGATTTCTGGCATCGATGTCTCATTTGGCAATGGTTGGCTGTTGGCTAGGGTGTCAAGCCTGTGTGTAAGCAGATCGGGCTTAGCGAATGCTAGTGAACTGAGTAGAATCGCCAGGGATATTAGCCCAATTCGTTTTAATGGAAGGTCTGATGATCTTAATCGCATTGGCTGCCTCTCTGCGGAAAGTGGTTAGTTAGGTTTTCTAATTGTTTTCAATTTCTATCAATGTCTTAGTAAGTATTTCCAAGGCTGAATCAACTTCTTCTTTGCTTACATTAAGTGCCGGCAGCAAACGGATGCTATTGGCACCTGCCTTCACTACGAGCAGTCTGTGGTTCTGAAGGCGCGCAATCAACTGCCCTGCATCTGTTAGGCAATACAAGCCTAGCATTAAGCCCAGGCCCCTAACTTCGGAAAGCAGCGTAGGAAAGCGTTCAACCAGTAATTCCAATTCTTTCTTAAAATAGTCTCCCATGTCTCTGACACTAATGAGAAAAGTATCATCGATCAACTCATCCAGAACCGCGTTTCCTACTGCCGTAGCAAGCGGATTTCCGCCGAAAGTACTGCCATGACTGCCGGGTGCCAGTGCTACAGCTACTTTCTCTACCGCTAAACAGGCACCTATAGGGAATCCGCCGCCAAGTCCCTTCGCCGAGGCGAGCAGGTCTGGTGAGACGCCTAACTGCTCATAAGCATAGAGGCTGCCTGTACGTGCGATACCACATTGCACCTCGTCGAACATAAGTAGAATATCATTGGAGTCACATAAGTCTCTGACAGCTTTGAGAAATTTTCTGCTGGCTACAGTGATTCCTCCTTCACCCTGGACCGGCTCGATTACAATCGCAGCTGTAGTTTCGCTTATGAGGGCCTTTAAAGATTCTATGTTACCAAATTCAGCCTGATCAAAGCCTGGGTCGCCAACGATAAAGCCTTCGCAATGTGCTGGATTGGCTGCAGATGCGATCGCGGCGAGACTTCTTCCATGGAATGCGCCAGTCATCGATATTATTCGGTTACGCTGAGATTGGCCTTTGTCGTGAAAATAACGACGGATAGCCTTGAAACCGCATTCGATTGCCTCGGTGCCCGAATTGCAGAAGAAAACCCGATCTGCAAATGTATTCGCCACCAGCTTTGCTGCCAACTCTTCGCCAGCTTCTATATTATAGAGATTCGACGTGTGCCAGAGTCGCTTTGATTGTTGCGTCAGAGCATCGATCAATTTTGGATTGCAATGGCCGAGACTATTGACCGCTATACCCATGCCAAAATCGAGATAGGGCTCACCTTCTTTGGTAAATAAATAAGAGCCATTGCCGTGATCGAATTTCAGCTCTCTAGTTCCGTAGTTCTGCATGAGGGCAGAGCTCATATGTATATCCTAAGTCTCTAAATTGATTGATTTGCTTACTGCTATTGCTCTAAAAAAGCCGCGGCAGTTTGCCGGATTAGAGTGTATCATTCAATCCAGAAATTACAGATGGGAATCCGACATTGTTCCAGTTAAGAAAAAAATCATTAGAGCTACCCGATGCCAACTCTGCGTTGCCGGACAGGGAGCAAGCAATTCAACCTGCAGCGGAACATTTCGTCTCCGGTAATCGCTTTGTTGAACCCGTACCTGAACACCTGGAGAAAGCTGTATTCGGACTTGGTTGTTTCTGGGGTGCCGAAAGATTATTTTGGGAGCTAGAAGGTGTCTTTAGTACTGCCGCAGGTTATGCGGGGGGCATTAGCCGCAACCCTTCCTATAAAGATGTATGTTCTGGGGGCACCGGGCATACCGAAGTCGTCCTTGTCTTTTTTGACCCGGACAAAATCTCCTATCAAAATCTGCTTGCTGCGTTTTGGGAGTCCCATGATCCGACACAAGGCATGCGCCAGGGCAACGATCAGGGTACTCAGTATCGTTCCGCTATCTATACCACTAGCGCAGCGCAGGCTATAGCTGCCAAGGCGAGTAGTAAGGCATTCCAGAGTTCGCTTAGTGGCAAAAATTATCCATTGATAACTACTGAAATCAGAGAATTATCCGATTTTTATTATGCTGAAGATTATCATCAGCAATATTTGGCGAAGAACCCCGGTGGTTACTGCGGCCTAGCCGGTACCGGTGTCTGTTACCAGGCGGATTAAGGTCAGAGCCTTTTTGCTTGGCGGCCGGAGGCTTAATCGTTACTTGGTTTAGCTGGGTGCTGATAGAGCGTAGCTGCCTATTATTCTAAACTAAAGAATTCTCTGATCTCGGTTTCTTTCTCCAGTGCGTCCTCATGGCCTAGTTCCCACAGCGCATTGCAAGATCCCTTCTCGAAGAGCACCAAGCTAAGCAGAGTGCTAGAGCTATCCAATTTGATATGCCTGGCCATCTGCTTGGGCAGCTCATGATAGAAATCGGTGGCGATTAGGTTTATTTCTTTAGAAGGTGAAATCTCAAATAATTCAATTTTTTGAGCACGAATCTTTTTTTCATTTCTCACATGCTCTGGCACAAAATCCAGCACCTCATTCATGTCTCTTAAAAACTCAAGATCGTTATCTAAAGTATCTACGAAGGCGCTGTTGAGCATATGCCCAATAATTTGGGACAGAGGGGGAGCCTCTGTCATCTTGTTTTCCAGGGGTGCTTTAGTACGATTTCCGCTGACCCCCACGGCAAGAAGTCGCGTGGCCCCCAAATGAATCGGAGTTGAGGTTGGGGCCAACTGGCGGACGGCGCCATCACCATAGAACTGATTTCCGATTTTCACCGATGGAAACAAGACCGGCAGTGCCGCTGAAGCCAACAGATGGGAATGGGTAATCTGACTCCGTCGTCCAATTCGATGGGGGCCCTCCCAATCCTTGAGCCCCTTTACCCCCTGATAGAAGGAGACAGATTCTCCGGTGCTGTATGCAGATGCAGTAATACTTAATGCATCGAGCAAGCCTCTATCTATATTTCGCTGAATTTTATGTAGTTTTAATACACGATTAAGCAAGCTAGCAAGAGGGGAGTTGTCTAAAAGAGAGTGCGGCACATCGGCCGGATTGCGGTGTATAGATCTGGTCGCTGCTAATATTTTTCCACACATACTCTAGAAGCCTCACTCCGGTTCGAAGCCTATGGGCGTGGGAGCCAAGTGAGGCAGCGTTGAAAGCGCCGGCAGAGGTTCCGGAAATGATATGGAAGGGGTTCTTTGCATTCTTGGGCATTAGTTTCGCAATGGCGCCTAGCACGCCCACCTGGTAAGCCGCGCGAGCGCCGCCTCCCGAAAGTAACAAGCCGATACGCTCCTCATTCTTCCTTTCTAGCATGCTAATTGTACTTCTCCCTTGCCTTCGCTAGCGTAGCGCTTAATACATTTCAGATAAATATTGCTTTATTAACAGACTGTTATGACAGTATTTTAGAACCCTTTGTAGGACTTTGTATTCATCTAAGGCTTATCTTAGATGGCTAAGTCAGCGATTGCCCTCTATCATAGTGCGAACTGTAAGGTAGAGTCTCTAATGGTAACCCAAGCAAAGATAGACCCACTGGTAATCGCGATATCCTCTCGCGCCTTGTTTAACCTGGAAGATAGTCATCGCGTCTTTGAGGAGGAGGGCCTGGATGCCTATCAGCAATATCAGATATCAAAGGAAGACAAACCGCTGGAACCTGGCGATGCTTTCCTGTTGGTGCAAAAACTACTGGGGCTAAATGAGTTGCTCGATGAGTCTCCCGTGCAAGTGATTCTTCTATCGAGGAATAGTGCAGATACCGGGCTGCGGATCTTTAACTCTATACAGCACTACGGCTTGGATATAAGCCGCGCCGCATTCAGTGGTGGAGATAGCCCCTATCGTTACATCTCGGCCTTCAATAGCCACCTGTTTTTGTCGACCGATGGCGCGGATGTCAGGCAAGCCTTGGAGCTTGGAGTCGCCGCGGCAACCATCTTGCCTTCTGAAAATAGCCGCACGCCTAACGAGAAGCTTAAGATAGCCTTCGATGGCGATGCCGTTTTGTTCTCTGATGACTCTGAAAAAATATTCAAAAACAGAGGGCTAGAAGCTTTTACTGAGAATGAACGTGAGGCAGCTAACGAGCCACTAAGCGGAGGGCCATTCAAGCCAGTTCTGGCGGCTCTGCAACAAATCCAAATGGGGTTCCCTCCTGGCGAAGCGCCACTGCGTACCTGCTTAGTAACGGCGCGTGCCGCGCCTGCCCATGAGAGGGTAGTGCGCACCCTGCGAGCCTGGAATATTCGCATTGACGAGTCTCTTTTCCTAGGCGGGCTCGACAAGGGTGAATTTCTCCGGGCGTTTGATGCCGATGTCTTCTTTGATGATCAGGAAGGGCACTGTGAATCGGCGCGAAATCACGTTGCTACGGGTCATGTACCTCATGGAGTGGCAAATCAATAGTAATTAAATAAAGTGCTTATAATGTAAAATTAATTCAACTTATTAATTATAGTATAATACAACCCTAAACCGAATAAGATCACTATCAACAGACCCTGCAGCGTCTTTTCTGGCACCTGCGAGCTAAGCCGCGAACCTAGGGCAATGGCCGGCAAGGAGCCAATTAAAAGGCTAGCCAGCAGGGTCAGGTCCACATAGCCTGAGAGCAGATAGCCTAGACCAGCGATGAAAGTTAGTGGAACGGCGTGCGCTATATCACTGCCTATCACCCTTACTGTCGAAGCCTTTGCGTAGATGGTTAAAAGGATAGCCGCTGCAAAGGCGCCTGCGCCTACCGATGACAGCGTCACACAGACCCCAAGCACAATCCCCATAGCTACGGTCAGATGGCTTCGATGCCTGGAGACAAAACCCATCAGCCTTTCGGGCTTGTTCTCCCTCGCATTTTTTCTTAAATTTCCACTTAATATCAATATGATAGACGTAATTATTAGCATTATACCTAAGCTAGAGGTGAGGAGTTGCTCGAATTCAGGGCTCTGTTCTAACGTCGTTTGGCTAATAGCGCCATGCACCAGAAGTGCTGTAGGGATGCTGCCAAGGGCAAGCAAGCGGACGATAAGCCAGTCTACATTGCCTGCCCGGTGATGTGAGAGTGCGCCACCACTCTTGGTTATTGCCGCGTAGAGTAGGTCGGTACCAACAGCCACGGGTGCAGGATAGCCGAAAAACAAAAGCAGGGGTGTCATAAGGGAGCCGCCTCCGAGTCCGGTAAGACCAATGGCGAAGCCAACCGCTGCGCCGGCAGCAATATGAAGCGTGAGATCCATGGGCCAATAATCCGCGCATAGCTGTAAAGTCGCGAGATTAGACGGAACAGATTATATGTAAAAGGAATATTTGTGAATATTTTAATAACTAAAAAGCATATCATAGGCTAATACTTTACAACTGGGAGTTATCTCATGAAGTTGCAACAGCTTAGATATATTTGGGAAGTCGCAAAGCAAGACCTGAATGTGTCTAAAGCTGCCGCTCATCTGTTCAGTTCGCAGCCAGGCATAAGCAAGCAAATAAGGCTGCTGGAAGAGGAGTTGGGATTACAGATATTCATCCGGCGCGGGAAGCATTTGGTGGAGATTACAGAGGCCGGTCGAGAAATATTGGACACCAGCGGGGAGATCTTGCAGCAGGTTGAGAAGATCCAGTCACTGGCGCGGGAATACGGTCAAGAACAGGCTGGTAGCTTGTCGCTAGCCACTACTCATACGCAGTGCCGCTATGTTCTGCCTCCGGTAATAAGGCAGTTCATCGATAAGCATCCTGAGATCTCCCTGCATATGCATCAGGGGACGCCAAAGCAGATATCGGCATCTGCAGCCGAAGGCGCCGCCGATTTTGCGATAGCTACCGAAGCTTTGGAGCTGTATAGCGATCTAGTGATGTTGCCGTGTTATCGCTGGAATAGGTCAATATTGGTGCCTAAAGGGCATCCATTGACTCGGGAAAGTAAGCTAACTCTCCGTAATATAGCTAATTATCCTATTATCACTTACACCTTCGGCTTTACCGGAAGGTCGAAGCTGGATGAGGCATTCAGTACTCAGGACCTGCATCCCAGGGTAGTTCTTACCGCTGCCGATGCCGATGTTATCAAGACCTATGTGCGCCTTGGCTTAGGCATAGGCATAGTGGCGAGCATGGCCTTTGATGAGGTGATAGACAGCGATCTGATAGCGCTCGACGCCCGTGACCTATTCGAATCCAGTACAACCAAGATAGGTTTTAGGCGCAACAGTTACTTGCGCAGCTATATGTATGATTTTATTGAGATGTTTGCGCCACATCTGACCAAGGAACTGGTCCAAGAAGGGCTGGCAACTCAGTCCAGCGCTGAGTTTGAACGCCTAGTGGAGGCTATCGAACTGCCAACGCTGTAGCCGGCCGATCCTGCTTAGGTCTCCAGCCTTAAGTCCGCTTTCTCTGGTCCTCTGTATTTGCTCTGTGCAGCCCGCATTCCTTGATAGTGGCTTCTTCCCACCACCAGCGGCCCTCTCGCTCATGCTGGTTCGGGCCTGTAGGGCGTGTGCAGGGTTCGCAGCCTATGCTGACAAATCCGGCGTCGTGAAGCTCGTTATAGGGTACATCCAACATACGGATGTAGCCCCAGACATCCTCTGAGCTCCAGTTCGCCAGCGGGTTCACCTTAATCAAGGGGTGTTTAGGGCTGGAGAAGTTATTGTCGAGTTCGACTACCGGCACGTCGGTTCTTGTGGGGCTCTGGTCCTGCCGCTGCCCAGTGACCCAGGCATCAACTGTTGCGAGCTTTGCCCTTAGCGGCTCAACCTTGCGTATGTCGCAGCATTCTGAGTGTCCGTCCTCATAGAAGCTAAATAAGCCTTTGCTCTGAATTAGCTTGCTGAGGCGCTGCGGGTCCGGATGTAGCGTTTCTATAGCCAGGGAATAATGTTTTCGAACATTCTCAATGAACGCGTAGGTCTGCGGGTGCAGTCGACCAGTGTCTAGAGTAAATACCGTTGGTGTATCGGGCAGCTTGCTCGCCATTTCAATTAAGACTACGTCTTCGGCCCCGCTAAATGAAAGTGCAAGGTTCGGCCATAGGTCGGCGACCTGACGCAGCACGTCTTTGGGTTCGCTGCCTGCCAGATCCGAGTTAAGGTCTAGCACGTCTTGCGCGATCTGAGCTGTCGATGTGGAGTTCATGAAGGCTTTTGCCAATTTATAGTCGAAGATGAGGCCGAGCCGGCACATTCTCGGCTATTTGTGCGGCGTGGTAAAGCGCTTGCTGGGATGGGGCTAAGCAGCTCAATTAAACTATTGTTCGTTGCGGCCGATTGCGATGTTCCACGTGAAAAACTCTAATAAAACTAAGCACTTAGACAGTCTAAATGATTGCCGCTACTAAATCTTGCAGATTTTAGTAGCGATAAATCAATATCTAGTAATTAGACAGCTAGGGATTTTTTCTCCTGCTGTTCTGAATTGTTGATTTCTGGTAAATTGACGCTGCCCTAGGCTGACAGGGCGAAGCAAGGCGCCCGGCTGGCAAGATTGTAAGCTGGAGCAAGAAGTGCGAGAAGATCGCCGCAGCGAATAAAACAACCCAGAAGGAGAACTTAACATTATGGAACTAGCCTGTCTCGATTTGGAAGGAGTACTGGTACCGGAAATTTGGATCGGATTTGCTGAAAAGACCGGTATCGATGAATTGCGCGCCACCACGCGCGATATTCCAGACTATGACGTGCTGATGAAGCAACGGCTGGCAATACTCGATCAGCATGGCTTGGGACTGCCAGACATACAGGAAGTGATTTCTACGATGGAGCCACTGCCCGGGGCCAAGGACTTTATAATTTGGTTAAAGGAAAGATTCCAACTTATTATTTTGTCAGATACTTTTTATGAGTTCTCGCAGCCTTTGATGCGCCAGCTCGATTTTCCCACATTATTTTGTCATCGCCTGGTTGCAGACGAATCTGGCAGAATTGTCGACTATAAGCTGCGCCAAAAAGACCCCAAGCGGCAATCGGTTAAGGCCCTGCATGGGCTTAATTTCCGCGTCATCGCCTCTGGTGACTCTTACAATGATACGACTATGCTGGAAGAGGCAGATGCTGGAATCTTGTTTCGTGCGCCGACCAATGTAATCGAGGAGTTTCCCCAATATCCTGCAGTTGAGACATATGAGGAGTTACGCCGCGAATTTTGTGCGGCTAGCGAGCGAGATCTTAGCATTTAGGAATAGGAAGTGCTGCGCAACAGCCTAATCCTGTTGATATTACTTATAATCTGAGGTTAGTCTTGTAATACACTGAAAATATTATTTATTTTATCGAAACATTCCTGATACTCCTCCACACAATTAGAGTCGGCAACGATGCCGCCACCAGCCCAGCAGGTGAGTTCATTGGCCTCCCACAACAGGCTGCGGATGGTAATGCTGCTGTCGAAATTCCCTAGAGAGTCTAGGTAGAACACGGTGCCGCAATAAGCCCTTCTAGGATGCTGCTCTAGCCTCTGGATTATAGTCATGGCGCTTAGTTTGGGTGCGCCGGTTATCGACCCTCCTGGGTAGCAGCTTTCGAGTAAGTCTAGCGCGTCCCTTTCGGCTTTGAGGGTGCCTGACACGTCGCTAACCATATGATGGACATTGCTGAAAGATTCGACGTTAAATAACTGTTTTACTTCGATACTTCCTATCTGGCAGACTCTGCCCAAATCATTTCTTAACAGGTCAACGATCATTAAGTTCTCGGCCCTGTCTTTTTCGCTAGCCAGAAGGTCCTGTGCTAATTGTGCGTCCGCCTCCTTTGTTGAGCCTCTGGGTCTTGTCCCCTTGATGGGCTGGGTCAATACCGCTTCATCGACGAGTCGAAGAAAGCGCTCGGGCGACAGGCTCAGTAGGGCGCCACTATCCCAGTTTAAATAGGCAGAGAAGGGCGCGGTAGTCGCTCTGCGCAGCCTGAGATAGGCGTCTAAGGGATCGCCGTCGCCCTTGGTCGTAAAACTCTGCGTCAAGTTAACCTGATAACAGTCGCCGCAATCGATACGCTTCTTAATATCTGTGAAGGCACGCTGGTATTCATCGAAGCTAGAATTACTCTCGAAATTAGAAAGAAGAGAAAAGCTCCCGGGGTGGTCGCTATTAACTGTATCTAGCGCCTTGTTTATAGAGGAGGCGGTCTCTTCGATGTAGGCTTGGTCGCAGCCTGGGTGAAATCTGAGCTCGCAGGTATTTTCCTCGTGATCGATGATGAGGGTCCAGAGATAGACGCCGACGAAACCGTCGTTAATATCGAAACTTGAGCCACTTTTGAGTTCTGGGTAGCCAAGATGAGCGATCACCGCGCCGGCAAAGTCATCGCCAGATACCTCGGCTTGAAGACTCTGATACAAAGGTAGATGTTTGTCTTTTAAATATCTGATATTTCGTAATAATACCTCACTTTTTCTTGAGTCGCCGATGTGCTCACGTATATTTTCGGAACAAGACATTATGCCATTGCTTAAGATGATATGGGCAATCGGTGCCGCCGCGAGGATATCGCGCCTTCCACTGCGACCACCGTGGCTTGCGCTGTCCAGAAAAGCAGGCATGGCGAACGTTCCCAAGGCGCGCATGAATAGCTCGCTGTCTTGCTGATAGGGGAGAACTCGTATGTTACTGCTGTGCATAGCCTGTGCTGACGTGTTGCGGGAGATTGATAGGTTTACTCAGAAACGAGCAGACTACCCTGATTTAAGAGTTGCCGCAGTAGTTCCGCCATCCCAGGGTCTGTGAGCAAGCTAGCCGAGCTTTCTGCACTAAAATGGCTGTGCTGGCACAGTGAGGTGATATTCGAAAGCTGAACGACAGGAAAGGCGACCATTGCGCCATCGACGAAGAGCAACACCTTGGCTTCATCGCCCGATTCCAGGAATGCAAAACGCGAACTCGGGTTTTTGAACAGGCTTACACCCTCGCCAAGCAGTACTGCGAATTCTTCGCTAGACAGGGTTTGATCTAATCCCTGGATCAATTCTGGATACTTTGGCTGGCTTACATGGCAACCGAACCAGGTGATGAACTTGCTCTTGTCTGCCAGTCTTTCGCTAAGTTGCTGGAAGCTTTTGTCGAGCAGCTGAGGCTCGATTTCTCCGCTACGCAGATGGCTGGTTACACTACTGTCTTCATAACGATTCACTGGATTTTGCTCCTTAATGATCAGGTCGCTAAAGCCCTCGATCATCTCTGCAAGTGAGGGTGCGCGAAACCCTATCGAGTAACAAAGGCCATCGCTTGTCGCCGTACCCCAGTGAGAAAAGCGCGGGGGGATATACAGCGCGTCGCCGGCACTTAGAGTGAATTCCATTTTAGGCTCAAACTCTTGCAGTAGATTTAATTCGGTATTTGGTCGTTGGGATTCAGTCGAAGCCCAGCGTTCTCCAACCTGCCAATGGCGCTTACCAGAACCCTGTAACAAGAAGACATCATAATAATCGTAATGAGGTCCCACGCCGCCGCCCTGAGCCGCAAATGAAATCATAATATCGTCGATTCTCCAACTGGGAAGAAAATCGAAAAGCGCCTTAATATCAGCGACAGTCTCAACCCATTGGTCGACGGCTTGGACCAATAGGGTCCAGTTTGACTCGGGAAGAGAGGTGAAATCTGATTCCTCGAATGGTCCATTTTTAAGCAACCATTCGCCCGGTTTAAATTCGCTGATTAGCCGACTTTCGATGAATTCTTCGCAGGCTAGCCCAGCTAGCTCTTCGGCAGAAATGGCATCGCGGAAGTTCTGTACCAGCTTGGGTAGCAGTACCGGCTTCTTCTGCCAGTTTTGTTTTAAAAAATCATCGACATTGAATGTCGGACTGAGCTGCAGCGGCTTCAAATAGAACTAGCCTGTTCTTCGGCGTTGCCCAGATAAGTTCGTGGGGTAAGCGCCAGAAGTTCTTGCTTTGCCTTCACTGGTATGGAGAGAGTTTCCACGAATTCCTGCACAGATTGCTTATCAATTTGTTTGCCCCGGGTTAGCTCTTTAAGTTTTTCGTAAGGCTTTTCGATTCGATATCTACGCATAACTGTTTGTATAGGCTCTGCTAATATCTCCCAGCAAGCATCGATGTCTCTGTCTATCACTGCAGCGTTAAGTTCTAGCTTGCTTATGCCTTTCAAGGTTGCTCGATAAGCAATTAGGCTATGCGCGAGGCCAGTGCCAATATTTCGCAGCACTGTTGAATCTGTCAGATCGCGCTGCCATCTAGAGATCGGTAGTTTCTCCGCTAGATGTGCCATCATCGCATTGGCAATGCCTAGATTCCCCTCTGAATTCTCGAAGTCTATGGGGTTTACTTTGTGCGGCATCGTTGAGGAGCCAACCTCTCCGGCGACAGTCTTTTGTTTAAAATAGCCTAAGGAGATGTAAGCCCATATATCTCGATCGAAGTCGATAAGGATAGTGTTAAACCGACCGACAGCTGCAAATAATTCTGCAATATAGTCATGGGGTTCGATCTGTGTGGTATAGGGGTTCCAGCTAAGCCCAAGCGATTCTACGAAATTCTGAGCGTTGCTCTGCCAGTCGATATCCGGGTAGGCTGAAAAGTGTGCGTTGTAGTTTCCTACAGCGCCATTGATCTTGCCTAAAATCTCATTCGATTCAATCTGCGAGATTTGTCGGCGCAGGCGATGCACAACGTTTGCAAATTCTTTGCCCACTGTAGAGGGTGAGGCTGGCTGGCCATGGGTACGACAAAGTAGCGGTTGGCTGGCAAATTTCTTGGCAAGTTGCGCCAGAGTAGACTCAATTTCGCGCATCTGATCGAGTACAACTTTGTCTCTTCCATCGCGTAGCATCAGGGCATAAGCCAAGTTGTTAATGTCTTCCGATGTGCAGGCGAAATGCACAAATTCTAGCTGGTCATTTAGCTCGGCATTGTCTTCGAACTTTTCCTTAATGAAATACTCTACAGCTTTAACGTCATGATTCGTGGTCGCCTCGATCTCTTTGATACGCCGGGCATCACTTCTTGAAAAATTTTCAATCAGGTCGTCTAGGTATTGTAGGCCTCGATCGCTGATCACTCGAAGGTCATCAATCTGGTCGTGTTCCGACAATTTTTGCAGCCACTTCACCTCAACCAGAACGCGGTAGCGCATGAGTGCGAATTCACTAAAGTAAGGCGATAGATCTGCACATTTGCTTTTATAGCGGCCATCAAGTGGAGAGATTGCCATTAGTGAATTGTCTGAGTCGTTTGCCATCGTGTATTCCTTGGATTTTGTTCTGTGTTCAATGCCGTGTTACTTAGATCGACGCCAGGAGACGTCGTCGCAGACTCCCAGCTGTTTCTTGTACTCTCTTTCGATAAAAAATGAGCCGCCAGCGACGTCCACCGAGTTGATGCCACAATACAGCAGAGCGGATGCCCGCAAGTAGAAGTGAGCGGACACGATTGGCTACATACTCATTCAGCAGATAGTCCATCTGCCCCTGAACCTGGATGCGGTGTGGCAACCTGCTAATTGTATCCTGATAAAGAGTAGCAAGCTGCTCGAATGTTTGTTCCTGGCGCGATTGTCTTGCTGTTTTTTCTTCGCCTTCCATTCGCCACGGCGTGGCATTCTCCGGTATGAGTTGCAAGGGGTGGATCCCCTGCAAGCCAACTCTAATAGCCTCTTGCATGGAGGGGTTTGCATCCAACTTATTGCGTAGTAGCAGCATCCCTAGTGTGTACCGAACCATGCCGGCGTTTTCCGGCGCCTTTAACTGATGGAACATGTCATGCAAAGACCGCAGGCCCAGATTTAGATGCCCAAGATTCGGATAGACATCGGCTTCCGTCCTTGGATTAAGAATCAGAAGTGGGTTAACGCTCGCCAGAAGCTCGGTCTGCGAGGCATTCCCGTGTACGGCGAGTTTGGCTACGAGGGCCGCGGACTGGGCTACGGCGGCCAAAGCCATGGTCTGCCATTCCCAGCGCGTTAGCTCAGCGACAGAACTGTTCAATGATAGCTCCCCCGAGACAGCGCTCGTCTTGATAAAATACGACATATTGGCCCGGTGTCACGGCACGCTGTGGTGTAGTGAAATCGACCTGCAGCAGACCCTCTGTGTTGTTGCTAATTAGGCACTGCTGGTCAGGCTGGCGGTAGCGCACTTTTGCGGTACAACTAAGGGGCATAGCGTCGGGCTGTTTGTTTACCCATGCCGGCTTGCCTGCAAGTAACTGGCTGGAAAACAGCATTTGATGCTCCGAGCCTTGTGCGACCAATAAGACGTTGCTCTTTAGGTCTTTGTCGACAACATACCAGGGCGCCTCGTCATGATCGCTCAAGCCCCCTATGCCTAGCCCTTGCCGCTGACCATAGGTATAAAACATCAAGCCGGCATGCTCGCCTACAGTCTCGCCGTCTACAGATTCGATCACTCCCGGTTGAGCCGGGAGATACTGTTCGAGAAAATCTTTGAATTTGCGCTCCCCGATGAAACAGATGCCTGTACTGTCCTTCTTGTCGTGGGTACGCAGGCCTAGCTTGGATGCGATAGCACGTACTTCGGGCTTATCCAGCTCGCCGACAGGAAAAAGACTTTTACTCAAACAGCTCTCATTTACCTCGCAGAGGAAATAGCTCTGATCCTTATTATTGTCCAGGCCTTTTAGCAGTTGGGTATGGGAGCCCACAACTTTCTTTCTCACATAATGCCCGGTCGCTATAAAATCCGCGCCAAGTTCGCCGGCATATTCAAGGAAAGCCTTGAATTTGATCTCTCTGTTGCACAGTACGTCTGGATTGGGTGTGCGACCCGCTGAGTATTCTTGGAGGAAATGGGCGAAGACATTGTCCCAGTACTCGGCGGCGAAGTTGGCGCTGTGCAGAGGTATTCCCAGGCTGTCACAGACTGACTGGGCGTCGGCCAAGTCGTCCTTAGCGGTGCAGTATTCCGTGCCATCGTCTTCATCCCAGTTTTTCATAAACAAGCCTTCCACCTGATAGCCCTGCTCAATGAGCAGATAAGCGGCAACTGATGAGTCGACACCTCCGGACATGCCAACAATCACTTTACTATTGCTGTTGATTCTCTGTTCCTTGTCTATCGTCATGATTTATATGTTTATATTTTTCCAGTAATGCGCACTAGTAGTTTAGGGCAGTTGTACTACATGCAGCGGAAAGTTCACGCCACTCAGATAGTCTCGAATAACTTTGAGCACCAGGGGGCTGCGCAGTTCAGACTCAAAGCCTTCTAACTCTTTTAGAGTCAGCCACTTTGCCTCGAGTATGTCCGGGTCGAGATTTCGTTCAGTTCTTGGTTCTATTACTTTGGCGATAAAGCAGTGGCGAATATAGGTAATACAGTTTTCAGCAGAGGTATACTGATAAATGCCCAATAGTTGTTTGAGTTCGACGTGCCACGCGGTTTCTTCAAGCGTTTCTCTCAATGCGGCGTCGAATAGAGTTTCGTTCGGCTCTAAATGGCCAGCAGGTTGATTATAGACGAGGCGGCCACCGGAATTCTCTCTCACCATTAGGAATTTACCATCGCGCTCGACAATTGTGGCCACCGTTATGTGAGGCAGTTCGTGCATAATAAGGGGGCCTAGTTTGCTTAGATTAAGAAAAGGGCTAATGCTAGCTGCTAAAAGCCTTCGCGATCAATGCTCTAGCTATGAAATTTAAATGCTCGCTTAAGCTTTGCTCTTTAGCTCGCTGGCAGAAACATGGATAATGGCGAATTACACAGCGGTTTAAAGACTATGAGCAAACTGACCCATATTGATAGCAAGGGCAACGCCAAGATGGTGGATGTCGGAGAAAAGCAGTCCACGCACAGAATAGCAACGGCGAGTGGTAGCATACGTATGGCTAGCGAAACACTAGCCTTGATCTCCGCGGGCGGGCATAAAAAAGGTGATGTGATAGCCATTGCTCGTATAGCTGGGATCCAAGCGGCGAAGAGCTGCTCTGGGCTAATCCCGCTTTGTCACCCTCTGATGTTGACCTCGGTAGACGTCGCCCTGGAATTAGATAGCGCTCAGAACCGCGTTTTGATTGAGGCCACCTGCAAGGTGAACGGGCAAACCGGTGTTGAGATGGAGGCTCTGACAGCAGTTTCCGTGGCGGCGCTGACAATCTACGATATGTGTAAGGCGGTAGATAAGAATATGGTCATTGAGGCGATCAGCCTGAAAGAGAAGCGTGGCGGCAAAAGCGGCCATTACCAGCGCTCGGAATCAGTATAGAGTCTATGTTACGTATTCAATATTTCGCTAGCATTCGTGAGACACTGGGCCGCAGCGAGGAAGAACTCGAGCTGCCAGCTCACGTGGGCTCCGTACAGAATCTTATAGATCATCTGTTGAGTATAAACCCAAGTTTTCAAAGGGTTTTTAGCGCGCACAATAAGGTGTTGGTCGCCGTGAATCAGACGGTGGTCGATCTTGATCATCCACTTTCAGAGAACGACGAAGTTGCCTTCTTCCCCCCCATGACCGGTGGCTAATGACCTATGATTAGCATCCAAAATCAAGATTTTTCGATTGCCGATGAATATGCGGCTCTACGCCATCGCGCGGGAGATGCTGGCGCTATCGTTACGTTTACCGGGCTGGTGCGTGAGATTTATGACGTATCTGCAGAAGGCTCTGAGCCTACACCGGTTCGCTCGTTGTTCCTGGAGCATTACCCTGGCATGACCGAGAAATGCCTGCAGGAAATCCAGCAGCAAGCCGAAGCGAAATGGCCATTGCTGGCCACAAGAATCATCCACAGGGTAGGCGAGTTAGTTGGAAAGGATCAGATTGTGTTGGTAGCTACGGCTAGCGCCCATCGGCATGCGGCTTTCGAGGCTGCCGAATTCATCATGGATTACCTGAAGAGCAAGGCGCCGTTCTGGAAGCAGCAAAAAACTGCAACCAGCAGTGTCTGGGTCGAATCCAGAGATTCGGATAAGGTTGCGATAGACCGCTGGCAGGATTCCTAGTCTAGACCTCGATAATCTTGCTTTCCCCCGGCTGTAGATCTCCTAGTTCCCATTGGTCAATCTTGATGCGGATAAGGCGCAGTGTAGGAAACCCCGTCGCCGCCGTCATGCGCCGAACCTGCCGGTTGCGACCTTCGGATATTGATAGTTCCAGCCAGCTTGTGGGGATTTTTTGACGCTCTCTGATGGGCGGGTCGCGATCCCAGAGTAGGGGCTCGGCTACACGTCTGGCCTCAGCGGGTTTGCTAAGCCCGTCCTTAAGATTGACCCCCTGACGCAGAGCGTCGAGTGCGCCCTCGCTTAGCTCTCCTTCGACTTGTACTAGATAGGTCTTGAACTTCCCGTACTTGGGATTGCTTATCTTCTGCTGCAATTTACCATCGTTGGTCAGGATTAATAATCCCTCGGAGTCTTTGTCCAGTCTGCCAGCGGCATAGAATCCCTTTCTTGTTATGTATTCGACAAGCGTGCGGTGGGGTGGCTCCGATGTGAATTGGGATAAAACGGAAAAAGGCTTATTAAACAGCATTATCTGGGACATGAGGCTTGTATCGGTAAAATTGGGGGAGGCTTAAGCTTGGCGCAGATAAACACCCGCCGGTGGTTCGAATGACCTCCAGAATGCCACGAGATGCGTGAGCATCATTCGTGCTCCCAACTCTATTAAGGCATCATGCGCCTGGATGCGGGGAGCCTACATCAATCGGCACGATTACTTCGCCCGTTAATCCGAGGCTGCCAGCTCATCGTCCGTTGCAGGCATTGACGCACCATTGGCTGGAGCGGTCGCACTGGAATCAGAATCCTGTTTAGAGCCTGCCTGATCGATATTTGAGGTGGACGCATCATTGACGGCATGAATATTCGCCGCATGCAATCCCTTGGGACCTTCGATCGTGTCGAATGAGACTAGTTGTCCGGCTTTTAAGGTTTTATAACCATCCATGCCGATGGCGGAGTAGTGCGCGAATAAATCGTCACCCCCTTCATCTGGCAAAATAAAGCCAAACCCTTTTGCATTGTTGAACCACTTAACTTGCCCGGTACTCATGAGCGAACTCCGTACTTCTTATTATTTTTTACTTTGAGGCTTATGTACCCAATAAATGCTATACAGGAATGATTCGTCAATGTCAAAAGAGCGGGCCCGAATTCGCAAAAGCAAGCCCTTACGTAGGTCTTGAAAATGGGGGAGAAGGCCCAATTTAACTGTATACTAGAGGCTTTCTGGAGCATGGATGATTAGATAGATTCTCCGCGTAAAGGGCCTAGATTTGCCCAGAGCGTCCTGAAGATGAGTGAATAGTTAAATGTTATGAGTGAGAAAGACCTAGAAATGATTCCACTACGAATGTCGACAGGCTTGCCGGGGCCAAATAATTCGGATGACGGTAACGATGAACGAATCGATCCTGATTCAGGGTTCGCCGCAATTACAGAAAAACCTAAATTGCAGAAGCCACCGTTATACAAAGTCGTGTTAATAAATGACGACTACACCCCAATGGACTTCGTTGTCGAAGTGCTATGCTCATTCTTTGCCATGAATGTTGAGAAAGCGACCCAGATTATGTTGAAAGTCCACACCGAGGGTAAGGGAGTGTGTGGCGTGTTTGGGAAGGACGTTGCCGAAACAAAAGCTGCGCAGGTTAACGAATATGCTCGTGAATGTGAGCAGCCATTGCTCTGTTCGGTAGAGATAGATAGCTAGCTCGCGACATCGTTACGAAAGATTATGAATTACAGATAAACAGATTGTTAAAGACAGGGTGCACACACAAAATTTGATTTGATCCGTTTTGGTTTTTTACGGTCAACTAGAAAGTTAGCCAAAGGGCAATTATGTTAAGCAAAGATTTAGAAGCTACACTTAGCGAAGCATTCAGAAGCGCTCGCAAAAAGCGTCATGAATTTATGACGGTTGAGCATTTGCTACTCTCGCTGTTAGACAATGAGGAGGCAGCTAGCGTATTAGTGGCATGCGACTGCGACCTAGGCCGTCTGCGCGGCGAGCTAGTCGATTTCGTAGATGCGACGACCCCTTTAATTCCTGAGACAGAAGAAAACCGCGAGACACAACCAACCTTAGGCTTTCAACGCGTGTTACAGCGCGCGGTATTTCATGTGCAGTCTTCTGGAAAGAGAGAAGTAACTGGCGCCAATGTACTTGTTGCAATCTTTAGTGAGCAAGAATCACAGGCCGTCTATTTCTTGCGCCAACAGGATATCGCCCGTATCGATATTGTTAACTATATTACACACGGCATTTCTAAAATTCCTGGTCATGAAGGTGAGCGAGATGTGCCCCCCGAACAACTGGATGAGGATACGGCGGGAGAAAGCGCTAGTAACCCATTAGATAGCTTTGCCACAAACCTGAACATGGAAGCGGAGCAGGGTCGGATTGATCCGCTTATAGGTAGAGAGGAGGAGGTTACTCGCGTAGTACAGGTGCTTTCCCGTCGCAGAAAAAATAATCCATTATTGGTGGGAGAGTCAGGTGTAGGCAAGACAGCGGTCGCGGAAGGTTTGGCGAAACTCATAGTAGAGGGCAATGTGCCTGAGGTGCTCTTGGGTAGTGTTATCTATTCCCTGGATCTTGGTGCGCTATTGGCTGGAACTAAATACCGCGGCGACTTTGAGAAAAGATTTAAAGCATTACTCGGCGAGTTAAAAAAGAATCCACACGCGATTCTTTTTATTGATGAGATTCACACTATTATAGGAGCCGGTGCTGCATCCGGCGGCGTAATGGATGCGTCCAACTTACTAAAACCGGTTCTCACATCGAGCAATCTGCGTTGCATCGGGTCAACAACCTATCAGGAATACAGAGGCATCTTCGAAAAAGATCGCGCCTTGTCGCGACGCTTTCAGAAAATAGATGTCGATGAGCCCGATGTAGATACTACCTATAAAATTCTGAAAGGACTTAAGTCCAGATTCGAAGAGCATCATGATCTTCGCTATAGCGATAAGGCCCTGAAGGCCGCATCCGAGTTAGCCGGGCGTTATATCAATGATCGTTTTATGCCGGACAAGGCTATCGATGTGATTGATGAAGCAGGAGCCTATCAACGTTTGCAGCCCAGCAGTAAGCGCAAGAAACTTATTCAGGTTACTGACATGGAAAAAGTAGTTGCTGCTATAGCACGCATACCGCCAAAACATGTTTCGAGTTCAGATGTAGAGTCGCTCAAAAATATCGAGCCGAATCTCAAGATGGTAGTTTTTGGACAAGACCAAGCCATCGAGTCATTAGCTACGGCTATAAAATTATCCCGCGCCGGATTGAACGATGGCGAAAAACCTATAGGATCATTTCTTTTCTCCGGCCCTACCGGTGTCGGTAAGACCGAGGTAAGCCGGCAGCTTGCAAAAATTATGGGTATCGAGTTATTACGCTTCGATATGTCTGAGTACATGGAGCGACATACCGTTTCGCGCTTAATCGGCGCACCTCCTGGCTATGTTGGTTTCGACCAAGGCGGCTTGCTTACCGAGGCTGTTAGCAAGAATCCACACTGTGTTTTGCTATTGGATGAAATCGAAAAAGCGCACCCCGATGTTTTTAACTTATTGCTTCAGGTCATGGATCACGGCACCCTAACAGATAATAACGGGCGCCATGCGGATTTTAGAAATGTGATACTAATCATGACTACGAATGCGGGTGCGCAGGAAATGGCGCGCTCATCGATAGGTTTTACAGAACAAGATCACACCACAGACGGCATGGAAATAATAAAGAAAGCCTTTACACCTGAGTTCCGAAACAGGCTGGACGGGATCATTCAGTTCGGTGCCTTAACTAAAGAAACTATCAGGACCGTTGTGGACAAATTTCTTGTCGATCTGCAGGTACAACTCGATGAGAAGAAGGTATTGCTCAACGTCGATGACAGCGCAGTTGACTGGTTCGTCGAACATGGCTATAGCGAATCCATGGGTGCAAGACCTATGGCTAGACTTATCCAAGAAAAGCTGAAGAAGGAATTGGCCGAAGATATCTTATTCGGAAAATTATCAGCCAACGGCGGAGAAGTTCAGGTTAGCTGTAAGAATGACGAGCTAGTATTAACTATCAGTGAGAGAAAACCCCAGGAGAAGAAGGAGTTAACTCCGGCTAAAAACTAGCGAGCGCGATAGGTGATGCGGCCTTTGCTTAGGTCGTAGGGAGTAAGCTCAACGCGAACCTGATCGCCAGTTAGGATTCGGATGTAGTTCTTGCGCATTTTGCCGGAAATGTGAGCTGTAACGATGTGCCCGTTTTCCAGTTTTACACGAAACATAGTATTAGGAAGGGTGTCGACAACCTCGCCTTCCATTTCAATTTGATCTTCTTTCGCCATTAGCTAACCTCAATGTATTTATTAGCGGCCGCATTGTGCCGTATTTTCTCGAGATAAGCAAAGATGTGGGGGCCACTCGTTTCAATGCTGACAGCTAGTTTAGTAGTATCCACTTGCCTTCTACCAGCATTTCTAACGGCCTGTACGCGATCTTATACTCCATCTTGGCACAGGCTTTGATCCAGTAGCCTAGATAGAGATAGTCCATACCGAGCGCCCGGGCCTGCTCGATTTGCCAGAGAATTGCGTAGTTGCCCAGAGATCGCTTTTCCTGCGCAGGGTCGAAGAAGGTGTATACCGCCGAAAGTCCGGAAGCCAGGATGTCACTTACGGCAACGGCTATTAGTTTTTGCTCTAGGTAGAAACAATAATAGCGCCCGCCCTCAACACTGCTGCGAATGAAGGCATCGAACTGCTCCGCTGTTGCCGGGTACATATCGCCGTCGCTGTGGCGCTTTTCAATATAGCTCTGATACAGCAAAAAGGCTTCTTCACCTTCTAGGCTAGAGTGCTCGATAACCCGCAAATCTGTGTTTCGATTCCAAATTCTTTGGAATCGCTTGTTACGTTTGTAGTTTTGTACCGGTAGACGGCAGGAGATACACGCATGGCAGTTTTCACAGTCTGGTCTATACAGGTGCGCACCGCTGCGCCGGTAACCTAACTCACTCAATCGAGTGTTCAATTTCTGGTCGATTGTCAATTCTGGATCAACGAAAACAGTGGCGGCGGTCTCCTGGGCCTTATAGCTACAAGGGTGGTCAGAGGTGCGAAACAGTCGAATTGTATCGCTAACTTTGGGTTTCGAATTCATATCGCTCTTAGACTATCTCTCAGCGTTAACAAGCAAATGCCAGGGTCCCGCCATGCCTTGCTGAGGTAGCAGCTCCCGCAACTGTTCAGCAAATTCATCGCGACTTATCTCGATGGCACCTAAGGTCTCCAAGTGTTCGCTGCTAACCTGACAATCGATAAGTTTATAGTTCCATTGCTGTAGTTGCTTTACAAGATTCACTAGCGCAATTTTCGATGTATTACTTTCAAAGCTAAACATAGACTCGCCGAAGAAGAGTTGGCCGATGGCAATGCCATAGAGCCCACCTACAAGTCGCTCTTCGCACCAAACCTCAACCGAATGCGCATGACCGTCTTCAAACAATTGAATATAGGCGGCACGCATCTCATCGGTTATCCAAGTGCCCGGCGAATCTCCTCGCGGCTCGGCGCAGCAGGCCATAACCTGCGCAAATGCCGTGTCCATGGTGACCTTATAAGGAGACTTGTTTAGTGCTTTCTGCAGGCTCTTACTTATTCGTAAATCTTCCAGGAATAGCACCATGCGCGGGTCTGGAGACCACCAGAGTATGGGCTGGCCCTCTTCAAACCACGGGAAGATACCATTGCTATACGCGGCCAGCAGACGCTCAGGGCTCAGATCGCCTCCCACCGCTAGGAGACCATTCGGGTCGTCCAGTGCAAGACTGATGTCCGGAAAATGCGTGTCTACTGGATCTAGCCAGGGCAGCGGCATCAGTTTACGTGTTTCCTCGCAGCTTAGGCATCGAGGAATTTTTCAGCGTCCAGTGCTGCCATGCAGCCGAAACCGGCACTAGTTACAGCCTGTCGATAGACTTGATCCGCGATATCCCCTGCAGCGAATACACCAGGTATGCTGGTTGCGGTTGCATTACCGGTGATGCCAGTATTTACGGTAACGTAGCCATTCTTCATTTCGAGTTGATCTGTGAAGATCTCAGAATTTGGGATATGGCCAATAGCGATAAAGACACCATCAACATCCAGCTTCTGCATCTCTCCGCTACTGGCGTGTTTGATTGCTATGCCGGTGACCCCCATGTCATCGCCTAGCACCTCATCGAGCTGATGATCCCAGCTGATAGTGACTTTGCCTTCCTCAACTTTCTCGAAGAGTTTTTTCTGCAGAATCTTTTCTGCGCGTAGCGAGTCACGCCTATGCACTAGAGTGACATGAGAGCATATATTGGCGAGGTAGAGCGCTTCTTCGACGGCAGTATTTCCTCCGCCGATAACGGCGACAGGCTTGTTGCGATAAAAGAAACCGTCGCAGGTGGCGCAGGCACTCACGCCTTTGCCCATAAAGGCTGTCTCCGACTCTAGGCCCAGGTACTGAGCTGATGCGCCGGTAGCTATGATTAGCGCATCACAGGTAAAAATAGCGCTATCCCCAGTCAGACGAAAAGGCCGCTGGCTCAGATCTACGGCATTGATGTGGTCAAAGATGATCTTACTGTCAAAGCGTTCGGCATGCTCCTTCATTCGCTCCATGAGGGCGGGGCCTTGCAAACCCTCAACATCACCGGGCCAGTTATCCACGTCTGTGGTGGTGGTTAATTGGCCGCCTTGCACCATGCCGGTAATCACTACTGGGTCCAGATTTGCGCGAGCTGCATAGACCGCTGCAGTATAACCCGCAGGGCCGGAACCCAATATAATTAGACGATGGTGTTGTGTATCTGTCATAGAGTTACTTCCTGCTTGATGGCGCTTTTTCCAGATGCTTGTTCAGCGCACGTTTATGTAAGTCGCGATGACTTGTTATGTGAAGGCAAAGTGCCAAATTTAAAGCCTTCTCGGGGCATATTCTACTCAAATTTGAGCCTTAGGAACCGTTAAACTACTATGGGTTTCGACTTTCGGGTCTCTAGTGCCTGCGGAAAGGCGCACAAATCGCTACCTGCTCCTGACTATTCTCGAAACTATGCTATAAACTACGTGTAGGTCTATGAATAAATTGAAAAATGCAAGCATGAAAAATAGCGGACAAGATCCGGAAATTAGTAATGTTATGCAGCGTCTGGTGCGAGAAGGTACGCTGATTGCCTATTCCTTGCTCGCTCTTTTCCTGCTGATCGCACTAATAAGTTATTCACCAAGCGACCCGGGCTTTACTACGACCGGCACTTCAGATGAGGTTGCTAACGCGGTTGGGGTCTATGGGGCTTGGCTGGCGGATATATTTTGGTATCTTCTAGGCTATCTAGCATTCGCCTTTCCGGCCTTGCTCATCTATAAGGTATACACCTCATTTCGCGAATCCGCGCTCGAATCCGAGTTTTCATGGCCTATGTTTGGCCTAAAGACGGGCGGATTCGTGCTTCTGGTGATATCGGCCTGTGGTTTGGCCACACTTCACTTTCATATCACGGAAGAGCTGCCTTCCGCCGGGGGTGTGATCGGATCACTGGTGGCAGACCTCAGCATTCCAGTCCTTGCAACGCTGGGTAGCACACTGCTGCTACTCGCCGTGTTTCTATTTGGGCTGACCATAACCGTGACTATCTCCTGGCTTACCGTGATCGATAAGCTTGGTGCTGCTACCTTAAATACAGCTTCTATAACTCTGACTCGCTTCCAGAAGTGGAAGGAAGGCAAGAAGCAGGAGCGAGCCACAAAGGATAGGCTGGAAAGTCGCAAGAAAGTTCTCGATATTCATATCGAGAAACAGGCGAAGCGGGTTCCACCGAAAATCAAGGCGCCAGTCGCGAAGAAACCGGCAAAGAGTGCACGTGTGGAGAAAGAAAGACAGGGCACTCTGTTCGCAGCCTCGTCTGTTAAAGAATTGCCGGCCATTGGTCTCTTGGATGCCTGGCAGGAAACTAACGAATCTGGCTTCTCCAAAGAGTCTCTAGAGGCAATGTCGAAGCTTCTCGAATTGAAGCTCAAGGATTTTGGCATCGAGATCGAGGTGACGGCTGTAAATCCAGGGCCAGTTATTACCCGATTCGAGGTTCAGCCTGCACCAGGCATTAAGGTCAGTCGAATTAGTAATCTCGCAAAGGATTTGGCTCGATCACTGGCGGTGATCTCTGTGCGTGTTGTCGAAGTGATTCCGGGCAAGACCGTCATCGGTATCGAAATTCCGAATGAGACCCGTGAGGTCATTCAACTTAGCCAGGTATTGTCCACGCCGGATTTCGACCGCGCCTCTTCACCGCTCAGTATGGCGTTAGGCCACGATATTGTAGGCAAGCCTGTCATTGTAGACCTTGCCAAGATGCCACATCTACTCGTCGCAGGTACTACCGGCTCCGGTAAGTCCGTTGGTATTAACGCGATGATATTGAGCCTGTTATTCAAGTCGACGCCGGAACAAGTGCGCGTAATCATGATAGACCCGAAAATGCTGGAACTATCGGTTTATGATGGCATACCACATCTACTCACGCCGGTAATTACCGACATGAAAGATGCAGCCAATGGTCTGCGCTGGTGTGTGGCAGAAATGGAACGACGCTATAAGCTTATGTCTGCCCTTGGTGTGCGTAACCTGGCCGGCTTTAACAAGAAGGTTACGGATGCAAAGAAGGCTGGGGCACCGATCATGGATCCAACCTGGAAAGCTGATCCTATGTTATTGGAAGAAGAACAATCAGCACCCGAGTTAGAGGCCTTGCCCTGCGTTGTGGTGATCGTCGACGAGCTAGCCGATATGATGATGGTGGTGGGCAAGAAGGTCGAAGAGTTGATCGCTCGCATCGCACAGAAAGCACGAGCCTCTGGAATTCATTTGATTCTGGCGACACAAAGGCCTTCGGTTGATGTGCTAACCGGTTTGATTAAGGCGAATATACCAACCCGTCTTTCATTTATGGTTCAATCGAAGGTGGATTCGCGAACCATCTTAGGCGAGGGCGGAGCCGAACAACTTCTCGGTAATGGGGATATGCTATTCCTCCCACCCGGTGGTGGTATTCCGACTCGTGTCCATGGTGCCTTCGTCAGCGATGAAGAAGTACACCGCGTTGTGGCAGATTGGAAACAAAGAGGTAAACCGGTCTATATCGAATCTATTACTCAGAGCGTTGACGATCTGGACATGGGGGCCATGAATAATTCTGGAGCTGACGAGGGCGAGGAAGACGATGCACTCTATGACGAGGCAGTAAGATTCGTCACCGAGTCACGCAAGGCTTCTATCTCGGCGGTACAAAGGAAGTTGCGTATAGGCTATAACCGCGCTGCGAGAATGATCGAATCCATGGAAATAGCCGGCGTAGTTTCTGAGATGGGCAGCAATGGGGCGAGAGAAGTTATCGCGCCACCACCCCTACGTGATTAGACGAATTTACTGAAAATAGCAGCCATAGATGATGAAAAAATTTTATATTTCCACAGCCGCTGCCTGCATGCTTACATTACTTCCTGCGACTAGCCTCGTAGCACAATCTGTGCCCGCTCTCACGGCAATGAATCGGCTGGATAGACTGCTTAATGATATTGCTACGTTACGCTCGGATGTTGTACAGCTTATCGTCGAATCTGATGGCGGTGTGCTCGAAGAAAGTGAAATACAGATGTTGTTGAAGAAGCCCGATGGATTCTATTGGGAAACACTCACGCCTTTCCCTGAGCTCATAGTTACCAACGGCAGTACCCTCTGGAATTATCAGCCAGACCTGGAGCAGGTGGTCATCGAAGACTGGGATAGCAGTCGTTCCGAATTAGCCGCACAGCTACTCAGTGGCAATATCGAATCACTGGAAGGGGACTATCGCATTGAAGGGGTGACATTGGAGGATAGCGAGCATCAGGAATTTGAGCTGTTACCCAAGGCTGCTGATAGCGTCTACCAACTTATTTCAATTAATTTCATGAATTCAGAATTAGAGTCTATCTACCTTAATAGCAAGAATGGACAACAGACGGTTTGGCGTTTTGAGAATGTAGTACGTAATCAAGCGATAGCCGATGCACAGTTCGAGTTCGTGCCCCCGGCAAATATCGAGATAATTGAGAATGATTATGCTCAGTAGCTTAGCGACTTATGGCAATGCGATCGCTCTAATAAAAGCGAACTACTAAGGTGTCTACTTATATTGCTATAGCTTTTGGTGGCGCAATAGGAGCAGTGTCTCGTTACTGGCTTTACAGTGCAGTGCAGCGGCTTCATGATAGCGGCTTTCCTCTTGGGACTTTTGTTGTCAATGTGCTGGGCTCTTTTCTTATTGGAGTTTTCTTCGTCCTACTGGCAGAAAAAGCACAGATTGCAGAGCAGTGGCGCCCAATCATCGTCGTGGGTTTTTTGGGCGGCCTGACAACATTTTCAACTTTCTCCCTCGATGCACTTTTGTTATTCGAGCAAGGCCACTACAATACCGCACTTTTCTATATCATCAGCAGCATAGTTCTGTGTCTAATTGCCGCGTTTGCGGGTATGCAACTAACGCGCGTTATGCTCTGAACAGACTCACTCAGGAATAGTCAGATGTTAGATCCAAAAATCATTCGCAGCGATGCAGATCAGATCGCTAAGGCGCTTCGCAAAAAGAAATTCGAGCTAGATGTCGTGCGACTTGCTGAACTGGATAGTCAGCGCAAGGTTCTGCAGACTGACACCGAGGCCTTGCAGAACGAGAGAAATCAGCGCTCCAAGTCTATCGGCAAAGCAAAGGCAGCTGGAGAGGATGTTTCCGAAATTCTACAATCGATGGAAGGTATTAAGTCAGAGCTAGATACTAAGAAAGAACAATTAAATTTGCTACAGAAAGAACTGGGCGATTATCTTCTTACAGTGCCCAATGTTCCTTCAGAATCTGTGCCTGAGGGTGTCGATGAGAGTGATAATGAAGAGATCTCTCGCTGGGGAACGCCCAAGACTTTCGACTTCGCGGTTAAGGACCACGCAGAACTGGGTGAGGCCCTGGAGCAAGGATTAGACTTCGAGGCTGCGACCAAGATCACCGGTTCGCGATTTGCCGTAATGACAGGGCGCACTGCGCAACTCCATCGCGCGCTTATTCAGTTCATGCTGGACACTCATACCCTCAAGCATGGCTATACAGAGGTAAACGTACCCTATCTAGTGAATGCCGAATCGCTGATGGGCACCGGTCAGTTGCCGAAGTTTGAGGCGGATCTGTTCAAGCTCAGAGGAGATCAGGAATATTACCTGATACCCACAGCCGAAGTGCCTGTTACCAATCTGGTGCGAGATCAGATAGTCGATGTGGATTTGCTGCCCCTAAAATTTGCCTGTCATTCACCCTGTTTTCGTTCAGAAGCTGGCAGTTATGGCAAAGACACTAAAGGGATGATTCGGCAGCATCAGTTCGAAAAAGTTGAGCTTGTACAGGCGGTCAGACCGCAGGATTCCGATTCTGCACTTGAAGAGCTTACTACCAACGCCGAAACCATATTGCAGCTGTTAGAACTACCATACCGAAAAGTTATTCTATGCGGGGGAGACACCAGTTTCTCTGCCGCCAAGACATATGATCTTGAAGTCTGGCTACCGTCTCAGAATTGCTACCGCGAGATCTCCTCTTGCAGTAGTTTTGCGGATTTTCAAGCCAGACGCATGCAGGCTCGCTGGCGTAATCCCGAGACCGGAAAGCCGGAACTATTGCACACCATAAATGGATCAGGGCTGGCCGTGGGCCGAACCCTGGTAGCGATACTGGAGAACGGTCAGCTCGAAGACGGAAGCATTCAGATACCCAAGGTCTTACAAGCCTACATGAACGGAATCGAGCTTCTTGTCTGATGGATCTGCTGCCGATATTTCTCAATATCAAGAAGCAGAAATGTGTAGTAGTCGGTGGTGGTGAAGTCGCCTTCAGGAAGGCCAGCCTGCTGTTACGGGCGGGGGCGAATCTCACTATTATTGCGGTGTCCGTTGAAGAACAACTACGTCAGCTATGCTCTCTACATGACGCGACCGTCATAAAAAAAGCGTTTGAGAAATCCGATCTAGAAGGCTCAACCCTGGTTGTTGCGGCTACAGACGATAGCCAGGTTAATGAGAGGGTGAGTATTGCAGCTACCAGCTTGAGCATACCTGTTAATGTGGTTGATCAGCCCCATCTGTGTTCATTCATTATGCCATCGATAGTTGATCGCTCACCGATCGTCATAGCCATTTCAAGCGGCGGTAGCTCTCCCGTGCTAACGCGCAAGCTAAAAGAGCTAAATGAAACTATGATTCCCGGCAGGATCGATAAGCTCGCGGAGCTTTTGGGCTCATACCGAGGGCGAGTTAAGGCTGGCATAGAAGACTTTTCCGGAAGGCTCCGCTTTTGGGAAAGCGTTCTCGATAGTGAGATCCCGGAGTTGGTCTATAGTGGTCAGGACGATAAGGCCAGAGAGGCTTTGGATGCTCGACTTGCAGAGCCTGTCTGTGGACGAGTCACTGGAGAAGTTTATCTAGTGGGAGCTGGGCCAGGCGATCCGGATCTCCTAACTCTGCGTGCATTACGACTAATGCATAAGGCTGACGTCGTTCTCTACGATAGGCTGGTATCACCACAGATTCTTCTCAAGCTTAGACCCGATGCCGAAAAAATTTATGTGGGCAAGCAGAGCGCCAACCATGCAGTTCCTCAAGAAACCATAAACGAAATGTTAGTTCGCCTGGCCGGTGAGGGAAATAGGGTACTTCGACTCAAAGGTGGAGACCCTTTCATATTTGGCCGCGGCGGCGAAGAGCTGGAGTCCCTGGCCGAGGCCGGAATCCCATTTCAGATAGTGCCTGGCATTACGGCGGCCTCAGGTTGTGCCAGCTATGCAGGAATCCCACTGACCCATAGAGACTATTCTCAGTCTGTCCGCTTTCTTACAGGTCATACCAAAGACGGAAGGGTACCTTTAGAATGGGATATCCTCGCAAGGGAGCAACAGACACTGGTGTTTTACATGGGTCTCGCTGGTTTGCCGCTCATCTGTGAGCAGCTCGTTTCCCATGGTATGCCTTCGAATGCCGCTGTAGCCGTCGTTCAACAGGGCACGACTCAAAATCAAAAGGTGCTTGTAGGAAAGCTAGATACTATTGCAGAGTTAGTTGCAGAGCATGAGATACAGGCGCCAACGATAATCATCGTTGGCGAAGTAGTGAATCTGCACAAATCACTATCGTGGTTTAGTGTTAACTAACAAATTCCAGAAAGAGGGCTTAGAGACAATTCTCGGGCTTTGGCAAACCTGCTATCTTGCTTGCAGTCTTAGCAGGGGATCCCTTGAACAATTTCATTAGGTAGATACTCTTGCCTTTATCGCCCCCTAGGTCTCGCTTGACCAAGTTAACCAGTGCGCGATTAGCCGGGGACATCTGATGGCGATTGTAGAATATGCGCAGAAGGATGATCACCTCCCAGTGCGAGGGCCCCAAAGTAATTTGTTCCTGCGCGGCCATCGCCGTCGCAACTGCCTCATTCCAATCCTCAAGATTGACTAGATAGCCTTCTTTGTCCAGAGCTACCTCTTGGCCTTCCACCAGCAATGTTTGGATTTCACTCATAATCTAGAACCAGCTTACTATTTTGTCGTGCTCACAACAAAGCTTCACAAAGCGGGCAGTATCTATAAGTTCTACTGTGTCCGCAGCCCTTGCGAGGATTCCCCGCGCTAACATGTCTTCACGCAAACCATAAATCTTAAATGTTTTCTCGATCGCTTCAAGTTTTGGAGCCGATTTAGCGTAGTAGGTGCCATCTTCTATAAATAGAATCGCGTCTCCGGCGACAATTATCTTAAGGCAATTTTCTAGCAGCTGAGTATCAGGACTCTTGCTAATTGTGTGCAGGCAACTCATAGGTTGAATACCGCGTCAGAAGATTCAATGATCTGCGCTATCGATTCGCTGTTGACTATTTGCATACCGGATAATAATTCTGATTCACTGATTTCTCGCTCTTGCAGAGATTGACTATCGGCGTATATCTTCTCAATACCATAGAGCACTAAGGTCTCCAGGGCGTTTCCAAGGGTTTTACTTTCGATCGCCGAGCCGTCCTGTCCCTTCAGGATTTGATAAACCCCATCGCCAAAGAATATATAATTGACGTCTTGTTCAAACACAGCCGACGCCAAGGCCATGTCCAGACAGAGATTCGCCTTGTTCTGGCCATAGGGTGCCGCACGACTAATGAAAGTAATGCGGCTCTTCTGTGGTTTGAGGTTTTCTGTCATAAGATCTACCCGAAATTAACAAGTCGATCGGAATGTGTCGCCGCATCGACTAGTTGCCCAAGTCCGGCTACTTCCGAACTTGTATATGCGCTGGCAGTGCCCAAGTCGTGTCGATTGGCTTCGGTCTGATTCAGAACGCCTCGCCTAAGTGCCGAGCTAACGCAGATGACAGAGTCGATGCCGTGCTTTTCGATCAGGTCATTCCACTGCTGTTGTAGATTGTTCTCATCCTGCGCCACCACCGCAAGTTGGGAAGCGTTATGGACTCCGTCTCCAAAGAAGAAAAGCCGATAGAGCTCGTGACCCTGATCGATAACAGACCTGGCGAAGCGCAGTGCGGAGTGGGCTGCCTCGGATGAGTAGGGAGCCGCATATATGACGATTGAAAATTTCACGGTGTCAGTTTAATCCAGGCAGGCTACGATGACTAATTCTTACAAATGAAAAACCCCAGACTAGCTGGGGTTTAAAATTGGTCTAACTGTAATTCTCTAACTATTCTCTGCCAGTTAATGCGCCCAGCAGGTGCAGCAAGTGAACAAAGATATTAATAATACTCAGGTACAGCGATATGGTCGCCATTATGTAGTTGCGCTCTCCACCGTTTACTATGCGGCTGGTGTCAAACAAGATGAAGCCTGACATCAACATAATCACAGCTGCAGAAACGGCTAAACTCAGCGCCGGTATTTGCAAGAAAATGTTAGCGATCATGGCAACGATAACTACCATCATTCCAGTGAAGATGAAGCCACCCAGGAAATTAAAGTTCTTGCGAGTGGTAAGTGCGTAACCTGATAGAGACAGGAAAATAATCGCAGTGCCACCAAGTGCCTGGGCAACAATAGCAGAACCATTCGCATAGGCCGCCAAGTAAACTGAAATCACAGGGCCTAAAGCGCCGCCCCATAATCCAGCGAAGACGAAGATAGCTATTAATCCTTTGGAGGAATTAGCCGTAGATCGCACAACGAATGACATTATAAAGCCACCTATCAGCAGCATCATCCCGACACCTTGGCTGACTTGCAGAGCCATAGTGGTTACGGCACAGATTGCACTGAAAAACAGAGTCATAGACAGCAGCATATAGGTATTACGAACTACCTTATTAACAGATAGTGCTGATTCCTGGCTTCGGCCAATATTTAACTCAACTTCGTTCATCGTTTTCTCCAACTAGGGTTGAATAAAGTAACTCTTAAAATAGGTAACGACCGCGGGTCGTTGGTCTTTATCTAGATATGAGGGTGTAGCCCACGATTTCAATGGCTTAGGGCGCCATAAACCTCAAGATAACAAAAGAATGATACGCGGAACCCACCCAAAATCAACGGATTTCGGGCAAAGTAGAATAGGGGAATGTCTGGTTGACTGTGACAGGGATTATAGTAAGATTCTCCACCGTACCGCGGAGGGGTGGCAGAGCGGTTGAATGCACTGGTCTTGAAAACCAGCGAGGGTGAAAGCCCTCCGAGAGTTCGAATCTCTCCTCCTCCGCCATATTCGACCCTGCAAGCAATCCAGTTTTCCAAAAAAATTCTCCTTCTAGCAGTCTCCACCGTCAGTTAGGCGGAGGAGGAAGATGAGAGCTCTGCAGTTCGATCGATTGCGAAGCAATCAAGACTTGCACGCAGTGCAAGCCATCAGAGTCAGGGCAGGAAGCCTGTATCGAACATCCCAATAGATTCCGCTACATCTCATAATGGTTGGAATCAGCCAAAGACGATTACAATCAATCTCTCCTTACAAATTAATCCCCCATCTATCCCTCGCCAGCGTCAGCTAGGCGGATGATGATGGGGAAATGAACCCTCCGAGTACTTCTCAGCCTCCAACAGAGATTAACCGCAAACCAAGCCCTCCAATCAAGGAACGTGAGAGAACCAAATCGCAGTTGCCACAATCCAGACACAATTAAACCCAACACGGTCCTAATTGCAGTATTGCGAAGTTAGATTTACTTGTTTTAATAAAGCCTCAATCAACTACAAATTGATTGAAACCTCCTAGAGCTTGACCCCGCTTTAAGGCCCTCATCTAGAGGGCTTTTTTTGCGGAGTAAGGGAGAAAGCTTAGCGGTTGGAACGGGTTACAGGTGGGGTTACAGAGCTAACTCGATTCGCATTGAGCGCAATGAAATCAGCAAGAATGCGCCCACTTTCAAGAAGCAGCGGGTCACCTTCGTCTTCTGTTGCATCCTCTTCAAGTTCGTCTGGGCTTGCAGTGTCGTCGTTCGCTATTAGCGACTCTTCATCGTCTTCTTCGTTTAAGTCTGCAACCCATTCATTCAGGGGAAGACCTTTTAGAAGACGGCGCATATTTTCCGCATCGAATTCTGTGCGTCGAGATTCCTCTCGCTCTTCCTTGACTTTTACTTCGTTAAGAGACAGCTGCTCTTTCTGACGAATAACGCGAGTGCGCTCGATCTGGTCGCGAAGGTAAATAAAATCAGGGGAGTTTTCAGCTCGTGCTTCATGACGCGTCTGCAGCTCTGGCAACAGGGCCTGAATCGCTAGATAGGGCCGGTACTCAACCGGGCGTACTGTATCCCAGGGTAGAGCGCCGTCGAGGCTGCTCTCGCCTATATCTTCGTAGGCGTCATAGAAATCAGGGAAAGTAATGTCCGGAATCACGCCGCGATGCTGAGTGCTTTCACCGGAGATTCTATAGAATTTGGAGCGGGTTAACTTAACCTGGCCATAGTCCATCGGAATGATTTCCTGAACAGTTCCTTTGCCAAATGTCTGGCCACCCAGGACAATGCCACGCTGATAGTCCTGAATTGCGCCGGCAAAAATCTCTGAAGCCGATGCGCTTGTTCTATTGACCAGGACAGCTAGTGGGCCGGTGTATGCTACTTCCGGATCATTGTCACCGAAAGATCTAGTGAAGCCATTGCGCAACCCCGAATAGCGAATCTGTACCGTAGCACCTGTTTCGATGAACAAACCCACTAATTGATTCGCCTCGCTTAAACTGCCGCCGCCGTTGTTACGCAGGTCTACCACTACGGCATCGACACCTTCTTCTTTTAATTCATCGAGAAGGGCATGGACGTCCCTTGTTGAGCTCTTGTAGTCGGCGTCACCGCGTGAAGCCGCTTCGAAGTCGAAATAGAAAGTGGGCAAGTCGATGATACCAATTTTGTACATATCGCCGTTGTAGCTTAACTCGATCACTTCTTTCTTCGCCGATTGATCTTCGAGCTTAACGGTGTCGCGAGTGATACTGACAACTGTCGCATTTGATTCGCTTACAGCATCTACCGGAATCACATTAAGACGAACTACAGTACCTTTCTCGCCGCGAATTTGTGCGACCACATCGTCTAGCCTCATGCCTACGACATCCTGCAGTTCGCCATCTACACCCTGGCCGATAGCAATAATGCGATCACCAGCTTGTAAGTCACTACCCCGTTCAGCAGGGCCGCCCTTAATGAGCTCTGCTACCTTCGTATACTCTTCCTCGGTAGTCAGTTGTGCGCCTATGCCTTGCAGAGAAAGGGACAGACCCATGTTGAAGTTTTCAGAATCACGGGGTGAAAAATAAGAAGTGTGAGGATCTACAGCCGTGGCTATGGTTGCCATATAGGTCTGAAAAATATCCTTGTCGTTAGTCTTGGCTATTTGGCTTAGCTGATTACGGTAACGCTTGCCGAGCTTCTCTTTGATTTCTTCATTGTCATCACCTGTCAATTTCAGGCTCAGGACACTGTTCTTGATCCTGAGACGCCATAGTTCATCTAGTTCTGCCAGCGATGCAGCATAGGGGGCGTCTTCACGATCGATGATGATGGACTCGTCTATAGTAAAGTCCATCTCGTCAATGTGGTTCTCTACGCGATTTACGGCGTAAATCATGCGCTCGAGGATGCGCTTATAGTAGACATTATATATTTCGAAACCGGGCTCGACACTGCCGCTCTCGAGGCTATTGTCCAGGGTATAGCGGTAGCCGCTAAGGCGATTTATATCTTCAGCGAGAAAATACAGCTTGGAGCCATCAAGAGAGTCGATATAGCTATCGAACACGGTGGAGGAGAAATTATCATCAATGCTAACCGAGGAATAATGCTTGGTTTCTAACTCGTTCAATAGATTTAACGCGGTTTCACCATGAATGGGCTGGCTCTCAAGGGGGGTATACAAGGCATCTATATCGAGAACAGTGTTCAGCTGACTGGGTTCTTCCTGCGCAGCTAACGTCGATGCAAAGAGGATAGAGCATGCCGTGACAGCGGTTTTTAGCATGAATCGATTTCGTTTCAATCTTGGTGAACTGTTATTCATAAGTCTCCACTGAGTATCTTGCAACTGTGTATCTTAAATTTTGCTTTCTCGCGAGATGATATAGCCAACTGGCGAACGGGCTCCAGACCCATTTGTGTATCTAGAGACTAAGCGAAATTAGTCCGCGTGAGAAGACCTTTCACGCCTAATATGGGTCTAGAAAATGTCCAGATTCAGCGGCAGGGTTTCTAAAGCTTATTTTGCCGCTATTTAATGAGTTTCTGTCGAGCAGATGCGTGTCTCTCCGCCCGTTCCACATCGATGTATCTATCGGTGATAGCGCTGGAGCCATGTCCCGCATCATCTCTCACATGCTCTCGAGGCCTATGCTTTACATCCTCAGATATCCCGGTGTGTCGAAGCCAGTGGACGGTAGCGGCACCGAGCCGCTCTGCGTCCTCAAGGAAGCCATTGGCGCGCATCTTATCGGCTGCAGCATCGAAGCATTTCTGCACTATGCCACGAATTTGACGCGTACTACTTATGCCACCTTTGCCGCGGGTCTTGTGGATTAAAGGGGTTGCCTCGCCCGGCGTGGGGAGACTGGGGAGGCCCCGTGATAGCCGGTAGCGCTTAAGTGCCTCCAGCATGGCGTCGCTAACCGAAATCTCACGCTCCTTATTGCCTTTACCCACAGTCAGAAACCACCAATTTCCTTCTTGATCGGACTGAAAATGGCCCATCTGGGGCTGCCATCGACTCGTATCAACCAATTCGGAAATTCGCAAATACATCGCATAAAGGGCATTCATAATAAATAGCGTACGCTCGTGAACCGGAGGTTGTTCCGCCGCCATCTGCTCGGCCGTCTCTATGACGAAATCCCATTGCAGCGGTGAAAGCCGTCGTATCTTGCCTTGGCTCTGCTGCTTGCGCAGGAACTTACTCTTCTGGCGTATCTGAGAAACTGGATTAGCGGAAATGTAGCCCTCTTGAATGAGAAAGTTAAAGAAGCTACTGAGCACGCTGAACAGCGACTGCAGCGCCGCTTGGGACACGACAAACTCTCCGCCGGTTTGGACATAGGGACGCCATTCTGTATTTGGGACACGCTCGCCCTGTCGCAGCAGAAACCGCGGGACATTCTTGTCCCCGACCCAATTATTGGGAGGCTGCTTGGCGAATTCGATGTAAGCTTCAATATCTTCTCTAACTATCTGTTTTAAATTCTTTTTCGCGATTATTAGACACCAGTGCAGAAAGTGCTCGATTTCACGTCTATAGGTACTAAAGGTATCGGGGCTGCCACGATAGCTGAAGATAAACTCTGCCGCATACTGATAATCGTCTACGGCGTCCTGGGAGGCATCAAGCGATAGATGTTTCAGCGAAGTAACAGGCTGCTTAAAGGGATTCGGCATTTCCTCGAGGGTATCGAAGAAGGCGGGCGGACAGTTTGCATTAGACATTAGCTTGTTGCTTCAATAGGTTGTTTCAGTTGTAGTTTAGCGCAATAAAATATCAGTAGCACTTAGGCGGATTTGGCTGCTTAGCTATTGAATTGTCGAATGTTTTTCTTCTCTATAGTTTAAGTCGGTGCATTCCCGACTTACTTGATAGCTCAGGCCTAAGATCACCTCGCTTTTCCTAATTGGCAAGGGCGTTTCCTGATTGTACAATCAGCGTTATATAAACAGGTATACAACGGTATTTCCTAGATTGATCACGGCCAACAGATACACACTAGTAGCAATATTTGTAATGAATCTATCCTCAGCGGCATACGCGGATAGGCTTAATGTGGCCGTGGCCTCTAATTTTGCTGCGCCAATGGAGGAGATCAAGAAGGCTTTCGAGTCGGGCTCAAACCATGAACTGGTCATTATTCGGGGCTCCAGCGGCAAACACTATGCCCAGATTCGAAATGGAGCGCCATTCGATGTGTTCCTTTCCGCCGACCAGGCTAGACCACTGCGCTTAATGGAGGAGGGCATAGCTATTCCCGGCACTCTTGGGACATACGCCATGGGCCGTCTGGCGTTGTGGAGTAGAGAAGAGGACCTCGAGCTCGGAAAAGAATATCTATTAAATACAGCAAATTACGAGACACTTGTAATAGCGAACCCACGTTTAGCACCCTATGGGCAGGCAGCTAACGAGGTGCTGGACGCTATAGGCCTGGAAGCAGGCGTGAACACCAGAATGGTCATGGGGGAAAATATCGCCCAAACCTTTCAGTTCGTCTACAGCGGTAATGCGGATATAGGTCTAGTCGCCTATTCACAGACTCTCTCCCCAACAGTTCGAGGCCGAGGCTCGTCCTGGCTGGTCCCTAGCGAGCTTCATCAAGACATACGGCAAGATATGGTATTGCTCAAGGACTCGCTTGCTGCGAGGGAATTCGCTGCCTTTATGAACAGCGACGCGGCACGGGATATTTTCATAAGCCAGGGCTACGTTTTAAGTGATGGTCGATAAAAATGCTTCAACACTCTGATATTACGGCTTTATTTATCACCCTAAGGCTTGCGGCAACGACTACCTTGATCCTGCTTGTCGTCGGAACCCCCATAGCCTGGTGGCTGGCAAACACCCGCTCCCGACTGCGCAGCCTAATCGAAGCTATTATTGCCTTGCCCCTGGTGCTTCCTCCAACAGTGCTTGGCTTCTATCTGCTACTGGCATTCAGCCCTGACAGCCCCCTAGGCGGAGCTGTAGCATCACTCGGGCTGCCTTCGCTGGCATTTTCTTTTACAGGGCTAGTACTTGGATCCGTTATCTACTCCATGCCCTTCGTGGTTCAGCCCCTACAGAATAGTTTTGTCAGTCTAGGCAAGCGCCCTCTGGAGGTTGCAGCCACACTAGGAGCCTCGATCTTTGACCGTTTTATCAGCGTAGTGCTGCCACTGTCTAAAATGGGCTACCTTACGGCTGCGGTTTTAGGTTTTGCCCACACCCTTGGCGAGTTTGGTGTCGTGCTGATGATTGGCGGCAATATTCCCGGTGAGACACAGGTGCTCTCAATCGCCATCTACGACCATGTGGAAGCCCTGGAATACAGCCAGGCCCACTGGCTGGCCGGAGGCTTATTAATAAGCTCTTTCCTAGTATTGTTAATGATTTATGGCATGAATCGACGAATTCACTTGATGAAGACATCATGATTGACGTCGAATTACATCTACAGCGCTCTGAGTTCCAGCTGAATACCAAATTCAGCGTGCCCAGTCGTGGCGTTACTGCCGTCTTCGGCCCCTCGGGCTGCGGCAAGACAACGTTGTTGCGAGCTATAGCCGGGCTAGAGCCGGATGCGGTGGGGAGCCTAGAGGTGAATGGGCAGCATTGGCAGACACCCCACGAGCGCCTTCCAGTGGAGGCAAGAAGGGTAGGTCTGGTATTTCAACATCCGAGCCTATTCCCACACCTTACTGTCGAGGAGAACCTGCTTTACGGCAGAAAGCGCTTGGAGAAAGCGACTAATCCTTTTGATTTAAAGGAATTAATTCTTATTCTCGGCATTGAGGAATTGCTTAATCGTCACCCCGACAGCCTATCTGGCGGTGAGCTGCAACGAGTAGCCCTAGGCAGGGCCTTGCTAGCGGAGCCGAAGCTATTACTTATGGATGAGCCCCTTTCGATGCTAGACCAAGCAAGCAGAGAGACTCTCATCCAGCTTCTCGAGAATTTCCTGCAAAAACTTGATATACCAATCTTTTATGTTACTCATTCAAGTGAAGAGGTGGCCCGCTTGGCGGACAATTTGGTACTGCTGTCCAGAGGAGACGTAACCGCTTGCGGGCCAACAGCAACGGTTCTGGCCTCTCTGGACAGCGAATTAAGCCGCAGTGAAAGCGCATTCAGTGTGCTTCAGGGTGAGATCTCCAGTAAGGAACTGCCTGGCTTGCTCTGCATCGAATGCAGTGACGGTATCGATCTAAAGGTACCGACATCCGAGAGCATGGTTGCCAAGCACTACCCTCTGGGCAGAGCCGTTAGGCTGCGCATTCGTGCCCGAGACGTAAGTATCTGTCTAGAGCGGCCCCAGCAGAGCAGTATTCTAAATATCCTGCCAGCTGTGATAGCGGAGATTTCTACCTCAAGTGACAGCGGCAGCAGGCTGATCAGGCTGGACATTGCAGGCATGCACGTCCTATCGAAGATCTCGGAATATTCCGTGCAACAGCTGGGGTTGCACGCGAAGCAGGTTGTGTTCGCCCAAATAAAATCTGCATCACTTGTTTAATTAACTTTTAAATACAATAGAGTAGATGTTTACTTTAAAGTATTTTTCCACTTTTCGGTCTCCAGCAGAAACACTCAAATAAGCAGCCGCAGACGCCTCCACTAGGCAAGCATCAGGATCACACTGGAAGCCTTGAACAAGGCTGTAATAGGCATTCCCTCTGCAAGGGACAGGCTATCTGCGCTCTTGTTAGTAATCACAGCGCTGAGAGTCTTGTCACCAGTGAGATCTATAGACACATCCGCGTTGACTGCACCCCGGTCTAGCTTGAGCAGGGTTCCACTGAGCATATTGCGTGCACTCACTCGCAGTCCGTCGCCAACTGCGAGAGTTACAGAAGAAGCCTTTATCATCGCTACAACTGGAACCCCCACATCAAGCCCCATCTCGCGCCTGCTTTGCTCGGTGACCATGGCGACTATCTGCTGCTCAGGAGAGATGCGGATCTCTAACTCTGTATTTACTGAGCCTATCTCTATATTCGAAATGCTTCCCAGGAACTGATTACGAGCACTTGATTGTAAGAGGGTGCTTTTCATGAAATTTGATACATCGTCCAGTGAATTGAGCTGCTGATTCAGGTTTTTCAAAAATAGATTATGTTGTTCCTGTAACTGCTTAAAACCATTAAGCATTTTCTCCCCATAGGAAGTTAGAATTGAGCCGCCACCTTTGTTTCCGCCAGCGCTTCTGGCAATAACTGGCTGCTCGGAGAGATTATTGATTCGCTCCAGCCTATCCCAGGCAGTTTTGTAGCTAATTCCAGCAATCTTGGCGGCGGCAGTAATCGAACCTGTATCAGCTATGGCCTGGAGCAAATCCATCTGATCCAGCATCAGCCGCTTAGACGTGGTTTCCGTTAACCAAATTTGACCCTCGAGATTTGCCAAGAGCTAGTCCTTTTTATAGAGACACCCATTATGCCCTAAATATAAGCACAACCAAGCAAAGAGGAGGAAGGGGAGGGTCGCTTTTACAGAGGCCTTCGCTTGATGTAGATTAATCAGTGCCAGTGTCAGCAAATGAGACGATCTCTACTGCTTAGCTGCAAGGGACAACTATTTTCCCGAAACGCATGGGAACCTAGTGACAGGAAAAGGGTGCTGTTGCTAATCTGCGCTACCGTTCTCTATTAGCTTTGCCATCGAACAAGATAGGGTGTTCAGAACAAAACAATTACACAGCGCCGAAGATTAACTTCAAGGCTAAACTGGAGCACCTATACGAATGGTTCTTGCGCGAAGGCGGCTGCACTCTATCTGAAATACGGGTCTGCGCTGGGGGAACTGGGCGGCAAGATTCTGAAAAGGAAAAACAATTTTATAAAAATATATAAATTAATATTGATTAATAACAGAGTGTTATACTCTAAAAGCGAAGTAAATATTTGTATTAGTGGCTTATATGTCAATTCGTAGGGTCAGAGCATGCCTGATTGCAGCCAGTGCGGCACTCTTATTCTCCTGCAGCAGCACTCCCAATGGGGGTGATTTTAGGAAAATGTCGCCGGCTGAATTAATTGCCTACAATCGCACAGTTGAATTTTGGGATCAGGTTTACTGCGCTGATGAAATCCGGGCTGGTACGCACATCCGGCGGCGTTACTGTGAGACATACATTGAGCTTCAGGACCGCCTCACTAATGCTGCCAGCTCCCTCAATGTGTTGAGTACGACCAGGATCTATTAGCCTGACGCGGCTCTGTCGACCTGCCTGCTATCTGGGTATTTGTGCTTCAGAGGAAAAATTACAAATAATAAGTAAGCAACTGTAAATAAACAGTATTTGCAACTTCGAATTTATGGCTAAGGACTCTAAATGAAAGATACCAGAGCTCAGGTTTTCTTAACTCTAAGCCTAATTGGTTTATCGAATTGTAGCGGCCTGGACAATACGATCACAGATCCAGTTCAATGGTGGGCCATTAATGGCTGGGACAGCGCTGTAACTATCGAGCTTTACGACAACAACTGTAGTCGCCATTTGAGAGATATCAGCTTCAAATCACACGAGGAGGTTAAAGTAATTTCCTGTGGTGATGGGCAGGGGCGGGCAAACGTACGTTTCCGGAGAGAAGGCTACGCATCTAGACAAGATTCCTGGAGCCGCGATACGGCCGTTCGATTGAATCAGCGCACCATCGTACGTTAAACCCAAAGAACCAATGATAACTTATTGTAAATAATAATAATTTTAGAAAAAGCAAAATAGTCGAGCTACATTCTATTTGCCCACCGAGCTCATTTTAGTATGCGCGGGTGTCCCCCAAGAGCTCCGCAAATTCCTTGCTCCCAATAAACTGCAGCATTACCGTATTCTACTTTTTCCAGCTTTAAGAGGGAGTGGTTTACCCGAACTTCATCCGGCAGACGCCGTGATGGCATGTCACGCTTGGGAATCCCACTAACTTCATATATACTGAAACTCGGGGTAAGTTGCCGCTTTATTATGCCTGGATAAGTAAAAAGCGAAGATATTAAAGAAAGTAGATGGAATGTCTAACTATGTTTCGGAAATAATGAGCCGCGATTTGATCATGGTCTCAGTGGATACAAGTGTAGCGCGAGCGGAACAGCAGATGCTAAAGCGAAACAGGCGCTGTGTTCCTGTGGTGGACGATCAAAGGAACATCTTTGGTGTGCTAGGTTATAGCGATATTGTTAAGCACCGCCAGAATCAAGGCAATCTTAGAAGTACTAAGGTTTGGGAAATTTGCTCTCATATCGTTTTTTCAGTAGCACCAATGGCGACCTTAGAGACTGTCGTCGATGTTATGGTCGAAAACAGTGTGCATCACGTGTTGGTTTTGGAGGGAAAAGTAAGAGGTATCGTGTCTATTATGGATTTATTGCAACTGTATCGCAGCAAGCTTGTTTCACCCGACGCCAGGGAAGAAGCCACGGCTGATTCGCCTCAGGCTATCACGGGCACAGATGGCATCTACAGGCTCTAATTGAGCCGGCCATATTGACTGTCATCTATTGGGCGAATAACCGAGCCTGTCTTTCCAAGCACATCATCTCTTTAAAATATTCAATCGCTCATCACTGTGCTAATTTCCACTCTACTCTTCGTGGGATTTGCGCTGACGCATGCTTGTTCAAGCCAGAACTCGTAGATCTCTTGCTATGGGCTCAATTGGGAACAGGGGGGGGGCAGGGAAGGGTCTCTCTACGCCTATCTATATAATACTAATGTATAATAAACATAAAGTTAGGCGCTCCTCTTATGAAAAAAGCTGAAGACTACTTGCTGTTAATGGGCGTGCCCGGCTCACCCTATACACGAAAAATGCTGTCCTTGCTTCGCTACCGCCGGATACCCTATAGGCTATTACCAGGTGGTAGAAAGGTAGCCGCTGACACGCGTCGCTTCCCGGCGCGGCCGCAGCCAAGAGTGCCGCTGCTGCCTACATTCTATTTAAAGGACGAGAACGGCGTAGAGCAGGCAGTTTGCGACAGCACGCCGCTTATTCGTCAATTCGAAGAACAGTTCGAGGGTCGCTCGGTTATACCAAGCAATCCTGGGCTGAGATTTATTGATTACCTCATTGAAGACTACGCCGACGAATGGCTAACTAAGGCTATGTTTCATTACCGCTGGAGTTATGCGCCAGACATCCATAAAGCAGGGCAGATGCTGGCTCGATGGAACAACAACACGGCGAACGAAGACGATATCGCCGAACAGTCCAAAATCATTACCCAGCGGCAGATATCTCGCCTGAGCTATGTGGGCTCTAATGCCCTCACCCGGACCACAATTGAGAAAAGCTTCACTCTATTTTTAAATAAGCTAGATAAGCATCTGAATTCATTCTCTTTTATTCTAGGAAAACGGCCGTCTGCATGTGACTTTGCAATCTACGGACAACTTACGGCTATGGCGTTGTTTGACCCTACGCCCGCACAGATCATCATCGAGACTGCGCCACGAGTATACGCATGGACGGAATCTATGGAAGACCTTTCCGGTTACGAGAGCTTCGATGATGATTGGATGGTTCTTGAATGCCTGCCAGAAACCTTAGTTGCGCTATTAGAAGAGATAGGGCGCCTGTACCTGCCATATTTAGTGGCAAACGATGTTGCCGTGCGAGCAGGGGCCCATACGCTGGAAACAGAACTGGATGGACAAGTATGGACACAAAACCCGTTTCCTTATCAGAGCAAGTGTCTGTGGTGGATTAAGGAGGGCTTCGCTGATTTATCCGAGCAAGGTGCTAATCTGCTTAGAACACAGCTGCGGCACACCGGCATTATAGAATTGTTAGCTTAGGGACTATGTGAATTGGCTGAAACTATCTGTTCGTTGGTGTTTCAGCATTGTGTGAATTCAGGAAAAGTAGGCTAGTGCAAGGACCCAGACATCCTTCCTTTCTATTTCCGGTAATCTTTATTACCGGAAATAGTGAGATAAGCCCGTTTAGGGTCGATACCGGCCCAGATCACTGTTATCAACAACTCTGCCTCTATAGCCGAGCTAAGAACTGTCTTTCCTGGTTCGCATGGTGACGAACTCTTCGGCCAATGTCGGATGAATACCAATGGTCCTATCGAAGTCTGCTTTGGTAGCGCCGCAGTTAATGGCAACGGCAAATCCCTGAACAATCTCTCCGGCGTCGGCTGCAACCAAATGCAGCCCAAGCGCTTTATCAGACTGCCGGTCGACGATGAGTTTGACCATCGAGCGCTCGTCACGTCCGCTTAGCGTGTGTTTTAGCGGTGTAAACTGACTCTCATACACATCAACCTCGATTCCAGCCGCTATGGCGTCTTGCTCCGATAGACCGACCGTGGCGATGTTGGGATGACAGAAAACGGCTGTAGCGATGTTCTTATAGTCCAAGGCAGCCGTATCACCGGAAAACAATGCCCTGGAGACGATCTGGCCCTCGGCCAAAGCGACGGGTGTTAGTGCAACGCGGTCGATGACGTCACCCACGGCATAGATGCTGGGCTCATCTGTTTGAAAATGATCATTTACCTTAATAGCGCCGTTTGTGCTTAGTTTGACCGCTACTGTGTCCAGACCCAGATCGTCGGTGAGCGGAACACGACCCGTAGCCGCAATCACCATGCCACAGCAAATTTTAGAGCCAGATTCAAGTAACACGCTCATCTTATTGTTTTTATTCGTTATTTCTACAATATCTTCCTGCAGGTGAAGATCTAATGACTTGGACATTTCGGCAGTGATGAAGCGCCTGACATCGTCATCGAAGCCCCGTAATAACTGATCTCCCCGATAAATCAGACTGGTTTTACAGCCTAGTTTGCTGAAGATGCTGGCAAACTCTACGGCGATATAGCCGCCACCCATAACCACGATCTCTTCGGGCAAGCTCTCCATAGCAAAGACATCGTTGGACGTGGAAACGAATTGGCTGCCTGGAAACTCAGGCACCCAGGGCCAGCCTCCTACAGCGATGAGTATGTGCTTGGCGGTGATATCCCTGCCATCTACGCGAACCTGGTTCGGGCCACTTATGCGCGCACGCGCCTCGAAGATATCAACATCATTTGATTCAAGTATATTTTCATATATTCCATTTAAGCGTTTGATCTCACGATCTTTATTCGCTTTTAGGCTCGCCCAGTCAAAGCGCAAATTGTCGAATTGCCAGCCAAAACCCCTGCTGTCTTCGAAGTCATCGAAGAAATGCGCACCGTAGCTGTATAGCTTCTTTGGCACACAGCCTACATTCACGCAGGTGCCACCAAAATATCTTTCTTCGGCGACTGCGACCTTGGCGCCCAAACTTGCTGCTATACGAGAGGCTCGAACGCCCCCTGACCCTGCACCAATAACGAATAAATCATAATCAAATGTATCCAAGTTCCTGTATCCTTTTATTCCTTGTTCCAACCATAGCGGCAATGCCAAAGCCAGACAGCATTATGCCTCAGCAGCTCCAGCGAGAGTATTCAGACCCGCAATGCAGGCGAATTTATTCGACACGAATGACAGTAGCAAAGACCCGACAAGACACCCGTTGGGTGATGCCGAGCTACTCGAATTTCTCCATCTATTCAGCCCTACTGAGGCTGACCAAATCTTGGCGACGCTCATTCAGGACATACCCTGGCAGCAGGAATACTTGAAGATCGCTGGCCGGCTTCGAGCGGTACCGCGGCTTCAATGCTGGATGGGTGACCATGGCAGCCATTACGGTTATTCCGGTGTGAGGCTCAGCCCCTGCCCGTGGAATAAAACCGTCAAGTCTATCCTCGCTCGCGTAAGTGAGCTAAGTGGTAGTCCATTTAACTCGGTACTCATTAATTACTATCGTAACGGCCAGGATAGTGTTGCCTGGCATGCTGATGATGAGAGAGAACTAGGCGAGGCGCCAGTTATTGCCTCGGTGAGCCTGGGCGCTGAGAGAATTTTTGAGATGAAAGAGAAAAATAACTCGCCAGCAAAAAAGTATCGACTGCCACTGCGACACGGGAGCTTACTGGTAATGGGCGAAAAAATGCAGCAGCATTGGCTGCATCAATTACCGAAGGTGAAAGATTTGCAAGAGCCACGAATTAATCTCACATTCCGTAATATCATCGCCAGCTGATATTTCCCTCAATAATGGCAAGTAAATTTGCCAAGGCTAGAAGTAATGAGCAACAGGGATCGTTTTGATATCTGCATAATCGGCGCCGGAGTCGTCGGCCTGGCAAGCGCCTATGAACTCGCCAAGAAGTTTTCCAAAAGAAATATCAGCATTGTTGTTCTCGAGCAAGAGCCCAGCTTCGGCCAACACACAAGCAGCCGCAACAGCGAAGTCATACATGCTGGAATCTACTATCCCGAGGCAAGCCTCAAAGCCAAACTCTGCGTGGCAGGTAAAGAGTTGCTCTACGCACATTGTACTCAGTTCGATATTCCTCATAAAAAGATAGGAAAACTGATTATCGCTCAACACTCAGAAATAAGTGCCTTAGAAAAAATCCACAGTGGAGCTGCAAGCAATGGTGTTATGGACCTGCAGTTTCTGGACAAAGCTCAATTGAAAAAATTCGAACCCGAGATAAGCGCTGAGGCCGCGTTGCTTTCTCCATCCACGGGGATTATTGATAGTCATAGCTATATGCAGAGTCTGCTTCATCTAGCTGAAAATCTTGGCGTACAATTTTCTCCCTTTTCTCGTGTGCAGAAAATTCTAGCTAGGGATGAGGGCTTCATTGTTGAATGTCTGCTCGACGAGAATCGCATGCCGGAGGCTTATGCTTTCGATTGCAGCTATCTGATCAATGCCGCAGGATTGAGGGCGCAAGAAATAGCAAAGACCATCGACGCCATGCCAGCAGAGGCTATACCTACCCTCTACTATTGTAAGGGCGACTATTTCGATTACCGAGGAACGAACCCATTCAAACACTTGATCTACCCAATGCCGGAAGCAAATACGGCAGGATTAGGTGTTCATGCGACGATAGACCTAGCCTCGCAACTTAAGTTTGGTCCCGACACGGAATATGTTGATCAGGCGAAATTTGAAATCGAAGTGAACAAGGCAGAAGTATTTGCCAAGGGCATCGCTTCGTATTTTCCTGCCATTAAAGCCGTCGACCTAAAACCTGCCTATGCGGGGATTCGACCCAAACTGGCAGGCCCCGGAGAATCGCCAGCAGACTTTGTAATACAAGAGCACTGCGTCCATGGTCTTCATGGCTTGACGCAGTTGTTCGGCATCGAATCTCCTGGGCTTACTGCCAGCTTAGCTATAGCAAGGCGCATCACTGAGGGTATTGCTATATAAGCGTATAGCTAGCCAGGAATAACCGAGCTTGTCTGCTACAAAGTCTGGGAGCGTTGCGAGCTGTCTGCACCTGTCGCGAGATGCGTGTTCAGCCTTGACTCTATCGCGCAGCGAAGTCGTCGATCAGCCTTGTGAAAATGCAAGCCTAGGCCCCTGCTTTTCCCCTCACGTAAGCTCGCAGGCGTTACCCAGACCACTTTTGCGAGGGTGCAAAACTGTTCTGATGCGTCAAGCAACTGCAGCACCAGACAAACGACGTCATTTAATTGATAGGTCTCTAGCAATTTACTGGTTTTGTCGCCTACGCCTTCAACACTTACTGTGTTTCCTCTGTTTCCTCTGTTTCCTATACCCTTACTTCCAGCAGCTGCAACATGAGGCTGTGCAACAGAGATGAAAAGCCCACCATTGTTTAAGAATGGCATATACGACATGTGCAATACACTAAGGCTGTCGATACGGACAGAGAGTATTCGAGTTTGAGGATGACTATCTGGGTTTATGATGATGACTACGGTCCGTTGTGGTGATGTATTTAGCTACAACCGCTGGACTGTCTAAATGGGATCTAGCTAAGTTCTAACTGACTCCATCGCCAGAGAATAGACTCCATGATTAACTGCGGATTTGGGTTGCCGGCCGAAGCGAGTTGTTTTCTTGCCAGCTCAACTTCTGAATAGAATAAGGCAAGCGAACTGGCTATCGACTGCGTGATCTGTTTATCGTTACTGGGTTTAAGTAGCGTGTACAAGCCTTCAAAGGCCGGGTCGTCATCGCGCAGCTTGCTACCAGTCAGACAGTATTTAATTAGTTTAGACAAGAAGGCTGATAAGTGCAGCAAAACATCTGATTCTCCAATTTTGGGAGTCAGTGCCAGGGCTTGCTGCGTCGATTTTTTGCCTAGCTTCATGTCGCAGATGCTCTGTAGAAACTGCGCTCTACCCTCCATCCAATCACCACCGGCTAGCCTTAACGCAGTAAGCGGCCTCATCTCACTGGCTTCGAGAAGCGCTTCAATATTGCTTCCGCCAAGAATAGCTTCCAGCCAGTCTTTAGCGACACTCGCTTTAGGCGTTTGAAAGTTGAGTTTCTGACAGCGACTGCGAACGGTCGCCACTAAGCGGCCAGGATGATCGGAGACAAGAAGCAGATGGGTCTGCTTGTTAGGCTCTTCCAAGGTCTTTAGCAGGGCATTGGCGGCATTGCCGTTGAATAGATGGGCATCCTGAATTATCGCAACTTTCGCTGCGCCAGAATGACTGCTGCGTATCACAAATTCAGACAGCCAGCGTATCTGATCGATCTTGATATTCTTGCTACCCTCCTCCACTTCGATCTGAACAATATCTGGGTGGTTGCCTGCTCCGCCTTTCTGGCAGTTAGCACACTCCCCGCAGGAAACCCTTACCTCTTTGCCCGCAACTTCTTTCGTAGTTGGCTTAAGACAGAGCATGGTTCTAGCGAAACTCTCCGCGAACAGAGATTTACCCAGGCCCTCGCTACCAGCAAGCAAGTAGGCGTGAGCCATCTGGCCTGCGGCGAAAGCTCGGCTGAGCTGCGACCATTGATCTAGCTGCCAAGGCAAAGGTGCGGAAAAGCTATTGGTTGAAAACGTTGACTCATTCATAGGCAGTTTTCGTATTATGCGAATTTCGCGAGTCCCTGTTTGAGGGCCTTCAAGAGATCTAATTTTACCTGTTCCAGGGGCTTCGACGCGTCGATTACCAAGCAACGCTCCGGCTCCGCTTTCGCTATATCCAAATATCCCTGCCTGACACGATGGAAAAAACTCTGCTGCTCTTGTTCGATTCTATCCAACTCACCCCTATTACTGGCTCTTTCCATGCCTACCGACGGGTCTAGATCCAGGATAATGGTGAGATCCGGGCGCAGTGTTCCTTGCACCATGGTTTGCAGCTGTTCTATCTTTTCCAGGCTCAGACCCCGACCATAGCCTTGATAGGCAAAGGTTGCATCCGTAAAGCGGTCGCAGATTACCCACTTTCCGGCAGCAAGTGCTGGCTCTATCTGCGCCTCAATATGTTGAGCGCGTGCGGCGAATACCAGCAACAGCTCGCTAAGCTCAGACATGGGCTCGTCATGGACGGCCAGCAGAAGCTCGCGTATTTCCTCCGCAATTAATGTTCCACCCGGCTCTCTGCTAAGAATATACTCAATTCCATTCTCCTCAAGATGCGCAGTGATGAACCCAATATTGGTGCTCTTGCCCACACCTTCTGCGCCTTCTAAGGTGAGGAAGAGCCCGCGTTTATCTGCCATATCTTTTGTTACCCTTGGAATAGCCGACACCGTTCAATGCGCTCATTTAATTAGCAATCTGCAATTGATACTCGCGTACCGCAGCATTATGCTCATCAAGTGTGCGAGAAAAATGATGACTGCCATCCCCCTTTGCAACGAAATATAAATAGTCAGTCTGTTCCGGATTCAATGCGGCCACTATCGATTCCTCTCCGCTCAGGGCAATCGGGGTCGGCGGCAGTCCACCGATACGGTAAGTATTATAGGGAGTCTGCTCGGATAAATCTTCACGGCGAATATTTCCGGCGTATCGATCACCCATTCCATAGATCACGGTAGGATCGGACTGCAAGCGCATACCCAATTCCATACGACTTACGAAGACTGCCGCGATCAGGCCGCGCTCGCTATTGCTGGCAGACTCCTTCTCTATTATCGACGCCATGGTAAGAGCTTCATATTGATCGGCATAAGGCAATGCGCCCAGGCGTGCTGCCCAGGCATCACTCAAGACTGTGTTCAATTTCTCGCTTGCTCTTAGCAGTAATTCTATATCTGAAGTGCCTTTGGTATAGAAATAGGTATCCGGGTAGAGCAGTCCTTCCGGGTTCTCGCGACCGAGGTTCATGCTCGCCGACACCTCGGCCATGCTCAGCCCGTCAAGACTCGGTACTATATTGTCCGCGCTCCAGATAGCCTGCAGAGCTTGCTCAAAAGTCCAACCTTCGACCAAGGTTATTCGGTACTGCACCGACTCACCGTTAACGATCTTATCTAGCAACTGAACCGGGGTAATCCCTGGCTGGAGCTCGTATTCACCGGTTCGAATACTATTCTCTACGCCTCGTACTCTAGCCATAAGTTTGAAAATTATCGGGCTGCGCAAGAAGCCAGCCTCCCCGAGTTCGGCAGCCACACGGGAGAGCGAACTGCCGGCAACAATCTCTATCTTTACCGGAGCCTGTGGCGCGGCACTATTAGCAGCCAGATCTATTTCCGCAAACAGGGCGCTATAGCTAATGGACGCAATACTGGTAAAAATCGCCAGGATCGTGGCCCCTACTATAAGAATATTACGTGTGTTCATTTCAATTGCCGACTCGGAATATCTCGTTCGCCCAGTCTATTGCAGCCGACGTGTATTGACCTTCATCTCTATTGGATTTCCAATATAGCTCAAAGTCCGCGTTGTAGATTTCAGCGACTGACCAGACTCCGAAGACGCTATTACAGAGGAATAGCTCATCCGCCATTTGCAGTTGCTTCAGGTTAATCTTCTTTCTTGCAACGGGGTAGCCTCTCCCAGCATAGGATTCAATCAGCTGCTCAAGCATAACTCCCTCAACTCCGCAGCTGCTCAGATCGGGCGTTATAAGCTCATCATCTATGCAAAGCATTAGATTGCTCTTGCAGCCTTCTACTATATACCCCTGCTGATCCAAACAGAGCCCTTCATCAAAACTATCCGGTATTTCCCTGCTTGCCAGAACCTGATCCAAGCGATTCAAATGCTTAATACCTGCCAGCATTGTATTCGCAGAAAGCCCATGCCTACAAAGCATGATCTTCGCTGCTTTGCGTATAGTCGGCGCTTGATAATTACTTAACTGCAGGACACGGGTACAGCTGGAACTAGAACCTGGAGCATAACCGCGACCACCCTCTCCCCGCGTAATAATGATTTTCAGAATAACGTCCGAGGACTGATTAGTCTCTAATAACTGTGACAGGTCCTTATCAAGCAAATCGAAATCCACTTCCAGATAGAGAAGTCTACAAGCGCGCTTAAGACGACTCAGGTGCTGCTGCCAGAGTATGGGCTTATTAGCTAGAACTCGAATGGTTTCGAAACAACCGTCTCCGTATTGGAAGCCACGGTCGTGAATTGATATGTGATCCGCTTGCTGTCCGTTTACTAAACTTTGCAAGGGTACGCCAGACATTAATGAAGTAGGCTATTTTAGCCGAGAGAAAATCAGGCTGCCGTTGGTGCCACCGAATCCAAATGAATTTGAAAGCACTGCATTGACTTCCTGTTCGCGGCTTTCATTCGGGACGTAATCTAGATCGCATCCCTCGTCTGGATTTTCCAGATTAATAGTTGGGCTAATCACCTGGTCGCGTAATGTCAGAACAGAGACGATTGCTTCGACCGAACCAGATGCGCCTAACAGGTGCCCGATCATCGACTTGGTAGAACTAACGGCGAGTTTCTTAGCATGCTCACCAAAGACAGTTTTGATTGCCTGGGTTTCGGCTATATCACCAGCCATGGTTGAAGTGCCATGTGCATTTACATAATCGATGTCTGCCGCATTGAGACCGGCACTAAGCAAGGCATTGTCCATGCACTGCGCTGCACCCGCTCCGCCTTCAGAAGGCGAAGTCATATGATAAGCATCACCGCTCATACCAAAACCGACTAGTTCGGCATAGATCTTTGCGCCGCGATTCTTGGCATGCTCGTATTCTTCTAGAACCATAATGCCGGCGCCGTCACTGAGCACGAATCCATCGCGGTCTCTATCCCAAGGTCGACTGGCACGCTGTGGGTCATCGTTTCTCTGTGAGAGTGCTCGCGCAGCACAGAAGCCGCCTAGCCCTACCGGAGTGGTCGCCATCTCGGCGCCACCCGCCACCATGACGTCGGCCTGATTGTTTGCGATCATATTCGCCGCAAGGCCGATGTTATGAGTGCCTGTAGTACAGGCAGTAACCACGGCAATATTCGGCCCCTGCAATCCAAATCGAATCGACAGTGTACCGGCAACCATATTGACGATTGAGCCTGGGACAAAGAAGGGGGAAACTTTTCGGGGACCTGATCCTTGAATGATGAGGGTGGTTTCTTCGATACTTCCGATTCCGCCGATTCCTGAACCTACAGCGACGCCGCCACGTTTCGGGTCAAGATTGGTTTCATCAATTCCGGCATCCTCAATTGCCTGAACCCCTGCCGCGATACCGTAGTGCATGAATATATCCATGCGCCTGGCTTCTTTCGCAGACATATAGTCCGTACAGTCAAAATTTTTGACCGTGCCGCCAAATTGAGTACTGAAGTCGGAGGTATCAAAATTCTCAATCTCATTGATACCAGACTGACCATTTTTGATGGCGTTCCATGCGGATTCGACTTCATTCCCGACTGGAGTGATGAGACCAAGCCCAGTCACCACTACTCTTCTGCTACTCAATGCGTGCTCTCCTGACTAAAAACAACAAACGCCAGATAAACAAAAGCTACTCGAGAATAAACTAGAGTAGCTCTGTTTCGTGCTGTTGTTCAGTGTTACAGGTGTGAGTTGATGTAGTCACAGGCCAATTGAACAGTAGTAATCTTTTCAGCCTCTTCATCAGGAATTTCAGTCTCGAATTCCTCTTCTAATGCCATTACCAATTCTACGGTATCTAGAGAATCAGCGCCTAAATCTTCCACAAATGAAGCAGAAGGTTTTACTTCGTCTTCCTTTACGCCTAGCTGTTCGCAGACAATTTTCTTAACGCGCTCTTCAATGCTACTCATATCTATTATTAGCTCCTAGTACTGTATTTCTAGCGGTGTTGCCAGTGGCCTGTCAAACAGCCCTTCTTTCGATTGTTTAGGTGGATAATGCACATTCTAACCACCATTATTTTCACCATTTTGGTGCTCTTCGCAGACCTCGCAGATACCCCGCGAATAATTCAGGACGCAAGTTTACCTCTATTTCAATCCGATGTAATGTCTAAATTCAAAAATAAGCCTCGCTCCATAAAACCTTATAAATATCAATAACTTAGAACTACGCCATATACATGCCGCCGTTCACATGCAGGGTTTCACCAGTGATATAGGCCCCACTATCGGAGGACAGAAATCCCACCATTGCGGCGATTTCCTCTGGCTGCCCAAGTCGACCAAGAGGAATCGAAGACAACAGGGCTTCAGCTTGCTTCTGCGGTAGATTTTTGGTCATATCGGTTTCGATAAAGCCTGGCGCGACAGCGTTCACCGTTATGCCTCTGGATCCGATTTCCTTAGCGAGAGCACGACTAAAGCCCTCAATACCCGCCTTCGAGGCCGCGTAATTCGTCTGCCCGGCGTTGCCACTGGAGCCAACTACAGAGCTTATATTAATGATTCGCCCCCAGCGGGCCTTGGTCATGCCTTTGACACAGGCCTTACACAACCGATACATGGAACTGAGGTTAGTATCGATAACATCTGACCACTCATCCACCTTCATCCGCATCAGCAGATTATCTTTAGTGATGCCGGCATTATTTACCAACACCGTGGGTAGAGCGTATTTCACAGCAATATTCTCCATGAGGGCCGCGACAGACTCATCCGAGGACACGTCGAGACACATCCCCTCACCCTTGATCGAGTGCTCAGCGAGATAGGCGCTTATATTCGCTGCACCGGACTCAGAGGTCGCTGTACCGACTACGGTAAAACCGCGGTTCCCGAGATTCAGAGCTATGGCCTGGCCTATGCCCCGACTCGCGCCGGTAACCAGAGCGACTGTCATAGAATCATTCATGTTTCTTCCCTTCTCGCTAAAATTATTGACTTGCTTACATTGTTCGCCACACTAAGCTGAAGCCTCTTCAATTGCGCTTTTCAGGCTTGCGCTCTCATCGACAGCGCAGCAAACAATGTCCGATTCGATTCGCCTGATAAGACCGCTTAGGACTTTGCCCGGCCCACATTCTATAATTCTTTCAATGCCAGATTCGCGCATATCTTTTATAGAATCTACCCACAGGACAGGGGCATACAACTGCTTTATCAGGTTTTTCTTTATGACTTCAGGGTCGGCGCTGGCTTGTGCATCCACATTTTGCAGCACCGGAATTTGCCCTTGCACGAAGTCAACTTTATCTAATTCTGCCTGCAGCTTTTCTGCCGCAGGCTTCATCAATGCGCAGTGCGAAGGAACACTGACGTTCAATGGCAGAGCTCGCTTCGCACCCGCCTCCTTGCAAAGGACCATGGCTCGTTCGACGGCATCTGCATCACCGGCGATAACCGTTTGCCCCGGTGAATTGAAATTAGCGGGAGACACAACCTGTCCCTCACTAGCCTGCTGACATAGCAGCGCTATTTTTTCATCGTCCAGACCAACGATTGCCGCCATCTTTCCGGCATCGGTGCTCACGGCAGACTGCATGAAGCGTCCACGCTGATGCACAAGCTGGACTGCATCGGCAAAAGGCAGGACACCGGAGCAGACCAGAGCGGAGTACTCGCCCAGACTGTGTCCAGCCAGAATCGCCGCCCGTGGCCCATCCAGACTCTGCCAAACCCGCCAGATGGCGACGGATGCGGCAAGCAGCGCGGGCTGAGTGATATCTGTCCGATTTAGCTCCTGCTGCGCGTCGAGCTGTACTATTTGCCAAAGATCTATTCCTAGCGCAGCCGACGCCTCGCTAAAAGTTTCTTCGATTAGGGCAAAACCAGATGCCAGATCCGCCAGCATGCCTACCTTCTGAGATCCCTGTCCGGGGAAGACAAACCCAAGATTCTTCATTTTGATTTGATCCTTGCTTGGTTCTTATTAGAATGATAGCCCACCAGCCCCATCTGAGCGTCCTTAACTGGCTGCAATAATGGCAGCTACTTTTCCCCTTATCAATTCAGGTACTGCGTTTTCAGCCTCTCTGACGGCCTGCTGAATCGCGTAGGCAAATCCTTCTATCGTCGCATTGCCATGACTCTTTATTATGCTGCCCTTCAGGCCTAGCAGACTCGCTCCGTTAAAACGGTGCGGATTGATCTGATCGCTGAGGATGCGCATCAGCTTTGCGGCGCTTCCGTCTTCGGAGGCATTGGCCGCATCAAGGAATACCTGAGAAGAAAGCAGCCTTTTCACTACATTGGCTACCCCGGCGCTAGTCTTAATTGTTACATTGCCTACAAAGCCATCGCACACCACGACGTCTGCCTTCCCCTCAAATAGTTCATTCGCCTCAATAAAGCCGACATAGTTAAACGCGGGGCAACTATCCATTAACAATCCGGCTTCGCGAACGTCGTCAGTGCCCTTGAACTGCTCAGAGCCGATATTTAACAAGCCAACGCTGGCAACCTCTCCCTGTAGCGATTCGGTCAGCACAGAGCCCATAACAGCAAATTCGAACAACTGCTGGGCGCTGCACTCCAGATTGGCGCCCACGTCTAATAGAAAACACTGACGAGTGGCCCCAGGGATGCTGGCGACAATTGCTGGTCTTTGGATACCACTAATGGTCTTTAGCAGATGTCTACCGATCATCAGCAGTGCGCCGGTATTCCCGGCACTCACCATCGCCCCTACGCGCTCTGACTGCAGCAATTCAACAGCCATGTACATAGAGGATGACTTGCCGTTACGCAGCACATGAGAGGGATTGTCCCCATCACGAACTACATCCAGGGTGTGAACCACTTGGATTCGGTCAAGAAGAGCGGACGAAGTAGACTTAAGATAGGGTTGTATCTGGCTTTTATCGCCAACCAGACAGATAGAGAGATCGGAATTTAATTCGAGGGCATGCAAAGCGGCAGGAAGGGTAACCTTAACCCCCCCTTCTCCGCCCATAGCATCGATGGCTATGCGCTTAGACAAACTCAAGGCTCAGAGCTCTAGTCTTCGCCCAGATCCAGTACTTTCTTGCCTTTGTAGAATCCGTCAGCCGTTACATGGTGACGACGGTGAATTTCACCGGTGGTTTGATCCGTAGATAAGGTCGGTCCCGTGAGGGAATCGTGAGTTCGTCGCTTGCCACGCCGTGAACGGGTGACCTTGCTTTTTTGAACTGCCATTTCAGTCTCCTAATACAAATTCTTTGTTAAATATTTCAAGTGTTTGAGTCATTATCTTTAAGCGATCTAAGCACTGCAAACGGGCTTTCTTTAGAGGCTGAGCTAGCTGCGTCCTCCTCAATGTGCGCGCCTGACACATAATTCTTTAAACTCAAGCAGTCACCACTATCGTGGTAACTCACCAGGGGCATACAAAGTATCAACTGCTCTTCGACCATTTCGGCCAAGTCCAGCTTATTATCCTCGCAAATCCAGGGATCATATTCAGCGTCCAATTGCTTAGCCGCCTCTTCATCTCTCACCAGTGCCAGATTTATGTCGTCCGCAAGCGCTATAGCTAGAGGTTTTAGACAGCGCTGACAGAAAACATTTACCGCGGCCCGCAGACTCCCCGAGATTAGCCGCTCTTTCGCGTTATTGAGCGAAAATTTCAGCTCAATCGACACAGAACCGTTCTTATCCGCTAAACTTTTACAGAATCGAGGCAGTCTGTCTAAACTCAAAGTTCCACTGATATTCCCCTCTTGGAGGAAGATCTTACGGGTGTTCGCGTAGGCTGGAATAGAGCTATCTGACATCAGGCGCGCATAATAGGCGTATGGCCTCCATCTGTCAAAGATTTATGTAAAGGTCGGCACTATGGATAACTGATTCAACTACCTGTATTTAATCACTTTTATCCAATTTTCGAAGCAAAGCATCTAGTTGATTTGGTATTGGCGCCTGCACACTTACCGCTGCGGCGCCATTCGGCATTTCAAATTCGATTTTCCACGCATGCAGACAGAGGTTTTTGACCTTCTCCAGGGCGGCATTTTTCGTCTTCGCCGTGTATTTGTCATCCCCCACTATGCCGTGTCCAGAGTGCTGGCAATGCACGCGAATCTGATGCGTCCGGCCAGTTTCAGGCATAGCCTCAAGCAAGGTAGCCCCCTCGAAGCGCTGCTTCACAGCGAAGCGGGTCAGCGACGGCTTGCCACTATCGCGCACCCGAACAATGCGCTCACTATCGCCAAGGGGATCTTTTTGTAGTGGTGCAGCGACCACCTCTAAGGAATCTGGCCAGGTTCCATGAACCAAGGCTAGATAATGCTTTTTGACACTTTTAGCTTTAAGTTCTCGCTGTATATGCCTTAAAATAATGAAGTTTTTAGTTACGACAAGACATCCAGTCGTGGCCCTGTCGATCCTGTGAGCAAGCTCGAGCTCAGCCCATTCGGGCTTGCACTGACGCAGTGCTTCGATCAATCCCATAGCCACACTGGTGCCCCCATGAACCGCCATACCCGCAGGTTTATTTATCACCAATAACTGCTCATTTTCAAAGAGGATGCTGCCTAAGAGGAACTCCTGCAGCGCTGGGCTTGGTTTTCCGACCTGCGGGCTGTACTTGGACGTATACGGCGGAATACGCACCTCATCACCCATCTCCAGCTTGTGCTCTGGCTTACAGCGCTTCTTGTTGACCCTAACTTCGCCCCGACGAATTATTCGGTATATGCGTGTTCTGGGCACGCCCTTAAGCTGTCTAATCAGGAAGTTATCGAGGCGCTGGCCAATATAGGCCTTTTCAACTCTTACCAACTGCACACCATCGCTGGCATTACTTTCGCTATTCACGGCCTTCCTCTGGCTAGGGTGAGAAAATTAGGAGTTTCGGTATCTTACACCAATCTGCGCCTCGAATAATGGTGTACAATTCTCTCCTTTTTGCACATGTCTAAATCCATGAATACCCTGAAACTTACACTGAGTCAGATCGCCGGCGACGCACTAAGCGAAGTTTCTGGCCTCGAAAATTGCGACCCCAATGTCATCACCGCTTCTAAACCGGAGTTCGGCGACTACCAGAGCAATGGCGTCATGTCGGTCGCCAAGAAGATTGGCAGTAAACCCAGAGAGCTAGCCAATCTAGTAGTCGAGGCGATCGCAGCCCAATCTAACCCCCTCATCGAGAGGCTCGAGGTTGCAGGCCCAGGCTTTATCAACATTCACCTGTCCGATGCCGCATTGATTCAACGTGCCAATGAGATCGAGGGCGACCTGGGGAAACTGATCCCGCAAGCCGATGCGCCAAAGAAAATTGTTGTCGACTACTCTTCCCCGAATTTAGCTAAAGAAATGCATGTGGGACATTTGCGCGGAACGATAATCGGAGACTGTCTAGCTCGCGTGCTGGAAAAACAGGGCCACGAAATAATTAGACAGAACCACGTGGGCGACTGGGGTACTCAGTTCGGCATGTTGATTTCCTATATGCGAGAGCTAGGCGAAGCACAGGGAGATTTACCGACACAGCTCGCGGATCTTGAATCCTTCTATAGAGCGGCGAAGCAGCGCTTCGATGAAGATCCGGAATTTGCGAATATCGCGCGCTCTAGTGTGGTTAAGCTGCAGGGTGGTGACGAGGAACATCTAACCGCCTGGCAACTATTCATCGATGAATCACTGAAGCACTGCCAGGCAGTCTACGACAAGCTTAACGTTACCCTGAGCCGTAAAGATCTAAAGGCCGAGAGTTTCTACAATAAAGAACTCGAGGGAGTGGTTAAAAAATTAGAAGACGCCGCCCTGCTCTCTGTTTCCGATGGCGCACGCTGCGTGTTCTTACCCGAGTTTACTGGCAAAGATGGTGAGCCACTACCAGTTATCATCCAAAAGACGGACGGGGGCTATCTTTACGCGACTACTGATCTCGCCGCTGTTGCCTACCGATCATTTACTTTACAAGCCGACCGCTCCTTGTATGTCGTAGACGCAAGACAGTCACTTCACTTTCAACAAGTATTTGCCGTTGCGCGCGCAGCAGGATTTGCCTCCGAGAATATTTCGCTAGAACATATCGCCTACGGCACAATGATGGGAAAAGATGGACGCCCGTTCAAGACGCGCTCGGGAGATACCATAAAACTCGTAGACCTCTTAGACGAAGCCATTCGGCGCGCGCATGAATTAGTAGCCGAAAAAAATCCTGGGTTAGAGGACGCAGCCTATTCAGAAATAGCGGAAAAGGTCGGCATTGCCGCAGTTAAATACGCAGATCTGTCAAAGAACAGAACCAGTGACTATGTCTTCGATTGGTCTAGCATGCTGTCCTTCGAAGGCAATACTGCTCCCTACCTGATGTATGCCTACGCAAGAATTCGTAGCATACTGAGAAAGCAGGAATCGGGGCTGGAAAACATACAGATCACAACTGCTACAGAAGCGGCTGAGAGAAATCTACTATTGAAAATATTGCAGCTGCCTGAAATTGTCGACATGGTTGCAAGGGATTGCTACCCGAATTTTCTCTGTAATTACCTCTATGAACTCGCGGGCTTATTCATGCGCTTCTATGAGTCATGCCCGATATTGAAAGCCGAGCCCGAACTGCGAGATTCGCGACTGGCGCTAAGCGCTCTCGCAGCTGCAACGCTGCAACAGGGCCTCGGTCTTCTTGGAATAGAAACTCTGGAACAGATGTAAGCCGAGATAGATAAGAGCGTCACAGTGAGCAACAGCTTCTGCGACGCTCTTTCAGAGCTAAGCCCAGGCCTAGTCCACCAGCTCTAACAATAGCTTATTGAGTCGCGTGGAAAAATCCGCTGGATCCTCCAGCTGTACACCATCCGCTAGTCCGGCTTGGCCGAACAATATTGATACGATGTCGCTAAAACGATCCTCATCTTTTTCCTGGTCCAACTTGACTACCAGAGGGTGAGTTGGGTTGACCTCGAAGATGGGCTTGGTCTCAGGTACCGCCTGTCCCGATGCCTCCATTATCTTGCGCATCTGCATACCCATATCAAAATCATCTACTGCCAAGCATGCCGGCGAATCTGTTAATCGATGAGTCAGGCGCACTTCTTTCACTTTGTCGCCTAGATCTTCCTTAATGCGCTCTACCAGTTTTCCGAATTCTTTCTCGGTCTTCTCTTGTACTTCTTTGTCCTCATCATCTTCTAGCTTACCAAGGTCTAATTCACCACGGGTAATGTCCTGGAACTGACGTCCATCAAACTCTTGCAGGTGACTCATCAGCCATTCATCGATGCGATCATGCATTAGTATCACTTCGATACCCTTCTTGCGGAAAATTTCGAGATGAGGACTGTTTCTGCCTGCTTTTGCAGACTCAGCAACGAGAAAGTAGATCTTTTCTTGACCCTCTTTCATACGTGATACATAGTCTTCTAAACTCTGGTCTTGAGCATCGGCGTCGGAATGAGTTGTGGTGAACTGCAGTAACTTCGCAATTTTTTCCTTGTTGCCAGCATCTTCCGCAGGGCCTTCTTTCAAGGCCTGACCAAATTCGCTCCAGAACTTATTGTATTTATCCTTGTCCTTCTTGTGCATCTTTTCTAGCATGTCCAGGGCACGCTTGGTCAGTGCGCTGCGCATGGAATCGACAACCGGGTCTTTCTGCAATATTTCACGCGAAACATTCAAGGAAATATCATTGGAATCGACGACGCCTTTCATGAAGCGCAGGTACAGCGGCAGAAATTGTTCGGCGTCGTCCATAATGAAGACGCGCTGAACATAAAGCTTTAGGCCGCTTGCAGAATCTCTGTTCCACAGATCATAGGGCGCGCGAGCAGGCACATAGAGAAGACTGGTATATTCAAGCTTCCCCTCGACTTTGTTATGACTCCAATCCAAAGGGTCTTCGAAGTCATGACTGACCGACTTGTAGAATTCCTTATATTCTTCTTTTTTTACATCTTTTCGCGAGCGTGTCCATAGGGCCTTCGCCTGGTTTACAGCTTCGTATTCTTTCTCGGTGGGTTTCTCCACCACTTTCTCAGCGTCTTCAGCATCATCAGGCTCTTCAGCGCCGAAGCTCTCTTTCTCCATCAGAACGGGGATGGAGATGTGGTCAGCATATTTTTTCACTATGCTACGGAGACGAAAGCCCTCCGCGTATTCCTTCTCTTCATCCTTAAGATGTAGCGTGATCTGCGTTCCGGCCGTGGCTTTGTTTGCCTCATCAATAGAGTAATCTGCCTCGCCCTTGGAGACCCATAGAGTCGCTTCGTCTTCGGGTGTTCCCGCCTTGCGAGTCAATACTTCGACTTCATCTGCAACTATGAAGGCCGAGTAAAAGCCAACACCAAACTGTCCTATCAGTTGCGAATCTTTCTTCTGGTCGCCAGTGAGCGACTCCAGGAATTGAGCTGTGCCCGATTTCGCAATAGTACCCAAATTGCTGATCACTTCATCCCGTGTCATGCCGATGCCGCTATCGCTGATCGTTAGGGTGTTCTTTTCAGCATCAAAATCTATTTGAACCTCAGGCTCCCCGACACTAGTAAGTAAGTCCGGCTGTGACAATGCTGCGAATCTGAGCTTATCAGCCGCATCGGAGGCGTTAGATATAAGCTCTCTTAGGAAAATTTCCTTGTTGCTATAAAGAGAGTGAATCATTAAGTGAAGAAGCTGTTTAGCTTCTGTCTCAAATCCTCTGGTTTCTGCGGTTTTTGTAGCCATCTATCTTACCTCGTCTATTCTGCCGTCTGGGACTGTATCTGCTCTCATAAAAAAACCCAATCTGTAGCATTCACTACTAGATTGGGTTTTATTTATGGGGGCTTAGCCTAGTTTTTCAAGCTGCCCTGCACTGCAATATGCTATTGAAGTGGCGGATAAGGCTGATAGAAATCGATGGCATCGGCCTTTCGGCTGGATATGGTTGCGTAGTAAGAGCGGCGGCCATCAATAGCGCGCATGAAGTCCTGCGCAGATTTACGCCCTCGCTCATCGCCCGCATCGGCAGCTTCCCTTGCAGCTTCCTCTGCCTCATCAAAATTCTGCAATTCAAGCATCGCCCTGGACAGAAACATTAGGGTATCTGAGCGATCGTTGAGGTCGCCCTTATCGATAGCTGTGCGAAACGCCTCGGCTGCACCTTCATAATCGTGGAGTACGTAGCGAATATAGCCCAAGGTGTCGTAGCCGTTGCCGGTCTCATCAGCCTCTGCGGCTTCCATTGCAGGTTCCAGCGCCTCATCGAACTCGTTTGCCATCAGATGCATCTGAGTCAGTCGAGTCAGGTTCTCCTCGTCTTTTTCCACAATCTCTTTCTCGATACCTTCGGCTAAAATTTTCCCACCTGAATAGGGAAGATCGATACCAGCGAGTGACTGCGCAAGGTTAATATAGCGCGTGTCATCGTCCATCATCCCTTTCAGATAATAGAGATTTAATGCCTGCAGGCCTCGATCATCATTCTCTAAACCGGCATAGATAGCACTTAGGTTTTGCCAATCTGTCTGATTATCGTACAACACTATCATTGTCTTTGTGAGATCCAGAGCGGACTCAAAGTCTTCAAGCGTAAAATACAGGCCATTAAGATAAGAATAGTCTTCACGCTCTAATGTTTCGCCGGCATCCAACAACAACTCCATGCGAGCTATCCAAAAAGGCTTAGCTTCTTCGAAGTTCTCTAACTGATAATGTGCATAGGAGAGGCCACGGTAAACAATTTCGTCTTCCGTATCTGATAGAATACGCCATTGCTCATAGTTATCGATCGAACCCTGCCAATCTTCTTCAGATGCATACAGCTGCCCTAAAGAGCGGTGAGTACGTAATCGAATATCGGCACGCAGAGTCTCGATCTCCAGCATCTGTTGAAAGATGCCAATAGCACCTGGATAATCTTCTATATTGAGATAGTAGTTCGTGTAGAAGTTAAGAAGGGTAGATTTCTCAAAATCGTTCATACGCTCGAATCGACGCTCATAGAGGTCATCTAGCTCTATCTTCGCTTGAACGAGATCAGGTTCATCCTCTTCATCTTCCGGTTGCATTAATTCCTGAATTTCTGTTATGGCACGCATTACTGCGGGCCCAAGAGTGCCCGCTGATCTTGCCTGTGGTGGAGCTCTCTGCTCTTCACCAGCCATAACAAACTGCGAAGGCAACAAGACCACGCTAAGTATAGCTGCGAGAAATCCCAGCTTAAGCTTGTTGAGTATTCTCATTGTTAATTATCCTCGAGTTCATAGCGAAATACGTACTGTACACCTTCGACAGCAACTCCCTGCCCATCTACTACGCGCGGCTGAAATTTGAAGCGTGTCGCTGCTCGTATAGAGGACCGGTCGAAAATGTTACTCGGCTCCGCATCAACCACAACAATGCTATCTTCTTCCACATTGCCCAGACCATTCACCGTAAAACTTACCAAACACCATCCTTCAATTCCGCGCTGTGCTGCACGCGTCGGATATTGCGGCGCGATCGCTACGAGTGGCAAAAAGTCACCATCAGTTGCTGAAATAGATGCATTGCTCAGCTGCAAGCCAGTATCTATTTCGATCGAGGCACGCTCGATGTTCAGAGAAGGACCATCTGACAAATTGACTTGCCTATCAGGCACTTCTTCAACAACTTCGGTGTCATCCTGAATTGGTTCAGGCTTGTCGATCTCTTCAATAACTTCCAGTTCAATTTCCGGCATCGTAGCATCAACAATCTTCACAACTGTAACGCGCTGATCGAGCTGCGCTCCCGTCGCAATCAAGGCCTGCATAAAATAGAATAGACCTAGTGTGATACCAGCCGCCATTACCATGGATAGAGCCCATCTAATTACTATCATAGTCTATGCCTCCGCTGAAATTGAAACGTCTGAAATATTGGCTTCGCGCGCTGCTTCTAAAATAAGCATGACCTGTTCGTTGGCAGAGTCGCCGTCAGCCTGAATAATTACGGCTGAATTTGGTGCATCGGCCAAACGTAGCTCAAAACGAGACCTAATAAATCTTGGGTCGATCTGATCACCATCGAGCCAGATGTCACCCGATGGACCCACTGCGATAAGTATCAAGTCACCCTTTTTACCTTCAGCAGTAGATGCTTCTGGCTTGGTTACTTCGATACCAGCTTCACTAACGAATACTGAAGTCACAATAAAAAATATGAGAAGGATAAATACGACGTCCAGCATTGGGGTGAGATCAATTTCACCTGCTTCTTCCTCGTCCCTCTTCTTCATTAAACCTGATTTCATGGTTTCACCTTGAATTAACTAATTAGTCGCTTAACGGTAGATGATCTTCAAGCAGTTCTAGATCTCTATCTACTTTTGCTTTCAGGTAATTTGATGCAAATATGCCTGAAATAGCGCCAACCATTCCGGCCATTGTCGGAATCGTGGCCATAGATACTCCGCCAGCCATCGACTTAGCATCACCACCACCGGTTACGGCCATAACAAAGAACACATTGATCATCCCGGTTACCGTTCCAATCAGCCCTAACAAAGGACATATCGTCACCAATACCTCAATGATCGGCAGTGTGTTACGAACGTCTAATGAAATCTTTGAAATCATCATAGTGCGAATCTGATGAGCACTCCACGACTTGGTGTCTGCGCGCGCATTCCACTCGGCCAATGTGTTCTTCACATTGGCCTTGTGGGTAGTGTTCAGATACCAGATTCTTTCGAATACGAGTGACCACTTTACCAGGAGCAACATGGCGATAACTGTCAACACAGGACCGCCTCGTGCCATGAAAAGTGATACCGCGTCGATAATATCCAGAAATGCAAAATACATAGTATCTTCCTCGGCTTTACCGGATTTTACCCAGCTGACTGTTCGGCCTTCTGCGCAATCATTCCAGTAGCCTGTTCTTCCAGGATGTGAATGATATTGTCAGCACGGCTCTTAACAACTGTGTGCATGAAGATTGTTGGAATAGCCACAACAATACCTAGCACCGTTGTCATCAATGCAGATGAAATACCGCCTGCCATGATTGTCGGATCACCAGCACCGTACACGGTAATTTGCTGGAACACCTGAATCATACCGGTAACAGTACCCAGCAATCCACCTAGAGGAGCAATAGTCGCAATCATCTTGATTAGCGTCAGCATGCTTTCCAGTGACGGCGTCTCTTGCAGGATCGCCTCACCTAGCTTCAGTTCCAGCGTCTCTGTATCAGCGGTCGGATTTGACTCCGCTACTAGTAGCACACGGCCTAGAGGATTGCCTTTAGAAGCCTTATCGCTCTTAAGCTGACCGCGAACTTTTATAGACACTAGCGACAGAATAAGCAGTCGTAGGAAGCCAATGAGGATACCGACCACACCGACACCGATGATGATAAATCCGATAGTGCCTGAATTGTTTCTCACCTGTTCTTCGACAGAGGGGAAGTTGACCAGGTTAGCCATTACCTGCCCGCCAACACCACCTGTAGGGTCGATGCCTACACTAGTGAATCCACCAGTGGAACTTTCCAACGCGGCTGCTGCTGATAGGATGCCCGCTGCTGGTTGCTTGGGCAGAACCTGAAAATGCCCTATATCACCGTCGTAACTTAGGTATTCACCTTCAGACACCACGTTGTAAAGTCCGATTCTGGTTACGCTGCGATTAACAGTTTCGCCTGTAGGCAGCGATACGTCCGCATTAAAGGTAGCTACACGTGCTGACTCTACGACTTCTTGCTGCATGTAAAACCAAAAGCGCTCTATTTCTTCTGGGTTCAGCTGCTCGATAGTACTACCGGCTTTTGCAATGAAGTCTTCTAGATATTCTGAACGGCCTGGAAACTGTCCGCTGATTAAGGAATTTTCAAAATTACTTAAAAAGTCACCAGCAACACCCTGCAGGGTGCCAAACAATTCATTCAAATCACCACGACGATCGCGCAGGATGTCACGCTTGTCACGGATGATGATTTCGTTCGCTTCGAAAAGGTCACTGAGTCTAGCCTGCTCTGTTTCTTGCTCAGTGATTCTCTCGTTAGTGGTCTGCAGAATTTGCTCTTGCCGATTAGCGTTCTGCTCAAATTCCTGCTGACGCTGTACGTATTCTGCAGACTCTGACACTCGATCGTTCTCGACCAAATCAAGTAGAGCAGAAAGAGATGTTGCGCCCTGCGCCGCCGCAAAATTTGCAGTGAGGCTAAAAGCACACGCTGTGGCTGTTAGGCCTGTTAGTTTTAGTAAATTTCTCATCGTGCTGCCTCCGGTGCCGCTACAGGCAGGTTAATGATGCTGGGGGCATCGACATTAGAGGCAACTCTCATTGCCTTCTGAACAGCCGTGCGATATTCGCCTGCCGGTAATTCAACCCACTGACGCGCATTGTTATCCCATGCGCCTGTCACTTGACGATCCGTAGATTGATACATCAAGGCTACGCGGCCGATTCGAACCACGTTTACATCACGCTCTACGCCGCCGATCTCAATAGTATCGGGGTAAGTCGCGTTAGTTCTGCCGTAGGTGGCCTCGGTTTGGTACATGACCAACACTTGGCGAAATTTCTCAGCGATTGACACATCCGGATTGTCGATGGCAGAACGGGCAAACCTCAGTCGATTAGCTCTCTCTTCTACCTGGAACGGATAATCAAGCTCAACAAACTGCTCTATGCTTGAAAGCATCTTTTCCATCAGCAGTGGAATCTCGCGTGTAATCGATTCAACACTTGCAATCGACTCATCAAGGGTAGCGATATTCTCCTCTTGGATAGAGACTGACTTGCGAAAACCCGCGTTGAGCACCAGCAGTGCCTCTAACGCGTCGTTCTGACGCTTGAATTCTTCAAACGTAGAGCTTGTTGAGTTCGCCAAGCGGTTGATTTCTTCCTGCACTGCGGCAGCTTCGGTGTTCTTAACCCCAATAACGTCCATAGCCTGATCAAGAATACTGCTGTCTACGAGAATTTCCGCAGCCTGAGCCGAAGCCATGATGCAAGACATGAGCAATGCTAGAGCAGTCATACTCATATTTGTAATTCGACGGTTTTTCATGTGCCATCCTATTTTCTTGTTAAATAATCAGATCTGAACTATCAAGCTTCTGCTGTTGATCGAAAGTTGAGCAGAAACTAATTCAGACACGACAAACTATTTTTTCCTAATTACCAGTTGCCTGATATGTAAATTAACTGTCTGAGATTTCCGTGATTTTTCTAAATCTCTCGTGTCCGACAGTTTTCCATGAAACAAAGTCAACCATTGGTTACTAATCTACCCAAACCGAGAAAGTTTGAGACGCTTCGTAACCAATCGATTGAACTTGTTAGCAGCCCAAAAACGACTAACTAAATAGTCCCTTAAATTCAGCATTTTATGCATGAATTTCGAATAAGACTATCACACTACATCGCGCTTTTAGAACCTTTTAAAACAGAAAAGTTAAGCGCGATGCCTGTAACATAGAGAAGGGGTAACGGCAGGAAAAATTCAACGAGAAATAACTGGCTAGCGGCTTACCAGCCAGTTATTTCAGAAAGACCGTTTCCGATCTCAGCGAGGCTGCGAACTGTCTTAACACCGGCATCCTGAAGTGCGGCAAATTTTTCATCAGCGGTACCTTTACCGCCAGAAATAATTGCACCAGCATGCCCCATGCGTTTGCCTGGCGGTGCTGTCACGCCTGCAATATAGGCGACAACCGGCTTGCTTACGTTAGCCTTTATATAGGCAGCGGCTTCCTCTTCGGCGGTACCGCCAATCTCGCCTATCATTACAATCGCCTCAGTTTGCTCGTCCTGCTGAAACAATGACAGAATGTCGATAAAGTTAGACCCAGGAATCGGATCCCCGCCAATACCAACACAGGACGATTGCCCGAAGCCATGATCGGTGGTCTGCTTAACTGCTTCATAAGTCAGAGTGCCAGAACGAGATACAATACCTACCCTACCCGGCTTGTGAATATGCCCAGGCATAATGCCTATTTTACATTCACCTGGCGTGATGACGCCCGGGCAGTTAGGCCCGATAAGCTGGACGCCCAACTGATCGCATTTTTCTTTAGCGACCAACATATCCAGGGTTGGAATTCCCTCGGTTATGCAGACAATAAGCTTAATGCCCGAAGCCGCGGCTTCCAGAATTGAGTCCTTACAGAATGCGGCGGGAACATAGATGACAGAGGCATCGGCACCGGTTTCATCGAAGGCTTCGCGAACAGTATTAAAGACGGGTAGATCTAGATGCACCTGGCCACCCTTTCCTGGCGTTACGCCACCTACCATCTTCGTGCCGTATTCGATGGCCTGCTCTGAATGAAAGGTACCCTGGGCACCGGTGAAGCCCTGACAGATAACCTTGGTATTCTTATCGACTAATATGCTCATTCTGCACCTCCGGCCGCCGCAACGACTTTTTCAGCTGCATCGGAGAGGCTAGTAGCCGCAATAATATTCAATCCACTTTTCTTCAAAACGTCCCTACCTAATTCTGCGCTATTTCCCTCGAGCCGAACCACCACTGGCACTTCAACACCCACTTCGTTTACCGCGCCAATGACGCCCTCCGCTATAAGGTCGCAACGCACGATGCCGCCAAAGATATTGACCAACACCGCGGCGACATTTTCGTCAGAAAGAATAATCTTAAATGCTTCGGTTACACGTTCTTTGGTTGCGCCACCGCCAACATCGAGAAAGTTAGCCGGGCTGCCGCCGTGCAACTGAACTATGTCCATAGTTCCCATAGCCAAACCTGCGCCATTTACCATGCATCCAATATTGCCGTCCAGAGCTACATAGTTAAGCTCCCATTCTGCGGCCTGAGCCTCACGCTCGTCGTCCTGACTCGGGTCGTGCATTTCACGCAGTTTGGGCTGACGGTACATGGCATTGCCGTCGATATTAATCTTTCCATCAAGGCAGTGCAGATTTCCTTCGTCTGTAATGACCAGAGGGTTAATCTCCAGCAGCGCCAGATCCATATCCTGAAACAGCTTGGCAAGGCCAAGGAAAAGATTCGTGAACTGTTTAATCTGTCCGCCTTTCAGCTCCAGACGGAATGCCAGGTCTCGCGCCTGATAGGGCTGCGCACCGGTAAGTGGATCTATCGTCGCTTTTAGTATCTTCTCAGGGGTTTCCGCAGCAACCTTTTCAATCTCTACACCACCTTCTACTGACGCCATGAAAACAATACGCCTTGAAGAGCGATCGATTACAGCACCTAAGTACAGCTCCTGAGCGATATCCGTGCAAGTCTCAACTAGGATTTTGCTTACCGGCTGACCACCCGCATCAGTTTGGTAAGTCACCATATTTTTGCCCATCCATTGCTCGGCGAAAGCCCCGGCCTCTTCAGGCGTATCTACGAGTTTTACACCGCCGGCCTTACCACGCCCGCCCGCATGCACCTGCGCCTTAACAACCCATTTGCTGCCGCCTATCTTCTTCGCCGCAGCGGTAGCGTCGGCCGCAGTGTCTACAGCAATTCCCTCTGAAACCGGAAGTCCGTATTCAGCAAAAAGTTGCTTCGCCTGATATTCGTGTAAATTCATTTATGCTCCATCTTTTAGCTTCATAGCTAGTCTGCTATCTATGTAACGACGTAGGTTAAATTACTTACGTCGCTTACGATTCCCAATGTGAATTGCGTGACCGTTCGCTGCCAGGGCAGCCTCATGAACGGCTTCTGAAAGTGCCGGGTGAGAGAACATCGTCAATCCAATGTCTTCAGCACTAGCACTGAATTCCATAGCAATCACTACCTGCTGCAGTAGATCAGCGGCGCTGGCTCCTACGATATGGCAGCCCAATATCCTGTCGGTCTTTGCGTCGGCGAGCAGTTTGACCATACCATCCACATCGTTAGCAGCAAGGGCGCGCCCATTTGCAACGAAAGGAAATAGACCGACATTGTAATCAACACCTGCCTCTTTCAATTCTTCTTCGTTCTTTCCAATCCAGGCTATCTCGGGATGGGTATAGATTACCGAGGGAACTAAGTCATAATTTACCTGGGTCTTCTTGCCGGCAAGTCTCTCTGCGACCATTACACCCTCTTCCATACCCTTATGGGCTAGCATTGGGCCTCTGACCACGTCTCCAGCCGCAAAGATAGACGGTATGTTAGTAGCACATTGCTCATCTACCTTAATGAATCCGCGCTCATCCAGCTCAACGCCTACCGACGCATCTAATAAAGATTCGGTGAATGGTCGGCGACCTACTGCTACAATCAGTTTATCGAACGTTTCTGTTTGCTCACCGTCTTTATCAGTGTACTCAACTGTGACGGTTTTCTTTGCACCCTTGCTCAGCTTGCTACCGGTAACTCGGCTACCCATCTTGATATCGAGCCCCTGCTTACTAAGAATCTTCATAGACTCCTTGGCTATTTGTCGATCGACAACGGGCAAGAAATCGTCTAGTGCCTCCAGTACAGTCACTTGAGAGCCAAGTCTGGCCCAAACGCTACCTAACTCAAGACCGATGACGCCGGCACCAATAACGCCGAGGCGCTTTGGAACTTCTTGAAACTCCAATGCACCGGTCGAATCGACGATGGTCTCGTGATCGATCGGCGTGGGCGGGATATCTATTGGCACAGAACCGGCGGCTATAACGATGTGCTTCGCCGTTAGCTCCTGTTGACTGCCGTCCTTGCTGGTGACAGTAACCTTATTAGCCCCTACAACCTTGCCCGTGCCTTCAATGCCGTCTACTTTATTGGCGGTAAACAAGCCCTTTATGCCCGAAGTAAGTTGGTCTACGACTTTATCTTTACGCGCTATCATCGCCGGAACATCGATGGCTACTTTACCGACGCTAATACCGTGCGCGGAAAAATGGTCTTGCGCTTCCACAAATTTATGCGAGCTATCTAACAAGGCCTTCGAAGGTATGCACCCCACATTGAGGCAGGTGCCACCATATACGGTCTTATCTTCTTTATTCAGCCACTTCTCTATACAGGCGGTCTTGAAACCCAGTTGCGCGCACCGAATGGCAGCCACGTAACCCGCGGGGCCCGAACCGATAACCACAACATCATATTCGTTTGACATAAGTCTTTCTCAATCTCTAAATTAGATAAGTAATGAATAGCTAGGCTGCTAATTGCTAGCAAGTCGTCAGTGCATTCTGCCTATATTTCCAGAAGAAGACGCGTCGGATCTTCTAGCAAGTCCTTCACGGTTACCAGAAACTGAACCGCTTCTTTGCCATCGATCATTCTGTGATCATAGGAAAGCGCCAGATACATCATCGGGAGAACTTTCACCTCACCTGAGACCGCCATGGGGCGCTCCTGTATCTTGTGCATACCTAATATCGCGGTCTGTGGTGGATTCAGAATAGGAGTCGACAACAGTGAGCCAAACACCCCGCCATTAGAAATGGTGAACGTACCACCTAACATCTCTTCAATGGAAAGCTTGCCATCTCGCGCCTTCTCGCCAAATTGCCGAATCTCTTGCTCAACTTGGGCCAAACCCATAGTGTCTGTATTACGCAGCACCGGCACTACCAGGCCACGCGGTGACGAAACGGCCACCCCTATATCTTGATAGCCGTGATAGATAATTTCATCGCCATCCAGAGACGCGTTCACGGCAGGGTAGCGCTTCAATGCCTCTGTGCTGGCACGCACAAAAAATGACATAAAGCCAAGACGGGTGCCTTCATGAACTTTCTCGAATTCGGCTTTATAACGATTGCGAATTTCCATGATCGGCTGCATGTTAACTTCATTAAAAGTTGTCAACATCGCAGTGGACTGGCTAGCCTGCAGCAATCGCTCGGCTACCTTAGCGCGTAAACGACTCATCGGAACTCGCTCTTCCAAGCGACCTTCTTTCGACATTCCTACACTGCTTGGCGAGGCTGCGGCTGGCTTGGAAACAGACGCTGGGGCCGACTCGAGCACATTCAACACGTCTTCCTTGGTGATTCTGCCATCTTTACCACTGCCATCGATAGTAGAGCCATCTAACTTATTTTCTTCGATTAGCTTCTTAGCAGCCGGACTGATAATCGCCTCACTGTCTGATGCCGCCGCGTCTGTCTGCTCGTCAGTAGCGCTTGTTATCTGCTCCACCTTCTCTTCCTTTGCTGCCGCCTTTTTTTCACCAGGCAACACGCTGCCGATCGCTTGATTACTCACAATTGTATCGCCGGCATTCTTTAGAATTTCTTTTAGCGTTCCATCGGTAGGTGAAACCACCTCGATAACGACCTTGTCCGTCTCGATGTCCACCAGTAGCTCGTCACGGGTTACCGTGTCGCCAACATTCTTATACCAGTTCGCAATAGTCCCATCCGGTACCGATTCGGGTAATGTGGGGGCTTTTATTTCAATAGTCATAATTGATCCTTGCTATCCTTCTAATTATTTTTCGCGGGCAAACTAGCTTAGAGCTTGATCGATGAATTCTTTTTGCTGGCTTAAATGCAGCGCAGGATAACCGGCCGCCGCTGCAGCGGATGCTTCTCTGCCCACGTATTCAAGATATACATTAGGAAAGTAGTCGTGAATCGGTCGTCTTAGGTGATGCTGACTTGAATACCAAGCACCCTGGTTCATCGGCTCTTCCTGACACCAGACTATAGAACTCAAGTTTTTGTATTGCTTGAGGCACTGCTCAAAATCATCTTGCGGGAATGGATATAGTTGCTCGAGTCGAATGATGGCTATATCGTCTATACCACGTTCGCGACGCTCTGCTCGCAAGTCGTAGTATACCTTGCCACTACAGATGACAAGCTTACGCATCTTCAGTGGATCAAACTCGTCCGTCTCATCCAAAATAACCTGAAAGCTTCCTTCGGCCAGATCTTTTAGCGACGACACCGTTTCTTTGTGCCTCAATAGACTCTTAGGCGACATAACAACTAGTGGCTTTCTCAGCGGACACAGCACCTGCTTTCTTAGCATATGAAAAACTTGCGCAGAGGTGGTAGGAAGACAAACCTGAATATTATGCTCCGCACACAGTTGCAAGAAGCGCTCAAGGCGCGCTGATGAATGCTCTGGCCCCTGCCCCTCATATCCATGAGGTAATAAAAGTGTCAATCCGCAAAGCCGCTGCCACTTATGCTCACCACTGGTAATGAATTGGTCGATTACCACCTGCGCCGAATTAGCGAAGTCGCCGAACTGCGCCTCCCAGACTACTAAGGCGTTTGGCATGGTAGTAGCATAGCCGTATTCGAAGGCAAGCACAGCCACTTCCGATAGAAGCGAATCATAGATAGCGAAGCCATCAACCTCTTCTATTAAACTCTGTAAGGGTATATGTGTATCGCCAGTCTTCTGATCGAACAACACTGCATGTCGATGAGAAAAAGTACCTCGACCTACATCCTGGCCGGTAATACGAATCTTGTTACCCGTTGTTAAAATGCTCGCGTAGGCCAGCGTCTCGGCAAAACCCCAGTCGACAGGAATATCACCTGCTGCCATCTTAGCGCGATCATCGATCACACGTTTCACCTGACGTTGCAAAGTAAAATCCTTAGGAATTTCCGCCAGCTTCTTCGCGATTGCCTGCAAATTCTTGAGCGGCATCGAAGTGCTAAAATGTGGGCTCCAATCGTGGCCAAGATAAGGACTCCAATCGACAAACAATTCTATCGACGGCTCCTTTACCAAACTCTTGGCTACGTGTTCGCCGGTATCCAGCGCGGTTCTATAATTCAAATTGATGCTATCGGCCTCTTCTGTCGAGACTACGTTCTCGCTTGCAAGCCGTTCGGCATACAGGACGCGCGTCGACTTATGCCGCTTGATAGCCGCATACATAAGCGGCTGCGTAGACGCTGGCTCATCGGTTTCGTTGTGGCCTCGGCGTCGATAGCAAATAAGATCGATAACAACATCTTTCTGAAATTGATAGCGGAAATCCAGAGCCAGCTGCGTAATGAACAACACCGCCTCGGGGTCATCTGCATTTACATGAAAGATAGGCGCCTGGATCATGCGAGCCACATCAGTACAGTATTCTGTAGAACGCGCATCGTCCTGCCGACTCGTGGTAAAACCGACTTGATTATTGATGATGATATGGACAGTGCCGCCGGTCTTGTAGGCTCTGGTCTGGGACATCTGAAATGTCTCCATGACTACGCCCTGTCCTGCAAATGCCGCATCACCATGAATAATAATCGGAAGTACCAGGTGCCCTTCTTTGTCTTTTCTTCGAAACTGTCTTGCCCGCACCGAGCCCTCGACAACAGGCGCTACAATCTCTAAGTGTGATGGATTAAATGCCATCGCCATGTGCACTTCGCCGCCTGCCGTCATGATATTTGACGAAAAGCCCTGGTGATACTTAACGTCGCCCGAGCTCTCATAGACGGCCTTGCCTTCGAACTCATCGAATAAGTCAGCTGGATTCTTGCCCAGCAGATTTACGAGCACATTTAACCGGCCTCGGTGAGCCATACCCAGCACAATCTCTTTAGCACCGTACTTACCTGCTCTTTGAACCAACTCGTCCAAGGCGGGGATAAGACTCTCGCCACCTTCAAGCCCGAAACGCTTGGTTCCCGGATACTTGGAGTCCAGATGTTTTTCCAGGCCCTCAGCAGCAGACAATCTTTCCAGCAAATGACGCTTAACCTCCCTCTCGAACACAGGGTTACCATCATTGCTTTCTATGCGTTTCTGAATCCACTGCTTTTCTTCGAGATTCACAATGTGCATGAATTCGTAGCCTATAGAAGCACAGTAGATGCGCTCCAGAGTCTCAACTATTTCCTTGAGCGGCGCCGTATCCTTACTGATATAGAGTGATCCTGTCTGAAAGACCGTCCCATAATCAATCGGGGAAAGATCATGAAATTCGAGTTCTAGATCGGGAACGCTTTCGCGATACATCAAAGATAGCGGATCGAGTTTGGCCTTCTGATGACCACGGACGCGGTAGGAGCTAATGAGTAGTAAGACCTGAACTTGCTTGCTCTCATGCACGGAGTGAACGCCCGCATCATTATTTTGAAGCGGTGCGTAGCGGCTTACTCTGCCTAAAGCTTTAAACTCATTTTCTATGGCAGCATGAGACACATCAGGCACGGAATCATCGTTTGCTGCGGCAAGAGAGTGAAAGAACTGTTTCCATTCGGATGGAACAGACTCTGAATCAAGCAGGAAACTCTCGTACAATTCTTCAACATACGCCGCATTGGATCCAGAAAGATGCCCAGTGCTGCGCATTATTTCTAACAAGCTATCTTGCATACTACTTCCTTTAAACTTCTCGGAATCTGCCAGGCCAGACCTAGGGCTTCTAATAAATACGACATATAACGTAAGTTAGTTAAGTCCCATGTTCAATTAGCATCGACCGGATATGACCAATGGCCCGTGTCGGATTCAATCCCTTAGGGCAAACAGCGACACAATTCATGATACCTCTGCAACGGAATACACTAAACGGATCATCTAACTCCGATAATCTCTCGTTATCCGCCGTATCACGTGTATCCGCGAGGAAGCGATAGGCCTGCAACAAGCCAGCCGGGCCAATAAATTTGTCCGGGTTCCACCAGAACGAAGGACAGTTTGTGCTACAGCAAGCACAAAGTATGCACTCATAGAGACCATCCAATTTCGCTCTATCTTCCGGTGATTGCAATCGCTCGATAGCGGGTGGCGCGGTGTCGTTAATAAGATAAGGCTTAATCTTCTCGTACTGCTTATAAAAAATAGACATGTCGACGACGAGGTCTCGAATCACTGGCAGCCCTGGAAGCGGCCTCAAAACCAACTTTCCACCTGGCTTTACGACAGTGGACATTGGCGTGATACAAGCCAAGCCGTTCGTGCCATTGATGTTCATACCATCAGAACCACAGACACCCTCTCTGCAGGAGCGACGATAGACAACACTCGAATCTTGCTGTTTAACCAAGGCCAATACATCTAGCACCATCAGGTCTTTGTCTTCGGGTAATTCCACCTCGACATCCTGCATGACTGGCTTTTCGTCTGTATCGGGATTGTAGCGATATATGCTTACTAACACGGCTCACCTATATTTTTACGACTAATGGTTTTTACGACTAATTTTGCAACTTCTAGACACAGAATCTTGGTTCACTTTTAAACTGCACTTCACCTACCTATCACTACATAGCGTCGTGCAAACTGTTACTCAACAAATACACTTAGTATGAGCGAACCTGAGGCTCAAACGTATCAACTGTTTTCGGAGAAAAGTTCACCTCGCGTTTGCCAACTCGCTTTTCCTTAGGGAAATACATCGAGTGGCATAGCCAGTTTTCATCATCACGCTCGCGGAAGTCATCACGCGCATGCGCGCCGCGACTCTCGTTGCGACCTTCGGCTGCAATCGCTGTTGCCTCTGCAACTTCGAATAAGTTTTCCAACTCCAAGGCCTCGATCCTGGCCGTATTGAATGTAAGACTCTTATCGTCAAGATGGACATTTGCAATACGTTCACGAAGGGCAGACAGCTTCTGTATACCATCTTGCATAAAGTCGCCACGGCGAAACACGCCAAAGTGATTCTGCATAATGTTCTGCAACTCAGCACGTAACGTAGAGACGCTCTCGCCGGAACTGGATTCATTCAGCCTAGACAATCGATTCTGCGCCTCCTCGATATCAGTTGCAGAGGCTTCGCGCTGCTCCAGACCCTGGCCCAGCATCTCTTCGATATGTTTGCCGGCGGCACGACCAAAAACCACCAGGTCCAACAAGCTATTACCACCAAGGCGGTTGGCGCCGTGCACAGAAACACAAGCCACCTCACCGACAGCAAATAGCCCAGGAATGATTACATCATCACCCTTCTCATTCTGAGTTAGTGCCTGGCCGTTCACGTTGGTTGGAATGCCGCCCATCATATAATGACAGGTAGGAACTACTGGAATAGGTTCTTTTACTGGATCTACATGTGCGAACGTTCTGGACAGCTCCAGAATCCCAGGCAGTTTAGAATTCAGCACTTCCTCGCCCAGGTGATCAAGTTTCAACATCACATGATCGCCGTTTTCACCGCAGCCACGGCCCTCTAAAATTTCCAGAACCATTGAGCGCGCAACAACATCACGTCCCGCAAGATCTTTCGCGTTGGGCGCATAGCGCTCCATGAAACGCTCACCATCTTTATTAATTAAATAGCCACCCTCACCGCGGCAACCCTCGGTCACGAGGGTGCCTGCACCGTAAATGCCCGTAGGATGGAATTGCCACATCTCGATGTCTTGCACAGGAAAACCCGCGCGAAGCGCCATACCAACTCCGTCTCCGGTATTGATCAACGCATTGGTAGTAGAAGCGTAAATTCGGCCAGCACCGCCTGTAGCAAATACTGTGGCTTTCGATTTGACGAAAACGGTTTCGCCCGTTTCTATGCAGATCGCGATGACACCAACAATTGCACCATCCTGATTCTTGACTAAATCAGTTGCGTACCATTCGTTTAAAAACGCGGTATTGTTCTTCAAATTTCCCTGATAAAGCGTGTGCAATAAAGCATGTCCCGTTCTGTCTGCTGCGGCACAGGTACGAGCAGCCTGACCACCCTTGCCAAAATCTTTCGATTGACCACCGAAAGGACGCTGATAGATTCGACCTTTCTCTGTGCGCGAGAATGGCAAGCCCATGTGCTCCAGTTCGAAAACTGTTTGCGGACCTTCGCTACACATATACTCGATAGCATCCTGGTCGCCTATGTAGTCACTACCCTTGACTGTGTCATACATATGCCAGCGCCAGTCATCATTGGGGTCGTCACTCGCAATCGCACAGGTAATACCGCCCTGAGCTGAAACGGTGTGTGAGCGAGTTGGAAATACCTTCGTAATAACTGCCGTGTTATAGCCCGACTGCGCAAGTTGTAGTGCGGCTCGCATGCCGGCGCCGCCCCCGCCAACTATTACGGCATCAAAAGTTAGTGTACGCATGCCCGTCATCTAATTACCCCAGAAAATCTGAATGCCCCAAAGCAAGTAAACCGCGATCAACAACACGCAGCCCGCTTGAAACATTATTCTAAAAAAAGTCGCACTCTTGCCAAGCTGTAGAGACGTCATGTAGTCGGTGGAGATAGTCCACATGCCTATCCAAGCGTGAGCGCATAAAGCCAGCAGTGTAATCAGACTGAACAAACGCATGGCATTTTTGTCGAAGATCGAACTCCACGTCTCAAAATCCATATCTGGATTCATAGCGAAGCTAGCTAGTATACATAGAGAGTACGCAGCCAAAATAATTGCGCTAAAGCGCTGTACAATCCAATCGGAGAGACCGGAACGCCCCAAATTCGTAACATTCATTACCATATCCATACTCCTGCCACGATGATGGCAGCAGCCGACAGCGCGAGTGTTATACAGGCACCTACGAAGCCACCTCTTAGCGTTTCTCCGAAGCCTAAGTCCATAAGCAAATGTTTCATCCCTGCTATCAAATGATAGAGCAACCCCGCCAGCACAGCCCAGGCTATGAACTTGATTAAGACGTTACTCAGCAATTCTTGCACCAGCGCGAAGCCGGATTCAGACTGCAGGGAGAGCTCCAGCAAATACAACATCAGGGCGACGCCCACAAAGATGAAGGCGCCTGAGAGGCGATGCAGCAAAGATGTGATCGCTGGTAAGGGATACTTAAAGGTGGTTATGTCGAGATTTTTTGGTCTATTATCGTTCACTTTCTGCCCGTCGTGTTGGCCAATGAGATTTACGCGTCTTTCGCAAGCCTAGGCCTTTGAAACTACGCAAACCGATTGAATTAATTACAGTATTTAAGCGTGCAAAACGGGCGAAAGTATATGCCGTAAAGCCACGTAATACAATGAATCCAGCAGTTTTTCACTGAATAATGACAATGTTTTGTCAACACCTTAAAAGCGCTGAAATTCAAGCCGACTCTGCTTACCTGAAGTGCAAGTTAATTAGTATAAGCAGGCACTATAAAAAGAGGGCATTAGCCGCTCTGCAGAGGATGCAAAAGCCCCCGAAATCACTATGGACACTGCGCTAGAGCACATAAAAAATTTGACAAATAGCACCCTCTCTACCTAGTATTGCCGTCCCTGTTCAGGCACTGAGCAGGCCACAATGAGTACGCGAAGCCAGCTGTAAGCAGTTGTTTCCCCTAGAAAACCCAATTAAAGAAGTAGTTACAGGAGTCACGCATGAGCGCAAAAAAGGCCCAGTTAACCATTGACGGAGTCGATAAAACTATCGATCTACCCGTCTATGAAGGCAGCACTGGCCCAGACGTAGTGGACGTAAGCAGCCTTGTAGGCCAAGGCTTCTTTACCTACGACCCCGGCTTCATGTCCACTGCAGCCTGTGAATCTGATATCACATTCATCGATGGCGGCAAGGGAGTTTTACTCCACCGTGGCTATCCTATAGAGCAACTTGCCGAAAAGGTGAGCTTTCTCGATACCTGCTACCTGCTTCTGAACGGCGAATTACCGAATCCAGCAGAAAAAGAGGATTTTGAGAATATTATCCGCTACCACACCATGGTAGATGAGCAGATCCACCGGTTTTTTCAGGGCTTTCCACGCACTTCTCACCCCATGGCAATGTTAATGAGCGTTGTAGGCGCCCTTTCAGCGTTCTACCATGACAAGCTGGACAACGATAACCCAGAGCACCGCAAACTCGTGGCACACAGGGTCATCGCCAAGATGCCAACACTGGCAGCTATGTGCTATAAGCACGGCGTTGGCCAGCCCTTCATGTATCCCCAGAACAATATGGGCTTTGCCGAGAACTTCCTGCACATGATGTTCGGCACGCCTTGTGATGCACCTAATGTTAGCCCTGTACTGGCCAAGGCGATGGATACCATCTTCCTCCTGCATGCGGATCACGAACAAAATGCGTCAACCTCTACAGTCCGTCTGGCTGGCTCTTCTGGCGCCAATCCTTATGCTTGTATTGCTTCAGGCATAGCCGCACTGTGGGGCCCTGCTCACGGCGGAGCCAATGAGGCTGTGCTTGAGCAGCTTCATGAAATCGGCGATGAGAAGAATATTGAAGAATACATTCTTCGTGCCAAGGACAAGGACGATCCATTCCGCTTGATGGGATTTGGCCACAGGGTCTATAAGAACTTCGACCCTCGCGCTACGGTCATGCGTGAAATCTGCAATGAGGTACTGGATGAGCTCGGTCTCGAGGATGATCCACTGTTTAAGATTGCACGCAAGCTAGAGAAGATTGCTCTAGAAGACGAATACTTTATCGAGCGCAAGCTGTATCCGAACGTAGATTTCTATTCAGGCATTATTCTGAAGGCCATAGGCATTCCTACCAGCCTGTTTACGGTGATCTTTGCTACGGGCAGAACGCCAGGCTGGATCGCCCACTGGGACGAGATGTTAAGCAACCCATACCGTATCGGCAGGCCACGGCAGCTTTACAAAGGCCATACCAAGAGAGACATCTAGGCTAAATGGCTATCGCTGCCTGCAGCGATAGCCCAACCCTCTTCTGAACATAAACAATCAGACACACCCCAGCACTTTTTAGCACCACCAGGATAAATCACAGACACGGCGCCGGAGGCCCCACTTAGGTGGAGTAGCATCCGTAGGTAAGGAATTGGTGGAGCCTAACGGGATCGAACCGTTGACCTCAACGCTGCCAGCGTTGCGCTCTCCCAGCTGAGCTAAGGCCCCATGACTACTTTCGAGGAAGGCGCATTCTAAGCACAGTCGCTAGGTCTGTCAACGTAGCGCGCCTATCTAACTAAGAACACTGACATTCTCTAAAGAGAACGATATTCCTTTTCCAAGACCTTCGCCTGCTTCTTGGAGATACCGCCCACTACACTAATTCCATGGCGGATTCTCGCTCTCGTGATATCGATGCCCAATATTGCAATCGACTCGATAACAGAGGTAGAGACCGCCTTGCCACTAATCGCAACAAACAAGGGAAACAGGAAATCCCTTATCTTTAAGCCTAGCTGTCCTGCGAGCGTCTGCAACTCCGCTTCGACAACACTCCTGCTTATCTCTTCAACTTCCTCTAGTTTCCAAAGCGTGAATTGCAATATCTTGGTTGCGAGCGATAGCTCAACCGACTTGTGCTGAAAGTCCGCCTCGCTTAATTCAAGCTGCCCGTCGACAAAGAACCCACCCAGAGAAACAACATCACTGAAGCGCTCAACGCGCTGCTTTAGAAGTGGGACTATCTGAGCGACCTTATCTGGATCGAATGCCCATGCAGCAAAGCGTTTAGCGAACTCTTCATCGCTAAGCTCTTCACGAATATACTTGCCATTTAACCAATCCAGTTTCTCAATATCGAATATCGGCCCGCCTAGAGACACACGACTAATGTCGAAACTCACCTCCATATCAGCGAGTGAAAACTTCTCTTCGCCAGAAGGCATCGTCCAACCCATCATGCCCAGGTAGTTCAACAGGGCCTCCGGCAAATACCCCATCGCCTCATAGTAGCGAATACTGGTGGGATTCTTGCGCTTACTCAATTTGCTCTTATCGGGATTACGAAGCAGTGGCATGTGATAGAACTGTGGCGCCTCCCAGCCGAAGTATTGATACAGCAGGATGTGTTTCGGTGTCGAATTGATCCACTCTTCGCCGCGAATCACATGGGAAATTTCCATGAGGTGATCATCCACCACATTAGCGAAATGGTAAGTTGGCATGCCGTCAGACTTAATCAATACCTGCATATCGATCTGAGACCAGGCGATATTTACCTTGCCACGCAAGATATCTTCAAATTCGCACTCACCGTCTTGCGGAATCTTCATGCGAATCACATGCTGATCGCCTGCCGCCTGCTTAGATTCACACTCTTCCCGAGTCAGGCTCAAGCAATGACCATCGTAACCGGGTTGACTCTTGTCCAGCATCTGCTGCTTGCGCACCTCATCGAGTCGCTCGGAGCTACAGAAACAGCGAAAAGCGGATCCATTGTCCAGCAGCTGCTGAATATGCTTCGCATAAATCGCAGAGCGCTCACTCTGCCGATACGGGCCAGCACCACCCTCACAGCCGGGGCCCTCGTCCCAAGACAGGCCCAGCCACTTAAGAGAGCTAAGAATGTCTTGTTCAGACTTGCTTGTGCTACGCTCTCTGTCCGTATCTTCTATGCGCAACACGAAGTCACCACCGTGCTGGTGTGCAAAGCAGCGATTGAATAACGCGATGTAGGCCGTGCCAACATGTGGGTCTCCAGTTGGAGACGGTGCTATACGGGTACGAACTTTCTTCATATTGTTTCTACTCGAGATGACCCCATATCTATATACCGACTCAGCAGAATCTCGGAGGCATCCACCTTATTGAAGGCGAGATTATACGCGATTCGACTTTAATTCCTATCTTAGTGAATTAGCAATCGGCGCTACTTCTTGACATGTAAACGAGCATTCGCTAAAAACTGCGTCCCATTATAAGTAAAGCCATAAGGTGCAATCTTTGAAGAGTGCTTCTGACCAAGCAGCTATACGCCAGATAACAGAATCGCCAGCAGCTTTAAACCACCGGTTCTGTGTCGCCCCGATGATGGATTGGACCGATCGCCACGATCGCGTATTCCTGCGCCAGCTGTCAGCACATGCACTACTCTATACCGAGATGGTAACGAGCGCGGCACTGAAACACGGGGACGCAAATTATTTACTGCAACACAGCCCTGATGAGCATCCCGTGGCTTTGCAACTGGGAGGGAGCGATCCAGAAGAATTGGCTCAAGCAGCCCTTTTAGGCGAACGCGCTGGATACGACGAAATTAATCTCAACGTAGGCTGCCCCAGCGATAGAGTTCAGTCTGGCGCTTTTGGCGCCTGCTTGATGGCGGAGCCGGAACTTGTTGGTAAGTGCATCCAGAGCATGATGGCTCGCGTTGATCTACCTGTGACCGTAAAGTGCCGCATCGGAATAGATGATCGTGATAGCCAGGACGAACTGGAAGACTTCGTGGGCAAAGTGGCGAATGCCGGTTGCGAGCTGTTCATCGTGCATGCGCGTAAGGCAATCCTTTCCGGATTGAGCCCAAAAGAGAATCGTGAAATTCCACCGCTTAACTACGAAAGCGTGTTCACCCTTAAACGTAGCTTTCCCGAATTATGCATCATCATCAACGGCGGGATAAAAACGTTAGAAGAGGCAGTCACGTTACTTGAACTGACGGATGGCGTGATGTTGGGCAGAGAAGCCTATCAAAACCCCTTCATTCTCAACGAAGTTGACAACCAGTTCTTCGGCGCCACGAAGAATGCCAGCACCCGTGTCGAACGCTTACAGAAATTCATACCTTACATTGAGCAAGAACTAGATAGGGGCACCCCGCTCCACCACATGACACGACATATACTTGGTTTATTCAAAGGACAGAAAGGCGGCAAACAGTTTCGCAGACACCTAAGTGAGAACAGCTATAAGGAATCGGCTGGGATTGAAGTTTTACTCGATGCCGCTTCTTTCGTAAGCTAATGCAAGACAAGAGAATAGAGGAATAGATCCCGTGATCGATGCAATTAAGAGCTTTTTTGAAAACAAACTTGCAAAAGACGACATCAGTGACGCTAGCAATGCCCTGATCAGCCAGGTTGATCTGACCTGCGCCGCCTTGCTGATCGAAGTAATGAATTCCGATCACGAGTTGGACGAACGGGAACACGCTGAGTTCATGAAAGTGCTAAAACAGAGCTATCAGGTTGCAGATGAAGACTTGGAAGAGCTGACAAAACTAGCTAAAGAAGAGGCTCATGACGCAACATCTCTGTATGAATTTACTCGACTAATAAATGACAATTACGACAACGAACAGAAAATCGCTTTGATAAAAAACATGTGGCGTATTGCCTTTGCCGATGAGAAACTCGACAAGTACGAAGATCACCTGATCAGGAAGATCTCGGAGCTCATCTACGTTTCACACAGTGATTTCATCAAGACAAAGTTGCAAGTAAGAAACGCGCAACCTAGCTAGCAACAAATTCTATTTAGAAATTACCGAAGTCGCCGAATTCATCTTCGACCTGACCATCGGTAACCAGATATTCGCGTCTCTGCACATAGGCCTCACGCACAAAGAGGTAACGATCACCCGTGATCAGCTCATCCAGAGCAAGACGACCGGACCGCGAGTCTGTCTCCCTAACTAAAAACAGGGCCAGACGCAGTGATTCATCTTCATGGTATTGAATAGGATTAAACAAGGTGTCGAGCACCAATCCAAAAGAGTCTCTTACATTGCTTGCACCAAAGACTGGAAGCATAACGTAGGGCCCTGCAGCCACGCCCCACCTGCCGAGAGTTTGCCCAAAATCTTCTTCATTCTTGTAGAGCCCATAGCCACTGGCTAGATCCAATATTCCACCCATGCCCAGTGTCGTGTTAACCAAGAGACGACCAGAATCGTTCAGCGCAGCATCGAACTTAAGCTGCAAGAGGTCATTCACTAAGACATTGATATCATCGATATTACCAAAAATATTTCGAATACCTTGCCGCGCTATTCTAGGTGTAAAAGTGGTATAGGCAACCGATACCGGCCTCACAACTATCCGATCGAAATAGTCGTTAAGTTTGAAGACTCTTTCATTAGTATTTTTCCAGGGATCATTGGTTTGGGCCTGAGCGGGAGCTATCCCAAAAATACATAGCAGTAACAGCGCCCAGTAGGCCCCGCGCACATTCCTGACAAACTGCTGTGAAGTAAAATATCCCACGAAGTCGTCTGCTTTTGGATTCCTAATGTAATGACTCGAATAACTTATTTATGCGCTTCTCGGAAACTGCAATTCGTGTCCCCAGAGTCTGAGCGAACAGCGAGACTCGAAACTCTTCTAACATCCAGCGCAATGCCTGTAGTTCTGTCTTGTCGCTGGCCGAAGCTCCCAGTGCAGTGTATCTCTGCCTGTACTGTGATAGGAGCTCGGTATTCGGCTTATCTTTATCCCCCATATGGAGCACCTTGCTCAGACGGACCGAAATCGCCTTCAAATATCTAGGGTATTCAGTAAACCATACTAGACCGGTCTCAGAAAGAAAGCTCTCATAGAGAAGACCGGCCAGCTGCTTCTCGATATCCTCTGCAACATAGGCCAGCGCCCCTTGCTTAAATTCAGCTATGGCGCGCCCTATGACAAAATGTTCCTCTACGACCCTGGTAAATAGTGTCTCAATCTTTTCTGCATGACGGATGATCTTAGGCTTGCCCGTCTCCAAACGCTGCAAGAAGTCTGATCTGGTTCTAGGCAACGATTCTTCGAGGTCGAAGGCTGCCACATAGCTGATCCAAATCGCATCTTCTGCAAACCTGCCTAGTGGAAACGGAGCCTTGAGAACCAGTACATCGGCCAATCGACTAAACTTCTTCTTTAACTGATTGCGCTGCTGGATACTCCGCAATTGAAAGAGTTTGACCAATCCCTGCAGATGATTCTTATTAGCTAAAAAGCTATCGGGGAATAGTTTTACGCCTACTGTATCGCCTTCAACAACAAGCGCTGGAAATCGAATCAACTTAAGCGCGTCACCTATTTCTACCTGCTCTGGCAGGTCATCGAACACCCAATCCTTAGCGCCGGCTATTTCAAGAGGATGATTATAAGCAGTTTCATTCGCCGGCTTGTGACTCCCGTCACTAGCACGCTTGCCAGTCAGACTATCCTCAAGCAGTCCCTGCTCCTTAAGCTGGGCCTTTACCTGTTCGATACTGCCAGCGAAAGCGATCTCATTGCTGAGATCTCCTATTACGCGTATTTTTGTTTTCAGATGAGCTGGCAGGTCGATCTGCTCAAACTCTACCCTGTTAAATTCTAAACCCTTAAGATTGCGAATCTGTGACAATAGAGAATCTATTATGTCGCCATCGGCATTAGACATTTGCTCACAGGCTTCTTTAACGAAAGCATTCACAGGAATAAAGTTTTTGCGACGAGACTTGGGCAGCCCTTTAATCAGAGCCGTACATTTCTCAATTAAACTACCAGGTACAGCCCAGTCCAGATCCGCCTGACGCAGCTGGCTAATCATCGCCAAAGGCACCTCCAGCGTTGCCCCATCGGCCTGATTGCCGGGCTCAAATACGTAGTCCAGACGAAGCTCGTTCTTGTGAATGGCCGCTGCGTCGGGGAATGCCTGCATCGCATCAATGGCCGTCTCCGAGCTAATGAGGTTGTCAACCGTCATCGAGAGCAACTCTTCGGCCACTGTGCCCTGCTGCTTTACCCACCAAGCTAAATCGCGAGTCGAACAGACATCCTCAGGGATACGCTTCTCGTAGAATGCGATAAGGTCGCGCTCAGTAACCAATAGTTCCGGCCGACGCATCTTCTCTTCCTGCTTTGCCAGCGAGGAGACCAATTCCAAATTGTTCTTATAAAACTTAAGCCCAATCGCAATCTCACCGGGAACCAGTCCTTCTCTAATAAATAACTCTCTAGAAACCTTAGGATCAATCTTGTTATAGCTGAGAAGAGATTTCTCTATGATCACCAAGCCGTAGAGCTGCACCCTCTCATAAGCCATTACCTGCTGGCGCTTCTTGCTCCAATGTGGCTCAAAGTATTCCCGCTTGACTAGATGAAGGGCCATCGCTTCAACCCATTCCGGCTGGATTTTGGCGGCTTGCGTAGCAAAGGTCTGCGACGTTTCAATCTGCTCACCGGTTACAATCCACTTCGCTCCCTTATTCGATAAAACAGAGGTCGAAAACAGGGAGAATGACTTGTTCCTGTTTCCGCGATAGTTTCTGCCCTCGAGACGCTTAGCTATTTGATTTAGGGAACCGCTGATCAGACTCTTGTGAATTGCCTCGTAGTCCCCCGCTTTCTTGTTAGTTCTCAGCCCGAGTCTCTGACAGGAGAGGACTAACTGATGATGAACTTCGCGCCATTCGCGCATGCGCATATAAGAAAGGAAATATTTTTTGCAGTGCCTTCGAAGTTGCCCCTGATTTAAGTCCTGTCTTCTTTTCTCGTAATCATCCCAGAGAGTTACTAGACCAAGGAAATCAGAATCTGGGTGCTCGAACTCAGCCAGCTGCTGCATCGCCTGCTGTCTGTTTTCACTCGAGACTTCTCTGGGATCCTGGATGCTTAGCCCGCTAACTATTATTAGCAACTCACGCAGGCAACTCTGCGCACTCGCCGTTATCAGCATGCGAGCATATTTAGGATCTACAGGCAGAATCGCCATCTTACGACCACTGTCGGTAAGCGCTCTGGAATTACTCAGCGCATCGAGCTCTATTAACAGCTTCGCGCCTTCGTTGATCGCCTTCGGCTCTGGAGCATCCAGAAATGGGAACTTCTCTATATCACCCAAGCGCAGGTGTTTCATGCGCAAAATTACCGAAGCCAAATTAGTGCGCATGATTTCCGGGTCGGTAAACTCAGGCCTACCCTCGAAGTCGTTCTCCGAATACAGACGTATACAGACGCCATCGGCCATGCGCCCACAGCGGCCCTTGCGCTGATTTGCGCTCGCCTGTGATATAGCCTCTATGGGAAGTCTCTGCACCTTACTCTGCAGGCTATAGCGGCTGATGCGAGCCAGCCCGGTATCGATTACATAATTGATGCCTGGTACGGTAATCGAGGTCTCCGCGACATTAGTCGCCAGCACTATCTTCCTGCCCCTACCGGGCTTAAATATCTTGGCCTGCTCGGAATAGCGTAATCTTCCATACAGAGGCAAAATCTCTACATTGCTATATTTCTGCTTTCTCAATGTAGTTGCGGTTGCTCGTATTTCTCTTTCACTGCTGAGGAAGACCAGAATATCGCCACTTGATCCACCCTTGTGCTTGTCCTTATAGGCTATTTCTTCAACTGCCTTGATAATGCCATCAATCTGAATATCGTCATCGATTTGTTCAGCACTCGATTCAATCAGCGGTTCATATCGAGTCTCAACTGGGTAGGTTCTTCCGGACACAGACACGATAGGGGCATCCTCAAAATGCCTGGAAAACTTGTCAACATCGATGGTCGCCGAGGTAACAATGAGCTTTAGATTCTTGCGCTTACTCAGCAATTGCTTAAGATAGCCTAGCAGAAAGTCGATATTTAAAGAGCGCTCATGAGCCTCGTCGATAATTAGAACTTCATATTTATTAAGAAACTTATCTTGCTGAATCTCCGCAAGTAAGATCCCATCCGTCATCAATTTAAGGAAACTTTGAGTGCTGGTATTGTCCTTGAAACGAATCTGCGAACCCACACCGCCACCTAACTCACAACCCAGTTCCTCTGCGATCCTAGTCGCTACCGATAAAGCGGCCAGTCGTCTGGGCTGGGTATGACCAATGAGCCCTCGTATCCCAAACCCCGCCTCGAGACAGATCTTCGGTAGCTGCGTAGTCTTGCCCGAACCGGTATCTCCCGCGACTATGACGACCTGGTGCTCAGCAAGCAATTTGGCGATCTCAGATGCTCTGCCACTTACCGGGAGATTTTCAGGATAGTGAATACTGGAGGGGATAGCGGCGCGTCTTATCGCACAGGCGTTCTGAGACTTGGCTATAGCAGCCTCAACCGCGGCCGTAGCAGACGCAAGATCGCTCTTGGATAATGACTCGCGCGCTAGTGTGCTCAATGTTTTCTGTAAGCGAAACACATCGGCAAGCTGACAACTATCGAGCTTCTGCTGCAAGGCTTGTGACACGGTAGCTACCGACTTAGAGGTGATTATTGAGGACTGCAAGTTTCATAAAGCAAGCGCTGCGATCATGGTGTTTCGCGCAGTTCTCTATGTAGAATTTTGCCAATAATAGATTTAGGTATATCATCGATCAAGACGACTTCTCGAGGAATTTTATACGCAGTTAGGCCCTCTCTGCAATGAGCCTTTACCGATTCGATATCAACCTCTTTCTCATTCGGTACGATAAATAATTTTATCAATTCGCCAGTTTTCTCGCAGGGGACACCGATCGCCGCGCTTTCCAATACATCTGGATGACGGTTGACCCAGTCTTCGATTTCATTCGGGAATACATTAAAGCCAGATACCAAAATCATATCCTTCTTGCGATCAACGATCGATATATAATCATCATCACTAATGCTGACATAGTCGCCTGTCTTAAACCAGCCGTCGCCGGTGAGAGCGTTTTCCGTCTCACTATCATGCTGCCAGTAACCCTGCATAACTTGGGGGCCGCGAATCCAGAGCTCACCGGTTTCACCACTAGCCACCTCATTGCCCACATCATCAACGACCTTGGTTTCTGTTTCTGGGACAACGGGGCCTACAGTCCCGAGTCTTTCCTTGCCTGGGATATTGACTGAAACTACCGGAGAGCATTCTGTAAGGCCGTAGCCCTCGTAGATAGGACTACCAGTAGACTCAGCCCACTCCTCGCTGACCGAGGTCGTCATCGCCATACCACCGGCACCGCAAAATTTCATACTGGAAGAATCTATACTGGAAAAATCCTTGTGCCGCAGCAGAGCGAGATAGAGCGTATTAATTCCTACGAATCCGCTGATAGGCCACTGCGTAAAAAGCTTGATTAATGCCGATGTGTCGCGTGGGTTCGCCACCAAAATATTGTGGTTACCCGCATACGGCATAGTTAAACAGTGCAGCAGAAACGCATAGCTATGATATAGAGGAAGTGGGGAGAGAATATTTTCGATCTTGTCGTCAATCACGCTTAGGCAGCGAGAGCGCAGCTGCATCATATTAGTAATTAAATTGCTGTGACTGAGCATCGCACCTTTTGCGACCCCGGTAGTTCCACCAGTGTACAAGATAAGCGCAACGTCATGGCCCTTACCAGACTCAGGATACCTAATTTTCGGCGCTGGCGTGTTTACAATTTTTTGAAAATCGACAGCCCCTTGGATCTCATAGGCTGGCACCATCTTCCGAATATACTTAATCATGAAGTTAACGAACAGTCGCTTCATTGGCTTTTGAATATCACCTAACTGAGTAACGATTACCGTCTCGATCTCGGTCTGGGGCAATATCTTTTCTAGCTTGTCGCAGAAACTGGATAAAATCACAATTCCTTTAACGCCAGAGTCTTTGAACTGATGAGCCATCTCCTGAACCGTATAGAGAGGATTCGTATTCACCACCACAAGGCCTGCTCTAGTCGCTCCGAAGAACGCTATAGGAAACTGCAAAAGATTCGGCAGCTGGATAGCGATCCGATCGCCGGGCTTAAGATTAGTTTGAGTCATTAGGTAATGGGCAAACCTATCGCTCAATTCGTCCACCTCGCCATAGGTCAACGTTCTTCCCAGGCAAGTATAGGCAGGCAGCTGCGCATGCTCTGTGCAGAAATAATCGACTACTTCAGTTAACGTAGAGAATTTCTCCGGCCGAAGGTCTTCTGAAAGTCTTTCAATGCTCATAATTATTTCGTTAACAGCGCCATGGCTTCTTCCAAACCTTTAACAGACATAGGAAACATACGATCCTCCAAGAGTTCTTTCACGATTTCAATGGAGTAACTATGCTCCCAATACGTCTTGGGTGTCGGATTAATCCATACCAAATGATCGAACACCTCGGTAAGGCGTTTAATCCAGACTGCTCCAGCCTCTTCGTTATAATGCTCGATGCTGCCACCCACATGGGTCACTTCGTAAGGAGCCATAGTAGCATCACCCACGAATATGATTTTGTAGTCTTTTGAATACTTATTGATAATCTCAAATGTCGATGTTGTTTCTGCGTGGCGTCTGTGACTCTTCGTCCACACTGATTCATAGATAAAATTATGGAAATAATAATACTTCAGATGTTTAAACTCGGTGCGCGCTGCGGAAAACAACTCTTCACACAATTTCACATGGGGGTCCATCGAACCACCCACATCAAAAAACAGTAACACCTTCACTGAATTGTGGCGCTCTGGCACCATCTTAATATCCAGCAGGCCAGCATTCTTCGCCGTTGATGAAATAGTATCGTTAATATCTAACTCTTCTGCCGCACCGGTTCTGGCAAACTTCCTTAGTCGCCTCAGCGCCATCTTGATATTTCTTGTACCTATCTCGACCGAATCATCCAAATCCCGATAGTTTCGCTTATCCCATACTTTCACAGCGCTCCCGTTGCGACCCTCTTGCTGCCCTACACGTATACCCTCGGGGTTATAGCCATAAGCTCCGAACGGCGATGTACCACCAGTTCCGATCCATTTATTTCCGCCCTCATGCCTCTTCTGCTGCTCTTCAATGCGCTTGCGAAACTCTTCCATGAGCTTGTCCAGGCCACCAAGCGCCTCAATCTTGGCCTTCTCTTCGTCACTTAACATCGACTCCATCTGCTTACGAAGCCAGTCATCTGGAATCTGATACATAGCCAGGTCATTGATCGCGTCTATGTTTTCGAAGTATTTACCAAAGGCGATATCGAACTTATCGAAGTTCTTCTCGTCTTTGACGAAACACATACGCGACAGGTAGTAGAAATCTTCCACGTTCGCGAAGATTATATTTTGCTTGAGACACTCGAGTAATGAGAACAACTCTGTAAAGGAAACCGGTAGCCGTTCCTTTTTGAGGGTCATGAAGAAATTGATTAGCATGAGAGCGTCTCTTTAAGAACTATGGCTGCTAGCTTTTAGCTCTATGCATGAATGCCAGCTTCTCCAATAGATGCACATCCTGCTCATTCTTAAGCAGCGCACCATACAGCGGAGGGATGGCATTCTTGGCACTATGACTCTTAAGCACATCCTCAGGAATGTCGTCGGCCATTAGCAACTTCAGCCAATCTATCAATTCTGAGGTAGATGGCTTCTTCTTCAGACCAGGGATTTTTCTCACATCGAAGAAAACATCCATTGCCTGAGAGAGCAGATTCTTTTTTATGTCCGGATAGTGTACATCTACTATTTTCTCCATAGTCTGAGAATCCGGAAATTCAATGTAGTGAAAGAAGCAGCGACGCAGGAATGCATCAGGCAATTCTTTCTCGTTATTGCTGGTAATGATTATGATAGGCCGTGTCTTGGCCTTGACTAGCTGCTTAGTCTCGTAGACGAAGAACTCCATCTTATCGAGCTCAAGTAACAGGTCGTTAGGGAACTCAATATCTGCCTTATCTATTTCATCGATAAGCAGAACAGACTGGTCACCCGCCTCGAACGACTCCCATAATTTACCTTGCACGATATAGTTGGAGATATCATGCACTTTATCGTCACCCAACTGCGAGTCTCTAAGCCTGGAGACAGCATCGTATTCATAGAGGCCTTGTTGAGCTTTTGTCGTCGATTTGATATGCCACTGGATAAGTGGAAGATTCAAGGATTTGGCGATCTGCTCAGCTAACATTGTCTTGCCCGTTCCCGGCTCCCCTTTTATGAGGAGAGGTTTCTGTAGAGCAATCGCTGCGTTAACCGCTAGCTGTAATTCATTTGTAGCTACGTATTCGTCTGTACCGGTAAAATTCATCAATCTTTTCCACTGCGTAATTTACGTGCGCGTATTGTAAACATCAGCTCACTATTAATACAGAAAAACCCCGAGTTCACTCTGTCTCAGCGCACTAATGGCCTACATTTTGTACGGACATTGGCTGTATATAGCAGCGAGAGCCAGAGCACTATCTCTATACCTTTTCTGCCTTTTTCCGTGATATAGCAGCGTACATCCTTTCTAACCACGACCCTGCCGGCAGCGACTTCGACGTCAGAAACTCTAGCCTCTCGCCCCTAGTCAGTTCACTCCCGTCTGCCCAACGACCCTAGCCCGGTAGCTGCCTATAGGTAAACCTGTCCCAGCCGCGGCCATCAAGATCTTGGAAGAAGGACATTCAGTTCATTTCGGCTGGGTCATTGTCCATCATCATGTCTGTGAGGCTATCGTTCTCTGTTTCAGTGTCGATGAGTGGCAAAAACTCGCCCTTTTGTTACTCAGTTGATACTGCAGCATGCTGACTTTATCGCGGGCAGCGCGGGTTTCAATGAATACGCTCTCAGACAGATTACTAAGGAAGTACCGAGGCGCTTTTGCCCCAGCCAGTCATGACGGACTTCTGCTTGCCAAGCAGTTATTTTGAATTAATAAACTTTCACCTGTTAGTTATAGGGCCCCACATTCAAGTGGACAATTCACGGGGGGAAGTTGATACTTGCGAAATATTTTTAAACTACTTTAGATATATCATTTATCGCATTGTTATTACTATTTATTTTAGCCTCTTTCTTTTTCAGAAAAGCCATTATTCCTGCCACCAGCAAACCGCATAGAGTCGCAAGGACAAGCGGCACGACGCTGCGAAAAGCGGCACTACTACCAATAGTTATAGCATCGAGAGTGGCAACCATAAGCGCGGGCGCCATAATGCTATCCTGTGGATTGCTATACCAGGGGGTGAATATGACGGCTATGGCTACCGCCCTCAGACTATATGATCGCCAAATCCCATGCTGAAAACGGGTTAATCTCCAGAACAGTGCCGTAAAAACAACCGCCGCTGCCAGGTAGAGAGCCCAAAAGAACCAATAATTACCGATTGCATCCATTACGTCTCAACCCACCGAATAATATGCTCGTCAAACCCTTCCGGGTGGACATGCTCCTCCGAGATCACCCTGCCTTCTAGCAAGATCCCCGCCGCCGCCATCTTCTCACGAGACCCGGCAATAAGGGGGTGCCATTCGAATAACTCCTTACCTTCGAAGCGCAGCCTATAGGCGCAGCTGTCCGGCATCCAATTACTCTGTTCCAGGTCCATTTTACGAACATCGAGACAGTCTGGCACCAGCGAAGAGCGATCTTCGTAGCACCCACAACGACTGCTCCGCTCATCGAAATACCTGCACACCACCCTTGTATACACAATCTCGTCGCTATCCTCGTCCGCGAACTTCTTAAGACAGCAGCGTCCGCAACCGTCGCAGAGACTCTCCCACTCAGCCGTGTTGAGATCATCTAAGGGTAACTCCCAAAATTTCGGCCTAAGCACAGTACGCCCTATTCATTATTCAATCTTCACCAAGTATTGCCGTGAGCTCCGATTCGAGGAGCTCCCTCCGCCATCCAGCGAACTCACCTGACCATCTGAGCGCCCCATGCTTCTCATAGTCTCTTAGCAAATCCACGAGATATTTTTTGCGCCCGAGCAACTCCGGAGACATGCCTAACTCCTCAGCCTTGTTGTTCGCCGCCTGCTTGCTAAGCTTTAACTTCTTCCTAAGCGAAGTGCTAAGGGGCTTGTTCAGAAGGCCAGGGTCTACCTCACCTCTATTCGCAGGGTTATTCAGTAGAAGAAACAATTCCTCGGCACTGCGCGATAAGAATCGACGATCAACGCCTTCGATGTTTTTGATGATGTCGATACTGAGACTATCCGAGTTAGTCGCCTCTGCGATTTCTGCACAGAGGCTCAGCAGATCGTTGTCTTTAACAATCCAACTACGGGGCTTGTTGCGTTGCCGGGCTTTCTGTTCTCGCCATACACATAGTTGCTGCAAGACTTCCAGGCCACCATTGTCGAGACGCCATGCATTGCTTACACCTGTATAATAAGTCTGCCAATTAGATTCTTGCTCTATCTTCTGGGCAATCGCGAGCTGTTGATCACACTCAGCCTGCATCCAATCGGTCATGCCTTTTAACTGAATCTGCTCGCTCAGAATCTCACGTATCTGCAGCAGATAGCGCACATCGGTAGCTGCATAAAGCTTTTGTTTTTCCGATAAAGGGCGCTTGATCCAGTCGGAACGTGTCTCGTCCTTAGCGACCTCTACACCTAACAACTGTTCCACCAACCCTTGATAGCTAATACTAAAGCCTATGCCCAAGAATGCAGCGGCGAGCTGAGTATCAAACAGAGAGACTGGCAGGCAACCGAGGAATGTCTGGAACAGGTTTAGGTCTTCGCTGCAAGAATGCATGACCAAAGTACAGGACGGGCTGGAAATTAGTGCCTTAAAGGGAGACCAGTCTTCGATACACAGGGGATCTACCAGATAGCAGCCCTTACTATCCGCTATCTGCAATAATCCTATGCGTGCATAGAAAGTACTAGTGCGTTCAAATTCCGTATCAACGGCGAGGAATTCTTCATGGCTCCATTGTGCGCACAGCGCACTCAGAGTGGCGTCATCATCGATATATTCGATTGGCATGCCGTCGCTATAGTTAAGCTCGCTCAAGAGTGCCCCATGGACTTACGTCCGACAAAAGCATGGGTAAGCGTGCTGCCATCAACAAATTCCAACTCACCACCCACAGGCACTCCATGCGCAATTCTCGAAACTTGCGCCGAAGAATCCTTTAACTGCTCGGCAATGTAATAGGCCGTGGCATCGCCTTCAACATTTGGGTTACAGGCGATAATCACTTCCTCTATTTCAGTGTTGGCGACTTTCTCTAACAGTTGATGCATGCCTAATTGTTCGGGGCCGATTCCATCGATGGGTGACAGATGGCCCATAAGTACAAAGTAGATTCCCCTGAAAGAGCCAGACTGCTCTATAGCAAAAACATCCGCTGGCGATTCTACGACACAGCAAATCTTGCGATCGCGGGAGGAGTTTGCACAGATGCGGCAAGTCTCCTCTTCGGTGAGCGTGCGGCAATGAATGCAGTTTCCGACTTCATTCAATGCAACGGACAGGGATTCACTAAGCTTCTTTCCTCCGGCACGGTTTCTCTCCAAAAGATGCAGAGTCATACGCTGCGCAGACTTGGGTCCTACGCCTGGCAAGCAACGAAACGCTTCGATTAGCTGATCAATTAGGGGGCTGGAATTCACGACTACTCCTAGAATGGAAACTTGAAGCCATCTGGCATCTTCATTCCGCCAGCCATAGAGCCTAGCGCATCTTTGTTTTTCTCTTCGATTTTCCTTACCGCATCATTGACAGCGGCAGCCAGCAAATCTTCAATCACGGCCTTGTCTTCACCCATGACACCATCGTCCATGCTCACGCTTATTACATCGTGCTTGCCATTCATGACGACTTTGACCAGGCCGGCTCCCGACTCTCCTTCGGTCATAGTCTTAAGCTGTTCTTCCTGAGCCTTTTGAAACTGCTCCTGCATCAGCTTCGCCTGCTTCATGATTTCGTTCAAATCGGTCATGCTAATTATTAATCCTTATGAGGGGCTATAGATTCTTTTGCCAGCGTGCCGGAGAAGTGTTTTAGTAGCTCTTGCACGTTCTCATCTTTTTCAAAATTATTTACCATCGCCGCATGCCGCTCCTCTTTGAGCCGCTGACTTAGCAATGCGGGTGTTTCGCTCTTTGTTTCGCCTATCTCTATATTTACCGACAGTTCGGTAGAGAAGTAATCATTCAGCGCCTGTGAGATCTTTGGTAGTAGTTCCTCGCTGAACACTGCGCTCTGAGAATGATCCAGCACGAAGTGTATACTCTGCGAATCCGCTCGCTGAAAGTCAGAATTTGCTAAAACATTTGCTGCTATGCCGCTTATCTCGAGCTGCGGGTAGAGTAGCAGCCAACTTTCCTGACTGAGCGAGTCTAAGTCTATTTGTCCTGCTGTTTCGACGGCGGCCGGCTCCGCATCTAGACGAGACTCTACGGCAGATTTCGCAGTATCACTCTGCGCATCGACGGAGTTGATTGCAGGTTCCGCTGAGCTTTCAACTGAGTCTATCGCCTGCGCGTTGGCGCTCGGTTCCATCTCGTCTTCTGTGGCAACATCTAGCGGATCAGATTCCGAAGCCTCTGCGCCCGGCTCTTGATTCGGCTCTACTCTATTCTTTTTTTTTTCGCTTCCCACTGCTGCGCCCAATTCTGCCACACTATTGGTACTGCTCTCGCTGTCGGCGTTGGGACCAAGGCTTTCTGTAGACTCGGCATAGCTGGGAGAAAAGACCAGCATTCGTATCAGCAGCATCTCGAAGGCTGTTCGCACCTCCGCAGAGAGCCGAAGGTCCTCTCTGCCCTTGATCCCCATCTGGTAATACAACTGCACGTCTTCAGCGCTAATCAAGCTGGCGAGCTCCAAGATCTGGGGCATATCACCATAACTATTGTCCACCGCCTTTGGCTCTATCTGTGCGATAGCTACTCGGTGAAGAGTCGATAAGAGACTATCCAGAGTATGGCTATAGTCGGGCGTCTGTTCTGCAATGTCCCGAATTAATTCGAGAATAGTAGAGACCGACCTGGACGCCATGCCCTTTAATAATTCGTAGACTTGTTTCTGTGGTGGCACACCAAGCATCTCAATGACACCGTCCGTTGCAACCCGGCCTTCGCAATACGATATGGCTTGATCTACCAGGGTCAGGGCGTCACGCATGCTTCCCGATGCGGCGGCAGCAATTTGCCAGAGCGCTTCATCCTCGAACTCTAGCTTCTCTTTCTCGAGCACTGAGCCTAAATATTCCGTTATCAGTTGTGGGCTCAAATTTTTTAAATTGAACTGCAAGCATCTCGATAGAATCGTAATCGGCAGTTTCTGTGGATCGGTAGTAGCGAAGAGGAATTTGACGTGTGGAGGCGGCTCTTCCAAAGTCTTTAGCAAGGCATTAAAGCTATGATTGGACAACATATGCACCTCATCGATGAGGTATACCTTAAAGCGCCCCCTGCTCGGAGCATACTGCACATTATCGAGTAGCTCGCGGGTATCTTCGACCTTTGTTCGCGAAGCCGCATCGACCTCTATCAAGTCGATGAATCGCCCCCCGTTAATCTCCGTGCAAGAGTCACACTTTCCACAGGGAATCGAACTAACCCCTTCCTCGCAATTCAGACATTTTGCCAATATTCGAGCGAGGGTGGTTTTTCCCACTCCACGCGTACCGGTGAAGAGATACGCATGATGCAGGCGCTCATTATCCAGAGCATTGATCAGTGATTTGAGAACATGAGCCTGTCCAGCCACTTCGGAGAATTTGCTTGGTCGCCATTTGCGGGCTAAGACTTGGTAGCTCATTGGATTTCTTCGTTGAAAAACTGTCCGCAATGACAATCGGGGACAGCGATATCTACTTTTTTGCAAATTTGACTAGAGGCAGCTCTTGCCAGCCACACCGCGGCACATGAGTCAGCTACTACCGTTGCTCCCTTCCGGGCCTGGCGGGGTTTATAACTTATCATTGCGTGGGGACCGACAAGAGTTACCAGAGGGCATAATACCATAGACGGCTGGGTATACAGTGCCCCAATAGCAGAAAATCTTTACCGAATCACAGTTATTCCTGCACCCTAACCCTCTAACGCCCAACCCTCCTCGCTACGGAAGAGATAGAGTTAAAACTCTGGCATCCTGGCCGCCACCAAGGGCAATAGAGATATATTGCTTGCCGTCAACCGAATAAGTCATAGGAGTAGCCTGTGGCGGCAATGGCAGGTCTATCTCATGCACGACCTCACCATTAGTCTTGTCAAAGGCCCGTAACACACTGCGCCCATTGTCCGATTGAGCGATAAACAGCAGAGACTTGGTAAGCACAGGGCCTGTCCTGCTTGGCCCACCTACTGGGCCGGGATCCAATATACCCATATCGATGATCTTCTGCCTAATGCCCTCACCATGAGGAACCATCCATTCATGCTCCCCCGTATTCAAATCAATTGCGGTTATGCGACCGTAGGGCGGTTTAGTAAGGGGCAGCCCTTGAGGGCCACCTACATTAGTCGCCCCACCCCGAGTGTAGACTAAGTTAGATTGCTCAGGGTCAACCTCAACAAGTTGCACAACGATAGGAATAGTTGTCGATGGCACATAAAACATACCCGTATCCGGATCGAAAGAAGCGCCAGTCCACCAACCGCCACCACCCCAACCAGGCATGTTAATGGTGCCGCGCAGCGATGGCGGAGTAAACACTGGCCCGTAGTCGAACCGCTCGATCAGTTGCAGTGCTTCCTGTCGCAGTTCGGGCGTGAAATCGATCAACGTCTCATCCGAGATCCCCTGGACGGCAAAAGCTGCAGGCTTGGTCGGAAATGGTTGCGTCGGCGACAAAGATTCACCCGGAACCGTGCTTTGCGGCACAGCCCGCTCCTCAATAGGCCATACAGGCTCTCCGCTTACCCTATCGAATACATAGGTAAAGCCCTGCTTGGATATCTGCGCAACCGCCTTAATATCACGCCCATCCACAGTAATATCGACGAGGGTAGGCGCTGCTGGCAGATCATAATCCCAGACTCCGTGGTGCACCATCTGAAAATGCCAAAGTCTCTCCCCCGTGCTTGCCCTTACAGCCACCAGCGACTCGGCAAAAAGGTTATCGCCTTTTCGAAGAGCGCCATACCAGTCGTTCGTTGGTGTTCCGATTGGTATATAGGCTATATCCAACTCGTCATCGGCACTCATAATGGTCCAAGAGTTGGTATTGCCGGTATATTCCCAGGATCCGTCTTCCCAGGTGTCATTCCCAAACTCGCCCGGTTGCGGGATCGTATGAAACACCCATTCGATCTCGCCTGTATCCGGATTAAAGCCACGCACATGCCCGGGAGGCATTTCTTTGTTACTGGGCCCATCGTTAATAATGGAGTTAACAATCACCGTATCATTGGTGACCAACGGCGGAGAGACTACTCCGTACTGTCGCCGATCAATCTCGCGCCCCAAGCCTTCAGCCAAATCGACTTTTCCTCCATCACCGAAACTTAAATCGGGGCTGCCATCCTCCAGATTAAGTGACCAGAGATTGGAATCATTAGTCGCAAAGAAAATACGCTTCTTGCCTCCCCTTTCCCAATAGGCGACGCCTCTGGAGTTATAACCCAAATTTGCCGGACGGCCCGCCTGCCACGCCTGGGTATCAAATACCCACTTCTCTCTACCGCTGCGCGCATCTAACGCTACCACCCGTCCGAATGAAGTGGGTATGTACATAACGCCTTCTATCACTATCGGGGTAGCTTTGAAGCCAGCAGGCATCGCACGAAAATTTTCCTCACGCACATTCTCAGCCACAGTCGCGTTGTCGACGCTGTCCCAACTCCAGGCAGTCGTTAAGCTACCAACATTGCTTGCATCGATCTGGTCCAGAGGAGAGTATTTTTGAGAACCGTTATCTCCGCCATAACTAGGCCAGTCGGCGCCGTTACTGCTGACAGCGAATAGAGTAAAGGCCAGTGTGATCAGCCCTTTGTGAGAAAGTAGTGCAAGCATAGTGCCCCCGATTGATTGGAAATTTGTACTGTGTGGATGGTACCCTACGGATAGCGTGCAGGGAAATTGCGTAGGTGTTTGGGGGCCGATGGGATTAGCAAGAAACTCGACTTTAGTGGCAAACTGTTAGCGAGGGATTGATTCTGAATTTGGCTTAGCCAAACTTAGCTGAACTAGACGATCTTTTGGAATTATTACTCAACGAAAGCTTTGTCACCCACTCACCATCGAATCCCTTTCGGGGCGGCCTTTAGCCGTCTGCGGAGCTTCGCTCCTGTCGAACCGGAGAGTTCTCACCCGACCTCAACGGCCATAAACAAAAAACCCGACTTATAGTCGGGTTTTTTATTTATTGGCGGTGAGGGAGGGATTCGAACCCTCGAAGCCTTTCGGCTTACACACTTTCCAGGCGTGCTCCTTCGGCCACTCGGACACCTCACCGTTATTCTTTCTTCTGCTCTATACCTAGCAACTGGCTAAATTGCTCGCACTTACTATTTCCTGCAGTTTCAAAAGCGGCGTAACCTTAGCCTACCGCTTGGTGGAATTCAAGTGAGTTGCCTACTGTCTAATGAGGCGACTGTTTACCGAATCGGAGGTTACAGGTGTTGTAGCTCTATAGACATTGATGTCCAGACCGCCACGACGGACAAAGTTCATTCCCACTCGAAGCTCGCTCGGCTGACATCTAAGCATAATGTCGCGAAATATTCGCTCGGCACATTCCTCGTGATAACCCTGATGCTCACGAAATGAGATGAGATACTTTAATAGACTCGATTCATCTATTTTCTTTCCCGTGTAGCGCAATTCCACACTAGCCCAGTCGGGTTGACCTGTAACCGGGCAATTTGATCGAAACAGATCTGAGTAGAGAACTTCGTCATCGACCTCTTCACTGTCTAATTCAAGCAGTTGCGCGTCTGGCTGATGAATCTCTATCTCTATATCCAGATTATCGATGGATCTGCCTGCCCGCCCCCCCAAGGGATCAATCTCTATCTCATCCAAGGCATGAAGCATTACCTTCACCTCGGATCGGCTTATCGCCGAGAGGTCTTGTTCAATAATAGAGCGCACTGCTTCGGCACTCTTATAGCGTTCCTGATTCAGAGAATTCAGATATAGCTTTAGAGACTTGGACTCAACAATGTTTTCGGATTCGGAATTAAAATAAAACTCACCGATCGCCACCTCTGGCTTTCCCCTAACATTTAACCAGGAAAGCTCATAGGCCTGCCAGTGATCGAGACCATACATCAATACCTTCTTTTCTATATCGGGAAGAGAGCGACTTGCCCAGCGGGGTATAGGATAGAGCACATCGGGCTGGTACTTCTTCGGGTGCTCAGTCTGACTGCCTAGAGGATTTTCTGTCATAAAATAGTAGAGCGACTAGCTTCTTAAGCCCGTGCCCCTACGCAGTAGCATAATACAGGAAGAAAATAGAACCACTATGAATACAACGAGAATGAAAAATGCCCAAACGATGTCCACATCCGATGAGCCTAGAATGCCATATCTGAATGTATTAACCATATAGAAAATGGGATTCAACGCAGACACTAGTTTCCAGAACGGCGGCAGCAATTCTACAGAATAAAAAACGCCGCCCAGGTAGATTAAAGGAGTGAGAACGAACGTAGGAATAATGGAGATATCATCAAAGCTATTGGCAAATAGCGCGTTAATAAACCCGGCTAGCGCAAAAACAATTGAGGTTAACAACACTACGGAAACAGTAATAAATAGATTCTGAATCTCCAGATCCGCAAAAAATAGCGACATCAGAGTAACTATTGTTCCTACGGCTAGCCCTCGCGCCATTCCTCCCACAATAAAGCCAGAGAGAATAATGTAGTTCGGCACCGGAGACACTAACAACTCTTCTACGCTACGCTGAAACTTATGGCTAAAGAACGAGGAGACAACATTCGAATAGGAATTCTGTATGACCGACATCATGATCAGCCCAGGCACAATAAACTCCATGTATTGGAATCCACCCATCTCACCGATACGTCTACCTACTAGATTTCCGAATATAACGAAGTAGAGACCGATCGTTATTGCCGGCGGCACTAGAGTCTGCACCCAAATCCTGGCGAAACGACGAACTTCCTTAATGACTATTGTTTCAAATGCTATGTATTTATGATTAGTCAACACAGTGAATTCCCTTAGCCATTGCCTTCAAGCTTAGACATAAACAACTGCTCTAGCCGGTTTGTCTTGTTTCGCATGCTGTCAATCTTGATGTCAGCCTCGCTAAATTCTGCGAATACTGAATTCACGCTTTGTCCGCCGGACACCGTAACCTCAATAATATTTTCATCGATGATGTTAAGCAGCATATTATCTTGCTTAAGAGAGAAGCCTGCGGGTACCTGCGCATTCGTCTCTAGAATATAGACTTGAGAATCGAGCTCTTTAAGCAGCTTGCGCATACTGGTGTTCTCGACAATTTTACCTTCATCGATAATCGCAATATTTCGACAAAGTTGCTCCGCCTCTTCGAGATAATGAGTCGTTAAAATAATAGTGGTGCCGTTTTCATTAATCTCTGTAAGAAACTCCCACATGGAGCGCCGCAGCTCTATATCGACTCCAGCCGTGGGCTCATCCAGTATGAGCAAGCGCGGCTCATGAACGAGGGCTCGGGCTATCATTAGACGCCTTTTCATGCCCCCCGAGAGCGACCTGGATCGTTCATCGCGCTTCTCCCACAAACCTAGCTTACGCAAATACTTCTCGCAGCGCTCGGCGGCAAGCTTGCGTGGCAGACCGTAATAACCCGCCTGGGTCATCACGATGTCCCGGACTTTCTCAAACTGACTAAAGTTGACTTCCTGAGGAACGACGCCGAAATCCAGCTTGGTTTCATAGGAGTGGGTATCGACATTCTTGCCAAAAACCTCTACCGAGCCAGACGTCTTGTTAACTAACGTCGAGATCACACCGATAGTCGTGGATTTGCCGGCGCCATTGGGCCCCAGCAGCGCGAAGAAATCTCCCTGCTCAACTTCCAAGGAAATACCCTTGAGAGCTTCAAAACCATTTGCATAGGTCTTCACTAGATTCTGAATCGAAATTGCTATTGTCATCTTATAGTGTCTTCGTATCTCTTAATGTAGATGCGCTGATTATATAGGTGCGCCAATTCCTGCTGGAGTATGTCGATTGTTAAAACGATTGGCAACCAAACGGCTGTGCCACATACACTAATCTATGGATGTACGGTCTGGTCGCAGCAGGCAGAGAAAGTGATATTTCAGAAACAGAAAAGCCCGGCGTGAGCCGGGCTTTAGTGTTGGCGTCCCCTAGGGGTTTCGAACCCCTGTTGCCGGGATGAAAACCCGGTGTCCTAGGCCTCTAGACGAAGGGGACTTGGACTTTCTGTGCTGCTATCTCAAGCAGCGGGGGATTCTAAGAAGCTTGGCCTGTTCAGTCAAGTGCAAAGCCCTATTATTCGGGATATTTATGCCATTCTTCGTCGATTTGCTCTAACCACATCTATTACTGGCCAATTCCAGGATGCTTAGCGCACATTCAGGCGGGATAAACCAACTCGGGTGGGGAACTACTTATCCTCCAAATAACAGCATCTTGACCGCAAAATTGGACTATGCCATTCTCAACTATGGCTCTGTCTGGTTCCACGAGACTATAAAAACAGCGTGAACTTACAGACCTGCTCGAATCGGCCGATGCATTCAGGGTGCCAACAAGAATAAAGCCTGCTAACTAGGGGCTGTTGGGGATACTAGGAAACCAACCATGAACGATAAGCGTCAGAAGCAAACTGATGATGCTGGTGTAAGCATTGATCAAAAATTGATCGAAGAAGGCACTGCTCAACTCAATAGCGAGATTCAGGTCTTAGAAGCTTGGCTTTCGGAGCTTGATTCATCAGATCAAGAGAACTCAGAAGTGCTAGCCGCCAGAAAATCGTATAACGATATGCTCAGTAGCCGCAAGGAGATGCTGAGCACCCTGGCAAAACAGGCAAAACTCCAGCCCGTAGCTCGCAACTAGGCACAGACCCTACTAGCAATCCATGCGAGAATACTCCGCTCGCCACTAATTAGCTCAAGAACTCACTTCTCATGCTGTCAGATCAACAGACTACTACCATGCTAGCACTGCAGGCGGCGATGAACGCCAAGGTGGACCCAAACTGGGTTTCCGCCCGCTACCCTTATATGCGTGCGGTTGTTATCGAGGCCGCAGAAGCCATAGAACATCACGGCTGGAAATGGTGGAAAAAGCAGGACAAAGACCTGGCGCAATTACAGATGGAGCTGATCGATATTTGGCACTTTCTGCTCTCAGAGATATTACTTAATGAACAGGGAAGCGAAACGGCGGCTCAACCTAAATTAACTGCACAGCTTAGCGCCATCGATCTATCCGGGATAATCGAATTCGACGGCAAGCAGTACGAACTTAGCTCACTAGATCTGCTTAACCAACTGGAGCTCCTCATAGCACTCTCGGCGGCACGAAAGATCGAGCTGTCTGTATTCGCAGCGATCATGGAAAATTGTGAACTTGATTGGACGGAGCTTTATTGCCAATACGTCGGCAAGAACGTACTTAATTTTTTCCGCCAAGACCACGGCTACCAGGAAGGTACTTACCAGAAAATGTGGAATGGCAGGGAAGATAACGAATATCTAGTAGATGTAATGTCTGAACTTGACCCTAACGACCTCGAGTACAAAGACAAACTCTACGGCGCTTTAAGGGCACACTACCCCAGTTAGACTCAAGATAAGGACAAGGCCCGCCTGCTCTACTGGTAGTAGGCGTTTTCCTTGACGGTATGATCGGTTACGTCGCGCACCTCTTTCAATTGAGGGATCTGCTCTAGCAGTGTCTTCTCAACACCGTCCTTAAGTGTCACATCAACCATTCCACAGCCCTGACATCCCCCGCCGAAGCGAAGCACGGCGACATTCTCCTCAAATAGCTCTTCGAGGGTGACGTGACCACCATGGGCGGCAAGACCAGGATTAACTTCATTATAGAGAATATAATTGACCCTATCTTCGATGGAACTATCATCGCTTATCTTGGGCAGACGAGAATTTGGCGCCTTTATTGTAAGCTGCCCACCCATGGAGTCTTTGGCGAAGTCGACTACCGCCTCTTCTAGGAAAGGTATACTATGAAGCTCGATGAAGGCCTTGAAGGCCTCATATTGTTTCACTTCATCGTCGTCTTTTTCTTCTCCCGGGCGACAGAATGAAATGCAGGTTTCAGCTTTCGGTGTGCCTGCATCTAGAATGAAAATTCGCACGGCTATACCCTCGCAATTTTGCTTCTTAAGCAGTTCGGCTAGGTATTCTTGTGCAGATTCAGTGATGCTAACCATATGTCTATCCCACGCTGATGTATTGGACTGCGCCAATGATACTCCAATCGTCTGGAAATTAGAATACCCGAGTGAAACACTAGGTTATTTTAACTATGCCCCAGGCCCCGGTCTTTGCTAGAATTGACCGCTTTTTTGGGGCAGCTAACTACCCCACCCCAGCAATAATCGTCATAAAGTAGGCAGACATGAAAATCACGGCATCAGAAAACCTCATTCGCCAGCAGCTACAGCAGCGCATTCTTATTCTCGATGGGGCGATGGGAACCATGATCCAGTCTCACAAGCTGTCGGACGCGGACTTTCGCAGCGAACGCTTTGCTGATTTCCCTCATGAACTCGCTGGCAACAACGACCTGCTATCATTGACTCAGCCGAAGATTATCAAACAGATACATCTTGACTACCTGCGCGCCGGAGCAGACATTGTAGAAACCAATACCTTCAATTCGACTCGCAGCTCGCAAGCCGACTATCACCTGGAAGATCTGAGTTACGAACTGAACTTGGAAGCTGCGAAGCTTGCAAGAGCAGCCTGTGACGAGGTGACCACCGAGAACCCTGAGCGCCCACGATTCGTCGCCGGCGTGCTAGGACCGACGAGCAAGACAACCTCCATCTCTCCGAAAGTGAGCGATCCGGGCTTTAGAAACATCAGTTTTGATACTCTGGTGGACGATTACAGTAACTCGATCGCTGGCCTGATCGAGGGTGGCGCCGATATCATCATGATCGAGACAGCCTTCGATACACTGAATGCAAAGGCGGCTATCTTTGCTCTGAGTGCCTGCTTCGAGGCACAAGGCACGTCTTTGCCCATAATGATATCGGGCACGATAACCGATGCTAGCGGCCGTACTCTCTCCGGCCAGACCGTTGCTGCATTCTGCAACTCCGTAGCCCATGCTAATCCTCTCTCCATCGGATTCAATTGCGCGTTGGGAGCAGAGCAATTGCGTCCTCACATAGAGGAGACGTCTTCCTTAGCGAATTGCTTCGTCTCGACCCATCCGAACGCAGGGCTGCCTAATGAGTTTGGCGAATATGATCAATCACCCGCAGCTATGTCCGCCATCATCACAGAGTTCGCCAGCAGCGGCTTTGTCAATATCGTCGGCGGCTGTTGCGGCACCACCCCCCAGCATATAAAAGCCATTGCCGAAGGGATAGAAGGAATCACGCCAAGACAGATAGCAAAACCCAAACCGGCATGTCGTCTTAGCGGCCTGGAGCCCTTCAATATCGATGGGGATTCTCTGTTCATCAATGTAGGTGAGAGAACAAACGTAACCGGATCTGCGAAATTTGCTCGACTGATTATCGATGAAAATTATGACGAGGCACTGGAAGTTGCTCTGCAACAAGTTGAATCAGGCGCTCAGATTATCGACATCAACATGGACGAGGGTATGCTCGACTCAGAACTAGCCATGGAGAAATTCCTGAAGCTTGTCGCGTCCGAACCAGACATCTGTCGCGTGCCTATAATGCTCGATTCCTCCAAATGGGAGATTATCGAGACTGGACTAAAATGCGTTCAGGGCAAGTCTGTCGTAAATTCTATTAGCCTAAAAGAGGGTGAAGAAGATTTTCTCGCCAAGGCTACGCTTTGCCTAAAATACGGAGCGGCAGTTATCGTTATGGCATTCGATGAGAATGGTCAAGCTGACTCTCTGGAAAAGAAGAACGCCATCTGCAAGAGAAGCTACGACTTACTGACGCAGAAGCTCGATTTTCCTCCCGAGGACATCATCTTCGACCCCAACATATTTGCCGTCGCAACCGGTATCGAAGAGCATAACAATTACGCTGTCGATTTCATCGAGTCCTGTCGCTATATCAAGAAGAACTTACCCGGCGCGCTCATTTCCGGCGGAGTAAGCAATGTCTCGTTCTCCTTTAGAGGAAACAACATCGTTCGCGAAGCTATTCATTCAGTCTTCCTCTACCATGCGATCAAAGCCGGGTTAACAATGGGAATCGTCAACGCAGGTCAACTAACTGTGTATGACGACATACCGCCAGATCTTAAGACGGCGGTAGAAGATGTCATCCTAAACAGGACTGACGAAGCGACTGAAAACTTAATGGCTGTTGCCGCCAATTACTCCGGCAGCACTGAAAAACAATCTGCCGAAGACCTTGCCTGGCGCGAATCGAGTGTGGAAAGACGCCTCGCCTATGCCCTAGTCAAAGGCATAACAAAATTCATCGAGGCCGATACCGAAGAGGCCCGACAGAACGCTGACGAACCCATCAAGGTTATCGAAGGCCCCCTGATGAAAGGCATGGATGAAGTTGGCGACCTGTTCGGCAGCGGTAAAATGTTCTTGCCTCAGGTTGTTAAAAGCGCCAGAGTAATGAAACAGGCCGTTGCCTATCTACTCCCTTATATTGAAGCTAAAAAAGGCGGCGTCGTTCAGAGCAAGGGCAAGATACTTATGGCTACTGTTAAGGGCGATGTGCATGACATCGGCAAGAATATTGTCGGCGTAGTGCTTGGCTGCAACAATTACGATGTTATCGATCTAGGCGTGATGGTTTCCTGCGAGAAAATTTTACAAGTGGCAAAAGACGAGAATGTCGATGTCATCGGACTTAGTGGATTGATCACGCCCTCGCTGGACGAGATGGTTCATGTCGCAGCAGAGATGCAGCGCCTGAATTTTAACATCCCGCTTCTCATTGGAGGCGCCACTACATCGAAGGCGCACACGGCGGTGAAGATTGAGCAGCATTATAAGAACGACAGTACAATCTATGTGCCCGATGCATCTAGAAGCGTGTCGGTTGTCAGCACCCTATTGAATGATGACAACAAGCCAGACTACGCGGATAAAATCCGCACCGAGTATGAAGTTATTCGAGAACGTACAGCAAACAGATCGAACAAGCGTAAACTACTGCCCTACCCGGATGCCAATGCGAATGCATTGAAACTGGACTGGAAAAACTACGCCGCCACCAAACCGGCATTCTTGGGCAACAAGGTATTTACCGACTACCCTCTGAGCCAGCTAGTAGATTACATTGACTGGACGCCATTTTTTATCACCTGGAGCCTCGCTGGCAAATACCCGGCCATACTCGAGGATGAGAAAGTAGGAAAGGCCGCGACCGATCTGTTCGCCGATGCCCAGGCACTCCTGGAGAAGATAGTCGATGAGAAGCTACTAACTGCAAAAGCGGTAATCGGCTTCTGGCCGGCAAATAAGACGGCAGATAATGATGTCCAGCTCTATGCTACAGATGAATCTGGAGGCGTTATCGAAAAATTACATTTCCTGCGCCAGCAAATTCCTAAAGAGGAAGAGCTTGCCAACCTATGTTTGGCAGATTTCATCGCACCTGTCGATAATGGGGGATGCGGAACAGATTATATCGGTGGATTTGCTGTCACAACGGGTATTGGCGCAGATGAACTTGCCGCCGAATACGCCGCCGAAAATGATGACTACACTGCAATCATGGTAAAGGCCCTTGCAGACAGACTAGCCGAGGCCTTCGCCGAGCATATGCACGAACGTGTACGCAAAGAATTCTGGGCCTATGAACCTGCCGAGACACTGTCCACAGTAGATTTGATAAGCGAAAAATACCGCGGTATACGACCGGCGCCCGGCTACCCCGCCTGCCCCGATCATTCAGAGAAACAGACATTGTTTTCTCTGTTGAATGCCGCAGAGGAAATTCAGGTCGAATTGAGTGAGAGTTTTGCCATGAGCCCCGCCGCAAGTGTCAGCGGTTTCTATTTCTCTCACCCAGAGTCGAAATACTTCTCAGTAGGAAAGATTAGCCAAGAACAGGTCGACGACCTGGCGAAGAGAAATGGAAAAGATATAGCTGAGATGACAAGATTGCTCACTCCAAACTTGGATTGAGCGCAGCAAATATCAAGCCGATAGCAGTAGATAGAGAGTTGTAGATAGTAATGTATAGATACGATGGATACGACCAGCAGATGCTGGCAGAGAGAGTTGCGCAGTTTCGCGACCAGACTAAGCGCTACATGGACGGCCAGCTTACCGATACCGAATTCTTGCCGCTGCGATTGCAGAATGGTCTCTATATACAGCGCTTAGCGCCGATGCTGCGCATAGCGGTTCCTTACGGCATGCTCTGCTCAAGGCAGTTGCGAAAGCTCGCCTATATAGCCAACCACTACGACAAAGGTTATGCACACTTCACGACGCGGCAGAACATCCAGTTTAATTGGCCACATCTCAATGACGTCCCAGACCTACTTGCCGACCTAGCGGAAGTAGAAATGCACGCGATACAAACCAGTGGCAACTGCATACGAAATACAACTACCGACCAGTTTGCCGGCGTAGCCGTTGATGAACTGGAAGACAGCAGAGGCTATTGCGAAATCATTCGTCAATGGTCAACCTTTCACCCAGAGTTTGCCTACCTACCGCGGAAGTTTAAGATCGCCGTATGTGGAACGGCTATAGATCAGGCTGCAACCCAGGTACATGACATCGGCATCTATATAGTCAAAGGGCCGAACGAAGAGATAGGCTTTCGTATTCTCGCCGGTGGCGGGCTTGGACGCACACCTGTTATAGGGCAGGAAATTTTCGAATTCGTTGAGAAGAAACATCTACTCACCGCACTCGAGGCCATCCTCAGGGTTTACAACCGAGAAGGTCGCCGTGATAACAAGTACAAGGCAAGAATCAAGATATTGGTGAAAGAAATTGGTGTCGAAGAGTTCAAAAACAAAGTATTTCAGGAATGGGAGCTGATCAAAGACTCCGCCCTCACGCTCACAGACGAAGAACTCAATCGCTGCCTGGGCTTCTTCAATTCGCCGGACTACGATGATCTCCCCGACAGTCCCGCAGCGCTCATCGAAAACCTACAAAGCGATTTGCTCTTTGCCGCTTGGCATACGCAGAATGTCAAACCACACAAGAAGCCAGGCTACTCTATCGTCACCCTGTGCTTTAAAGAGACAGGTGTTGCCCCAGGCGACGTGACAGACAGGCAGTTGGAACAAATTGCGGATCTGGCCGATCGATACAGCTTTGGTGAAATTAGAATAAGCCATGAACAGAACATCGTCATGGCCGATGTGCAGCAAGACCAACTCTACGAGCTATGGAAGCAATTGAAGTCTGGCGCTATGGCGAGTCACAACTTGGGGCTACTCACTGACGTCATCTGTTGCCCCGGCGGAGATTTTTGCGCACTCGCCAACGCCAAGTCCATACCTATCGCCGAGGCAATTCAACGTAAGTTTGATGATCATGAAGAGCTATCCAACATTGGCGAGATGAATCTCAATATCTCTGGCTGCATGAATGCCTGCGGACACCACCACGTTGGAAATATTGGTATTCTAGGCGTGGACAAGAAAGGTGAAGAGTACTATCAGATCTCCCTTGGCGGCTCATCAAAGAATGAGGCGAGCCTGGGGAAAATAATAGGCCCCTCCTTTGCTCAGGAAGAAATTCCAGACGTTGTAGAGAACATCGTAAGTGTCTACAAAGATAGCCGTCATGAAGGCGAAAAATTTATAGACACATACAATCGAATTGGTCTGGACCCATTCAAGGAAAAAGTCTATGCAAAAGCTAATTAGTAAAGATGCCGTCATGGACAATCAATGGACACTGCTCAAAGTAGCGACCGGCCCAGAGATACTGCAAGCGGTACCTGGCAGGAATTTTATCGTGCCATTCAAATTCTGGAAGCTTTACCGAGAAGAGCTTAACGACTACGGCGGCAATATAGCCATCTGGCTGAATTCAGACGAAGATATTTCCGAAATCGGAAATGCGCTGCATAGCCTTCCCCTGATAGCGCTTAATTTTCCGGTATTTTCCGACGGCCGCTCCTACACAAACGCTAGAGAACTACGGCAACGCTATGAATATAAGGGTGAGGTACGCGCCATCGGCGATGTCCTGCGTGACCAGCTGTACTATATGGCACAGTGCGGTTTCGATAGCTTCGAGCTGCGCAACGATCAGGACACAGACCTGTGCCTGAATGCGTTCGAGGACTTCAGCACAAACTATCAGGCGACAATCGCAGAACCCACACCCTTGTTCAGGCGGCGCTAACTGGCTATAGTCGAGTACTACTAGCAAACGCCCAACGCAATGGAAGCAGATTCCCTACTCTTCTCCTTCTTCCTCATCTCAGCAGTGCGGCGGTACTCTCGACAATAGCCTTGTTTTTTCGGCAACCCCTACTCGTAGCCTATATATGCGTAGCCGCCCTGCTCGGGCCTTATGGATTAGCCTATATCTCAGACGCCAGTCTTCTCACCGATATTGCCGAGTTTGGCATCATCTTCCTGCTGTTTCTCCTGGGCCTGGATATGCAGCCCAGCAAACTCATCTCCACTCTGCGCAAGACCTTTCTCGTTACGCTCGCAAGCTCATCGGTCTTCGTCATTCTTGGCTATAGCACGGGATTACTGTTTGGCTTCAGTCAGATCGAAAGCCTGGTAATCGGTTTTAGCCTGATATTTTCAAGCACCATCATCGGCATTAAACTCTTGCCTACTACCGTACTGCACCAGAAGCATATGGGAGAACTGATGGTTGGCATATTGCTAATGCAGGACTTCATAGCGATATTCCTAATCACCTTTCTGGACGCAGGAAACCTGCAACAATCGGCGGCACTTAGGGTCTTGATCGCCTTCCCGCTGTTGTTGGTATTCGCCTACTTTACCACCCAATATATACTCATCAAGCTGATTGCGCGCTTCGATCACTTCAAGGAATATATTTTTCTGCTAGCAATAGGCTGGTGCCTGGGGCTATCGGAACTGGGAGCGGCGCTAGGACTCTCAGCAGAGATTGGTGCTTTCGTCGCAGGGGCAGCCTAGCCCTGGCGACTAGTCCTATCTCGCTGTATATCGCCGACAGGCTAAAACCACTAAGAGATTTTTTTTCTGATTTTGTTTTTTCTTCACCCTGGGCGCACAGTTTAATTTGTCCCTATTACCGGACATTATCCTAGCCTGCGTAGTGCTGGCTACGGCAGTGTTGCTGATCAAACCGGTAGTATTCAGATATCTACTGAAGAGATTTAGTGAGAAGGACAGGCTTGCCTAGGATGCAGGTCTGCGCCTAGGGCAAATCAGTGAATTTTCCTTGTTGATTGCCTTCGTCGCGACACAGTCTAGAGTAATAGGTGAGACTGCCTCACTGACGATACAGGGTGCCGCGATAATTACTTTCCTGGTTTCTTCCTATATCGTAGTGCTGCTGTGCCCTACCCCGATCGCCATCAATCCAAAATTGCGACGGGATTAGGCACGTTCTACTTGCTATGCATTCAGGTCCAAAACAAAGCGCCCATTAGCGCGCCCACTCACCACCTGAGCTAAACTCGACTCTAATTCAGTGAAGCCGATGTCTACGCAGACGTCTTCAAGCGTATCAAGCTTCCAATCGGCGCCAAGCTTATTCCACAAATTTCTCTTCGTCTCGATTGGCAATTGCACGGAATCGACACCCAGCAGATTGACGCCACGGAGAATGAAAGGAAGTACTGTCGCGGAGAAACTGGTCGACTGCACCAAGCCACAGGCAGCGACACTACCACCGTAGCGAAGAGACTTAATAACATTGCTCAGGGTATCTCCGCCAACCACATCGACCGCTGCAGCCCACTCCTCTTTGAGCATAGGCCTGGAGTTTTCCTCGCCTATCGTATTTCGATCGACAATTTCGCCTGCACCTAACTTAGTCAGCGCCTCATGGGCTTCTTGCTTTCCAGTGCTCGCCGACACGGTAAAGCCAAGCTTGGCAAGCAATGCGACGGCGATCATGCCCACACCGCCACTAGCACCTGTCACAAGCACTTTACCCTGCTCCGGTTGCAGTCCATTAAGAAGTAATTTCTCCACGCACAAGGCAGCGGTAAAACCTGCCGTACCCAGAATCATGCTTTGTTTCTGGCTCAAACCAGCGGGAAGCTTAACAACCCACTGCGCCGGTACCCGAATTAGCTGGCCGAAACCACCGCTGGTATTCATACCAAGGTCATAGCCTATAACCAACACCTCATCCCCCGCACTCAGACTTGCGTCATCACTAGATATAACGGTTCCCGCCGCATCGATGCCTGGCGTGTGTGGATACTGACGCGTCACGCCCTTATTGCCGCTATAGGACAAGGCGTCTTTATAGTTTAACGATGAATAGTTAACTTGAATGAGCGTATCGCCGGCTGGCAAATCGTCTACATGACGATCAACCACCTGCGCGGCAAATTTTCCGTCATCTTCTGTAACTACCAATGCTTTGAATTGTTGCAATTTTCTATCCGCCTTATCTTATTTGTAATCGAGTTGAGCTTTTGCGCCCGCTCTGTGATCAACAGCTTTTATTGAAAGTGATTATTCGTAGATTTTCCGATCCAGTTTGCAAATAACTTCTCTACGGCGCCCTGAAAGGCGCCGCCAATCTTGTCTTGCAGGGATTTTGGTAGCTCGTATTCGACCTCATAGACATCCGCAGTCTCACAGGCAGAAACTATACACTCATCGCTGGTCTTTATTTCATCGACCATATAGCGCTCCTTCGCCTGCGTACCAACCCACGTTTCACCCGTAGCGATCTTGTCGATATCTACGCTAGGCCTATGGTCTTTTATCCAGGCCTTAAAAATATCGTGCATAGTCTCTACTTCTTCCTGCACCTTGTCTCTTCCCTTCTGCGTGATCTCTCCAAACTGGGTAAGAGTCCGCTTGAATTCACCGGCGCTAATAATCTCGTAATCGATATCGTTCTTCTTTAGAACCCGATGAAAATTGGGCAACTGAACCAATACACCGATAGAGCCGATAATAGCGAAAGGCGCAGATACGAGTCGATCAGCTAGGCAGGCCATCATGTAGCCACCGCTTGCGGCAACTTTATCTACGCAGATAGTGAGTGGTATCTGCTTACTCTTGATTCGCAGTAATTGCGAAGAGGCCAGGCCATAGGCATGCACCATTCCACCGGGGCTCTCCAGACGCAAGACAACCTCGTCACTGGGTTCAGCCAGAGTTAAGACGGCAGTAATCTCTTCGCGCAACGATGTCACTTCGTCTGCGGCTATATTGCCGGTAAAAGTAAGCACATAGACACGTTTCTTCCTCTGTGTTGACTCGCCGGACTCAGAGTCTGTAGCGGCGTCTACATGCTTCGCCGCTTCTTTGTCTGACTTGGCCCGTTCTTTCGCCTCTAGCTTTGCCTGCTTCTTCTCACTCTTATGCACCTGCTTTAATTGCTCCTTTTCGAGCACTGAATGACGCAGGGTATCTTTCAAATCATCATAGTGTTCATTCAGATGAGTGACCTTAATATGCCCTTTTTTGCCAGATTTGCGCTGACGATTTCCACTAGCCGCCACCGCGCCAAGCACGATAACGATAGCCACTACTAGAGTCGCGGCCTTTGCCAAAAACATGCCGTACTGGATCAAATATTCCAAGCGAATTTCTCCTGTTGCGCCCGCTGCCTGTGCATTTTGGCCTATTAGCCAAGTAATTCAAAGCTTAGTCGGTCTGCGTTTTCTTAACTTCATCGATGAACGTGCGGATCAATTTTCCTGCAACGCTAATTTTTTCTGAGGGCACATTGGGTAAAGAATCGATGTCATACCACTTAGCGTCGGCAATCTCTGTCGGTTCCGGGATTATCTCGCCGCTTTCATATTCTGCCAGGAACCCCAGCATCAATTGCGAAGGGAAGGGCCAAGACTGACTGGAAATATAGCGAATATTCTTAACCTTCACGTTTACCTCTTCCATCACCTCGCGATGCACCGTCTGTTCCGGCGTCTCACCAATCTCAATGAACCCGGCGAGACAGCTATAGAAATTGGCGTTGAAACGCGCACTCTTTGCCAGCAGCATCTGATCCCCTTTAGTGATTAGCATAATTACACAGGGACTAATTCGAGGGAAAAAATGCAGTAAGCAGGCATCACAGACTAGGGTTCTCTCGTTCCTATGATGAGTAGTTTCGGTGCCGCAGGTACCGCAGAATCTATGGCTCTTATACCATTCGATCAATTGGCTGGCCCGACCCGCAAGGAGAAATTTTTCTTGATCGGTAAAGAACAGAATGCTTCTCAGAGAGTTGAGCTCGGCTTGTAAATGCTCAGAAATATCTTCTTCCAGGCTGACGGCGATGACAGACGATTCGTCAGTTCGCTCCAGCAGAATCAAATCTGCCGAGTCAGTTAAGTGCTTACTGAGCTGATCAAGATTCCACAGGATGTGCTGGTCCCTTACCAATATCTGGGATGAATAGAACAATATGAAGCTATCCGATGCGCTTAACTGTTCAATGCTAAGAAAGTGTGCTTGTTGAGACATGAATACCCGATGACCGAATGAATGAAGCCGCCTTTTCTATGCTACCCGCCAAAAACCACAGGATCTTGTATTCATTGGAATTTTTAGGCGGGCGCTACGATGGCGCAAGATACTATAGCTTCTATGCGCGGTATTCAAGATAGAGCGTCTAGATAGTTCTCGCTCTTGGCAGTGATGGCTGACACTGTGGCAGTCAGAGGCTTAACCTTAGAATTCGCAAGAAGAAGATTAGTGAGACTGAGCCTCGGCCTCCAATTGCAACCACAGGCAGCCCTCGTCGCTACTCTCAGCAAGATCTTGCAGTCTTTGCTCATGCGCTGCCAGCTCATCGTCCCCTGCCTTTATTACAGCGATCTTCTCGCGCTGAACATTGTGCTTCTTATTGCGACGCCTGCGATTAGAGCCTTCCGATTCGTCTTCACTTAGCAACAAACTGGACTGACCACTGGTCATCACCAAGTAGACATCGGCTAAAATCTCCGCATCGAGCAAAGCGCCGTGAAGCTGTCTCTGGGTATTATCAACACCGTAGCGCTTGCACAGGGCGTCCAGGCTATTGCGCTGGCCTGGATGCTTCTCCCTTGCTAGCAACAGGCTATCCAACACGCCGCAGATATTCGAAATAGCCGTCGCATCGGTTTTGGTAGCTCTAAGCTCATGATCCAGAAATCCGATATCGAACGGCGCGTTGTGAATAACGAGTTCCGAGCCGTCGATAAAAGCCAGAAATTCTTCCTCTATCTGATGAAAGCGCGGTTTGTCACGCAGAAATTGCGAGGTCAGCCCGTGCACTTCGATGGCCGCTGCATCAATCTCCCGGCCCGGATTTAGATAGCAGTGATAATGCCTGCCGGTTAATTTACGGTTGTCGATCTCCACACACCCAATCTCGATGACCCTGTGCCCCTGCGAAGGGTCCAAGCCGGTTGTTTCTGTATCGAGTACTACCTGTCGCATAACTGTCTCTTTTGGTCTTTGATGTTGAGGCTATTAATCCAGCTCATCTATACCTAGATTTGCCAACTGATCCGCTATCTCGTTTTCTACATGGCCGCTGTGCCCTTTTACCCAGCTCCATTCTAATTCATGTTTGACGACTAATTCGTCCAGCTCTTTCCATAGCTCTACATTCAAAACCGGCTTCTTGCTGGCTGTGCGCCAATTCCGCAGCTTCCAATTTGCCATCCACTCGGTGACACCCTTAAGTACGTATTTCGAGTCGGTAGTGATATGAACCTTGCAAGGCTTTGTAAGAGCCTCTAGCCCCTTAATCACAGCGGTAAGCTCCATTCTATTATTGGTGCTCATCGCCTCACCGCCGTGCAGGGTCTTTTCAACGCCGGCATAACGCAGCAGTACACCCCAGCCTCCGGGACCAGGATTACCTCTACAGGCCCCATCTGTATACATTTCGACTGGTTGCATCATAGAACTAGTGGCGACTCTTAGGATTCATGTATTGCCAGGTCTGCGACACCTGATCAATGGAGCTTAATTTTAGCACGAACATTTTCCGTTGCGGGCATCACAGAAGATCGCGGGCGTAGCGGACGCCACCGGGGCACTATGGGGGTTAGCGGCGCAACTTGCTTGATACAGTGAATATAGTAGGCACCGCCGAAAGGGCTGCGGATATTGCTACCAAATTTCTCTAGTTTTGTAGCATGGCGCAATAACCTGGACATCTTTAGCGGCATAAAATGGAGGCCATAGAGAACAGAATCGATGTGCAGGTCTAGCAACTTCAGCCAGTCCGTAACACGTCCTTTAGAGATAAACCGCCCTCTCCAGGGTATATTCTTCTTGCGCTTAAAGATCTTCCAGAAGCCCCAGAAGCTGTAGGGATTAAACCCGATGATGATCATATGTCCTCCCGGGCGCAGCACACGGGTAGCCTCTCGCAACACTCTATGGCTATTAGTCGCAAAATCCAGGGCATGATGAATAACTACAACATCGACGCTGTCAGTGCCCAGAGGTAATTCTTCATTACTTGCCACCGGCCTGGATGAGCCCTGCCTGTAATTGGGAGAAAAGACAATCTTATGCCCAACAGGACTCTGCCCGACTAGTGAGTGCTCCTCGCTGAAACCAAGCTGTAGTATATGGTAGCCGAAGAGCTTCTCCAGCATGGGCTGAACCGCCTCTTTCTCGGCATTCAGGACAGCCTCTCCCTGCGCAGTCCGAAACCAATAAGCAACCTGGCTGGCTAGCAGATCTGCATCCGCCATACCACGCAACAACCGGCGGCGAGTTTCATGCTTAGAAAGTAGGTTCATACTGGCTGGTTTAGGTGATTCCGTGAAATTAGACAGCGAGAGGCCAGTGTAAACTCAATCCGCCGAGAAATTAAGCGATATCCCTCTGAATACGGGGCTTTCACTGGCTGTTTTTGGGCTTGTAATAGCTGGGTTTCCTTATATCATGTGTTTTTTAACAAGACTGTATTCCTATGATCAGCACCATCCACCCAATCCCCGCATTCTCAGACAACTATATATGGGCAATACGAGAAGCTGGCAGCTACAGAATCTGCGTGGTCGACCCAGGAGATGCACATCCTGTCATCGACTATCTCAACAGCAATGACTATCAGCTCTCCGACATTCTCATTACCCATCACCACCCCGATCACACCGGCGGAATTCAGGCTCTCCTGGATTCTTACGACTGTCGAGTAATCGGCCCAGGGTCAAGCGGTATCAAGGGACTAAGCGAAGTAGTAAAAGAAGACGATAGGATCGAGGTTTTTGGACAAACTCTATCCGTTATAGAAGTGCCAGGTCACACTCTAGATCATATTGCCTACTACTGTGAAAAGCAGAAATTACTTTTTTGCGGGGACACTCTCTTCGCTGCAGGATGTGGGCGCCTGTTCGAAGGCACTCCTGCAATGATGAATGAATCACTCAGCAAATTAAGCCGTTTGCCGCAGCAGACCCAGGTGTATTGCACCCACGAATACACTCTCGCTAATCTCAAATTTGCAGCAGCCGCCGACTCTAAAAATATTCTACTGAAAAAGCGCATAGAGGTGGAAGAAGCCAAGAGAGCAATGAACAAACCGACACTTCCATCCAGCATCGAGTTAGAACTAGAGACGAATCCCTTCTTGCGCTGCAATGAAGACGGATTAAAGCAATCAGCCGCGACAAGGCTGGGCAGAGAACCAGCAGACGATGTCGAAGTATTCTCAACACTTCGCTCATGGAAAGATTCATTCTAGTCTATTACTTTCAGAAAAATTCAAACTCACTTACCAGGTCCTTCGAATTGCAGATCGTATGTAAACAGCTCTCCATCGCCCTGCTTCTTTCGTTGCTTGTCGCCTGTCAAAATTTCCCCCAATCAAGTCCTCTGTTGGTTCTAGAACCTGCTGCCGAGCCTCCTAATGCGGAAGCGGTCAATGTCTCCAGAGCCGGCAACACCTCTTCTACTGCTAGAGATGAAGCGATTGTGTCTACCATGGAGTTGGAGAAGAGCTACGACGACCTTTGGGAGAGAGTTCGCGATGGCTTTCAGCTTGGCACCCATTACGATCACCCCAAAGTGGCTAGCTATATCCAGTCATATTCGAAGCAGCAGCGCTACTTCGATCTCATGCAGGAACGCGCCTCACCGTTCTTATTCTCTATAGTCGAAGAAATCGAGAGACGCGGACTGCCCATGGAATTTACCCTACTCCCGATGGTTGAGAGCACCTACAACCCGAACGCCTACTCGAGAGAGCACGCAGTGGGTCTGTGGCAGTTTGTAGGCGCAACCGGCAAGAGCTTCGGCTTACAGCAAGACTGGTGGTTCGATGGTCGCAGAGACCCTAGGGCCTCAACGATTGCGGCTCTCGATTATATGGAGCAGCTCTACAATCAATTTGACGAAGACTGGCTGCTTGCAATCGCAGCGTACAACACCGGAGATGGGAATTTACGCCGAGCGATTCGGCGTAGTAACGAAGATGAGATTGAATTCTGGAACCTAAATCTGCCAGGCGAGACCAAGGCCCATGTGCCGAAACTCCTAGCCCTGGCAGCGATCATCTCCGATCACAACGCCTGGGAGATCGAGTTACAAAACCTCCCCAATGCACCGGTGTTGCGAGCAGTTGAGATTGGCACGCAGATAGACATTTCACAGGCCGCCACCTTAGCCGAAATCGACTATAAGCAGTTACGCGCATTAAACCCCGGCTACCTGCAGTGGGCTACGCACCCGGATCAGCCGCAACGATTGCTACTGCCCTTCGACAACGCCGAGCTTCTCGAGAATGCGCTAGTCGGTCTCGACAAGCGCGACTTGCTGACTTGGGATCGCTATGAAATAAAACCTGGTGACACCCTGGGCGCAATCGCCGCTAAGTTAAATACACGTGTGGATATATTACAGACCTTCAACTCCCTACCCGGCAGTCGCATAGTAGCCGGCGATTCTTTGCTTATTCCCAGAACAAGCGACCCGCAGCTTCTCGCAACAGCGCGACAGATCGACAGAAACCAGGGACGAGAACGAATTAAGGTACCTAGCGAGTACACCGTGAGAAATGGCGATAATCTCTGGACTATCGCACGGCGCTTCGAGCTTCGCTCCAAAGAGATAGCAACCTGGAATAGGATATCGCTAGATGAACTGCTGCAACCTGGGCAGGTCCTGGATTTCCGCTATGCACTGAAAGAGCTGACCGAGGAATCCGAGATGGACAGCACAGACGATGCCGCGGTCTATATTGTAAGACGAGGAGATAGCATGGATGCAATCGCCAATCGCTTCGGTATTGATCTACAAAATCTATTGCGATGGAATGGACTCAGAGTAAGCGAACTGATTTTCCCTGGGCAGGAGCTTCAAGTTACGCCAGATACAATAATAAACGAGCGACTATGACCGAAAACATAAGCAACGAAATAACAGAAAAAGAATTCCTCGGGCATCCACGGGGTTTAGTTATCTGTTTTCTTACCGAGATGTGGGAACGCTTCAGCTACTATGGAATGCGCGCCCTGCTTATCTTCTATCTAACCCAGCACTTTCTTTTTTCAGACCAGTCCGCCTCCAGTATCTATGCGGCCTATATCTCATTGGTTTACATAACACCCGTAATTGGAGGTGTAGTCGCAGATCGATACCTAGGCCCCGTGAAGGCGGTGATATTGGGAGCCATTCTGCTCGTGGCCGGGCACATGGGGATGGCAATCGAGGGCTCTCAGGCAGTAGAGATCACTGTAGCGGGCCAGAGAGTCATAGAGAGAGACCCTTTCTATTTACAGGTCTTCTACTTTTCTCTTGGACTTATTATTATGGGAGTCGGATTCTTGAAGGCCAACATCTCTACCCTTGTTGGCTCCATGTATGATCGGCAAGACCCAAGGCGTGACGGGGCCTTTACCCTGTTCTACATGGGCATCAATGCCGGCTCATTCCTCGGCGCCATTATCTGCGGTTTACTATTGCAATATGGCGGTTTCAGTTGGGGTTTTGGCGCTGCCGGCGTCGGCATGCTTTTCGGTCTCTTCGTCTTTTTGAAAGGCTATCATCTATTTGGAAGCGCAGGCGCAGCAAAGGACCCGGTAGCTCTGCAACAGAAAATACTGCTGGGGCTAAGCCGTGAGTCTGTCATCTATGTACTTGCCTTTGTAGGTGTATTGGTATGCTGGCAGTTGATGCAGACACCTCCGCTAGTGGGAGGTTTGGTAGGCGGCACTCTGGTCATCATGACCCTGATTGTTGTTTTCTATGCTTTCACTAAATGCGAGCCCGTAGATAGAAACAGAATGCTAGTCTGTCTATTTCTGATGAGTTATCAAATTATTTTTTGGTCGCTGTGGGAGCAAACTGGCAGCTCACTGAACTTGATGGCCGATCGCAATGTGGATCGCGTCATTCTGGGCATCGAGTTACCCGCTGCAATTTTCCAATCGGTCAATGCGTTCTTTATAATTACGCTGGCGCCTGTTTTCAATATCGCCTGGCTCTATCTGAACAAACGCGGCTGGGAACCGAGCACGCCCACCAAGTTCGCCCTGGCACTTATACAACTAGGCCTCGGTTTTCTGTTCCTGGTATATGGAGCATCTATTGCCACCGACCCAACTCAGATCGCTCTTATCTGGCTAATATTGCTCTATCTTTTGCATACTACGGCAGAGCTTTGTATATCCCCAGTTGGGCTTTCAATGACGACCAAGCTATCGGTACCAAGCGTCGTTGGTATGATGATGGGCTGCTGGTTTCTTGCCATGGCTGGTGGCAACTATATCTCGGGCACTATCGCTGCGATGACTGGCTCTGACACCATAGCTGGCGAAGTCGTGGACCCCGCCGCGGCCTTGGCTAATTATATGGATGTTTATTACACGGCCGGCATCTACAGTATTGGTATTGGGATATTGGCTTTATTTCTCGTTCCAGTATTGAAACATTTTATGCACGGCATCAAGTAAATCGTCCCTCGATTCTCGTTATATTCAAATATGGGTAATCAATCACAAATACAGTAATATAGGCAACATACACTATGTGCCAAAACAGGAAATAAGCATGGGCTATCTAACAGGAAAGAAAATATTAATACTTGGTGTTGCCAGCAAGCTATCTATAGCCTCTGGAATCGCCGAAGCCATGCATCGCGAAGGCGCCGAACTCGCCTTTACTTATCAGAATGACAGACTGAAGGATCGGGTTCTGAAGTTTGCCGAATTCTGGGGCTCCGATCTCGTCTACCCATGCGACGTCTGCAATGACGATGAAATTTCAAATTTGTTTACCGAGCTCGGCAAAAGCTGGGACGGACTGGACGGCATCGTGCATTGTCTGGCTTTTGCCCCTGGCAATGAACTCGATGGTAATTTTGTGGACGTAACCACCCGCCAAGGTTTTCTGACTGCCCACGAAATAAGCTCATACAGTTTTGTCGCCCTCGCCCAGGCAGCAAAGTCCATGATGACTGGGAGGAATGGCTCCTTACTCACTCTCAGCTACCTGGGCGCGGTACGAAGCCTGCCTAACTATAATGTCATGGGTTTGGCTAAGGCTAGTCTGGAAGCAAACGTGCGCTATATGGCTGCCAGCTTGGGCCCCGATGGCACGCGTGTTAATGCCATATCTGCAGGTCCAATAAAAACACTCGCTGCAGCCGGCATTAAGAGCTTTAGAAAGATGCTAGAGCACAATGCGAAGCAGACGCCTCTTAGAAGAAATGTCACGATCGATGAGGTGGGAAATGCCGCAAGCTTTCTCTGCTCAGACCTCGCATCAGGCATCAGCGGAGAGATTCTCTACGTAGACGGTGGCTTCAATACCACCGCCATGGGCTCGTTAAATGACCTCGCTACCGAAGAGAAATAGCTATCTATAGAGGCGCTTCGTCGAGGATGCTAGATTCGATATCTGCACTCTGCTGTAAATTGCTCATATAGGCCTGAAAGTCACTATTGCCTAGATCCGAAATCATGGAACTAACCATGTTCTCTCGATCTATCTGAGCCAGGGTTTCGATAGAGCCTGTGTTAATACTATTAAGCTCTACGATTACAGCAGTATCGTTGCTCAATACCAAATTACCATATGCCGGCGTATCTGCTTCCGGCAGAGACATGGCAAAGACACGGCTTAGTATTTCTCTATTAACGCTAGCGTCAACTCTTGCAGAACCCTGCTCTGTCAGCCACTCAAGCTCATTATCCGCGAGAAGCTGTTCTATCGAGTCGCCATTTTCTATTGCAGTCAGTATTTGGTCACTCAAATCCTGAACAGCTTGTCGCTCCATCTCTGTTCTTAGAATCACAGCAATTTCAGGCTCCACCTCTTCCAACGGAAGAATAGTCGCCTCGGTAAACTCTAAAACATTCATTACTACAGCCTGCGAGGGATTTAGCTCAATTACTTCACTGTTATTCCCCTCAAGTAAAACCTCTTCTGAGAAGGCCGCAGCTATCAATGCCTGACTCGAGAAGATGCCAGTGCCTCCAGTTCGACCGAAAGCGCCGCTAATTAGCACGTTCATGTCGAGTTCTTCGGAGATTGTTTGCAGATCACCTGTCTCAAACGCCAAGTTTGATAGGTCTTCCAGTCGCTCGGCATAGATTAATTCGATTTCCGAACTCTTTAATTCGCGCTCTATACGCTCAGCTACTTCCTCATAGCTCTGGAATACGTTCTCTGAATCTTCGGTAAGCATTACTATGTGGACACCAAACTCGGAGACTACAGGGCCAGAGATTTCGTTCAGCGCCAACACTTCCAGGGCTTCTTCAATCGCTTCCGGAAAAGCTGAGCCATCTGTATAGCCTATATCTCCGCCATCCTCAGCTGAAATTGTGTCCGTTGACATATCCAGGGCCACCGCACCAAAATCCTCGCCTGCGTCGAGTCGCTGTTTCGCCGTAGCGGCTAGCTCCAATGCCTGCGCCTCTGTGAAGTCGCCACCGACCTCGAATAAAATGTGGGATGCACGCTTCTCAGCAGAGCCTTCGAATGCCTCTCTTTCTGTTTCGTATTGAGCACGGATTAGCGCCTCATCGAGCTCTATTTCTTCAGTGATCGCGTTCTTATCGAGCATCACGTAACGCACGGAAACAGTCTCTGGCTGAGTAAAATTCTCTTGATTATCATCATAGTACGCTTGTATTTCCGCATCGGTAATCGCCGTTCCCAACGTCCTGGTACCGAGAGGAATTGAGAGATAACGAAAATCGCGGGTTTGAGCAGACAAGCCGGCGATTCGTTCCAGCTCAACGTCGGTAACAAATGCCGAGCTGCTATAGGCATTAGCTAGCTGCGAGAGCAGCATCTGCTGCTTTAAGGTTTCCCTATACAGAGGCACGCTAAACCCCTGACTGGCCATTGTTCGTATTGCAAAATCGGAATCGAAAGTGCCGTTAATTTGAAACTGGGAGTTCTCGATTATCGATCTATCTATTCTATTGTTGGAAATTGTCATCGCAGAATTCTGCGCTGACTGGCGTAACAATACCTCCTCTACAATTTGCGACAAAGCGATTTGCTCTAGCAATCCCTGATCCAGAGAATCGACGCTGCCACCAATGGAATTCAGCAGATTCTGCGTGCTTAATTGCAATTGCGCTTCGGTAATTTCCTCACCATTGATCTCGGCAATAGGCGGTGAAGTCGTGAAACCACTCATGATTGAATCTACCCCGAAAAGAGCAAAAATGGCCACGATAAATCCAATGATGACTTTCGCTACCACGCCCTGAGAGTTGTCACGTATATCTTGCAGCATAGTTGTTCCTAATTTCTGCTAAATCGCAGTTTTGCCTATTACCCACAGGGTAAAAGAGGTGTCAGTCGTAAACCAAAAAAGGCGCATCATAGATGCGCCCTATTAAATTGGGAACCGCTGAGACGAGAAGTCTGTTCAATACGATCCAGAACTATAAATTACACAGTAGCGAATCTAATCAACCTGAAATTGCAGGCCTGTTATTGAACTCGCAGTCCAATCAACTCAATTAAGAGTTAACAGAATCCTTAAGTGCCTTACCCGCTTTAAAGCTAGGAACACGAGCCGCTTTTATTTGAATTGGGGCACCAGTTTGGGGGTTACGACCTGTTCTAGCCGCTCTATGCTTGGTGGCAAAAGTTCCAAAACCAACCAGCACAACCGGGTCTTCTTTCTTCAAAGAATCTGTAATGGCATCGATCATCGCATCAATGGCACGACCTGCAGCAGCTTTAGGTAGGTCCGCGCTCGCGGCAACAGCATCTATTAATTCTGATTTATTCACGTTATCCCCTTTTTCTTTATTTAAGTGATTTACTTATCAATGAAGGCCTAAAAAATGCTGATGTATTTCTGACATCGTTAACGCACAAAATACACAAATTTTAAGCTTTGGTTTATTCTAAATTTTTCCCCAAAAATATGACGTAAACCTGCCGCGTTACCTGACCTTTATACCAATTGCTTGAAACCCATGTCAACAGAAAACACGCGGGATCAGTGCGTATTTATGTGCTTTTCGTCACTACTTTTATCAATATCCTCTTGCTTTGCATCTTTGTCTGATACCGGGTTTTTGTCATCACTCAAAGGCGTCGGTTGAAACTGCAGAGCATGTTCTAAAACCTGGTCAATCCAACGCACAGGAGTGATCTCCAAATCCGCCTTAATATTGTCCGGTATTTCTTTCAGGTCTCTTTCGTTGTCGGCCGGAATTATCACAGTCTTAATATTTCCTCTGTGTGCAGCCAGCAGCTTTTCCTTCAATCCGCCTATTCTTAGTACCTGCCCTCGCAGTGTGATTTCCCCTGTCATCGCCACATCTGCACGCACCGGTATACAAGCCAAGGCAGACACCAGAGCCGTACACATGCCCACACCGGCGCTAGGACCGTCTTTAGGGGTAGCCCCCTCAGGCACGTGAATATGAACATCATACTTCTCATGAAAATTAGAGGGCAAGCCCAACGACGCCGCGCGGCTCCTAACAACGGTGAAAGCGGCCTGTATCGACTCTTGCATTACGTCGCCTAGGGAGCCTGTCTTGATAGTCTTGCCCTTGCCTTCAACGGCACTTGCCTCGATGGTTAATAGCTCACCACCCACAGAAGTCCAGGCCAACCCGTTGACTTGCCCAATAAGGTTTTCTTCTTCGGCCTTGCCATAGTCAAACTTGCGAACACCAGAAAAATTCTCCAGTAGTTCGGAATTCAGGTCGATATTATCTGGGTCTTTCTTCAGGGAATTGTCTTTAACCACTTTCCGGCATATTTTAGCAATCTCCCGCTCTAATCCGCGAACACCTGCCTCGCGGGTATAGTAACGCACCAGATCACTAATCGGCTCTCTGTTAAAGGTCAGTTCCTTGTCTTTTACGCCATTATTCTTCTTCTGCTTAGGTATCAGATAGCGCTCGGCGATGCTGACCTTCTCTTCCTCTGTGTAGCCTGGAATACGAATAACTTCCATTCTATCGAGAAGTGCTTCGGGTATGTTCATACTGTTGGAAGTACAGACGAACATGACCTCCGAAAGATCATAATCAACCTCCAGGTAGTGATCGTTAAAGCTGTTGTTTTGTTCGGGATCTAAAACCTCGAGCAAGGCCGAAGCCGGATCACCTCGATTATCCATGCCCATCTTGTCTATTTCATCTAGCAGGAAAAGCGGGTTCTTAACGCCAACTTTGGAAAGTTTCTGTAAGAGCTTGCCCGGCAAAGACCCTATATAGGTCCTTCTGTGGCCTCTTATCTCAGCCTCATCGCGCACACCACCTAGTGCCATACGCACAAACTTACGCCCCGTCGCTCGCGCAATGGATTCACCCAGAGAGGTCTTGCCCACACCCGGTGGCCCGACCAGACAGAGTATTGGCCCCTTCAATTTCTTTACACGCTTCTGTACCGCTAAATATTCGAGGATTCGCTCCTTAACTTCCTTGAGGCCGTAGTGATCAGCCTCTAATATCTCTTCCGCTTTCACCAAGTCCAAGCGTACTTTCGAACGCTTCTTCCACGGTATGTTTACCATCCAATCCAGGTAAGTACGGACCACGGAAGCTTCTGATGACATAGGCGACATCTGCTTCAATTTATTCAATTCTGACAAGGCCTTCTCTTTAGCCTCTTTGGGCATACCGGCATCGTCGATACGAGTCTTCAGCTCCTCAGCTTCGTTAGGAACGTCATCCATCTCACCCATTTCCTTCTGGATGGCTTTCATTTGCTCATTCAGATAGTACTCGCGCTGACTCTTCTCCATCTGCTTCTTGACGCGACCACGAATACGTTTTTCTACCTGAAACAGGTCAATTTCTGACTCAATCAATGCCATCAAGTGTTCGATTCTGGCCTGCAGGCTAACCAACTCAAGCAGATTCTGCTTTTCCTGCAACTGCAGAGTCATATGATTAGCTATAGTGTCTACCAGACGCCCCGGCTCATCGATGCTGGAAATCGAAGTCATCACCTCGGGTGGAATTTTTTTGCTTAGCTGCACGTATTGCTCGAATTGAGACAGCAGCGAGCGAATCAGTAATTCTGCCTCTTTCTCGGCAACAGCTTCGGTCTGCAAGGACAGAGTCTCGGCACGGAAGTGATCTTCATCGAAGCTCACATTTCGCAGCTGCGCTCTGTCCAGGCCCTCTACAAGGACTTTGACCGTGCCATCTGGCAGGCGAATTAATTGCAGAATAGTTGCTACTGTCCCTATCTGATACAAGTCATCGGCTGCTGGCTCATCATCGGAGGCGTTCTTCTGCGCCACGAGCAAGACCTTTTTATTGCTGGCCATAGCGACTTCTAGCGCCTTGATGGACTTGGGCCTGCCGACGAATAGCGGCTGTACGATCTGGGGATATACCACTACGTCACGCAGGGGTAGTAACGGGAAAAGTGTGTTGCTGGAATCGTCCGAGGATATACTCATATACTACTCTATGAATTTGTGGACACGCCTGATTGCTGCGCACTAAAGATAGGTTGAATGGCTACTAAAGCCTACTAGCAAAGATGGAGCCTAAGCCTCAAATATCAAGGCTTAGATTGAACTTTATCAGGGCTAATCATCAGCAACAGATTTGCTCTGCTGCTCTACATTCTCATACATCAACAGTGGCTCAGACTCGCCTTCGATGACGGCGGCGTCGATTATGACTTTGCTGACTTTATCCAATGACGGAATCTTGTACATGGAGTCCAAAAGCACTGTCTCCATGATAGAGCGCAGCCCCCGCGCACCTGTTTTCCGCTCCCGGGCCTTTTTCGCAATCGCTCGTAGCGCATCGTCGCGGAATTGAATCTCTACGCCTTCCATCTCAAACAGTTGGGCGTATTGTTTCGTGAGTGAATTCTTCGGCTCACGAATGATACGCATCAGGGCATCGAGGTCTAGCTCATCGAGGGTAGCTATCATAGGCAAGCGGCCCACAAATTCCGGGATCAAACCGAATTTCACCAAATCTTCTGGCTCTACTGCGCGCAGCGTTTCACCTACCTTGTTCTCCTCTTCCTTAGACCTTACTTCGGCGGCGAAGCCGATACCACTCTGGTCTGAGCGATCGCGAATAATCCGGTCCAAGCCTGCGAAAGCCCCGCCACAAATAAACAAGATATTTGCTGTATCGACCTGCAGAAATTCTTGTTGCGGATGTTTGCGGCCGCCCTGAGGAGGCACAGAGGCAACGGTGCCCTCAATCAACTTCAATAAAGCCTGTTGCACACCCTCTCCCGAGACATCTCGAGTGATAGAAGGGTTGTCTGATTTTCGGGAAATCTTGTCGATCTCATCGATATAGACGATGCCTATCTGGGCCTTTTCTACGTCGTAGTCACATTTCTGCAGCAGTTTCTGGATGATATTTTCGACATCTTCACCGACATAGCCTGCTTCAGTCAGAGTCGTCGCATCGGCGATAGTAAAGGGCACGTCAAGCAACCTCGCCAGCGTTTCCGCCAACAGCGTTTTGCCCGTACCAGTGGGCCCCACCATCAGGATATTGCTCTTGCTCAACTCAACTTCACCATTAGTCTTGGCATAGTTAAGTCGCTTGTAGTGGTTGTAAACGGCGACAGCGAGTACTTTTTTGGCGCTTTCCTGACCGATTACGTATTCGTCCAGCGTGTTTTTGATCTCTGCAGGGATTGGAAGCTTACGCGCAGTAGTTTCCGTATCTTTTTCCTGAATCTCTTCGCGGATGATGTCATTACACAGGTCAACGCATTCGTCACACACGAACACAGATGGACCCGCAATTAGCTTGCGCACTTCATGCTGACTCTTACCGCAGAACGAGCAATACAGCAGTTTGCCGTTATCGTCGCCCTTACTAAAATTATCGTCTGCCATCTAAGCTACTACCTAAACCTTCTTAGAGCCCCTGATTATGGGCCTCTACAGAGTTGAGATGGACTCATTATCTATCAGTCCACGGTGCTAAAAATTGATTCAGCGTCACTATTACTACGCAAACTTTCTGTTTCTCGATTCGTTCACGGTAAAATGGCGGCATCCCACTCGAATTGCAAGCCTACATCGCTACTTCTTAGTCGATGCTTACGCTTTCCACACCCTTATTATCTACTCTTCGCTGAATTACTTTATCCACCAATCCATATTGCTGAGCCTCTTCAGCACTCATGAAATTGTCTCGCTCCGTGTCATTGGCGATAGTTTCAACAGTTTGCCCGGAATGTATAGCAAGTAATACATTAAGTGTTTTACGTAACTTAATGATTTCCATAGCTTGAATTTCAATATCTGAGGCCTGGCCTTGGGCGCCGCCGCTAGGCTGATGGATCATCATACGAGAGTGGGGTAACGCCAAACGCTTGCCCTTGGCACCGCCTGCTAACAGCATCGCGCCCATACTCGCCGCCTGTCCGATGCACATAGTGCTCACATCTGGCTTGATGAACTGCATCGTATCGTAGATAGATAGACCAGCTGTTACCGAACCACCCGGTGAGTTGATATACAGATGAATATCCTTGTCTGGGTTCTCCGACTCGAGAAACAGCATCTGCGCAACGACAAGATTTGCCATGTGATCTTCTACCTGGCCGGTCATGAAGATCACTCTATCCTTTAAGAGCCTGGAGTAGATGTCATAGGAGCGCTCGCCTCGGGCCGTTTGCTCAACGACCATAGGTACAAGTGCTGCTGAAGGTTCAATTATGTGTGACATATATTCCTGCCCTGTAAGTACTAATAAAATACTGTTTAAAAAACAAACGCTTACGCTTCTATATCGGCCTAGGTTTCTGTCTCAGCTTTAGGCTCTGGCTTAATTACCTCTTGGTAATCGACCTGCTTATCAGTTACTGCCGACTGACCGATAATATAGTCGAATACCTGATCCTCAAGAACGTTCGACTCAATGGTTCCCAGCTGCTCTTGATTACCGTAATACCAGTTAATAACATCGTCAGGTGATTCATAGGTAGCGGCTAGCTCTTCAATTGCTTCACGCACCTTTGCCGGATCTGCTTTAAGTTCCTGCTGCTGTATCACTTCACCCAATACCAGGCCTAGTAATACGCGTCTAGCTGCCTGTTCCTTAAACAACTCATCGGGGAGCATGTTCGCGTCGATATTTTGCCCGCCACCAAACTGTTGCAACGCCTGCTCTCTTAGTTGCTGAATCTCTCCTGCTACCAGGGCATCAGGAATATCAGTCTCTACAGCCTCTACCAAGGCATCCATAATTTTAGTCTTAAGCTTATTGCGACTCGCCGTCTTTAATTCGCGACCCATATTACTCGTTACTTCTTCGCGGAAGGCATCATTACCACCCTCCTCGACACCAAAGCTCTTGTAGAACTCTTCATCGACCACAGGCATTACCTGCTCGCTGACAGAGTTTAGGGTGATCTCAAAGGCCACTTCCTTGCCGGCTAGTTCCTTGTTGTGGTACTCCTCAGGGAAGCTCAAATCCAGAGTGAAAACATCACTCGCCGATTTGCCTTCAATGCCCGCCTCAAACCCCGGAATCATGCGCTCAGAACCCAGGACCAAGTTTGTTCCCTGCGCACTGCCGCCTTCGAATTCTTCGCCATTGAGCTTGCCCGCATAGTCGATATTCACCATGTCATCGCTGGCGGCTGCCCGCTCTACTAGTTCCCAAGTCTGCCGCTGCTTTCGCAGAGTCTCGATCATCTCATCGATATCCGATTCGGATATCTCTGCACCAAGGCGCTCGAGCTCAATCTTGGAGAAATCAGGAAGCGAAATCTCTGGATAAACCTGGAAAGTCGCAACGAACTCCAAGTCCTCACCCTCGTTTAGGTTCTTCGGGGCAATGCTTGGCTGCCCAGCTGGCTTCAAACTTTCTTGATCGATGGCTTCATAGAATGACTGGCTCATTAACTCGCCAACTACTTCCTGCCGCACACCTGCGCCGAATTTGCTTTTAATAACCTTGAAAGGTATTTTCCCCTTGCGAAAGCCATTAAGCTTCACATTGCGTGCAGCCTCCTGCAGACGGCTATTTACTGCGCTATCGACTTTTTCGCTCGGAACAGCGATAGTCATTTTTCTTTCTAAACCCTGAGTAGTTTCAACGGAAACCTGCATGTATAAACCTCTTCATTTCCAGATAAAAAAACCGGAATTGTTAACATCTGACAGTATCGAGATATGCTACTGAATTAATCTGGATAGTGGCTAGCGATAGCTGGATAACCTGTTTGCACAAGCTATTGATTTTAAGGCTTTTCAAGAAGCCAACGGGCTATCGACCGGCCCGCAAAGTGCGCGATTTTCCCACATCGATATCTTAGATTCAATGAGAGAATATGGGCCTTACGCGCTTAATATCAACACTGCACTTTGTAATTAGATGAACTGAGAGCAATATTGCTAATCTTTAACCGGTGGTGACAGGGATTATGATCGATATCTCGGAAATTGGTGGAGTGATTCTAGCCGGGGGCAAAGCTTCCCGCATGGGCTTTCGAGACAAGGCACTTCAGTCTCTTCTCGGGAAAACCCTGCTTGCCCATGTAATCACCAGAGCCAAGCCTCAAGTAGCTAGTCTAGTCCTTAGCGTTAATCACAGTGTGCCGCATTATAAGAAGTTTGGCTTACCCATCGTGACCGATCATGTGCAGAACTATGCGGGCCCTTTACTGGGCATTTTTAGCGCGATGCGTTGGTTTCTGGAGTCCGAACAGCATCGAGATATAAAATATCTGGCATGTTTTGCCGCTGACGTACCTGAGTTTCCAGGCCATGTCGTCCAAGCATTGGCGCGAGCGATGCCGATGCAATCTTCTACTGCCACCTATATATGTCACTTGGGGCAGATTCAGCCCCTATTTTCACTTTGGAACCTGAGCTTGTTCGATACCGTTGAAGCAGCGCTAACAAAAGGCAACTATGGGCCTAAATTGCTCTTCGATCCTATTGCAGCTATAGCGGTAGAAATTGACGAAGACTCTCCAGGCGCATTTTTCAATATTAACAGGCTGGAAGATTTACAGGCGGCTAGGCAGCGTATTGGCAAAAAATTGATCTGAACACTGTAATATTCTTGCTTAGTTGAAATTTTCTCCCGCTTTTACAGCTTTTTTTGCTTCTTAGAAGAGCTCCGTATCTCGTTGTTTATCTTTAAAAAATCAACCTCTGCGTTTTTTCAAAAAAAGATTTAACTATCTGATATTTATATATTTATTTTAAAACTAGCAAGCCGGACCGAAAGCTTTCTCAGGATACAAATGGCATAAAATTTGCGCTCTTTAAATCCCCTAAAACAGAGTTTAGTCTGGCGTTACTCGCTAGCTTGAGGTTGTCTGCCGACATTGAGTACGGGGCTGATTTTCGGATCAGCTGCTACCTTGAGCTAGCAGAGACCAAATTAATTTACTCTTTTCATCTGTGCTGTGAGATGGGTATACTCAGGAAAAACATTCAGAAGAGAACGCTCTCAAAAAATGTCTGATAATCGACGCCAAGACGGCTCTAAAGATCCCCCCCCAGCTCGTAGCGAAAGAATATATAGCGAGCAGGATTTATGGTACTTCAGAGTCCGCGAAGGAGATGAAGTAGGCCCTTTCCGTTATCGTAGTGAAGCACAGAGTAATCTCGAGCGGTTTATGGAACAACTAAAAGATCAGTTGAGCTAGTCGACTCTAAAGTTACGGCCTTTCATACCCAAACCCCTTCCACAGCTATCGCATATCCACGCCCCCTGCGTTACACTGCGTATGGCTTGTTTGCATAGCAATAACTCCTATGAATTCACTCAGTAATACGCAGCGAACCATAACCATCGGTTATGGTCCCGGCTATTCCAAAAGCGACGTTTGGGCTGATTTAAAATCGAAATTAATCATTCCCACCGAAATTGTTTCCATAGCCGCTGCACAACGATATAACCCTGCACTGATTCTGCTAGATCACCACCTCGTTCGCGAGATAGATCATGCTCAGTGGGTAGAGAAATTCCCAGACGCCATCTTTCTGTGCACCGAATCCATGGATTTGGATGCCGACTTGATTCTTTCTAATAATTTACCCTACCGTCAGACTTGCAAGTTACTGGAGATGGCCTGTTACCAATGGGTATTGAAAAGCGAGAAGACTGAACGCGCAAAGATGCGTTATACGAGCTTTCGCTACTTAAAGAAACTTGCCGACATCAGCATCTCGCTGTCTTCTGAAGACGACCTGATGACCCTACTGAGAAAAATTCTAGAAGAGGGGCAGAATATCGCCTGCTGTGATGCGGCGTCTCTATTTCTAATAGACGAAATCAACGACCATGAACGCGACCTGGTGTTCAAGCTTACGCAAAATGATTCCTTGGAGTTCCCGTTTGAGGAGCTACGATTCCCTTTAGATGAGTCATCAATTGCGGGCTATGTTGCGCATACAGATACAGAACTAAACATTCCTGACGCCTATCAACTTTCGAGAGATGTACCCTACGAATTCAATCGATCCTTTGATCAGAAAACCGGCTATCGAACCAAATCTATACTCGCCATACCTCTAGCCAACAAACAGCAGGAAGTCATCGGTGTTCTTCAATTTATTAATCGGAAGAAAGCCCGCTCCTTAAAAGTTACCGATGAGAAATCTGCGCTAGCTTACACACTTCCCTTCGACAGTGACATCAATGTGTTACTCCAGGCACTAGCAAGTCAGGCCGGTATCGCAATTGAAAATACCATCCTACAGAATGATATTAAGGCTTTGTTTGAGGGCTTTGTAAACGCTTCTGTATCGGCGATTGAACAACGAGACCCAACTACAAGCGGTCACTCGTTCCGCGTTGCAGATTTATGTGTAGATCTAGCCTCATCCGTTTCCTCATCCAATCTCACAAGAATGCGCAACATACGCTTCACCGATACCGAGGTCAGAGAGCTGAGATATGCTGCCCTACTTCACGATTTTGGCAAGGTTGGCGTACGCGAGTCCGTCCTGGTCAAAGAGAAAAAGCTAACCGCTGGGAGCCTTGAGAATATCCAATACCGCATATGGCTAGCTCAAGAAAAATTACGCACCCTGCCCTTGGCAGACAACTGGAGATGTATCGCACGGGCAAGGCTATAGAATCCGAACTACAGCTAATTAACGCACAGCTCGAAGCCGACATAGTGCTTCTGAATGAATTCTATACGACTATCGTCGCGACTAATGAACCGAGCGTTCTTAAAGAAGACAACAAGGAGATGCTCTACAAGATCAGCAATTATAATTTCGAGACTCTGGATGACGACTTTAAAATCATCACCGAACAGGAATTCGACCTGCTGTCGATAAGAGAGGCAGTCTCTCCCCCAGCTAACGAAAAGAGATCGAATCCCATGTTGTGCATACACAGAGTTTTCTGAGCCATATACCTTGGACCAAGGAGTTTCAGAATGTTCCTACAATCGCTGGCGCACACCATGAGAAATTAGATGGAAGTGGCTATCCCTATGGCATGACCGCCGAGCAAATACCCCTTCCTTCGAAGATCATGACAGTCTGCGACATCTTCGACGCCCTCCAGCATCAGACAGGCCCTATAAACCCGCCATGGGATTAGAGAAAGCCCTAGATATTTTGCGGATTGAATCGAAGCAAGGATATTTGGACAATGATCTGGTGCAGATCTTCATCGATGCGAAGGTATTTAAATGCATCGAAAGCAAAGATTACTCATCGGCAAATCCTGCCACAGGCACCAGCAACCATCCCTGCGACCACGACTTGCACGAGCACAGTTAAGCCGAATCCAATTGATTTTTGGCCGCCGGTCTTGTTTTTATGTGACTGCTATCACTGCGGTTGTCGTCTCAATAACGGACACTAATTGGTGTCAAAATTAATGTAGATTAGCCGTACTAAGCAGTTTAGAATTAATGGGCGCTTAACCCTGTCGATAGTCAGTCGATACAGATACTAACTATGCCCCTATTCAAAGAACAAGTTGCCCTCGAAGCGTGTCCAGCCAAGACCGCCGAATCGGTTAGTTACGCCGCAACATTTGCCGTTCTCGGCTGGTTACTTGTAAGCAACTATTCTGTGCTGAGTACAGAGCAGGTCGAGGATATTACAGTAGCCGATACCACAGCTGCCAATTCTTACGAGGCAGGCTCAGTCGACGCCCGCCGCGACTACCTCGCAACTTACATAGGTAACTACTCAGCTAGCGAGGGCTCTTCTAGTGAATCATTGCTCCCTTTGTTCGCAGCCGAGGCACAGCTAGAGTCCGAAGAAATAAGTGAGTCCATCGACTCACAATTAGCAGCATTGTCAGCATGGCATTCCGAGCTCGACCAATCTAGACCGACTCAGCTGCGTAATAAACACGATAGAGTCGCTGCTAGCGCCAGCTGGCATAACTCAACACGCAGTGCTGCGCAGCAATATACGCAGAATTTCATAGCCGATCTCCAGCCAAGCCTTGAGCTAACCGAGCTCGACTATTCTCTAGACAATTATGCACTCGAAGAGCTTAAAGCCGATACAGGCCCTCCCGCAGATATTCGCGAGATCACCGTCACTGGCACTGATGCGGAACGTAACGCTAATCGGCCCAGCCATATACAAAGGCCCCAAATTCCCCGCGCTTTTAGAGCACTGGAAGCGCAGCGCTCCTTCATACTCCCGCCGAGAATTCAGGCGCTCAGGCCCTGAGCTTTAAGCGCCCTTTTTGAAATCTACCCTGTCACCAACTGTAGCTTATTTGACCCAATACTGCCGTATCCGCACTTGCCTCGGTGAAACCGAATGCAGCCAGCCCTGTGAAACTCCATTTATCGGATATCTGCCAACTAAAGTAAGGAACAAGCTCATGAATCTCTGGTGAAAACACAGATGCTGACTCCCTGAAATCATAGAAGGCACCGATATTCCACTTCGGGCTTAGCGGCCTCGCAACTCCCAGCTGCATATAGGCAGAATCTTCCAAGCCGACATATAAATCTGTTTTGCCACGAAAAGTGTAGCCTAATGTGCCAAATAGCATCGAATTCCCATAATGTTGTGAAATATCTATCTGGGCGCTATAGTCCAGTTCTCCTGTGCCCAGGCCCCTATTTCGATCGGCCGTGGGGATTTTTATATCTAGGCGCAAATCTATAAAAGGGCTTTTTTCTGAGGTCGGGTCCATCTGGTAACTGACTGCCAGAGTAGAATCCCCAATACCACTATTCTGCTCCCGCGCAGTTCCCGCTACAGCTCGGTTCACACCACCTATATTAACTAACACGCTGCCTACGCCATCCACTTGCAGGTGGGGCATAGTTAGCTGCGCGACCCACTTCCCCCGATTAACCGAATAGCTCACCGGGAAATAAAGAATATCTGCCTCTATGCCCTCGCCATAGTCTCCACTACTAGAGTAAGATCCAAAGCTAAGTGTTTGTTTTATAACATTATGACTTTGAGAGAAAGCTACTCTAGACAGGCTCAAGCTAACAATCAACAGAAAAACTGCTGATACAAATGCGCAAGTGTAGGGCAACCTAAAAGGCATCATGAGGCGTCAAATTCAAAGGCTTTGGGCACATAGCAAATTCTATTCATTTACCAATCAAAGCGATACGTCAATTTTTGAATTCCACAGATTAACAGTCCTGCATATGATCCGAGTTAAATGAGCATTCGAAAATGTTGACAGAATTTTAGCAAGCACTTTCCTCCGCCAGAGTGATGGTGTGTTCCCGCTATAAACCTAGGTAAGACTTCTGTAGGCTTTTTGTTACAATACGGCATGCATCTGAGTACCGCAGGGTTTAGGCGGCGTCACTAGGATTTCAAATAACCGTTATCAAAACAACGGACAAGAAAATGAAAAGGCAGCAGCTGCCCGCTACCCCCATCGTTTTCCTGGTTAATCTACTATTCGCTTCAGCACATCTCCTCACGGCGGAAGATCAATCGCCGGTTCCTGCAATGGAGGCTCTGGTCACACAAGAGCAATATCAACAAGCCTTTGCACTCGGGCAAGAGAATCTAAACGAATGGGAAGGCGACCCCGATTTCGACTACATATTTGGCCTCGCCGCACTGGAATCCGGCGACGCCAATGATTCCTTCTTTGCGCTTGAGAGAGTCGCTGCGACTGCCACCGACTCAGGCCTAAGAGCACTTGCCCGCTTAGAGCTAGCCAGAGCCTATTTCGTCACTAACAACCTGACTGCACCAGAAAATTTATTTAATGCGGTTTTGGCTACCAACCCACCACCGAATGTTCAGCAGAATATTCAATTCTTTCTCCAGTTGAGCGCAGCGCGTCAGAATGCGCAGACACCAACGCTCAACTGGACAGTTTCTCCCGTCATCGGCTCGGACAGCAATGCCAACAGCGCCACGTCGAACGGCCTGATTGACACGCCCTTGATCGGCCAGATCGAACTGGACCCTGCAGGACAGGAGACAGAAGATAATTTCTCCAACACTACATTGACTATGGCCTATCAATATCCATTCACTCGAGATCGTTCCCTAAACTTTAACCTGAACTTGAGTCCCCTGAATAATTTTGATACGGATCAATTTGATATCGACAACGTACGCGGCGAACTCGCCTATAACTGGGGCAACGAGGCCCACCGATTCAAACACGGAATCTCTACTGGCAAAGTAAATCTGGATCAGAACGGTTTTCAAAAATCTCTTGCATTGGATTCATCTTGGCAACGTGCTGGCGCGAATGGCTGATACCAATCATTGTCTGGCACTTATACTAAGATACGCTATGACACAAACAACGGCGGAGACTTGAATGACCTGCGCGATGTCGATCAAATTTTATTCACCGGCGGCATTACAAAAATTGCAGGCTCACTCACCCCCAGCCTAAGCGTCTATACCGCAGATGAACGACCTGATGCAGCAGCCGGTGGAGATCACAATGGCCGAACATTTACCGGACTCGCCTATAACTTGCTATACAGGATGAACCCCCGACACACGCCTTATTTGCGCACTTCCTAGCGGGATGTAGAACGCGACAGCGAACACCCCGTTTTCTTTAACACCAAGTGCAGCGGTCAAACTAAGTCACTAACCCTTGGATGGTTCTGGCAGGCTACAGGGAATTTATTGGTAACCGGCGAGGCCGGTTTTACCGATAACAGCAGCAATATACAATTATTCGATTACACTCGGTTTAAGTACCAAGCGGGGCTGCATTACCGGTTCTAAGCAAAAGAAATATTAGCTGTTAACTTATCTACGGAAAGAAAAGTCATGTTGGAAACATTATTGACCTCGCCGGCGGGTTCCACAACATAGAGCGATAATCCAACAAAGCTTGGGTAATAAAAAAGGAAGACTATCGGCCTTCCTTTTTATACCGTTGCTTAAATAGACTGCACTTCAAACTAAAGACAGAAAGAGTCTAAGATTCTTCAGCACTTTCGCCATCGCTCTCATCAAATTGCAGCGAGGCAGAATTAATACAATAGCGCAGCCCTGTCTCGGGGGGACCATCCGGGAACACATGTCCCAGATGGGAATCACACTTCTTACAGACCACCTCTGTGCGGATCATGCCGTGGGATTGATCATCGTTCTCACCAACGACACCCTCTTTAGCGGGGGCATAGAAGCTAGGCCAGCCTGAACCCGAGTCATATTTGGTCTCAGACGAGAACAGAGCCTCTCCGCAGGCGACACACTTATACATGCCTGCCGCCTTTAGATCCCAATATTTGCCGGAAAATGCCGCCTCTGTACCAGCCTGTCGAGTAACTCTATAGGTTTCGCTATCGAGCTCCTGCTTCCACTGCTCTTCCGTCTTCTCAATCTTACTCACCGCCGTACTCCCATAGAACTTTCAAAGCAGATAATACACTAGAAATTGGCCGAGGGTCTGCCATCCTGTAGAATTCGCGGCATCTTGGATGCGTCTCTTTGGCGTAAACAGTTTATTCTAAAGCAATAGCTGCCGACTATTGGGTAGAGATAAGCAATTCAGACAGCAGTAGAGAGTGTGAAGCATGGCTAAAGTGTATCAATCTGACAAATTAGGCAACGTCTGCTACGACATCCGCGGACCAGTGCTAGAGGAAGCCAAGCACCTGGAAGAGGAAGGCCACCAGATCTTGAAGCTAAATATTGGCAACCCTGCCCCATTCGGCTTCAACGCCCCAGATGAAATCCTTCATGATGTGATACACAATCTCTCTGCCGCAACCGGTTACAGTGACTCCAAGGGCTTATTCTCCGCACGCAAGGCGATCATGCAGGAATGTCAGCGGCTCAATATTCCTAATATCGATATCGATGACATCTACCTGGGCAATGGCGTCAGTGAACTCATTACCTTGGCCATGCAGGCACTATTAAACGATGGCGACGAAGTGCTAGTGCCGGCTCCCGATTACCCGCTGTGGACCGCTGCGGTAAGCCTCAGTGGTGGCACCGCTGTACACTACCTCTGCGATGAGCAGGCTGACTGGTTTCCCGATATCACCGACATCGAGTCGAAGGTCAACAACAACACCCGGGCACTGGTCATAATTAACCCCAACAACCCCACCGGCTCCGTCTATAGCAGAGAGATCCTGCTGCAATTGATTGATCTTTGCCGTAAACATGACCTAATTTTGTTTGCTGACGAGATCTACAGCAAAATCGTCTATGACGATGCCGTGCACATTCCCGCGGCGTCGCTTTGCGATGACGTTTTCATTGTCAGCTTCAATGGTCTCTCGAAATCCTACAGACTCGCAGGATTCAGGTCGGGTTGGATGATACTTAGCGGCCCCAAGAGTGAGGCAAAAAGCTACATAGAAGGCTTGGAAATTCTCACCAATATGCGTCTGTGTGCAAACGTGCCCGCGCAATTTGCAGTGCAGACGGCTCTAGGGGGCTATCAGAGTATCAACGAACTGATATTGCCCGGCGGGCGACTCAAGCAGCAACGGGATACGGCTTGGGAATTACTGACGCAAATTCCGGGGGTGACTTGCGCTAAACCCCGCGGCGCGATCTATATGTTTCCCAAATTGGATTCAGAAATCTTTAAGATAGACGACGATGTTGCATTGATACTGGACATACTGGAACAGGAAAAGATTCTTCTGGTGCAGGGAAGCGCCTTTAACATTGAAGACACGCATCACCTAAGACTGGTTTTCTTACCCCGAGTCGATGAGTTGATACCTGCTATTTCCGGCATAGCGAGAGTCTTAGAGCAGTATCGAAAAAGTGATTGAAGCGCTGATGCGCCAGACTGCTTAAAATTGAAAGCCGAGCACCGCTAGGCGCTCTAGCTGCTCGGCAGAGTAATTGCTGCTATGCAATAAGCAGCTTTCAAACTCATGCCTGCTCAGTAGCTTCTGCCGAATAGAGTCGAAGGAGCGCGCGCCCTCCCCGGCAAGCTGCGCCTGAAGAAATTCTTCACTAATTTCTATTAGGGGAAAGACTGCCAGTAAAGTTTCCCACAGCGGCATCGACTCCGATAAGGGCTCAATGTCTACCGTGACAGATGCGGCCAATTTATCCTCAGCATCCATTCCAGCATCAAACTTAGAATAACGCTCGAATGCGGCAACAAGCATGCTTGTTGCCCTAGACTTTGCCTCCTGGCTATAACCTGCGATATGAGGTGTCGCTATATCCACACTAGCAGCCAAACGGGAGTTTATATTGGGCTCATCTGCCCAGACATCGAAGACGGTGACGATATCACTTCTATGGGCAAGGACTTCTTCCAGCGCCCGCTCATCGACAACATTCCCACGACAGGCGTTGATTAGCACCACATTGTTGCGCAACTTCGCCAACTCCTGAGCAGCAAGTAGATGCCTGGTAGGAAAGAGGCCGCCGTCACTAAGTGGGACATGAAGTGAAACCGCCTCACATTCCAACACCTCCTCCAGAGAAAAGAACTGACGATGCTCCCCTGACGCCTGCTCGAGAAAAGGATCGCAGCAACGCACCTGAACTCCTAGTCGCTCAAGCTTTGATGCGAATAAACCACCGACGGCACCGGCACCGACAATACCTACGGTGCTGCCAGATAATTCAAAGCCTTTATGCAATGCAGCAAAGGCTAGCGCAGCAAAACAATAATCGACGACCGCATTCGCGTTGCTGCCCTTTGCATCGGCAAAATAAATTCCCGCCGAATCCAGATAAGCAGTATCAACATGATCCACGCCACTGGTGGCAGTACCAACAAACCTAATATTAGTGCCGCCTAGTAACGATTCATTGACTGTAGTAATCGAGCGCACGAGAAGAACATCGGCCTCCAATAGATCTGCTTGTTTCACTGTGCGCCCATCGAAGAGATGCAACTCACCATAGCGACTAAAACTACCTTGGACTGCTAGAATATTTTTGTCAGCAAATATCTTCATACGACCAGTATCGGAATCCTGCTAGGAGTGAGTGAATCGATCGGCTATGGACAACAGGTGATTGCTATCATCTTCATTGAATCGATACTTGCCCAGAAATTGTTCGAAAGAAGAAAAATCTAGATCACCAAGTTCCAGGGAGCTGGGCACAGCGCTGGCAAAGCCCTCATGCCTGTCATTCGCGTTGCAGATAATTGTCGCAAGCTCACGACTCAGCTTAGCCTCGGTCTGATGCAGCTGGAGTTTTTTCGCTAGCTCCGAGGCACCGCGAAGCGCTAGATGCGGCACAGCATCCAAATTTTCGTAGATGCCGTCTAGACTGGAAAAATTCCTAAGCAACTCTTTTGCTTTCACAGGTCCAACTCCGGGCACCCCCGTAATACAATCCACCGCGTCGCCAACCAGCCCAAGATAGTCGGCAAACTGTTCAGGGCGAACGCCAAATTCAGTTTCGATATCTGCCCTATAGCGCTTGCGATTGCCACTGTAATCCCAAAGATGGTCGCGCTCGGTCTTTAGTAACTGTGAAAGATCTTTATCTCGAGTCACTATACACAGCGCTGAATCGCCCGGGGTAAGCTCCGACATTCTGCTCGACAGTGTGCCGATTATATCGTCGGCTTCGTATTTCTCGCTCGCGTAGGACGCCATGCCAAAGATAGAACAGATCTCGCGACACGCGGTTAATTGCATCGCGAGGTTTTCATCGGGCAATTCTCTATTCGACTTGTAGTTGGGACAGAGATCGTGCCTGAAGCCGCTGAACAGGCTCTCGTCCAAAGCAACCGCTATCAGCTCGGGTTTTACACGACGCAGAAACTGCAGTAGAAACTGAGTGAAGCCATAGACGGCACTCAGATCATTTCCTTCGACATCGAAGCACTCCACATAGGGTGAGAAATGCGACTGAAAGATGTAGATCGAGCCGTCGACCAGGTAGTAGGTACTTGTATTTTCTTCTGATGCAGACATGAGCTATCGCTCTCGCGGCAAGATAGACAAAAGTTTAGCTGCCCCTTGGAGCGGCACTAGGAACCGACCTTGCGAATCAAGTAGCTAAAGCCGCCCTCCTGCTCACCAGACTCTAGTAGCTCATGGCCCAGGAAATGACAGAACTTGGGGACATCTCTAGTAGTAGAAGGATCGGTAGCTATCAATCGCAACAGCTGCCCGGCTTCTATGTCGGCGATTTTGTTGTGCAGAAGCATAACTGGCTCTGGACAATATAGCCCCCTGGCATCTAGTTCCAAGGCTTGCTCAGAATCTATTTTATCGCTATCTGACTGTTGTTCTGTATCGGACATGACTCTCTATCTATAGTGATTCTCTATAGTGACTCTTTGGCTGCGCTCAATGCACTGCCTGCAGGTCACAGCTCTCAGTCTCCGGATCAAAATTAAGAACGATATTTCCGCGCTCCAATTGATTTCTCACCTGCTGTACTTTCTGCTCCAGAGAGTATTCATGCGCCCCATAATCGGTACCTTCACGACTAATAAACTCTTCTATTATAGCTCTTAGCGTTTCGGCCTCTAATTCTTGATACGGTATATTCATAGTCTAGAGTCTGCGGGCCCGGGTTTGCGGAATACCCGCATGCAGTAACTGTTGAATCAGCAACAAGATACCCTATACCAATTCGACGATATTTAGCTCTTGCGAATCGGGTGCCGCCGTACGCAGTTCGCTAAAGGGAAAATTCTTCGTATCCGCCAACTGCGACAGAGACACATTGCCTATGCTGCGAAAGATAGTCTCTAATCTCCCCGGATGGGTCTTATCCCATTGCTGTAGCATTGCCTTGATGGCCTGCCTCTGCATATTGTCCTGAGTGCCGCAAAGATTGCAGGGAATAATAGGGAAGTTGCTGAGCTCGGCATAGCGCGCGATCTCCTTCTCTTTGCAATAAGCGAGTGGCCGTATCACGATATTTCGCTTGTCATCACTCAGTAGTTTTGGCGGCATTGCTTTCAACTTTCCACCGTAGAACATGTTCAAGAACAGTGTCTCAACAATATCGTCGCGGTGGTGCCCAAGCGCTATCTTGTTTGCACCAATAGACTGCGCATGGTTATACAGAATACCTCGTCGCAGGCGTGAACAAAGGCCACAGTATGTTTTCCCCTCTTCCACCTTATCGGTAACGATGGAATAGGTATCTTTCTCAATTATCGTATAGTCCACGCCAAGTGCTTCAAGATAGGCGGGCAATACTTCTTCCGGGAAGTCTGGCTGCTTCTGATCTAAATTTACCGCATGAAGACGAAACTTGATGGGCGCATGCTTCTGCAAACTCAAAAGAATGTCTAACATCGCATAAGAGTCTTTCCCGCCGGAAAGACACACCATGACCAGGTCACCATCTTCGATCATATTGTAGTCGCCGATAGCTCGTCCGACGTCGCGCCGCAGATTTTTCCGCGAGCGATTGAGCAGAGAGTTCTTCCCCGCTCCTGCGCTTATTGAAACTGGTTCGCTCGACACCTCAGTAAACATGTTATCTAGACTCTCTCAATTACAGTGGCAATACCCTGCCCCAGCCCTATGCACATGGTAGCCAGGCCAAGCGTTGAATCCTGATCTTCCATGTTGTTTAGCAGAGTCGTCGTGATTCGAGTACCCGAACAGCCTAGCGGATGACCCAAGGCAATTGCGCCGCCTTTTAGGTTCACTTTTGACTCCACAACCTCGGTCAGCATGAGATCCTTAATCACTGGCAGAGATTGCGCCGCAAATGCTTCGTTGAGCTCCACACAATCTATATCGTCAATTGTCAGACCAGTCTTCTTCAAGGCTTTAAGCGAAGCAGGAACCGGGCCGTAACCCATTATCGAAGGATCTACACCGGCATAGGCCATCGACCTCACCCGCGCTCGAATATTAAGGTTCAGAGACTGCGCCTTGTCAGCACTCATTATTAACATCGCCGACGCACCATCTGAAATTTGAGAAGACGTGCCTGCAGTGACCGTGCCGCTTACCGGATCGAATACGGGACGCAGTTGTGACAAGCCCTCAAGGTTGGTATCTGGGCGAATAGTCTCGTCATCCTCCAGCAGGATCTTCATTCCCTGCGCATCGTGACCCTCGATCGGCACGATCTCATTCGAAAAACCACCCGCTATTCGCGCCTGCTCCGCCAGAGCGTGAGAGCGAACAGCAAAGGCATCCTGTTGTTCACGGCTAATACTGTGCATCTTCGATAATACTTCCGCCGTAACACCCATCATCCACGATGCCTTGGCAAAATGTTTCGATGCCTTGGGGTTTGGATCCACACCATGAATCATGCCCACATGCCCCATGTGCTCCACGCCACCAACGATGAATTGATCACCGTTGTTACTCTGTATCGCCATCGCGGCTGTGTGCAGCGCAGACATTGACGAACCACACAATCGATTCACCGTTTGCGCGCAGGTCGAATGTGGCAGTACTGAAATTAGCGCAGCGTTCCTCGCAATGTTCCAACCCTGCTCCAGAGTTTGATTTACACAACCCCAGATCACATCTTCAACGTCAGCTGGCAACGCTCCTTCGTTTCTCTCGAATAGTGCGTTTATCAATCTGGCCGACAATTCTTCCGCACGTATATTTCGGTAGGCACCGCCTTTTGATCTCGCCATAGGAGTTCGCACTCCATCTACGATAACGGCGTCTCTGGCATTTAACTTCATGTTTTCTCCTAACAACTTTTATGAGGCATCTTTGATGCCCGAAGATGTTGTACTACTAATAGGTTTGATTACTTATAAGCTTGTTAACTCATAGCCTCGACTATTTATAGAATGTCTCTTTGGATGCAGCCATTGCTCGCAATTTCTCAGTCGGATGATAGAGCTCTCCAAGGTCGGCGTATTTGTCCGCGATATCGCAAAATTGGCTGAGACCAAGACTATCGACATAGCGCAGCGCGCCACCTCTAAATGGGGGAAAGCCAATGCCAAGCACCAGCCCCATATCGGCCTCGATAGCCGTACTCACTATGCCGTCCTCGAGACAGCGTATTGTCTCCATAGACATAGCTACCATCATGCGCTCGATGATTTCCTGATCTTCGAATTGCTTCTGCGATGCCGCCATGGAAGCTGCCAATTCTTCAGTCGCCTTATTAGGCAGTTTCTTCGGCTTGCCTCGCTTATCGGCTTCATAGAGATAAAACCCGCTTCCCGACTTCTGCCCCAAATTTTTCTGCTCGAATAATTTGTCTATCACAGTATCGATGTCCAACTTCATTCGATCGAAGCCGTCTGCCATGACAGCCTGCGCATGTACCGCCGTATCCAAGCCGACCACATCCAGCAGGTAGGCAGGACCCATGGGCCAACCGAACCGCTCCACGGCCTTATCGATCTGCTTGTAGTTTGCGCCGTCGCTGATAAGTTTTGAGAAGGCACCGAAGTAAGGAAACAGGATGCGATTGACCAGAAAGCCGGGACAGTTGTTTACTACTATTGGCGTCTTGCCCATCTTCTTGGCGTAGGCAACCGTAGTCGCTATTGTTTCATCACTACTGCTTGCCCCTCTAATAACTTCCACCAGGGGCATGACCGGAACCGGGTTAAAGAAATGCATGCCGCAGAAGTTTTCTGGGCGTTTTAAGACCGTAGCCAATTCATCTACTGAAATCGTAGACGTGTTGGTGGCGATGATAGTGTCATCTGAAACTAGTGACTCCAACTCAGCCAGCACAGCCTGCTTAACCTTCGGATTCTCTACAACTGCCTCCACAACGATGTCGGCCTTGTCGATATCGTCATAACTGAGAGTAGCTTCGATGCCGGAAAGAATGCCGAACATTTTATTGGCATCCATACGCCCTTTCGCAACTTGTTTTTCCAGCTGCTTGCGGGCTTCTGCCATCCCCATGTCTAAACCTTCCTGAGCGATGTCCTTCATGATGATAGGCGTACCCTTCAAAGCGGACTGATAGGCGATTCCACCGCCCATGATCCCGGCACCGAGAACAGCCGCCTTGGAGATTGGCCTTGCTGCCGCCTGCTGCTTCTTTGCCAGACCGCCCAGAAATTGATCGTTCAAGAACATCTGCACGAGGTTTGCGGAAACTTCCGTACCCGCCAACTTAACGAAGCCTTTGTGCTCAACCTCCAGAGCTGCGGCGCGCTCCATACTCGCGGCCTTTTGCATGACCGAGACGGCCGTAATTGGGGCTGGATAATTCGGCCCAGCCGCCGCTACAACCATGCCCTTCGCCGTTTCGAAGGCAACATTCAATTCGATGGGAGTCAGTGTTAGCGGCGATGTTTTCTGTGTTCGCACCTTCTTATGGTCCAGCTTTCCCTCATTGCATTGCTCTACAATTTTTTCAGCCGCCGCTATTAACAACTCTTCGGAAACGATTGCATCCAGAGCGCCCTCAGCAAATGCCTGCTTAGCCTTTATATGAGAACCACTACTAATCCACTGATTAGCATTATCAGCTCCTAGCAATCGAGGCGTTCGCACCGTGCCACCAAACCCTGGCAAGATACCCAGCTTGACCTCTGGAAAGCCCACGACCGCGTTTTCCGTAGCAACACGATAGTCAGTAGCGATCGCCACCTCGAACCCGCCACCCAAGGCAATACCGTTGATCGCAGTGACAGTCGGAAAAGGCAAGTCCTCCAGATCTGAGAAGATCTTATTGGCCTCCACAAGCCAGTTGTAAACGGCCTGCTCTCCTTCGACAAACTTCGAGGTGAATTCTGTAATATCGGCGCCCACGATGAACGTCGACTTTGCGCTTGACAAGATGAGCCCAGGCACGCCTGCAGTCTGCAGCGCCGCTATCGCCTGCTGCAATTCCCGCAGGGTCTCTTCGTTAAATTTATTGACTGATGAGCCTTCCAGGTCAAACACAAGGTTGGCTATGCCTGAAGGCAATACATCGACGCTAAGCGCCTTGCCTGAGTAGATCATATTTAGCTCCAATTAGGATGAACCGCACGGTGGTGCGCAGCCGCCCATTATAGCCCCGCTAGAGTTATATAAGAAGCCACCTACTTTGCAGCAAATACTGGGTCAATTGAGTTATTATCACCTTATGTTCAGATGCTTAGAGAATTTTAGACACGCGAGAGCAGTCTTCAAGGCTGCCTTCTGCACCTTGTTCACAGCTTGCCTGCTGATGCTGAGCACGGCAGCACTGGCGGCTCAGGGCGCCGTTATCTTACTGTATCACCATGTAGCCGAAGACACCCCGCCCTCTACGACAATTTCGCCGGCAGACTTCGAGGCACATCTTAGCTATTTGAAAGACAACGGCTTCACCGTCGTTGGCCTGGATAAAGCAATTGATAGCCTGCGCTCGAATCAGGCGCTTCCTGAGAAATCCGTGGTAATTACCTTTGATGACGGCTACAGCTCTATCTATAGCGAGGCATTTCCCTTATTGCAGTCCTACGGCTATCCATTCACCCTGTTTCTGAGCACGGGGCCCATAGACAGCGGGCTGCGCAACTACATGAACTGGGATCAAATCAGGGAAATGAGCGATGCCGGCGTGATTATTGCCAACCACATGGTCGATCACCCTTATATGTTAGAGTCGCTGGATAGCGAATCCGATAGCGAGAGACTTGACAGGTTGCGCGCCGAACTCCTAGAGGCAGAGCAGCGCATCGAACAGGAAACCGGGCAATCCCACCGCTATCTAGCCTACCCTTACGGCGAGTACGATCCAGCAATCAAGTCGATCCTGCAAAAACTTAACTTTGTCGGACTTGCACAGAATTCGGGCGCAGTAGGTCCCGAGTCGGATTTTCTTGCTCTGTCTAGATTTCCACTTGCCAGCATCTATGCCAATCTGGACACGGCGCGTACCAAATTCGCCACGCTGCCCTTCCACGCCAATCAACTGCAACCAGATTCTCCCGTCACGACAAGCCGCAGTCCCTCGGTGACACTAAAGTTCGAGACTGGTGACTATAATCTCAGCCAGATCGGCTGCTTCGCCAATAGCAAGCCACTGGCTATGAATTGGATTGATAGGGAACAAGGCGTTGTCGAGCTCAAGCCCCACGAGAGTTTCACAGGCAGACGCTGGCGCTATATCTGCACCGCACCCGATCCGGGGTCGAGTCGCTACTATTGGTATTCCGTGCAGTGGATAAATCCGGATTGATTCTTTCACTTGTCAGCAGGGCTAATTGAGAAGGGTTTAGGCCTGGGTCTTAGTTTTCTAGCCAGCGCCGGTCTCTGCGCCGCAGATTATTCTGTTGAATAAGGGTCTGTACTTCGTCGATATAGTTCTCACCGCGCTGCGAATAGCGATCCAAGCCCTGGGCGAGCAATATTGGATCCAGATTTCGACCCAGACGTCTAAGCCTCGCTCTCTCCTCACGGAAGTCATCATAGAGGTGATGGGTGTTTATATTCAGAAAATACCCTTCGATGGCTGCCTCTATGGTATCGAAGCTCTTCACCTCATGAGTAGCACCTTCTATTCTTCTGTTGGGAATAATGCCGCAGCCTTCTTCGAAGCACCATTGGCCAAAAATATTATTCCCCTCTAGCGCAAAGCGCGAAGTGCCCCATGCCGACTCATTTGCGGCCTGGGCCAAGACCAGCGAAGCAGGAATAACATCTACCCTTATTAATAACTCGTTAATCAGTGCCCGGTCCGGCATGTTTTGGCTATCCACGTCATAGCTTATCGCTAAATCCAACACCCAATCCCGCTCGCGCCCGGTTAGCGTAATACCACTATCAACTATTTCCGCATACGTCAGCAGTTGCTGGCGCAACTCGCTTATTAGGCCATTCTCGTAGCGCACATAGTCTTGTAGGAAATCGAAGAACTGCAGTTTTTTCAGGTCGATATCGGCGATCGACGCGAAGTCTGGAAACACCACTATGGGCTCAAGAGTCTCCACGATTTCTGAGCGGCCATCATGGCTGGGGGCGAGCGTGGTCACGGCAACAGTAAGCCCGATAAGCGCGAACGAAAACAGGCCTGCAACAGCAAGCTCCAGCCTGCGTTTGCCCATTGTTATATCGCCTTCTATCGACATTGAGACTCCCCACCTCTTATAACGCTACTCTTACAGGTCTCACTGACAACGATAAAATATTACTCATTATTATCTCTATGCAAGATACTTGAAGTGATATGAATCACAAAAGATTTTTACCAAAATAATGCACTTATAAACGCAATTATTGGGGCTGAGAAATTAGTAAATATTGAGTAAGCATGAACTGTTCAACACAGGCCACTGAAATCGCAGTCAATATCTACTCTTGCAATACCAGCTAACTCTAGCACGTTACTAAAATCTACTTGATTTTACGCCCGGTAAATTGATTTAGTTTTTCCAATTCGCAACTAGTTGCTACCGCCTTTGCAGTTCGGCGAAGCGGGCGAAGATTCCTGCCTGGCCTGCCACTCCTGAGCCGAGTATAGATGCAGTGCCAAAGCGTGAACCCCTTCCGCCATTTCCTGTTCTAATAACTTATACACGGCCTGATGTCTTCGCACTAAGCTCAAGTCCGCAAATTCGTCAGATACCGCCGTTATATTGTAGTGGGACTCTGTCGCCGGACCGCCATGCATATGACTTTCATTCTCTACCTTCAACATTGAAGGAGATAGCGCTTTCGATAACTTTGCTTCGATCGACTCTTGTACCAGCATTACTTTCCAAACCCCCGAATTAATATCTACATCAGTCTCAACAGCGCTCAGTATAACGTAAATACTGTCGATAAAATGAAGTGGTCTAGGCCATATCACCTCGTTTACACTGTCGCCCTCACGGAGCTCCTACATGGCCATTTCCTGGTATCCCGGACACATGCATAAAGCCAGTAAAGAACTGGTTAAGATTATGCTCAAGACAGATGCGGTGATTGAGGTTCTGGATGCGAGAATCCCCGAATCTAGCTGCAACCCACTATTGGCAACAATTAGGGGGGAACGCCCCTGCATTCGAATCCTGAACAAGGCCGACCTGGCCGATAGCGAAACCACTGCTGCCTGGGCCGCTTATTTCTCCAAACTCGACAACAGCGCCTGTCTCGTTAATGGGCGAGATGCACAGATCAGCCGCGCGGACATCGTCAACATCGCCAAAAAACTCATTAAAAAAACAGATGAAACACTATTAATTCAGGGACAGATAGTCATAGACGGGATTCCCAATGTCGGCAAATCGACCCTCCTAAACCAACTCACTGAACGCAAGGTTGCGCGAACCGGAAACGAGCCTGCTGTCACCAAGGGCCAGCAGCGCGTGAAGCTGCTAGAAGGGTGGTATCTGATTGATACACCCGGCATGCTCTGGCCCAAGCTGGAAGATCAGGAAAGCGCCTATCGACTCGCCGTGACCGGCACCATCCGCAATACAGCTATAGAGGTGGCCGATATTGCCTGGTTTCTGGCAGAGCTGCTTATGCTGGAATACCCTGAGCGCCTGGCCTCAAGATATGACTACGTCGCGTCGGACAGAGGAGCCGAACACTTTTTTGATGAACTCGCCAAACTCAGAGGCTCTATCGGGCGCGGCGGGAAAGCGGACCTGAACAAAACGGCAGAAATATTACTAAACGACTTTCGCTCAGGTAAACTAGGAAAGTTCAGCCTGGAGAAACCTCCCACGTAAGATCGGCTGCGGCGTCGCAGCAAACTATGCGAGCATATATATACAACCAGTCAAGACAGTTACAGAAGGCATCCTAAGCATGACCGCAGTCAGTAGTTCCAAGACCGAGCAAAACAGTCCCATCCATCCCACAAGAACACATCCCGCTTTCGAATGGCAAAGAAGCGAAGAGATAAGCTCTTTAAACATCACTATGGAGGAATATGTCCATAAGGTGACGGGTGCCAAGCATTTCCATCTGAGCAGTGACAATACAGAGAATGTATTCTTAGTGGGCTTTAGAACCGTGCCCATGGATTCAACTGGCGTCGCTCATATTCTCGAACACACCTCCCTGTGTGGCAGTAAGAAGTTTCCAGTTAGAGATCCTTTCTTCATGATGATTCGGCGATCATTGAACACATTCATGAATGCATTCACCAGCAGTGACTGGACAGCCTACCCTTTCGCTAGCAAAAACAAGAAGGACTTCAACAATCTATTGAGTGTCTATCTAGATGCCGCCTTTTTCGCACGGCTGCATGAGCTGGATTTTGCTCAGGAAGGACATCGCCTGGAATTTTCAGAACCAGAAAATCCCGATAGCGAACTACAATATAAAGGCGTCGTCTATAACGAAATGAAAGGTGCCATGAGTTCCACAAATAGCGTCTTGTGGCAAACGATAAGCAAGTATGTCTTTCCGACTACCACCTATCATTTCAATAGCGGCGGTGAGCCCGAAAACATACCCGATCTTAGCTACCAACAATTATTGGACTTCTACAAGACCCATTACCACCCTAGCAATGCCGTGTTCATGACTTTCGGTGACATTCCAGCCTTCGAACACCATGAAATATTCGAGAATCTGGCTCTTGCAGAATTTGAGAAGCTCGATGTAAAGATTGAAGTAAAAGACGAGCAGCGCTACCTGTCCCCTATTCACGTAGAGGAGTCCTATGCCAGCGAGCAATCCGACAAGCCTCAGAGTCACGTGGTACTGGCCTGGCTACTGGGTCGCAGCACCGATCTGGGAGAGCTTTTCAGGGCAGAACTTGTATCCAGCGTGCTTCTCGACAACAGCGCCAGCCCCTTGCTTAAAGCTCTGGAAACCAGCGATCTAGGCAGCTCTCCATCGCCGATGTGTGGACTGGAAGATTCCAACAGAGAAATGAGCCTGATGGCAGGGCTGGAAGGCTGCACCAGTGAATCAAGCGAAGCCGCAGAGGCCCTCATTCTCAGAACGCTGGAAGACGTAGTAAAGAACGGCATCCCCTACCCTCAGGTGGAAGCTGCACTGCATCAGCTTGAATTGCACCAACGCGAAATATCAGGAGACAGCTACCCTTACGGTTTGCAACTAATTCTAGCAGGCCTCTCTACGGCGATGCATAGAGGCGACCCGATTGAGTTGCTCAATATTGACCCTGTGCTCGCCGAGCTAAGAAATCTGATAAAAGATGATAGATTCATTCCAAATCTGATACAAAAACTGCTCTTGGATAACCCCCATAGAGTGAGACTCACACTCAATCCAGACCCTGATCTGGCTCAGCGCAAGGTACAGGCAGAATTGGACCAGCTTGCCGCGATTAAAAAATCCCTGGCGGATGACGAGAAGCTGGCGATCGTGGAGCAGGCAAAAAGCCTGGCCACCAGGCAAATGGAAGAAGACGACCCGGGCTTGTTGCCTAAGGTTGGCTTAGAGGACGTTCCCAAGACTATCAGTGAGCCCACGCGTATAGACTCAGTACTGGCTAACGACAAGCGCGCGAGCTTTTACGGTCAGGGTACCAATGGCCTGTGTTATCAGCAGGTGATCATGGGGATACCGCAGCTAGAGCAAGAGCTTCTGGATGTTTTGCCTCTCTACACAAGCTGTCTAACAGAATTCGGTGTAGCAGATAGAGACTACGCCGAGACTCAGGCCTGGCAGGCAGAAGTCAGCGGCGGCATCAATTGCGCTAGCAGCATTCGCAGCGATCTCAATGACGTACAGTCTAGTAAGGCGCTAATCTCATTCTCCTCGAAGTGCCTACGTAATAACCATCGCCAGATATCGGAATTACTGCATAGCACTATTCACGAAGTACGCTTCGATGAGGACAAGCGACTGCAGGAACTGATCGAGCAAATTTGTGCCCGCAAGGAAAACAGCATCACCGGCCAAGGCCATAGCCTGGCCATGAGCTTGGCCAGCAGTCGCATGAGCCCAACGGCGCAACTCGCGCATCGTTCCGGCGGCCTGGAAGGAATCAAATTCCTCAAAGAGCTTAGAACTCAGATGGCAGACAAAGCCAGCAGAGAAGAGCTGTTAGATAAATTCAAAGCCGTACACAAAAAAATCCTATCGGCAGAGAAGGAATTTCTCGTTATTGCGGAGCCTGAGCATCAAGCGCAGCTACTCACTGACTTGGAGGAAGTTTGGAGTAATGCAAGCAAGGGCAGCAATACGAATATGCTTGAGCTGACCCCGCTCAGAGAGAACCTAAGGCAGGCTTGGAGCACAACTACTCAAGTAAACTTCTGCGCCAAGGCCTACCCGACAGTTGCCTCTGGCCATGCTGACAATGCCGCCTTACAAGTGCTCTCTGGCTTCATGCGCAATGGTTTTCTGCACAGAGCTATCCGCGAGCAAGGCGGCGCCTATGGTGGAGGCGCTAGCCAGGACGCAAATTCCGCATCTTTCCGCTTCTTTTCCTACAGGGATCCCCGGCTTCAGGAGACCCTCTCGGACTTCGATGCGGCTATAGACTGGGTGTTATCGTCTCAGCACAAGCCGCATCAGCTTGAAGAGGCTATTCTTGGCGTGATTGCCAGCCTGGATAAGCCCGCTTCTCCAGCAGGCGAGGCAAAGCAGGCCTTCTATAATCAGGCATTTGGGCGAACCTTGGAGCATAGAACCGAATTCAGGAAACAGGTGCTAAACACCTCAGTTGAGGATTTACAGCGGGTCACAGAGTTCTATCTGTCTCCCGAGAAAGCCAGTATCGGCGTCATCAGCAACAAAGAGTCCGCAGAAAGCCTAAAAGACGAGGGAATTGAAATTATAATTCTTTAATTAATACAATTGGTTATACTATTTTTATAAGGTAATATATTGAAAAAAAGATGATTAAATATTGGGAACTTTTCTAAATACCGTGAGTCTGAGTTAGTGTAGGTAGATGTAATACAAAATTGTGGGTTTTGTTTCATTTATCTCTCCCTTGATAGTATATTGAGCCCAACGTCCTCCGGTCGTTGGGCTTTCTTTTTCCAGCTCCAAAACCCCGAAAAATGATCAATCCATAACGGCTTCATCGCTCTACCTAGACGGCTTTAACACTTCGGAACATCACTATTTTAAATCTCTGACAGCTATCCTGGCGATTCGCATTAATTAGTTACCTATAAACCCACTAAATACTATGGATGCACAACAAGCGAAGAAGGAAGCCACCAACGTCACTCTGGTCGGCATGGCGCTCGACATTGTGCTCGGACTAGGCAAGATCGTTGGCGGCGCGCTAACCAACTCCTTCGCACTGGTCACCGACGGCATCCACTCCCTGACTGATGCCGGCACCGATATCTTCGTGATAATCGTCACGCGCGTGTCCCATTCCGAGGCCGATGCCGAGCATCAATATGGCCACGGGCGATTTGAGACCCTAGGCACAATAGCGATGGGCATCGTGTTCTTCATCACGGCAGCCATTATTATCTACGACAGTATTAACCGTCTTCGCTTAAGCGAGCCCCTTCCTATACCAGCCGCCTCGGGCATAGTCCTCGCGCTCATATCCATAGCGGCAAAGGAATGGGTCTACCACACTACGATGCGTGTGGCGAAGAAACTAAAATCGAACCTACTCACGGCGAATGCCTGGCACAGTAGAAGTGATGCCGTCTCTTCGATCGCGGTACTAATAGGAATCATAGGCGCGCGCCAGGGCTACCCATGGATGGATACAGTAGCCGCTATGTTTGTAGCGCTTATCATTGCAAAGATAGGCTGGGAGCTATGCTCGGACAGCCTTACAGAGTTAGTGGATACCGCGGTGTCTAAGGAGCGGCGCAAACAGTTCGAGTCATGCATTATGAGCGTAGATGGAATACGAGGCATTACTGAACTGCGCAGCAGATCTTCTGGTGGAAAAATTATCCTGGAGGTGAGACTGCTGGTCAATTCCTACATATCCGTTTCGGAAGGTCACCAACTGGGCGAACTGGTTAATAAGGCCCTCATCAATCAGTTCGCAGATATCTCAGAGGTTCTAATCCATGTCGACCCTGTCCACCATGAAGAGTCTGAGACCAGTCATCTCGAAGCAGAATTACCAGAACGCCCACAGGTCATCGCCGCGCTGAAGAAATGCTGGCATGAGTTAATCGACGACGAATCTATTGCCGGAATCGATTTGCATTATCTCGCCGGTGTTATCGAGGTCGACCTGGTGCTTGATATAGACGATCTATCTGCTACTACAGCAAAGAAATTGGAAACCGCTATCGCCAAGGAACAGCATATTGTAAAGCTGCGCATCTTCAATAAATTACATGAATCTGTAGAGCGTAATGCTTAACCTTCTGCAGAACGTGCCGCTAGGTCATCAAGGGAGATATTTACTTTCAATCGAGAGGCAATTCCCTATACTAGTGCTAGACGCCTACCTGTCGTCAATACCGGGATGTAACTAAGAATAATAGACAAAAAAGGAAATCCGGTTAGCAATGAAACCGACTGATATCTCCGATCCAAACTACTTCCATAAAGTAGTTGACTGCCAATGGGCCTGCCCAGCTCACACTCCCGTTCCTGAATACATACGACTGATCGCGGAAAAGCGCTATACCGATGCCTATATGATCAACTGGCATTCGAATGTATTCCCCGGCATCCTCGGGCGCACCTGCGACCGCCCCTGTGAACCGGCCTGCAGACGCGGCCGAGTAGAGGAAGAACCCGTTGCAATTTGTCGCTTGAAGCGCGTCGCCGCCGACTACAAATCTGACATTGCAAATCGCCTGCCTCAAATACCGAAAGAGAAGAATGGTCGACACATCGCTCTTATAGGTGGTGGGCCGGCCTCACTGACCGTAGCGCGGGACTTAATGCCATTGGGTTATGAAATCACGCTATTCGAAAAGGACAAACTCAGCGGCGGCGCCATGCGCACCCAGATCCCGAGATTTAGACTTCCTGGCGAAGTGCTCGATGAAGAGCTCAATTATATTCTTCAGATGGGCGTCAACTGCCGATTCGGCGAAGAAATTACTAGCATGCGCGCCATTCTGGACGAGGGCTACGATGCGATTTTCGTTGGCACCGGTGCGCCGCTAGGTAAATGGCTGGACCTACCAGGTCACGATGAGGCTAAGGACAATATCCACACAGGAATAGAATGGCTCGCCAGTGTTGCCTTCGAACATATATCCAGTATCGGTAAGAATGTGCTGGTACTTGGCGGCGGCAACACTGCCATGGACTGCTGCCGCACCTCGAAGCGGATCGGCGGCGAACAGGTAAGTGTTGTCGTGCGCAGCGGCTTCGATGAGATGAAGGCATCGCCGTGGGAGATCGAGGATGCCATGAACGAAGACATCCCTATTCTGAATTTTCATGTACCGAAACGCTACATAACCGAGAACGGCAAACTGGTAGCGATGGAGTTCGAAAAAGTTCGCAAGGAAATCGATGCTGACGGCAAACGCAGGCTTGTTCCAACGGGCGAAGAACCTGCGATATTAGCCTGTGACGATGTTCTCTGCGCCATCGGCCAGGAGAATAGCTTTCCATGGATAGAGAGAGACCTGGGCATCGAGTTCGATCAATGGGAAGTTCCCGTTCTCAACAAGTCCACCTTCCAGTCTACCCACGAGAAGGTCTTCTTCGGTGGTGATGCGGCGCTGGGTCCGGACAATATTATTACCGCCGTTGCCCATGGGCACGATGCCGCCGTATCTATTCATATGATGTGTGAAAAGCAGGACATCAGCAAGCGTCCTAACCCGCTTACTAACTTAAGCAGTCAGAAAATGGGAATCCATCAGTGGTCCTATGACAACGATATAAGCGCCGATTTTCGCTTTGCGGTTCCCCATGCTGATAAGCAGAAAACACTTAACGATATCAATATTGAAGTGGAGCTAGGTTTCGATGAGCAACTCGCCTTCAATGAGACGATGCGCTGCCTTAATTGCGATGTGCAAACTGTCTTCACCGACAAACTCTGTATCGAGTGTGATGCCTGTGTGGATATTTGTCCCACAGATTGTATCTCCTTCACGCAGAATCAGGATGAACCTGAATTAAGAAAAAACCTGCTGGCACCGGCGGAAAACGAAGAGCAAGATCTGTACGTGTCGGACAAGCTTCTAACCGGACGCATCATGGCGAAGAATGAAGATTTATGCCTGCACTGCGGCCTATGCGCTGAGCGCTGCCCTACTAATGCTTGGGACATGCACAAGTACTTATTCAACACAGCTAAAGCGGAAAATGCATGTCAGAGTTAATTCAGAGCTCCAAGGTTGCTGGACTGACCAAAGTTAACGACTTCGTAGTTAAATTTGCCAACGTTAACGGGTCCGGCTCTGCGAGTGCTAACAGCATGTTTGCGAAGGCTGTTTTCCGTATGGGCATACCCATTAGCCCACACAATATATTTCCCTCAAACATACAGGGGCTCCCTACCTGGTACGAGGTGAGAATCAGCGAACAGGGTTATTTGGGCCGACGCGAAGGCGTCGATTTGATCGTTGCTATGAACGAACAGACTATAGGCAAAGATATAGCCTCCGTAGTCCCCGGCGGCTATGTGCTCTATGACTCCTCCAAGGTATTAGCGAACGAATTGTTACGCGATGACGTAAACTATCTACCCATACCACTGAAAGATATCTGTTTAGAAGAATTCGAAAAACCGGCCCAGCGACAGCTGTTTAAAAACATCGTTTACGTTGGCGCTCTCTCTGCTTTTCTGAATATCGATTTCGAGGTGCTAACCGGATTGGTTGGCGATCAATTTCGCGGTAAGGAAAAATTGATACTGCCCAATATTCACGCTCTTGAGTTAGGCCATCACTACGCTAGTGACAACTTCGACTGCCCGCTATCTCTGCAATTGAAGAGGAGCGACAAGAACGAAGGCAAAATTCTGGTCGATGGGAATACCGCTACCGGTTTGGGCAGTGTTTACGGCGGCGCCACGGTAGCCGCCTGGTATCCACTTACACCCTCGACATCTGTTGTCGACAATTTTTCGAAATACTGCCAGCGATTGCGCATAGACGCAGGCACCGGCAAGAAGAAATACTCCATAGTTCAGGCTGAGGATGAGCTTGCAGCCATTGGCATCGTCATCGGTGCCGGCTGGAATGGTGCTAGAGCATTTACCGCTACCAGTGGACCGGGCATCTCCCTGATGCAGGAGTTTCTCGGTCTCGCGTACTTCTCGGAAGTACCCGTAGTTCTTTTTAACATACAGCGTGTAGGCCCTTCCACAGGCATGCCAACCCGCTCGCAGCAAGGCGACCTGCTGTGTTGTGCCTATGCTTCCCACGGCGACACCAAACACGCACTACTGTTTCCCGCCACACCAAAGGAATGTTTTGACTACGCCGCGGGCGCGTTCGACATTGCAGACCGTATCCAGTCACCTGTTATCGTTATGAGTGACTTGGAGCTGGGGATGAACGAGCAAATTTGTGAGCCACTTAACTGGGATGACAAGAGCCAATACGATAGGGGTAAGGTTCTCAATGCGGAACAACTCGAAGAAATAGAAAAATACGGCCGCTATCTCGATTCCGATGGAGACGGCATTCCCTATCGCACCTATCCGGGAACACACCCTAGCAAAGGCAGCTACTTTACCCGTGGCAGCTCTCATGATTCGTATGCGGCATATACCGAGGATGGTGCGGTGTATGCGGAAGTCATGGACAGGCTAACGCTGAAGATGAAAACGGCGGTCGACTATTTGCCGGCACCTGAATTTTCCGAGTCGACAGGGAATAGATTTGGCTTGGTGTATCTTGGCACAACGGCGAGCGCTATCAACGAAGTACTCGATGACCTAGCCAAGAAAGGCATCGCACTGGATACCATGCGCATTCGTGCGTTTCCATTTCATACCAGCATCACAGAATTTATTGACGCCCACGAACTTGTGTACGTGATCGAGCAGAATCGCGACGCGCAGCTAAAGAGCCTTCTGAAAATAGAATGCAATATTCATGAAGAAAAAATGCGATCCATTCTCAGTTACGATGGCGTGCTTATCACTGCACAGCACATTGAGAAATTGATCCTGAAATCCATGCAGACCTTGGAAGAGAGCGGCAAAGCGTCCGCATAAAAAGTATCCGCATAGAATGGCGATAGATTATGAGTTATATCAATAAACCAAAATTCAAACACCCACAGATGCAAGCCAATGATATTGGTTTAACTCGCAGAGATTATGAAGGCACGCTAACTACGCTCTGTGGCGGGTGCGGACACGACTCGATAAGCGCCGCGATCATTCAGGCGGCTGCTGATATGTCTCTGGAGCCACACCGGGTTGCGAAAATCTCAGGCATTGGCTGCTCGTCCAAGATTCCTTCTTATTTTCTTAGCAAGGCCCATGGCTTTAACTCCGTACACGGTCGTATGCCATCGGTTGCCACCGGCGCTAATATCGCAAATAAGGAGCTCTACTATATTGGAATATCCGGCGATGGTGACAGCGCCTCTATTGGCCTGGGACAGTTCTGTCATATCGTTCGACGCAGAATCAATATGCTCTACATCGTCGCTAATAATGGCACCTACGGACTAACCAAAGGTCAGCTATCTGCCACGGCCGATCTGGGCTCGAAGACCAAATCTGGCGAAGAAAGCCAGTTCGATAACATCGACATGGCCACCCTGGCAATCGAGTTGGGTGCCAGCTTCGTTGCGCGTAGTTTCTCCGGAGACAAGAAGCAGTTGATTCCTCTAATCCAGGCTGGATTGACCCACAAGGGCTTTGCCTTTATCGACGTTATCTCACCCTGCGTCACCTTCAATAACACAGACTTTTCCACCCACGGCTATAAGAATACCTGGGAAAATAATGTCGCCCTGAGCGGTGTCGATTTTGTGCCTCTGCGAGAAGAAATAATAACGAGTTATGCGGCCGGAAAAGAAAAGGAGATTACCCTACACGATGGTTCGGTGGTCCATCTGCACAAGACCGACAATAACTACGACCCAACTGATAAAGAGAACGCTCTGCACCATATTAACGAACACAAGAAACAGGGGAAGATTGCGACAGGCCTACTCTACATCAACCAGTCAACATCGGACCTGCACGAGTTACAGGAAACCGTAGACAAGCCTCTAAACTGCTTGGGCAATCAGGAACTTTGCCCCGGCAGTGAGGCTCTCAACGATATTAATAACACCTTCCGCTAGGAAACTTATTACCGCTGCGATTTAAGCAGGTCGTAAGCCGCCTTGATGTCCTGAGTTTTCTCAGTCGCGATGTCAATCATCTCCTCCGGCAGTCCCTTGGCCACTAGCTTATCCGGATGATGCTGATTCATTTGTCTTCTATAGGCCTTCTTTAATTCAGCGTCACTGCAGCCAGGCGTCACCCCTAGCAATTCATACGCAGACTCGGTCTTTTCCTGCGACGAACCCGCATCGACGAAGTGGGCCTGACCCGATAGCCGGCTTAACAGCGCATCGAAATCCGACTTCGAGTATCCCAGGTCGCGGGCAATACCCTCGATTAGAGTCTTCTCCTTAGGATCGAGTTTGCCATCGGCGAATGCGGTGGCAACTATGATCTCGAGGAATACCTGAATCAGGTTCCTGCGCCGAAAACACTCGCGTTTGAACTGCGCGAGAATTTCATGGACGGGAAAGCCTTCCTTCTTGCCCTCGTTAAAAAGGTTAATCGCAACGGTGCGCTGCTGGGACTGTAAGCGCATCTGGTCCATGACTCTCTCGGCCATGGCAATTTCATCTTTGGTCACTCGCCCGTCGGACTTAGCCACGTAGCCCATCAAGGCGAAGGTGGTGGTGAAGAATACCGACTGTACCCGCTCTGTGGCACCCAGCCCTAGCGAGTCATCCAAGGCCAGGCCATCCAGCCCGCCATCGAAGTAGTTTCCCAGAGATGCCCCAAGCACTGCGCCAAGAGGACCACCCATCATAAAGCCAAACGTACCGCCTACTACCTTTCCCCACCAACTCATATTTTTACTCGTTACTACTGCTTAAATAATTAACTGAAATTGCCCTGCGCACCGTATCAGATGACATCGGGCGGCTAGCTTGAAGGCTCAATGGCATGAAAGTCTACTAGGAAATAAGGCGCTGAAACCAGTTCTTGTCTAACTCTCGTCTACAACCATCTAACTGTGAGGCAAACCTGCTGGAATTCGCCTGCACCCTGCCCGCCGCATCCACCAGCCACTGCTTGTTGCGATAGCTAGCTCGTTGATAACCGCCGTTGCCTTCATGGTAGGCATAGTAGAGGTGCATGGCATCGTTGTTCGAAATATTGCTTATCCGAGAGGAATTTGCGTTATACCAGCCGACGAAATCGATCGCATCGGAAAAATTGGCTCGTGATGCCCGACTATTACCCGATTTCTGCTCGTATTCCTGCCAGGTCTCATCAAGCGCCTGGGCGTAGCCGAATGCGGAGCTGGGGCGGCTACCGGGAAATATCCACAGAAATCTATTTCGAGTAGGCTTGGCTCTGGATCGGAAAGACGACTCCTGATAGATAACGGCCATATTGACTGATATCGGCACACCCCAGCGCCGCTCTGCGGTTTTAGCTGCCTTATACCAACCACGGCGGTCCTCAAACACGCTGCAGATGTTTGCTACGCTCTTGGGGGGTGAGCTCGCACAGGCCGCAAGTAACGGAATCAGCAAGCCTAACCAGCCTAGTTTGTTATTGCTTGGTTTCATTGTTTCCACAGTATTCTTATACGGGGCCTAGTCTGCCAAACAGCCTCTATTCCGATCTAAATGATAAAGCAGCTTCACTAAGTTAGATCCTCAAGAAGTGCAATAAATTCCCCTTCATCGATAATTTTTACGCCCAATTCTTTGGCCTTGCTTAATTTGGACCCGGCACCGGGGCCTGCGACCACGCAGGACGTGTTCTTTGACACACTACCGGCTACCTTAGCACCCAGGGCAATCAGCTTCGCCTTGGCCTCGTTTCGGGGCATTAGCTCTAAACTACCCGTCAGCACGTAGGTCTCCCCCAGCAGGGGCTTAGCATCATAGCTCGCGCTCTCTACCAACGGCCAGGCAATACCGCAGTCTCGCAGGTTCTGGATGAGGCTCAGATTGTCTGTGTTACTAAAGAACAGTCGAATATGCGCTGCCATTATAGGCCCCACATCGGGCACCTGCAGCAGGCATTCCTCATCCGCGGCAATGATGTCCTCTAAATCTCCTATGTGGGTAACCAGCTGCAAGGCCGTCGCCTCCCCGACTTCCCTGATACCCAGAGCGAATAGGAAGCGAGGCAAGGTGGTCTGTTTGCTCTTCTCGATCGCTGTAATAATATTCGTCGCCGACTTCTCGCCCATTCTCTCTAAATTAGCGAGCTGGTCGACGGAGAGTGTATAAATATCGGCCACGCTCTTTATTATTTCTTTATCGACCAGCAGTTCGATGAGCTTGCTACCCAAGCCTTCAATATCCATGGCGCTGCGCGAGGCGTAATGCTTGATAGCCTCCTTGCGCTGAGCCGGGCATATTATTCCACCACTACAGCGATAGAGAACCTCGCCATCCTTTTCTACCGGCGAACCGCAGGCAGGGCAATTGCCTGGCGTTGAAACAGGCTTTTGCTTCGCCGACGTCTTCTCGTCCTCATGGGGGATAACTTTTACAACCTTGGGAATCACATCGCCCGCGCGGCGCACGATTACCCTGTCGCCAATCTTTAGACCGAGGCGCTCGATCTCATCCATGTTATGCAATGTAGTATTGCTGACGGTTACTCCGCCCACGAACACAGGCTCTAATCGCGCAACCGGTGTAATGGTGCCAGTTCTACCTACTTGAAACTCGACATCGATAACCGTGGTGGACTTTTCTTCGGCCGGAAATTTATAGGCCATAGCCCAACGCGGGCTACGGGCATTATTTCCCAGATTCTGCTGCAGCTCCAAACTATCGACTTTCAATACGGCGCCATCGATCTCATAGCTGAGGTCAGTTCGCTTCGCTAACAGGTCCAGGCAATAGTCCAGGCAGGCATCTATTCCATTCTTCACGCTGCGATCCGGATTAACCGGCAGGCCCCATTTTTCGATCAAAGCAAATATTTCACTGAGTTTTTCAGGTAGCACAATGCCTTCAACCAACCCTACGCTGTAGCAATACATCTGCAGTGGTATCTTCGCGGATTTTTTCGGATCTAGCTGCCGAATGGCACCCGCCGCGGTGTTGCGAGGATTGACAAAAATTTTACCTCCTGCTTTCTCCGAGGTTTCGTTGAGCTTCCTGAAACCTTCTTTGCCAAGAAAGATTTCACCACGAATCTCAATCACAGAGTTCTTCTTGGCCGATTTTAATTTGAGCGGAATATTACTTATGGTGCGCACATTGTGGGTAATATCTTCGCCGGTAAGTCCATCACCGCGAGTCGCTGCTCTTTCTAACACGCCGTCACGGTACAACAGACTCACGGCAATGCCATCCACCTTAGGCTCGCAGCTGTACTCAATCGTCGACTCTGTCTCCAGTCGTTTCTTGATGCGCGCTTCAAACGATTGCAGGTCTGCTTTGTCGAACACCTTGTTCAGGGAAAGCATCGCAATCTCGTGGGTGACCTGAGTGAATCCGGCGATCGCCTCGCCACCGACACGTTGTGTTGGTGAGTCTTTGTCAGAGAGATCGTATTTTTCTTCAAGCTCTTCCAAACGAAGAACTAAGGCATCGAAATCCGCATCGGGTATTTGAGGGGCATCATCGCCATAATAGAGCCGATTATGATGCTCTATCTGCTCTCGCAGCTTGTCTACTTCTCGTAGGATTTTTTCAGAAACAGCCATAGGGTTAGTTCTGGGGAATTAATACTAACGCCTGATTGTGGCTGCCTATCCGCGGGCGGCGACGGCCTTCAGGCGGCGTAACTCAAAGTCACGTACGCGTTGTCGGTAATGCTCGATGGTCTGCGCGGTCATCCCATTTCGATGATCGTCCTTCAGATCACCGTCAAGCGTATCACGAATATCTTGCGCCACGCCTAACATTTGCTCAAAGGCATCGAGGTTATTAATGGCCGATGGCAGAGCGAGGAAGAAACTGATGCCCAGTGTAGTAAATTCGTCCATATTATTAAGATCGAAGGTGCCAGGATTCAACATATTCGCGACGCTAAAAATGACCGTGCCCTGATGCTCTTTGCTCAGGCGCTTATGAAAAATATTCATCTCGCCGAATTTCAGCCCCGACGTAATCAAGACGTGGAGCAGGTCATCGCCGGTAAACACCCTGCCGTTCTTAGCCGTGACATTGAGCACCAACACCTCGGACTGTTCGAATTCGTCGGCTGCGGCTGGGTCCGCAGCTTGAGGCTGCGAGGATTCTGCGCGCTTCTGATCTAACTCATCGACAATTTCTTCTTCATAGGCTTCTTCTTCGTAGGCAGGTTCTTCATAGTCTGGTTCATCATAGGCAGGCTCCGCGGCAACTGCATCTTGCCCGTCATCGAAGAGAACATCGTCTGGCTCGTCCCACTGCTCGCTGGCAAGCTCTTGCTGAACTAATTCCTCGGCCTCCTCTGCTACTGCCGCGACAGGCTCTTCAATCGATTCAATTGCGTCATTAATTTCTTTTGGCTTCTTCTTAAGCACCTTCGATTTTCGCCCAAATAGAGAAAACAGAGAGGCTCTCTTCTTAGGCTTCTCCATCGCGCCTCGATCATCTTCGTCAAACTCATCGAACAATTCTGATTGTTCGACCTCGGTGGTAATCGGGGGATTACCACCAATCCGCTCGCCGGCAGTCATCGAAAAACCATCGGCGCTGCTATCTGCATCAAATAGAGAAGGCTCTTCCTCAAGCTCTGCCTCTGCTGTCTCTTCGTAGTCGTCTACATCGTTCTCAAATTCGTCTTCTGCATAACCATCGTCATCTGAAAATTGAGCACTGTCATCCTGTGGCGTATCGGTAGCTAATTGCTCAACAAAACCGTCTTCAGTAGCATCGTCGACTTCGGCATCATCGTAGTCCGGCGCCACTGAGCTCATAGTGTCTGTCTGCCTGTGCTCAAGGCGCTCTTCTGATTCGAGCTCTTCTTGAGTATCGTCATCCTCGTAATCGAAAAACGCAGAGTCGGTGTCGCCCTCATCTACATACTCAGCCTCGGTTTGTTGTTGCGCTGCATAGCTATCACCCGCCTCGACTTCGGCCTCTGCTTCGTCACGCTCATAGTCATCTTCATCGTCCCAACCTTCACCGATACTGGGATCCTGACTCACCTGAGTGTTAAAAACTTCAACACTGTGGGTCTGTACCGCCGGCTCTTCATGCGCTTCGTTGTAAGGCGAATCGGTAGCCGCATCCATCGCAAGCGCCGAATAGGCTTCTACCTGGTCTTGCTGGTCGAATTGATTTTCTAGTTCCGCTGCCTGAGCTGGCTCTTCATAGCGTTCTTCATGGGGTTCTTCATGGGGTTCTTTATAGAGCTCATCTATAGACGACTGAGTGTTGATCTGTGACAGTTCAACCGCGTCCATGAGCACTGGAATATGATCATGATTCTCCGTATCTGCAAGATTGAGTGTCTTCGCCTTAGTCTCGGCCAGGTCCAGGGCACTGTTCTGCCGATTTACTTCTTCCAGTGAGCGGGTAACGACTCTCGCGCCACCACCGGGCAATTCGGCAAGCTCCAGAGCCTCTAAGTCCACGTCCTGGGGGATGTTTTTAGAGATGGCTAATTTGATCTGCCCACGCCGCGCATTAATGGCCACGTACAGGCCGCGCAGGACCACAGCGACTATGGCAAAACCCAACAACAAGATGACTAGTTCGCGTCCACTCATAAGAAATCAACAGTATCTGATAAGAATGTTTTAAAAACGTTAAAATTTATAATGTTATCTTACAGTTACCGTGATTTCTTTAGCATCGAAACGGGCTTTTTTGGGGAAAGACTGCGGTGCTTACATCGCTGCCAGCTCGGCAGCCTCTTCGATATCAACCGTGACGATTCTCGACACGCCAGGTTCGTGCATGGTTACACCAAGAAGCTGGTTCGCCATCTCCATGGTTATCTTGTTATGGGTGATGAAAATGAATTGCACGCTCTCGGACATCTCTTTCACCAGATTCGCGTAACGGCCAACGTTGGCGTCGTCTAGCGGCGCGTCAACCTCGTCCAGCATACAGAAGGGCGACGGGTTCAGCCTGAATATGGAGAACACCAGGGCAATCGCCGTCATCGCCTTCTCCCCACCGGAGAGCAGGTGAATCGTGCTATTTCGCTTACCCGGGGGTCTGGCCATGATAGCCACTCCCGTATCCAGCAGATCCTCGCCAGTCATATCCAGATAGGCGTGTCCCCCGCCGAAGACTTTTGGAAACAGGTTCTGCAAGCCTGCGTTGATCTTGTCAAAGGTTTCCTTAAATCGGGTTCTGGTCTCCTTGTCGATCTTGCGAATCGCATTTTCCAGAGTATCCAAAGCCTTCACCAGATCGTCATTCTGCTTATCCAGGTAGACCTTGCGCTCTGACTGCTGGGCATATTCGTCGATTGCGGCCAGGTTTATTGGGCCCAGGCGCTGAATCCGGTTGCCCAGCTTCTCCAGCTCTCGCTCACACTGCTCTTCGCTCAGATCCTCGGGGAGCTTCGACAGAACCTCCTCCAATTCGAACTTCGCCTGTTGCAGCTGCTCCAGAATACCGTCTCTCTTGACCGATGCGCCCTCACTCTTGAGACGCTTGTGCATCAAGCTCTCACGAATCGTGTTGATCTGCTCCAGGACCTGATTACGCTGCTGCTCCAGAGAACGTGTCGCGTGCTCATTAGCATCTACCTTGGCCTTGGCCTCGGCTAGCTCTTTCTCGACTTCCAGGCGCTGCTGTAACAGGCCCTCTAGATCACTGCGCATCGTCGCTAGGGGCTCATCGGCGGTGGCGATCTGCTCCTGCAAGGAATCCATGCGCTCGCGACTACGCTGAACCTGCGTCGCCATCCTGTCCATGGTCTCTCGTGTAGATTGCAACTGCGATTGAACAGACTGTTGCTTTAATGCCAACTCATGAGCTAAGTCTTTGTCTTTTCTCGAATTTTCTCTGCATGACTCAAGTGACAGCTGGCGTTCTTCGCGCTGTGCTTCCAAACGCTCCCGCCCACCGACGTCCTGCTCCATGCTGTCCAAAGCCTCCTGCAGCCGAGAGCGGGACTCCGCCGTATTCTCCTGCTCTACGGCCAGCTGCCGGTTCAGCTCTTCCAATTCGTGGTGAATTCGCCCCTTACGCAGCTGCGCCTCCTCCACCTTGGCCATCTGGGCGCTGACTTGTGACTTCAATTCGCTGTGCTGCTGGGTCTTCTCAGCTAACTCGCTCTGCAGCCGCTCGCGCTCCGCCTCGTCTTGACTTAGCGCCTCTTTGGTCTCGATTTGTTTCTCATGCAAAGAATTAGATTCTTCTTCTAAATTTTTGATTTTTATGCATAAATCCGCAATAAGCCAACGCCTTTCGACGATCGAATCCTGTTTGCTGAAGTTGCTTACCTGCAACCAGGTAGCACCCAGCCAAACGCCATCGGCAGTGATAATCGAATCCTGCGGGCCCAGTTCGCCACGGTGGCTCAGGGCCTGATTAAGGTTATCGGCGACATAGATGCCCCGCAACATGTCGTTCAGACCCCATTCGCTGCTCACCTTGTCGGTCAGAGGCGTGAGAGCTAATTGAGCGCCGGCGGCCGCTCCTCTGGCGGCACGCACATCGATTAACCCTACCTTGCCCTGCGGCAACTCCGAGAGTATGGCCTCGATGTTGTCCAGGCCCTCCACACAGATACTCTGCAGGGAATCACCCAAAACCATCTCAACGGCGCGCTCCCAGCCTTCCGTAATCTTAATGCCCTCGGCCAGCCTGATCTGATTATCCAGCCCCTGCTTGCCCAGCCACTGATTCAAGGACTCGTTATCTTGCCCTAGCGCCGCCTGCTGCAGCGCATCCAGTGATGCCTGCTTGCCCTTTGCGGTCTGCAGCTCGCTACGAATCTCATTCAGATCGTCAGAGCCCTTGCTCAGAGCCGCACGATACTCCTCGATGGAGTGATTCAGGGAGCGATTCTTCGCCTGCATCGAATTGATATTCTCTTCCAGCAGCAACACCTCGGTTGAGGCCTCGGCCGCCGAGTCATCGACGGGCCCTTCCGAGAGCGATCTACTCTCGTCTTCGAGCTTGCGCTTACGCTCCAGGCCACGCTCGACGATATTGTCCAACTGCTGAATTCTGGACTGTTCTACCTCGGCAACCTGCCGCGGCTCTTCCGCACGCTGATTGAAGGCATCCCAATCCAGCTGCCACTGCGTTAACTGTTGTTCTGCCTGAGCCAATAACTCCGAGGAGGACAGCTCGGCTGCACGGGCCTCTTCCAGGGCCGGTGTTATGGAGAGCATTTCCGCGTCGAGCTGGGTGATCCTCTTCAGATCGACATCCAACTCTTCTCTGGTTTGTGACCAGGCCTCTTCGGTCTCGGACAGATCAAGCTTCTGCTGATCTACACGCTCTATATGGTGCTCTATGGACTGCTCTATTCTGGCGATATTATTTCCCAGGCTATAGAAGCGCGCCTGCACCTCGCCGAAGGCATCGGCGAGTTCGGCGTTGTGAGACAGATGCTCCTCGATCTTCGCATCGATCTCGCGCTGGTCAGCCGTCGTCGCCTCGATCTTGATCTCCAGGCCCTTGATCGCTTCCTGATTTTCTCTCAACTCATTATCGAGACTGCGCCAGCGCAGCCCGTTCAGGTTCGCCGTCGTATCGCGCTCCTGCTGCTTGAATTCGGCATATTTTTCGGCAGCGACAGATTGCCGTTGCAGGTGCGCGAGTTGGCGCCCCAATTCTTCACGAATATCTTCCAGACGCTCGAGATTGTCCTTGGTTCGCTTGATGCGATTTTCGGTTTCACGACGCCTCTCTTTATACTTGGAAATACCCGCCGCCTCTTCGATAAACACACGCAACTCTTCAGGCTTCGATTCGATAAGGCGTGACACCATGCCCTGCTCGATAATCGAATAGCTGCGCGCACCGAGGCCGGTTCCGAGAAAAATATCGGTAATGTCTTTGCGGCGAACCTTGGTGCCGTTCAGAGAATAGGTAGACTGCGCATCGCGATCGACCTTGCGCTTGATAGACACCTCATCGAAGTTGGCATACTCACCCGTGAGCTTGTGGTCGTGGTTATCAAACACCAGCTCAACACTGGCCTGGCCAACAGGCTTGCGGCCTCCAGAGCCGTTGAAGATAACATCCGTCATGTTCTCCCCACGCAGATTCTTCGCCGAGCTCTCCCCCATCACCCAACGCACGGCGTCGATGACATTGGACTTGCCGCAGCCGTTAGGGCCTACGACAGAGCAGAGGTTGGTCGGAAAATCGATGGTGGTGGGATCAACGAAGGATTTAAAGCCGGCTAGTTTGATGCATTTCAATCGCATGAATGTCTCTGGGTACTAGCAAACTGCTTGAGTGATTAGTGTGTTATTGCAAGTGCCGGGATTGCCCACAAGCTGTCATTATTCACACCCAATCAAATCAAAATTAGGGTGCTTTATCCAGGATGAATTTTAACCGATTTGAAATTCTAATGACAGATTAAAACCGCGCTTAGGATCAGATAGTTCTTAACAACACAAAATTAGCGCGGCAACGCTGACTAGCCTGACAAGACCCTCTACACTCTCCCTCTGTCTATTGAAAATCAACCTCTAGCCGACCTTTCCAGTATATGCTCTATTCTCCCTATTCCACCCAACGTCGGAAACAATCTATTGCAGGTAGTCGCCATATGAAGTCAGTATTTTCCTATTTATTCCGGTCGGCGTTTCTGTTGTGTATGAGTTCCGCAATAGCTGACACACCCCTTGGCTGAACCAACAGTGGAAACCCCTCCGCTTGTACTATTAATAAGCACTCCTTTGAATTGAGCGGTTCGAAGCTGCAGGACAATGATTCAATCGATTTCCTCAATATTCGCGAAGACTTGTTGGCGGGACAACAGAGACTTGCTGGCAACAGCGGCGACCTAGACGGCGAGCGCCTAGAGTTTCATTTTAGCCTGACGGAGGACCTGTCCGTATTCTATACAGGCCAAGAACAAGCGTTCTCGTTAGATTTGGGGCCTATCAATTCCCTGGAGCTTGTCGACATAAGCAGATCCCTGGATACCGATATGCAGAGTGCTGGCCTGAAATGGACATTCTGGCGCGGAAATTTGCTGAATACAGACAATCGCGTAAGTGCTGCCACTCTGGAGCTTAGTGGTTCCAGCAATAAAACCAAAGACTTTGATATCACCGTTAGCGAAATCTCTTTAGCAAACCTTACAGTTTATTTTCGAGACAACGCGACTTTTAGTGTTGCCGGCATGGAGGATGACAGCTGGAAGGCCAGACTCATTTATTCCTGGCCCTTTTCGGCCGCTGCCGTCGCCACAGTTTGGGCCGGATATGGGGAAAACGATGCAAGCTCAGCCACAACCTCAGATATTGTTTCGACCACGATCAAAAAAGTTTTTGAACAGCAGTTTGAAGTTTCGGAAGAGTATTACTACCTGGAGGCGAGTCTTAATTGGAATCTCGCCCCTCGGCTGCCATTGACAGTAAATTATGAATATATCCGCATCAATGATTCCCAATTCTCTCGCGACCCAGTTTCTCCCAGTCGCAATCTACCCGGATTTCTGACCCAGGCACCATTGCCTGCCTCTGGAAATCATACTTTCTCCATCAGTCTTGCCTAACGGCTAACACAGGATGTGATCCAAGCCTGACCCGGAATCTGTACTCCAATCAAGCCATCGGCATATCGCCACATTAATAACGACCCGCTTAAGTAGTAGCTTCTCAGACTAACCGCACGGGCTTAATCTTTATCTGCTTACAGCTTTGCGATTACTGGGCTCTCCCTTGTCGCCCTCAGGCCGATCGCCGTGCGCATCGGGCTAGTAGATATTCCTGGCGGGCGGAAAACCCAGCTAACGCCAACCCCCTTAGTAGGCGGCGTCGGAATCTTCCTTGGTATTCTAGTTGTTTCACTGGCAATGCCTGGTCTATCAAATGAATTTGGTTCTCTACTCAGCCTGTCCGCACTGATCTTATTCATTGTTACCGTAGACGATGCTAAAGAGCTAACTCCTTCCTCCCGTATGCTGGGACATAGCCTTGTGGCGGTATCCATGGCAGTAGTAGCCGGAGTTGAACTACGCAGCATGGGCGCCCTTCTGAAGCAGAACACTGTAGAACTCGGCATTCTAAAAATCCCGATCACCGTGTTCGCGACCGTAGGCGTTATTAATGCCGTTAATATGTCAGACGGAATCGATGGGCTCTCTGGTGGACTCACAATCGTAACACTTAGTTTTATTGCTCTGCTCTCATACAGCAACGGACAGGTATTAACGGGCAGCTTCTGCCTAATAATGATCTGTTCGATTACAGCCTTTCTAAGCCTGAACTTCAGGCGACCCTGGCAGATGAAAGCACCGGTCTACCTAGGTGACGCCGGCAGCACCATGCTAGGCTTCATGCTGGCTTGGCTTCTCATTACTAGCAGGCAGGGCATGACGCCTACCTTCGCTCCTGTCTATGCGCTATGGTTCCTGACCATCCCTCTTATCGATACCGTGAATCTGCTAATTAAACGACCTCTGCGCGGCATTTCACCGTTCGCCCCGGGCAACGACCATTTGCATCATATACTGCTTGCCCGTGGCTTCACTGTTGTACAGGTAGTTCTCTTGATGGTGACCCTGTCACTAGTGTGCAGGGGCATAGGTCTAAGCGGTATTTCCGCAGACGCAAGCGAGTCACTAATGTTCCAAATTTTCATCGCGCTGTTTAGCCTCTACTTTCTTTTCGGCGATCGAATAGCCAAGGAGCCGCAACACTAGACTCACAATTCTCCAAACATCCTGCATCTCTAAGCGGTCAGAAAGCTCTCCTCTGCGAAAATCACTCAGTATTTGTAAACCCTTTTAGCGCCTGTGCGTTATTTAGAGGAAAGGCGAAACCAATCTGAGGTGCCTACCTATGCGCACTAGCCTACTAACTCTACTCTGCTTGCTTGCAGTTACAGCTTGTTCGAGTATTGAAGACCTAACTGGTAACAATCCAATTATCGACAGCCAAGGCGTAAATCTCGCGCAGTACAACGCCGACCTGAGGCAATGTGAGGCCTATGCTGAACAAGTCGCCATCGCCCAGAAGGCTGGCGCCGGTGCGGTGTCTGGCGCAGTAGTTGGCGGCGTATTTGGCGCGGTTGTCGGGAACAGCGATACGGCGAAAAAGGGAGCCGGTATAGGCGCCGTAGGCGGTGGTGCAAGAGGTCTAGGCCAGGGGATTCATGAGCAAGAGCGTGTTATCAAACGCTGTCTTATCGGTCGCGGATACAGTATTTTGAACTAACTGTGTTTGCCCACTCCAGGCTGAACCCGGACGCGGCCAATACCCCCTCAAATTTCTATTTTCATAGAGAGCTGTCAACCGATGTCAACTAGGAGTAAAACTGTTGTTAACTGGATTTATCGCGCTTCCCGGCTATATTTATAGACAGCAAGGACTGCTGCCTGAGGGGTACAAGGATGTACCTCGATAGTTACAAGGAATTGGAGGCGCCACATTGTTCACTTTAGACTTACCTAAAGATATTGAGAAGAGACTACTGGTCTTGGCGATGCATACGGGAAGAACAGTTCAGTTTTGCGCGCGGGAAGCGATCCTGGATTATATCGACGAGGTTGAGGAGAGGTTTCTTGCGATTGACAGGATTGGTGAGGGGGAATCTAAGGATGCTTATGATCTGCTGGAGTGATTTGGGGGATTTTGAAAGATGCAGGTATGGTGACTGCTTATGGAAAATTGGTCGGGGCGGCCGGATTTGAACCGACGACCACTACACCCCCAGTGTAGTGCGCTACCAGACTGCGCTACGCCCCGAAATACCGTACTTATAACAACACTAGAGTGTCGAAACGACCTACTCTTATGTTCTAACTGCTATCGAATCCCACTAGTACAGTGAGCTACCGAACTGCGATAGACGCCAATGAAGACTGAAATAAGATTACAGCGGAATTGCTTACTGCAGAGTCGCCTATAGATGAGCTATTACGCTTTCCAAATCCTTCACCAGAGATCTAATCTCACTGGCATTAACATTGGATTTCGCTAATTCTTCTGGGTTGTCACTCATCTTCTGTCGGGCGCCGCCTATGGTATAGCCTTGCTCGTACAGTAAGCTCTTGATTTGCCTGATTAAAATGACATCCTGACGCTGGTAATAACGACGGTTACCACGACGCTTAACGGGTTTTAGCTGAGGAAATTCAGCCTCCCAGTAGCGCAGCACATGAGGCTTCACCGCGCATAATTCACCGACTTCACCGATAGTGAAGTAGCGTTTGGGGGGTATTGGAGGTAATTCGTCGTTATTCTTCGGTTCCAGCATAACCCTCTACCCTTGCCTTAAGTTTCTGTCCTGGGCGAAATGTAACTACCCGCCGCGCCTTGATCGGTATCTCTTCACCCGTCTTGGGGTTGCGGCCTGGTCGCTGCTTCTTGTCTCTTAAATCGAAATTGCCATATCCAGACAATTTGACCTGCTCGTTGCGCTCTAGTGAAAGACGGATTTCTTCGAAAAACTGCTCTACGACTTCCTTGGCTTCGCGCTTGTTAAGCCCTAGTTCTTCGAAAAGGCGTTCGGCCATATCGGCTTTAGTGAGTGCTCCATCCGACATATCAAAATCCCCAACTAATTCCGCAAATTTGCATTAAATTTATCTTGTAGCCCGTTGACGCAGTTGCTAATTATCATATTTATGTCATCTTCGCTAAGAGTGCGCGAAGGATGCTGCCACGTCAAGCCTAAAGCGATACTTTTTTTGCCTTTTGCGACTCCATCCCCTTGATAAACATCGAATATTCGAAGGTCGGTTAGATACCCCCCCGCATTATTACGAACATTGCTCAATATTTCACCAGAAGAACAATCGCTATCGATCAGAATAGCCAAATCTCGACTCACTTCTGGAAACTTGGAAAGCGCACTGGCTGTGGGTAGCTTACGCAGCTGCAGTGGCGCCAGCTCCAGCTCGAATAGGTAGCAATTAGATGTGATCCCCAGTTTTCTCAGTATAGCCGGGTGCAGAGCGCCTATCTGGCCGATGATCTCACCATCCTTGCTCAGGCTCGCACATTGGCCACTGTGAAAACAGGCGTAATCGGCGGGGGCAAAGTCGTAGCGGTCTGACTCCAACCCCATAGATAGTAAAGTCTCTACATCACCCTTTACATCATAAAAATCTGATATCTCTTTGTTATTTAGCCAATTTATTGGCATTTTATTGCCAGATATAAGGCCGGCCAGCATTGGCTTCTGCTCTATATCACTGTCTTTCTGCCTGAAGACAAGCCCGCTTTCGAAGATGCGAATGCGATCCTGCTGGCGATTCTCATTGTATTTCAGCGTGCTAATTAAACCAGGAAGTATGCTGCTGCGCATCACGGCCATGTCCGCCGAGATAGGGTTCTGTAGAACCACACCGGGTTGATCCGGAAACAGGGTATCGGCCAGAGAGGGCTCGATGAAGCTATAAGTCACGACCTCTTGGTAGCCTAGGGCAACAAGCTGCTGTCTGATTTGGCTTAGTTCTATATGAGACTCCGGCTTAGACGCCAGAGATTGATTGCCAAGCCCTCCTGTCTGCGGGAGTTTGTTATAGCCATATATCCTGGCGAGTTCTTCTATCAGGTCTGCCTCGATAGTCACATCGAAACGGAAGGAAGGCACTGAAACCACCAACACCTCGCCATCGTCACTGCCTAAATCGAAACCCAGCCTGCTCAGAATGTCCTTAACCTCCACCTGCTCCATCTCTATACCGAGCAGGCTCTTGATGGAGCTGTACTTCAGAGCCACCTCTACCGGCTCAGGAAGATTACCCACAGCGCTTGTTATGGACCCTGCCTCGCCTCCACAAATTTCGAGAAGCAACTGCGTCGCCCGCTCCATTGCTGTCTGCTGAAGTTGATAGTCTACTCCACGTTCGTAGCGATGAGATGCATCTGTATGCATACCATAGGCTCTTGCCTTGCCCGCAATAGCCAGCGGCGCGAAGAACGCGCACTCGAGAAATACGTCCTGGGTCTGATTGCTTACCGAAGTAGCCATCCCCCCCATGATGCCTGCCATAGCCACCGGCTTTTTCGCATCGGTGATAAGAAGAGTATCGGGGATCAGCTCTACTTCTTTTCCGTCTAGAAGCTCCAGCTTCTCGCCCTTAGTTGCCAGTCGAACATCGATATGTCCTTCTAATTTGGCCAGGTCGAACGCGTGCATGGGTTGACCTAGCTCCATCAGCACGAAATTGGTTACGTCTACTACCGGGTCGATGCTACGAAGCCCGCAGCGGCGCAGCTTCTCTCGCATCCACAGCGGTGACTCGGAGTTCAAATTGATATTGCGGATAACGCGGCCAAGATATCTGGGGCAGGCATCTTTTGCTGTGATCTTAATTTCCAATTTGTCTTCGATAGTTTCGGTAGCGGGTGTAAATTCAAGCGGATTTACATCTTGACGCCCGATCACGCCGACTTCTCTTGCCAGACCTATCATGCCCAGACAGTCGCCTCTATTGGGTGTCAGATCTAACTCTATACTCGTATCATCGAGCTGCAAATAATCACGGACATCCACTCCTACTTCGGCTTGCTCCGGAAGCTCCAACAAGCCATCAGACTTTTCCTCTAAACCCAGCTCTTCGCTAGAGCAAAGCATACCGTTCGATTCTACACCGCGAATCTTTGCCTTCTTTATCTTGAAGGGTTTCGCACCCGCAGATTCGATTATCTTGGCGTTGAGTTTTGCGAAGGGAGCCTTCAGACCCGCGCGAACATTCGGCGCACCGCAAACTACCTGATAGGATTCCGCTCCGTCTGAGACAGAGCACAGGCTCAGCTTATCGGCGTCGGGATGAGGCTCCACAGTTTCAACCAGGCCTACAACTATCCCCTGAAACTCGCGCGCAACCGGCGAAGAGCCATCGACCTCGAGGCCGGCCATGGTTAGCTCATCGACAAGTTCCTGAGTTTCAAGATTGGGGCTTACCCACTCTCGAAGCCATTGTTCGCTGAATATCATTATTTATATCAACATATTTAAATAGAAAAACTAATTGAACTGCTGCAAAAATCTAAGGTCGTTCTCAAAATAGGTACGCAGATCGCCCACACCGTAGCGCAGCATAGCCAGGCGTTCTACACCCATGCCGAATGCGAAGCCATTAAATTTTGCAGAGTCTATTTTAGACATATCCAGCACGCGGGGATGAACCATGCCGCAGCCCATCACTTCCAACCAACCAGTGTGACCGCAGATTCTACAGCCCTTCCCTGCACAGCTCACGCAGCCCATATCCACCTCGGCCGATGGCTCGGTAAAGGGGAAATAGGAGGGCCGAAATCGAACTGGCATGTCCTGCTCAAAATAGGCGTGAAGAAAATCGATTACCGTACCCTTCAGATCTGCAAAACTTACACCCTCGTCGATCAACAGGCCTTCTACCTGATGGAACATGGGGGTATGGGTTAAATCTGAGTCACATCGATAGACGCGGCCTGGGCAGATCATTCTGAAAGGTGGTTCGCCTCCCTCCATTACACGCACCTGTACCGGTGACGTATGGGTGCGAAGAACGGTGCCAGGACTCACATAAAAGGTATCATGCATCGCTCTAGCCGGATGATGACTAGGAATATTTAACGCTTCGAAGTTATGGTAGTCGTCCTCGATCTCCGGCCCCTCAGCTACATCGTAGCCACTGGTTTCGAAGATGGAGGTAATGCGATCTATTGTGATGGTGATCGGGTGCAGGCCACCCTGACTCTGACGTCTACCCGGCAAGGTCACGTCTATCGCCTCACTACTTAGCTGAGCACTCAGGCTCTCTTCTACCAGAGACATTTTTCTGGTCTCTATCGCCTGCTGAACTTGCTGCTTGGCTATATTGATGCGTTCGCCCGCCTCAGGACGCTCCTCGGGGGGCAACTGACCAAGCGATTTTAACAACGCCGTCAGCGTTCCCTTCTTGCCTAAATAGTGAACACGCAAAGACTCCAGCGATTTTTCGTCGCTAGAGCCTTCGATAGCTTGCAGGGCTTCTGCAAGTAGGGAGTTTGGATCTGCCATGAGCTAACTGACCCTAAAAGGATTAAGCTGCGAGGCTAGCTTTCGCCTGATCTACAACCGCATTAAATGCTGGCTTGTCGTGTACGGCCAGATCCGCCAATACGCGCCTGTCGACTTCGATATTTGCTTTCTTCAGTCCAGCAATAAGCTGGCTGTAGCTCATACCATTTTCGCGTGCCTGAGCATTGATGCGCGTAATCCAGAGCGCTCTAAATACACGCTTCTTTACACGTCTGTCGCGGTAAGCGTATTGACCAGCCTTAGTGACTGCCTGGGTAGCTACTCGATAGATACGGCTTCTTGCACCGTAATAGCCTTTTGCTTTCTTTAATACTTTCTTGTGACGTCGATTTGCTGTGACGCCGCGTTTAACTCGAGCCATTTTAGATTCTCCTGATTATTTAGCGATTAGACTTCACGTAGCATTCGTTTAACTGCAGGAACATTGTCTGCATGTACAGCACTCGTTCCCCGCAACTGACGCTTTCGCTTGGTCGTCATCTTAGTCAGGATATGACTCTTATAGGCGCTCTTTCGCTTGAAACCGGAAGCCGTTTTCTTGAAACGCTTCGCAGCACCACTATGGGTTTTTAATTTTCCAGCCATTACATAAAACTCCGCATTTGCTCCAATGTTTTCTGTAACTATTGGATGCTTTTAATAAAATACCTAACAATCAAAAAGGCCAGCCTCCAATGAACCACTCGGATCCAAAATAGATTATTGGAGGCTGACCCTTACTCTCGCTAGCGCTTTTTGACCGGTGCCAATACCATGACAATTTGTCGGCCTTCCATCTTGGGCTCCTGCTCCACAGTGCCGTATTCAACAAGATCCTCACGGATCCTGGTGACTAGCTCCATGCCAAGATGTTGATGGGCCATTTCCCGGCCACGGAATCTAAGCGATACCTTGGCCTTGTCCCCATCTTCAAGGAAACGTATCAGGTTGCGTAGTTTTACCTGATAATCCCCCACTTCCGTCCCTGGTCGAAATTTAATTTCTTTAACCTGAGTTCTTCGCTGCTTCTTCTTATTAGCAGCCTTTTCCTTCTTGAGATCGAATATATGTTTGCCATAATCCATGATCTTACAGACTACTGGCTCTGCATCGGGCGCTATTAGCACCAGATCAAGTTTGGCTTCGGCCGCAGCCGCCCGCGCTTCTTCCAATGACTTAATACCGAGTTGTTCACCGGTCTCACCGACCAGGCGTACTTCATCGGCTTCGATAAACTCATTGATGATTGGCTTTTTAGAACTGCTCCTCATGACATGCGCGAACGCTTATTCCTCGTATTCGATTTCATTTAAGTTAATTTAACTGTTGTCCAGTTGCTCGCTTCGGCCAAAACGGGCGACATCCTGGCTTAAGAGTGCACAAAAGTCATCAAATGTCATCGTTCCCAGGTCTTCACCTCCGCGTTTGCGCACTGCCACAGTCTCGCTCTCTAATTCTTTATCCCCGACTACTAGGAGATAGGGAATCTTCTGTAAAGTGTGCTCGCGGATTTTAAAGCCGATCTTCTCATTTCTCAAGTCCGTAGACACTCTAAACCCTTTATTTTTCAAGGATTCTTCGAAATTTCGGCAATAATCGCCCTGCTTGTCCGTTATATTCAGAATCACGACCTGCTCGGGAGCCAACCAGGTTGGCATGGCGCCCGCATAATGCTCTATCAATATCCCCAGAAACCGCTCGAAAGAACCCAACACCGCCCTATGCAGCATAACCGGCTCCTTCTTGCTGCTGTCCTCGGCGACATAATGCGCCCCGAGTCGGCCCGGGGTGCTGAAATCCACCTGAATCGTGCCACACTGCTGCACTCTGCCCATGCAATCCTTCAGAGAGCATTCGATCTTGGGGCCATAGAACGCGCCTTCACCCGGCACTAACTCCCAGGGCAAACCTGTGGCATTCAGTGCGTCTTTGAGAGACTGCTCTGACTTATCCCACACTTCGTCGGAGCCAACCCGCTTCTCTGGGCGAGTCGACAAGCGCAGAATCACCTCATCGAAGCCAAAATCTTTGTAGACGGCAAATAGCATAGCCATGAAATCCGCCACTTCTGCCTGAATTTGTTCCTCGGTACAGAAAATATGTCCATCGTCCTGCACGAAGCTGCGCACGCGCATGAGTCCGTGCATGCTGCCGGAAGGCTCATAGCGATGGCATGAACCGAACTCGGCCAGTCGCAGCGGAAGGTCCCGATAGCTCTTCAAGCCCTGATTAAAGACCTGAATATGGCAGGGGCAGTTCATCGGCTTGATCGCATACATGCGATTCTCTGATTCGACGCTAAACATCTCGTCAGAAAACTTTGAGGCATGCCCCGACTTTTCCCACAGGGAGTAGTCGACTAGCTGAGGTGTATTGATTTCTTTGTAATTGTGTTCATCCTGCACGCTGCGCATGTAACGCTGAACGGTCTGATAGATCGACCAACCCTTGGGGTGCCAAAACGCCATGCCTGGCGCCTCTTCCTGAAAATGGAATAAATCCAGATGTTTGCCCAACTTGCGGTGATCGCGCTTCTCGGCCTCTTCCAGGCGTTGCAAGAACAGCTTCAAGTCTTTCTTCGAACCCCAGGCCGTGCCATGAATTCTCTGCAACATCTCGTTGCTGGCATCGCCGCGCCAATAGGCCCCGGCTACTGACGTGAGCTTGAATGCCTTAAAGGCACCGGTGCTGGGCACATGAGGGCCACGGCAGAGGTCGATGAAGTCTCCCTGACGGTAGAACGAGAGATCCTCGTCACCGGGAATGGATTCGATAATCTGGACTTTGTATTCTTCACCCATCTCCTTGAACATGGTGACAGCATCGCTGCGATTCATGATGGAACGCTCGACGGTGAGGTTTTCTTTAACGATGTCTCCCATAACTTTCTCGATCGCCTGCAGATCTTCGGGAGTAAACGCGCGGGAGAAGGCGAAATCGTAGAAGAACCCATCTTCAACGACTGGCCCTATAGTAACTTGAGCCTTTGGAAACAGACGCTGCACGGCCTGGGCCATTAGATGCGCGCAGGAGTGGCGGATTACTTCAAGGCCATCGCTATCCCTTTCCGTGATGATAGCTACGTCCGCGTCGGCGGATAGTACAGTGGAGGAATCGACGAGTGCGCCATCCACGCGGCCAGCCAGAGTCGCTTTTGCAAGTCCGGGGCCTATGGATTCGGCAACTTCCATAACAGTAACCGGGTTCTCGTACTCCCGTGCACTGCCATCAGGTAAGGTAATTTTTGGCATCTTACTTCCACTACGCTCTGTTAAAGTATAGGAGTCTCTTGGGCTCCCAATAACCAACCACCAGAATCAGAGAAAAGTCTCCAATTCACCATGATATTTCGTCTGATTGATTTTTCTGACTAACTTCTTATTACTGACTAACTTCTATGGAATGGTAGGCACGGGCGGATTCGAACCGCCGACATCTGCCATGTCATGACAGCGCTCTAACCAGCTGAGCTACGCGCCTATTTCACTCGATAGAGAAGACTGGCGATTATACGGAATCACGGGGCTAGGTGTCGATGGGTTTATGTGAAAAAGCACATTTAAGTTATTGCTTTAACAGTTGATTCTTAAGCTCTGCAATCTTGTCTCTGGTATCGGCTGCCGCCTCGAATTCGAGATTCTTGGCGAACTCATACATTTTAGATTCCTGGAGAGCAATTTCCTTGGTAACCGCTACCGGGTCATTAAAATCGACACGAGAATACGCACCCCCTTTTTCCGCCGGGCCCTTGCCCCGTTGCCGCACACGATTTGTCGGGCTCACATAGGCTCCTTCCATGACATCCAATACCTTTGTCTTAACCCCTCTTGGGGTTATGTTGTGCGTGGTGTTGTATTCCAGCTGCACTTCACGACGACGCTTCGACTCACCGATTGCACGCTCCATAGACCCGGTTATCCTGTCTGCATACAGAATAGCCTGTCCATTTAGGTTTCGGGCAGCCCTGCCTATGGTTTGAATTAGTGAACGCTCTGAGCGCAGAAATCCTTCCTTGTCAGCGTCCAGGATAGCAACCAGCGAAACCTCTGGAATATCCAGTCCTTCCCGCAGCAGATTAATCCCGACCAATACGTCGAAATTACCCAGCCTTAGATCTCGGAGAATCTCCGACCGTTCAACGGTCTCGATATCTGAGTGCAGGTACCTGACACGCACGTCGTGTTCAGCAAGATAATCCGTCAGGTCTTCTGCCATCCGTTTAGTGAGAACCGTAACCAGCACTCGCTCCTGCGTGGCCGTAACGCGACGCACCTCGGACAGCAGATCATCGACCTGGGTAATAGCTGGCCGCACTTCCAACTCTGGGTCGATCAAGCCCGTAGGACGAACCACTTGCTCTACCCTGTTTCCCTCATGTTCTGCCTCATAGGGCCCGGGGGTCGCAGACACATAAATAATCTGTGGAGTCAGGTGCTCCCACTCTTCAAATCGAAGAGGTCGATTATCCATTGCAGAGGGCAGCCTAAAGCCGTATTCAACCAGCGTCTCCTTTCTGGACCTGTCCCCCTTGTACATCGCACCAAGCTGGGGAATAGATGCATGGGACTCATCAGCAACGACAAGTGCGTCACTGGGCAGATAGTCATAGAGTGTCGGAGGCGGTTCTCCCGGCCCTCTGCCCGACAGGTAGCGCGAGTAATTTTCGATACCGGTGCAGTAGCCCAACTCCTGAATCATTTCCAGATCAAATTTTGTGCGCTGCTCCAGCCGCTGCGCCTCCACGAGACGGTTATTGCTGCGTAGCTGTTCCAGCCGCTCCTTCAATTCCGCCTTGATGTCGTCTAGGGTGCCTAATAGCGTATCTCTAGGCGTGACATAGTGAGACTTCGGAAAAACAGTTAAGCGCGGAACTTCTTTGATTAGCTTGCCTGTGAGTGGATCGAAGAAGCTCAGCTTCTCTATCTCATCGTCGTATAGCTCGATTCGTATCGCATGCCGCTCGGACTCTGCCGGATAGATATCGATTACATCGCCGCGCACCCGGTATGTCGCGCGCCGTAACTCCATGTCATTACGCGTATATTGCAGATCGGTTAGCCGCCGGATCAGATTGCGCTGATCGATCTTATCTCCCCTATCGAGATGCACGACCATCTTCAGGTAGGAGTTCGGATCACCCAAGCCGTAGATCGCAGAAACCGTAGCGACCACAATCACATCGTCCCTCTCCAGCAGGGCCTTGGTTGCCGAAAGACGCATCTGCTCTATATGGTCATTGATCGATGCATCCTTCTCAATATAGACATCGGACGAAGGCACATAGGCCTCGGGCTGGTAGTAGTCGTAATAAGAGACGAAATACTCAATCGCATTCTTTGGGAAAAACTCTTTGAATTCACCGTACAGCTGAGCGGCCAGAGTTTTATTTGGCGCCATTATCAGAGTAGGCCTCTGCATCTGCTCTATAACATTGGCGATGGTGAAGGTCTTTCCGGAGCCCGTCACACCGAGCAGGGTCTGGGCATGCAAACCGTCGTTTAATCCCTCTACAAGTCCTTTTATCGCTTCGGGCTGATGCCCTGCTGGCTTGAAATTAGAATGCAGTATGAACTGGCTTGGCATGACAGATTTTCCGGCGCGAAGTAAACCCCTAAGGGTACAACAGCCAACCCGATTAAGACAGATGAGGACTTAGGAGACCATGAGTATTGACCAAGTCGGGTTTTGTCATTAGTATACGCGCGATTCGCAGCTATACTCTGAGCAACGGACCTATAGCCGCAAATGATGCCCAATAGCTCAATGGTAGAGTAGGTGACTGTTAATCACTTGGTTCCAAGTTCGAGTCTTGGTTGGGCAGCCAAACAAAAACCCGCGTAGCCCAACAGCTATGCGGGTTTTCTCTTTCTGCAGGGCCCTATTTAGCACGCTTCATGACAGGGCATTTAGGCAGAACGCACACTATAGGCCCAATGGTCCCAGCTTCATCCCATTCAAACGCCAACAGATACGCAGCAACGATAAGTCAGGCGAAGCACGTAGGCCCATACCGCTGTCGTGATTCACCTGTGGTTAAGCCTAGACCAATTAATGTATAGTTAGCGGCTTGGAAATTCAGGCATACCCGCTACATTGGAGGCAAACTATGCGAAAAACACTTTTATCTCTATTTCTTGTCATACCCCTATTTATGGGCTCGCTTTCGCTGGCTCAGGACAACCCAATCGTTGTCATGGAGACGAACAAAGGCACCATCAAAATCGAACTTTGGGCAGACAAGGCGCCAATCTCAGTCGAGAATTTTCTGCGCTATACAGATAACAGCTTTTTCGATGGACTAGTCTTTCATCGGGTAATTCCTGGCTTCATGATCCAGGGCGGCGGCTTTGATACAGATATGGTGCAAAAAACCACCTATGAGCAGATCAAGAACGAGGCGTCGGCCTCTCTGCCGAACGACCGGGGCACTCTCGCAATGGCACGAACCAACGTCGTTGACAGTGCTACTAGCCAATTCTTCATTAACCTGGTGAACAATGACTTCCTCAACCATACCGACGAGACGCCACGAGGTTTCGGCTATGCCGTATTTGGAGAAGTTATAGAGGGAATGGATGTTGTCGATCAGATAGCAGCCGTTGAGACCGCGACTAGCAGAGGCTATCAGAACGTCCCTAAAGAGCCAGTTATAATCACATCGGCGAAGCGCCAGTAAGACTTCGACTAGCGCGATTGTGTTCATAGAGTCCGAGCTCGTTCTCGTCTGACAAAGGCGCTAGACGAGTTCGAACTTTATGACGGTCTCAGGAGCGGGGAATGTCGAACTTGCTAATTCCTGAGACTAGACCTAACTAGTCCTTAAACAGAGGCGTTACTTTCATTGAATTCGTCACCTTGGTCTCTTGAGCTAACGACTCCCCCTCTGCGCCTAGCTTAGTCGCATCTTCAGCCAATAGCCGATCGTTAACCTCCCCATTCGGCTCGAAGCCGGCAACCGCTTCCTTCAATAACTTGCGAATTTCCTTCAGGTCAATCTGCTTACAGGCAAGATCCATTTTGTTGAGCAGGCTCTCTAAGTCGCCCCAGGACAGCGTCTCTTCTTCCGCTCGCAGTATTTTCGGGTGTTCGGTGCCGGTTACCGACTCACCGATCAACAACTCCTCGTAAAGTTTTTCACCTGGGCGCAACCCCGTATATTCGATTGCAATGTCTCCTCTATAGGAGTTTTCATCCTTAACTTCATAACCCATCAGATGCACCATCTTCCTAGCCAAATCAATGATCTTGATCGGCTCGTGCATGTCGAGCACAAAGACGTCGCCACCGCTTGCCATCGAGCCCGCCTGAATAACCAGCTGTGCAGCTTCCTGCACAGTCATGAAATAGCGGGTAACCTCCGGATGCGTCACGGTAACTGGCCCACCAATGCTTATCTGATGTCGAAAAAGCGGTACCACGGAGCCCGAAGAGCCCAAGACATTTCCGAATCGCACCATGCTAAATTTTGTTAAGCTTTTGCGAGCCGCCAACGCCTGCAAAACTTGTTCAGCGAATCTCTTTGTCGCGCCCATGACATTGGTCGGCCGCACGGCCTTGTCCGTAGAAATGAGCACAAAGTTTTTAACCTTAAACTTCTCCGCTGCTTGCGCTGAAACCAGGGTGCCAAATATATTATTTTGCACTCCCTCAACAACATTCTTTTCGACCATTGGAACTTGTTTATATGCCGCCGCATGATAGAGGGTGTCTACTTCGAATGTCTCGATTGCATTCTCCATCTGCAATCTGTTACCGATTGATCCTAGCAATGCGACAATTTCAATCCTAGCGCCGCCTTCAACACTCTGCAGTTTCTTAACAAGCTCTGCCTCCAGTTTATAGAGCCCAAACTCGAAGGAATCCAGCAAGACCAACCTGTAGGGATTGATCTCTATTATTTGCCGACATAGCTCTGAGCCTATAGAGCCCCCCGCCCCCGTCACCATAACCGATTGCCCTGTAATACAGGCACCTAATAGTTCCGGGTTAGGCGGTACGATATCGCGACCGAGGAGATCTTCTATATCTATCTCTCGAATCTCATCGACGCCCACCTTACCGGACATCATATCGAACAGGTCCGGCACTGTCTTCACATGAACCGGCAAATGTTCAAGGCGGTTCAAAATCTCCTTACGCTCCCCATGAGTCGCAGAAGGTATCGCTAAAAATATCTGTCGCACTGAATAATTCTCTATCAATTCATACAGGGAGTTAGGACTGTAAACGCGAATGCCATGGACCGTATTGCCAAGCATATTATGACTATCATCCACAAAGGCGACTGGCAGATACTGATCTCCATTCTGCAGCGCTACCAGCAGCTGCATACCGGAACTACCGGCGCCGTAGATGATCACCGGCTCTTTGGGCCGAAAGTTCTGAATCAGGCTTTGCAACAGAACCTTGGCAAGGAAGCGCACGCCCCCAATCAACAAAAGCGCAATCATCCAGAAAATTGGCAGGATCGATAAGTCGGAAGATTCCGGTGTTTTTACAAAGAAATAAGAGGCCGCGAACAGACTGCTAGCTACAGTAACGCCCTGCAATATGAGAAAACCACTCTGCAGCCCCATGTAGAGCACAAGAGCCCTGTACAGCCCTATGCGAATAAACACCAGAATGCTAACCGTCGTAGCCAGAGAGAGATAGAAGTAGAAGCGCTGCTCCTGACCGAAGAAATCTTTATCAAGCAAGGCGTAAGAGAGCGCCAAAGCCGTCACAATCATGAAAGCATCGGCAAGCATCATTAGTATCTGCTTAACCGATCGCGATAGTGGGATGGTCTTCAAGTCCATGCTATTCCTCTCAGATCTCTAACTAAATTTAGTAGTAAATTCGCTTCTTAGCTAAAGCGTAAATTGCTCGACCCCTGCACCGAAGCGCCTGGCTAGTAATACCAAAGGTAGCAGGCCAAGGATTGCGATGACCAGCCCCATTTCGGGGTATTGCATAGACAGCCACGCCAAGGGCCCCAGCCAAAAGAGGTTAATCAATAATACCGTTATCGTCACTTTCGCATGACTCTTGTAGTGCCTGGCTGCATTTTGATAGGCATGTGATGCGTGCCCCTCTAACCAGCGTTGTTTCCGCCTGAACCGATTGAACAGGGTCAGGGTGGCATCCACTATGAACACCCCTACCAGTAACACCCAGGTCCATACCGTCATGCTGCCATGGTGCATAGATAGCAACGCCATGACCCCCAGGCTGAAGCCAATAAAGCTGCTACCCACATCACCCATAAATATCTTAGCCGGGGACCAGTTCCAGAGCAAAAACCCTCCTGCGGCAGCGGCCAAACTCGCCGAAAGCAGTGTTATAAGCTCATCGGTATTTATAACAATCACTATCGACAGTAGGTTTACGGCGATAAGTTCTGTCGCCGCTATACCGTCTATCCCATCCATAAAATTGAATAAATTTAGCAGCCAAACGAGCGCAAATACGCCAAGTACGTTTAGCAGTAAAGATTCGGGAAACAGGAATAGGCCGAAATCGATGGCGGGAACATCACCCAGGCAATAGACCACATAGATAGAGGCGAGGAATTGCGCAGGAATACGCCAGCGCACATCTAGCTGCTTCACATCATCCACAATGCCTATGCAGGCAATTAGCAGGCCGGCCATTAGGGCAGCGAACTCGTTCCCTGGAATAATCCCGGCAGAATATCCATAGCCGGCAAAAAGGAGAACCAAGACAACTATCGACAGCCCTCCCCCCACAGGAACGGGGTTGGAATGCGCGCTTCGGGAGACGGGAACATCAATAAGCCGAACCCGCTGCGCCACCAGGCGAAACAGCCCGGTTAGGAGTGCGGAGCCAACAAACAAGAGGCTAATCAATAGCAGGAGTGACATCTAATTCAAGCTCTTTCGCAGACTGTCCAGGGAACTTATTATAGCGGGCTTATAAAAATTTTCAGTAATAAAATCAGGCACTTTCAAAACATAGTGAAAGTGCCTTATCGAGCGAATATCGCTACTTATTCACTACTATTATGCGCTGCCTGTTCTTCTCAACCGTGGCAGCACCAATGCCTTTCACTTCTGCCAGCTCTTCCACCGAGTGGGAGCTGCCAAACATTTCCCTGTAAGCTACAATTTCCTGCGCCTTGGTCAAACCAATGCCATCCAGCGCCGCGGCAATCGCCGTAGCATCCGCACTATTAATGTCTAGCATTTGAATCTGCTGGGTGGTGTCAGGCTGTGCTTCAACTGCCAAGCCAACGGTTGAGAACGCCAGCAGTAAAGCGGCAATCGCCAGTCTAGAAATCGCAAATCTACTCATAGTAATTTCCTTATCGCTATATTTAACAAATGTAGGTGTAAACAGCATCGAGCTGTTCACAATAGCTTAGTAAAGAAATTAGCTAACGCCAGCTATGGCGGAATTAAACTCCTTAAGCGCTTCGTTTGGAGAGTCCGCCTGGGTGATTGGCCGGCCAACTACGAGGAAATTACTGCCACTGCGGACGGCGTCGGCAGGGCCCAGAACACGTTTCTGGTCTCCGGCGGCGTCTTCCGCTCGACGGATACCTGGTGTAACTAAACAGAAATCTTTAGGTAGCTGAGCCCTTAGCAAGCCCGTCTCTGCCGCAGAACACACCACGCCATCGAGACCTGCATCACGAGTTAGGAAAGCCAGCTTGCTCACCTGCTCCTCGGGAGTACGTTCGAACCCTATTTGATTGAGGTCTTCTTGCGCGAGGCTAGTTAGTACGGTTACCGCGATAAGCTTCGGGCGCCCTTGTTCGAATTCCAGCAGAGCCTCCCGCGCAGCCTCCATCATGGCATGGCCGCCAGACGCATGAACGTTAAACATCCAGACACCCATATCCCCCACGACCTTAGCCGCCTTCGCCACCGTATTCGGGATGTCATGAAACTTTAGATCCAGAAAGATTTCGAAGCCCCGATCTTGTATCTGCTTCAGCAATTCGGGCCCGCAGGCAGTAAACAACTCCTTGCCGATCTTTAGGCGACACAGACTGGCATCCAGACTATCAACAAGATGCAAGGCCGCATCCGACGAATTAAAGTCCAGAGCTACAATTACTCTTTTTTCCACTGACACTCCATCCCTGCTTTCTATTGATTGGTAATGCTTGTCTGCCTGTTTGGCAATACGCTCAGAGGGTGAATCTCGTCCCATTTCTTACAGCTTGGACACATCCAAAAAAAACTTTTTGTCTCGAAACCGCAGTGATGACACTGATACTCTGAACTTTTTTGCGCCTGCGCCTCAACCAGATTTAACAATGATTTAAGACCAGTGGCAACTTCCTCATCTACGCTGTCCAACTGCAGATTGAGCAGTTCGATCAGCGCATTTAACGAAGGAAATTGCTCGAGATGCTTTTTTAGCAGTTCTATGGCATCGCTATTTTTAGATTTTTCACTAATTATTTTCGCTAGCATGAGTGCCGCCTCAGTACTCGAATCGTCTGCAACCATTGCCTTCAATAATTTTTCCAGTTCGTCTTCAGACCCAAAGTGCATGTAGCAATTCTTCAGGCGCTCAAGGAGCTGCGGAACAAATTCGGGCTTTGCCCCCCTAATGCGCAGCAATTCCTTGATGGCTGCCTTATAATTTCCCTCAAGCTGTTCGATGTCCGCTAGCAGTAGCATCGCTCTAACGCTTTTACGTTCGAAAGTAAAAGCACGCTTTATCTCTGCTCTCGCCTGTAAATCCTGGTTATTCTGTAAATACTGCTCGGCTAGCTCACAGCAAAAATGAGCCGCGCTCCCCAATAGTTCGGCGTCTTTCTTATAACGCGGCCTCTTAAGTAATTCGGTAGAACTGGTAATGGCTTTTTCCCATTCCTTTTCGGTCTGGTAGATAGTAATCAACTGGGCAAGTGCGTCCCATTTTGCTTCGCCGCCGTCCTCTAGCACCTCTTTTAGCAGGCGCTCGGCTCTATCCAGGAGACCCGCAGCAATATAATTCAACGCCAACTGCAATCTTACTGAGTTCGTGAAGTTTGGCTCTAGATTGGGCCTGGCGAGCAGAGCCTGATGCACATTGATGGCTTTATCTACCTTGCCACGTCGCCGCAGCAGCGCACCGAGAGCGAGATGGGTTTCTATCGTTTCACTGTTTATCTCCAGGGCCTTTATGAATGTATCTATTGCCTCATCGGGCTCATCATTCAATAGGTAATTCAATCCCACGAAGTAGTTCTGAAACAAATCCAAACTCGGTGGTTTCTCACGGGAAGATTTTGCAGCACTGAACCTGCCTAGCAACCAGCCGGCAGTGACAGCGACCAGTAAGAGCATATAGAAAGCAATGCTATCCATGACTACTATTTCTTTATATCGCGAAGCGATAGAGAGCGAAGGTTAGACACTTCCTCTTCTGCTTCTCTTAACGCTTTGTTAAGACGTCGTATTTCAACCCGGGACCTTAGATTTCTGAATAGACCCAGGCCTAAAAGTAGACCCAGAAATCCACCAGTCACAAATGCGCCAATTATCCAGACAGAAACAGGCAATGGCCGTAGCTGCCAGGAACCTATTCCGATGACGACTTCAGTAGAGTTGTAATAGGAAAACGTAACACTAGCTGCGAAAACCAAGAGTAGGAAGAATCCTGAGAGTAGCTGTGTCAGCTGGCGCATCGAAAATATTATCCAAGCTTATTGCTTAATATTTAAAGATCGAAAAATAACCAGTTACAAACAAAAACGGCATAACCTGAATGGCCATGCCGTAGAATTTGCAAAAGCCGCTGCGTAATCTTAGCTGTGCTGTTCTACCAGCATGCTCGTATTAACCCGATCGCGCAATTCCTTACCCGGCTTGAAGTGTGGAACGTACTTGCCGCTCAGGGCCACCGGCGTTCCTGTCTTAGGATTGCGCCCTATGCGTGGAACTCGATAGTGTAGTGAGAAGCTGCCGAAGCCACGAATTTCTATTCTTTCGCCTTCAGACAAGACCTGAGACATGTTTTCGATAACCGCTTTTACCGCGAGCTCAACGTCTTTCGAGGAGAGCTGGGTCTGCTTTCCAGCAATGCGGTCGATGAGTTCGGATTTAGTCATAATTGCCCCTTGTCCTAGTGCGACACAATCAGTATCTACGAGATGTTGCTTTCTTTTACGCAGCCTAACACAAACTTGTAGCCAGTTTGAATCAGGAAATAGCGCAAAGTATTGATAAATCTAGAATGTTCTCCTATTTCGAAGCCCAGATGATTGCGGCTGCGACATAGGAGAACCTTGTAGCTTCTAGCTTTTATCCATCTCGGCCTTAATCAGATCACCGATAGTACCTGGCGAAACATCCGCGGCATCAGTCGTCTTGTGATCTTTAATGGCGCTCTTCTCGTCATCAATTTCAATCGCCTTAACCGAGAGGCTAAGCACTCGATTTTTGCGATCGATGCTGACGATCTTGACTTCGATCTCTGCACCTTCTGTTAACACATTGCGAGCATCTTCAACCTTGTCGCGGCTGATTTCTGAGGCGCGTAAAACGCCTTCAACGCCCTCTTGCAGTGTCACAGTGGCAGACTTAGCGTCTAGCGCTGTAATCGTACCCTTGACGATGCTGCCTTTCTCAAACTCACTTGCGTAGTTCATGAAAGGGTCATCTTCTAGTTGCTTAACACCCAGGGAGATACGCTCTCTCTCTGGATCAATAGACAGGATAACGGTTTCAATCTCATCACCCTTCTTGTATTCACGCACAGCTTCTTCGCCGGCCTCGTCCCAAGAAATGTCTGAAAGATGCACCAGGCCGTCGATGTTTCCGTCGAGACCGATAAAGATGCCAAAGTCGGTGATAGACTTAATGCTACCGGATATCTTGTCGCCCTTCTTAAAGTTCTCAGCAAAGCCGTCCCAAGGGTTTTGGAAACATTGCTTGATGCCTAGTGAGATGCGACGGCGTTCCTCGTCAATATCGAGGACCATAACATCAACTTCATCGCCAAGATTAACCACCTTAGATGGGTGGATATTCTTGTTAGTCCAGTCCATTTCAGATACGTGAACCAGGCCTTCGACGCCCTCTTCCAACTCGGCAAAACAACCGTAATCAGTAAGATTAGTAACGACAGCCTTAACCTGAGTGTTCTCTGGGTAACGTGCCTTGATAGCAACCCACGGGTCTTCACCCAATTGCTTAAGCCCGAGAGATACACGGTTACGGTCACGATCGTACTTCAATACTTTAACGTCGAGCTCATCACCAACGTTCACAATCTCGTTTGGATGCTTAATGCGCTTCCAGGACATATCGGTGATATGCAGAAGACCATCTACACCGCCTAGATCTAAGAAGGCGCCGTAGTCAGTCAGGTTCTTAACGATACCCTTAACAGACATACCTTCCTGTAGCTTCTCTAGCAGAGCATCTCTTTCTTCAGTGCTAACTGACTCAAGTACCGCACGGCGGGAAACAACCACGTTGTTGCGCTTGCGATCTAGCTTGATCAGCCTGAATTCCAACAGCTGGCCTTCCAGATGCAGGGTGTCTCTTACTGGTCGTACATCGACCAAGGATCCTGGCAAGAAAGCTCTGATATTGTTCAAATCAACGGTAAATCCGCCTTTCACCTTACCGTTAATAATACCGGTAACGATGTCGTTCTTCTCATGGGCAGCTTCTAGCTCCATCCATGACTCGGCACGCTTGGCTTTTTCTCTCGAAAGCTTGGTGGCACCAAAACCGTCTTCGACAGTCTCAAGGGCGACTTTGACTTCGTTGCCAACTTCTAGGGAGAAATTGCCTTGCTCATCGAGGAATTCTTCGCGGGCTATAACGCCTTCAGATTTGAGGCCTGCATGGACTGTTACCCAGTCCGAATCGATTTCTATCACGGTACCTGTAACGATGGCACCCGGGGTCATATCTATTTCAGTTAAGCTTTGCTCAAAAAGCTCTGCAAAATTTTCGCTCATTATTTATTCCAATTTTTCAATTAGTTATAAACCACAATTAAGGTGATAGATAACTAGCCGCATACCAGTTCCGCGGGGTTATTAAGTTCAATCTCACGGCTGCCAATTCTGGAGGAACAGCCAAGAAACAGTTTCCAACGTTTTTCCTAATGCGCGTTTCCGCTATGCCGAGACGTAGTATTCCAGAACTTGGCTAACTACCTGCTCGATCGTCAAATCCGTTGTATCTATGACGATTGCATCTTCAGCGGGTTTAAGTGGAGAGATGGCGCGTTCACTGTCGCGTCTGTCCCGCTCTTTTAGGTCTCGCAAAAGGGCGGGCAGAATAGCATCAATACCCTTACCTATCAACTGCTTATATCGCCTCTCGGCGCGCTCTTCTGCGCTTGCTGTGAGGAATATTTTGAGTTGGGCATCGGGGAATAACGTGGTACCCATGTCCCTGCCGTCTGCGACCAGACCCGGAGGTTTTCTAAAGGCCAGCTGGCGTTCGAATAGCGCCTCTCTGGCCGAGCCAATAGCAGCAACTCTGGAGGCCATATCGCTTCCAAGATCAGTACGGATAACGAGGCTTACATCTTTGCCCTCCAGCCACACACTGCCCTCGCCGCTGCGGCCGAACTCAATATCCAGATTTTTTGCCAGATTCGCGACGGCGGTGGTGTCTGCGAGGTCGATATCGTGGAGATGACAGGCTATGCCCAACACTCTGTATAGCGCACCACTGTCTAACAGTGAATAGCCCAACTTCTCAGCGACTCTAGCGGCGATTGTTCCCTTGCCCGAGCCGGAGGGGCCATCGATTGCAATAACTGGAGATTTACTCATTGAAATGTTTGCGCTACCCCGCTTCTGTAAGCAACATGCCAACTTCTCTCGCCAATTCTACGAAGTTGGGAAATGACGTAGCCACATTGGCACAATTGGCAATTGTGATTGGTGATTCGGCTCTAAGCCCTGCGACAGCGAAAGCCATGGCGATTCTATGATCTCCGAAACTATCAACGCTACCGCCACCTAATCTGCCGCCTAGGATCTTGATACCGTCATCAAATGTCTCGAATTTAACGCCTAGCTGCTCTAAACCCTGCGCCATGGCATCGATACGGTCGCTTTCCTTAACCCGCAGCTCTTCAGCGCCGCGTAGCAGAGTTTCCCCCTCGGCGCAGGCGGCAGCTATGAACAAAACGGGAAATTCGTCTATCGCTAGAGGTATTTGATCCTCAGCAATAGTTATGCCCCTCAGCGCTTGGTAGCGCACGCGCAGGTCGGCAACCGGCTCTCCGCCGACCAACCTTTCGTTGCTGGCCTCAATATTGGCCCCCATATCTCGTAAAATGTTTAAGACACCGATACGGGTTGGGTTAACACCAACATGCCGCAGGACAAGATCTGAGCCAGGAGTAATAGCCGCAGCTACTAGGAAGAATGCCGCCGAGGAAATGTCGGCCGGGACATCAATTTCACTCGCTGCGAGCTCTCCGCCACCGGCCAGTGAACTGCTGTTTTGCGCAGAATCAACATCAACGGCATAACCGAAGCCCTGCAGCATACGTTCTGTATGGTCTCTGCATGGAGCGGGCTCACTAATCTTGGTTTCACCCTCGGCGTACAAGCCGGCTAATAAGAGACAAGACTTAACCTGCGCGCTGGCCATTGGCATTACATAGCTAATTCCATTGAGCGCGGAGCCCGTTATCGCCAGCGGCGGTGTTCCGCCGTCTCCTGTTTCAATGCTCGCCCCCATTTCACGCAGTGGCTGGGCAATACGATTCATTGGCCGCAGGTTAAGAGATTCATCACCAGTTAGCACACTGTCAAAGTTTTGAGCGGCTAACAGGCCAGCAAGCAAACGCATAGCCGTACCTGAATTACCCATGTAGAGCGGCTTTCGTGGCGCCTGCAAGCCTAACTTACCTACTCCATAAATGGTGAGCTCGCCATTCTCAGGACCAACGATGGTGACTCCCATCTCGCGAAACGCGGCTACCGTGTTGAGCGCATCCTCTCCCTCGAGAAATCCGCTTACTCGCGTTATACCATTGGCAATTGACGCTAATATAATCGCGCGATGGGAAATAGACTTATCACCGGCGACTCGAATAGACCCCGCCACACTACCGCCGGGTTGGACCGTAAAGTTTCGTTGATTACTTGTCATTTCTACTTGTTTCTTAGGCTGAAAATGTTGACTGATAAAATTTTCTCTAGTTTGCTTAGCGCGTTGGAAGGATTCCTTTAGAGACTCGCGATCACGCTCTCGAATTACTTCCCTAAATTCTAACAGGCTCCGTATATAGTCATCGAGAACCTTTTCCACTGAGCTTGAATTTGCCACGAATATATCCGACCACATCTTAGCATCGCTCGAAGCCAGCCTACTAAAATCGGCAAAGCCTCCCGCGGCATAGCGAAATATATCCTCACTCTGTTCCTGCCTGAGCAGGACATCGACAATGGCATAGGCAAGCAGATGCGGAAGGTGGCTTGTTGCTGCGAGCACTTCATCGTGGCGCACGCTGGTCATTCCGAGAACATTTGCCCCCAACTCCCGCCACAGTAAATTTACGGCCCCAACGGTGACTGCAGAATTTCCAGAATGAGGGGTCAAAATTACATTTCTCCCCTCAAAAAGGTCATCGACTGCAGCAGAATAGCCGCTGCGCTCCGAGCCAGCGATGGGATGTGCGGGCACGAAGTTTGCCATGTCTGTTTCTGTGAATCTCTGCTCATCACTGAAAATGTGCGACTTGACACTGGCAGCATCCGTAATGATAGCAGTGGGCTTCATAAGCATACATACTTCAGAAAGAGTGTCTGCAACGCTTAGTGGCGGCACTGCCAGAATTATGATGTCCGCGAGTGGACACAGTGTCGCCAAGTCTCCGTATTCGGAAACTATGCCATCAGCCTGCGCCTGCTCCATGGCAGATAATTTGCTGTCGCTGGCAAGAATTTTTCTCTCGGGCTGCGCTTTCTTTAGACCGCGCGCGATAGAACCTCCGATCATGCCGAGGCCGATGATTAAGACTGGTTTGTCTACTGAGTTATTCATTTTTTGATGTGAACAGGACGGTAGTGAGCTATTTACAAAGGGGGTACGAGCCGAGGACTTTTACTTCCACTCGACTTAGCTTAAGCGCAGAAAACAGGCTTTTCGTCGCCTCGTCATCAACATGCCCCTCGAAATCTATAAAGAACACGTATTCCCAGGCCTCTTTTTTAGACGGACGCGTCTCTATCCGCGTAAGACTTAAGCCAAGCTTTTCGAAAGGCTCTAGGACACGAAACAGAGCTCCAGGCTTGTTTTCGGTATAAACCAAAATACTCGTCTTGTCATAGCCACTAGCTTCGGTTTCCTCTAATGCCAGCACTAAAAACCGGGTCCGATTGTTCGACTTGTCCTGAATGCGACTTTCCAAGCTGCGCAGACTATAGATCTGCCCTGCCAGCTCGCTAGCTATTGCTGCAGTAGCCCCATCCGCCTGCGCCAGTATCGCCGCCTCCGCATTACTCGAGCACTCAACTTGCTGCGCAATTGGAAAGTTTTTCGTGAGATAAGTGCGGCACTGAGCGAGTGACTGCTTGTGAGAGGCAATCTTTTTGATATCTGCTTTCGAGGAGGCCTCTTGCGCTAGCAGGCTATGCTCAATCGAAACAACCTGCTCTCCTATTATCCTCGCTGTACTATCAACCAGACAATCTTGCGTGTTATTGATAGCGCCCTCGGTTGAATTCTCCACCGGCACGATGCCATAACTAACTCTGCCTTCCTCTACGGCGATGAAGACATCATCTATGCTTGCACAATCGACCAGTTCAACACCAGCGCCGAAAAATTCCATCGCCGCTAATTGCGAATAAGTGCCCTCGGGGCCTAAATAAGCGACCTTTCCCAGCGCACTTGTGTCTGTGTTATGACTCATAAGTCTTTAACAATAAGGTGTCTTGAACACTATAGGATTGAGATTACGCTCTGTCCATGAGTTCGTCATGGGCAGATTGACTGGGGTATGCGCGTTTATTATTCAGTCTCGTCGGTATCTGGCTCAACGCTATCGTCGGACTCGATAATTGCACCTGCCTCAGGATCTGCCGCTACTGAGCCTGACTCTTCATGCAACTGCTCATCGATCACTTCAACTTCGTCCGGCTCATCGACCTGTTCCAGGCCGACTAATTTCTCACCGTCTTTAAGACGAATCAAACGTACGCCTTGAGTGTTCCTTCCTTGAACCGAAACCTCAGTGACCCGAGTCCTAACCATCGTACCCTTATCGGATATCAGCATGATCTCGTCGGCCTCAGTAACCTGCGCCGCTCCGACTACAGCCCCATTGCGCTCACTGGTCTGAATACCGATAACACCCTGACCTCCGCGACCGTAGACAGGAAAATCCTCTACCAGGGTACGTTTACCATAACCCTGCTCGCATACAGTTAATATTTGTTTTCCCGGGTCTGGAATGATCAGCGCAATCATCTTGAACTCATCCGCCATCTTGATGCCTCTGACACCTCTAGCGGTCCTACCCATGGCACGCACATCGCTCTCATTAAAGCGAATCGTCTTGCCACTGCTGCTGATTAGCATCACATCTTTTGATCCATCGGTGATGGCTGTACCAACCAGTTCATCGCCCTCATCCAACTCAATAGCCCTGAGGCCGACACTGCGTTGACGCGCAAAATTTGTAAGCTCTGTTTTCTTAACCGTGCCATTGGAGGTCGCCATGAACACAAAATGATCTTCAGAATAGTCTTGTACCGGCAGCATATTGGTTATGCGCTCTCCTTCTTCGAGAGGCAGGATATTCACAATTGGCTTTCCTCTGGCTGTTCTGCTGGCAACAGGAATCATGAATACCTTCAACCAATATACTTTTCCATGGCTGCTAAAGCACAGCAAAGTATCGTGAGTATTGGCAATCAGAAGGTGCTCGACTATATCTTCATCCTTAACCGAGGCTGCAGCTCTGCCGGTACCGCCTCGCTTCTGGGCAGAATAGTCAGTCAGCGGCTGCGACTTGGCATAGCCAGTCTTGGATATGGTGACTACGCGGTCCTCTTCGGATATCAGGTCTTCCATAGTAAGGTCGAGTTGCGACCCTACTATTTCTGTTCGGCGCTCATCACCATATTCTTTTAACACCTGCTCCATCTCGTCACGCACTACGCTAAGAAGACGGGGCTCATTCTCCAAAATATCAAGATAATCGGCAATCTGTCTGAGCAGCTCTGTGTAATCGTTGATTAACTTCTCGTGCTCCAGTCCGGTCAGTCTGTGCAGCCTTAAATCGAGAATGGCCTGTGCCTGTTCGGGGCTTAGAAAATACTCTTTATCCTTTAACCCGTATTGTTCATCCAGCCCCTCTGGCCTGCAGGCATCGGCACCAACCTCGCCTAACATCTCTAACACACTGTCTGACAGCCATGATCGCGCCAACAACTTTTCCTTCGCCTCTGCAGAAGTCGGCGAACTCTTAATCAGCGCGATTACCTCGTCTATGTTGGCAAGAGCGACAGCAAGACCCTCTAAAATATGACCCCGGTCTCTAGCCTTACGCAGTAAATAACTGGTTCGCCTGGATACGACCTCGCGCCTATGCCGAATAAAGGCATCCAGCATTTCCTTTAGATTTAGTAGTCGCGGCTGGCCTTCTACCAAGGCAACCATATTGATGCCAAACACTGACTGCATCTGCGTTTGGGCATAAAGATTATTGAGCACAACATCGCCCATCTCGCCCTTGCGCAACTCTATAACAATGCGCAACCCGTCTTTATCCGACTCATCGCGCAGTTCGGTAATACCCTCAATCTTCTTTTCTTTCACCAGCTCGGCGATCTTCTCAATGAGCTTGGACTTGTTTAACTGATAGGGAATTTCGCTGACAATAATCGTCTGCTTGCCCGATTTCTCGTTCTCAATGACCTCTGCCTTGGCCCGCATATAGATGCGGCCACGACCAGTCTTATAAGCCTGAACGATGCCGGCCTTACCATTGATGATTGCCGCCGTTGGAAAATCCGGACCCTGGATATGCTCCATAAGACCGTCTATGTCCATGTCAGGGTTGTCTAGCAGTGCTATCGCAGCCCCAATCACTTCATTCAGATTGTGTGGCGGGATATTCGTCGCCATACCCACTGCGATGCCAGAAGAGCCATTAACCAGCAGATTTGGAATGCGCGTCGGCATAACATCCGGAATGTGCTCGGTGCCGTCATAGTTTGGCGAAAAGTCGACCGTTTCCTTGTCTAAATCAGCCAGAAGATCATGAGCGATCTTCTCCATACGAATTTCGGTGTAACGCATCGCAGCCGCAGAATCGCCATCTATCGAGCCAAAGTTGCCCTGCCCGTCTACCAGGGGGTACCTGAGTGAGAAGTCCTGGGCCATACGAACTATCGTGTCATAGACAGCGGTGTCGCCATGGGGATGGTATTTACCAATAACATCACCCACGATACGCGCAGATTTCTTATAGGGTTTGTTGTAATCGTTGGACAAAACGTTCATCGCAAAAAGCACTCGGCGATGGACAGGCTTCAAGCCATCCCTTACGTCAGGCAATGCCCGGCCCACAATAACGCTCATTGCATAGGCGAGGTAGGATTCCCGCATTTCACTTTCTAACGCGACAGGCAGGACCTGTTTAGCAAACTCGGTCATAGATTTACTACTTCCTAAATAGTGGGATAACTAGTGAAATTTGGGGCTCGGTATCTTGCATGAAAACGCTGTTTTTTATTGTTTTCCCTTACCCTTTTTAGCGGCCGGTTTACCGCTTTTTTGATAACTAATTTGCAGTTTTTACGACCTTGTTTTGAGCAGTCATAAAACCCAAAAATTATACCACTGTTCGCTACTTTTATGACAGACAAAAAGGCTTTTAATTGCCAGTAAAAAGCCTGTTTTTTCAATAATTTCCAAGCCAAAATGCAGCCTTTTTTGCAACGCGCTATTTCTATTTTTTCTAGGTATAATCCGAACCCTGATTTTCACTACAATAGCGACTCCTGGGCAGGACAGAACGAGGCAATTTTGAACGCAAAAACGCGCATTGAAGCCGATCTATTAATTTCGGCAAAATGGATCATTCCTGTGCAACCCGAAGGAGAGGTTCTCGAGGACCACTGTCTCGCCATTTCTGGCAATAAGATTATCGGCATTTACAGTCAGGTCGACGCCGATGCTGTCGTCGATGCCAGCGAAGTATTGCTACTACCCACGCATGTAGTAATACCAGGCCTCATCAACACACATGGTCACAGCGCTATGGCGCTGCTGAGAGGCATTGCCGATGACGTTCCTCTGGAACAGTGGCTGGAGCAGTCGATATGGCCGCTAGAAGCGCAGCATGTTTCCGAGGGCTTTGTTCTTGCGGGCGCCAATTTAGCAATAGCAGAGATGGTTCGCTCTGGCACTACCTGCTTCGCCGATATGTACTTCTACCCAGACCAGGTAGCGAAGGCCGCACTTCAGGCCAATATTCGAGTCCAGCTAGCCAGTCCGGTCTTAGACTTCCCTACTGTCTGGGCACAGGATGCTGACGAATACATTTCCAAGGCAACCCAGCTGCATGACGATTACCGTCATAGTGAACTTATTCATACCGCATTTGGACCCCATGCGCCCTACACCGTGTCAGACGCGCCGTTGCAGAAGCTATCGATACTTGCCGAGGAGATGGACCTGCCTATCCATATGCATGTCCACGAAACCGCCAAGGAGGTCGCCGACGCGCTAGCCACTGACGGACGCCGGCCAATAGAGCGACTGCGGCAACTCGGTCTATTAAGCCCAAGACTAGTGTGCGTCCACGCTACGTCACTTTCCGATGAGGATGTAGACTCGCTGGCCGAGGCCGGGTGTCATATCGTTCACTGTCCAGAGTCAAATTTAAAGCTGGCGAGCGGCTTCTGTGAAGTGTCCAAATTAAACAAAGCAGGGATTAATATCGCCCTGGGCACTGATGGCTGTGCCAGCAATAACGATCTAGATATGTTTTCGGAAATGAGAACTGCGGCATTGCTCGCGAAGGCCGTAGCCGAAGATGCCAGCGCACTCCCCGCTCACCAGGCGCTGGAGATGGCCACAATTAACGGAGCCAAGGCATTGGGACTGGAGAATGTGATCGGCAGCCTGGAAGCTGGCAAGTACGCAGATATTACCGCCATCAATCTCGACTCTCTGAACAGCATCCCACTGTACAACCCAGTTTCACACCTGGTCTACTCAACTCAGGCATCACAGGTTTCACACGTTTGGTGTGCCGGGAAATTACTGCTTAATGAAGGGAATTTTACCAAGCTGGACAGCGAAGCGATAAAGTCTGATAGTGCAAAATGGCAAGCAATACTGGCAGACGCTGATCAATAGCAAGCAAAAGGCTTTTTACAATTATGGACAATGTAGACGAACTGGAAATCCGAAAATTTGAAGCCCTTGCAGCTCGCTGGTGGGATCCGGATAGTGAATTCAAGCCATTACATGAGATAAACCCTCTGCGCATGAGCTATATCAGCCGCAGGGTAAACCCGGCTGGCAAGAAAGTTTTGGATATAGGCTGTGGCGGCGGCATCTTAGCCGAGGCGATGGCCCACTACGGCGCCACCGTAACTGCAATCGACATGGCAGACGCGTCTCTTTCAGTAGCAAAATTGCATCAATTAGAGAGCAAGCTTGAAATTGACTACCAGAAATCTTCTGCCGAACAGTTTGCGCAAAGTCATGGTCAGCAGTTCGACATCGTCACCTGCCTGGAAATGCTGGAGCATGTGCCCAACCCCTCCTTAGTCATCCAGGCCTGCCACGATCTGGTTAAGCCCGGTGGCACCGTCTTTTTCTCTACTATCAACCGAAACCCAAAGTCTTACCTATTCGCCATAGTAGGCGCAGAGTATGTATTAAATTTATTGCCCCGAGGCACCCATGATTACGCCAGGTTTATCAAGCCTTCGGAATTGGCTGCCTGGAGCAGAGAAAGCAAACTGGACCTTCAGGACCAAATCGGCATGGCTTACAATCCGCTCACACGAAAATACAGTTTAGAAAAAAATGTCGACGTAAACTATATCGCTTGTTATACCCGCCCCGAGACAGCCTAATGACAGAAAAATTAGAAACCTCTATAGACTGTGTCCTATTCGACCTGGATGGCACCCTAATAGATACCGCACCGGATTTCACTCTGGTAGTTAACAAACTACTCGCAGAAAATGATCGAGAGGCTCTATCACACGAAGTGATTCATCTTAACGTTTCCAACGGCGCAAGAGCTTTGGTAACGAATGCCTTTGCAATCGATGAGGCTCATCAAGATTTTGCGACACTTTTGCAAAGGCTTCTTGAACTCTACTACGAGCAGCTCAACTCTACCAGAGCCACACTCTATCCCGGTCTTGACAGTTTACTGCTGCAACTGGAAGCTCAAAACATTCCCTGGGGAATCGTTACAAACAAACCGGAGAAATACAGCCTGCGACTACTGGAACAGTTGCAACTTGATACGCGTTGCAGTGTATTAGTCTGCCCGGACCATGTAACTGATACCAAGCCTCATCCGGAGCCTATATTTCTAGCTCTTGCAAAACTTGGCCGCGGACCGGAGAGAACGGTCTATCTCGGAGATCACATAAGAGATATACAGGCCGCGAAGAATGCCGACGTAATTGCCATAGCCGCTGCATACGGCTATCTGGCAGCCGATACGAAGGTTGAAGAATGGTATGCAGACTTTATTCTGCGATCCCCGGAACAAACCACATCACTCCTGAACTTACTTAAATTTGCCTAGAATATGACATTTACCTACAACGCAGAAAAAAACTTCCTAGAGAGTAAAACATTTCTTATCACCGGAGCCAGCGATGGCATCGGCAAAACCTGTGCAAGAACCTATGCTGACTATGGTGCCACCGTTATCTTATTAGGCAGGGACCAAAAAAAACTAGAACAGGTTTACGATGAGATTGAGCAATCACATCCTGGCAAAGTGATTATTCACCCTATCGATTTTAAAACGGCATCTCTGGAAGACTTCAAGCTTCTTGCCGACTCCTTGAATGAGCAATTCGAATGTCTCGATGGGCTTATCCACAACGCGGCCTTATTGGGCGCTCGCACACCGATTGAGTTTTATCCTGCGCAGGAATGGGCCGATGTGATGCAAGTTAATGTCAACGCAGTCTTCCAGCTTACACAAGCTCTTCTGCCCGCACTGACTAAGTCTGCAGATGCACGAATGCTATTCATTTCATCGAGCGTGGGTCGCATCGGTCGCTCGTTCTGGGGAGCCTATGCGGTTTCGAAGTTTGCCTTGGAGGGATTAATGCAGACTCTGGCGGATGAAGTAGAAAATACCACAGCAATACGAGTTAACAGCCTCAACCCGGGCGGGACTCGCACTAATATGCGTCGCGACGCCTTTCCTGCCGAGAATCCAGAGACACTGCCAACCGCAGAATCGCTGATGCCTGTCTATTTGTATCTGATGAGTAAGGAAGCCCAAAGTATCCATGGGCAGGCGCTGAATGTAAGAGACTTCAAGGCGCTCTAATCTGGCTTCTTGCGCCCTTTCCGCTCGTCCTCTTTATTTACCAACTTCAAGAGCTTCTCGATTTCGGTTTTGCCCAGCTCGTTGTATCTTCCCCTGCTAACCGAACTAGGAATAAACAACGGGCCGAAGCGCACCCTTTTTAAGCGACTGACCTTCACGCCCTGTGATTCCCAGAGCTTGCGAACTTCGCGATTTCGACCTTCCATCAATACTACGTGGTACCACTGATTTACACCCTCACCGCCGTAGTGTTGTATGTCGGTGAAGCGGCACAGCTTATCTTCGATAATTACGCCCTTGTGCATCTCTGCCACCATTTCGGGGGTCACATCACCCAACACTCGCACCGCATATTCACGTTCGATCTGAGAACTCGGATGCATTAACTTATTCGCAAGCTCTCCATCGGTGGTGAAGAGCATCAGACCACTGGTGTTAAGATCGAGACGCCCCACCGAAACCCAACGACCGTGCTTTAATGGTGGAAGACTATCGAATACGGTACGGCGACCCTCGGGATCGTCACGAGTAGACACTTCATCCTCGGGCTTGTTGTAAAGAATTACCCTACGCTCTTCACGAATGCTTTTCTGCGGCGCTAGCTTCTTACCATCAACAACGACCTTGTCGTCATCACCCACACGATCACCGACAACGGCAACCTTTCCATTGACCTTAATTCGCCCCTTCGCGATCCAGGTTTCGATTTCGCGGCGCGAACCGAATCCGGCACGAGCCAGCACTTTCTGTAGCTTCTCAGTCATGTTGTAGTCAGTTTGTATTGTGGATATAGCGGTTTTTCAAGCCTGCGAAAATATTACTCAATGTTGTGTCTTAGAGTCATCTTCGTTCACACTAAAATCAATTTCAGTGGATTCAGCCTGCGCGGTGTCTTCTTCATCAGCCGCCGAATCAGTTTGCGAATCCTCATCAGATTCGGATTCGGTAAATGTGATTTCAACGGCCTCTATCGAATCTAGAGCCTCGTCCAATTCCTTGAGTCCAAATTCTTCTGCAAATTCTGTTTCCTCGGCATCGGGCTCTAGGTCTTCCTCGTCCTCTTCTTCGACAACCGGGTATTGCAACTCCGGTGGCAACTCGAGAATCTCATCCAGGGGCTTCGCCGCCAAGGCCACAGCCTCCTCTTCGGCGATCAGCTCAGCCTTATCGGATTCACTTAATTCAATACTGTTCTCATCGACAAGCTCTTCGGGAAGTTCGAGAATTCTCTGACCAGCCAGATCGTCTTCGAGATCGAACTCAGGCTCATCTTCTGCCAAGTCTCTAATCTCAGAGAGTGGGGGCAAATCTTGCAGGCTCTTGAGATTGAAATAGTCCAGGAACTGCTTTGTTGTCGCAAACATCGCAGGACGGCCCGGTACATCCCTATGCCCAACAACCCGTATCCACTCTCGATCGAGCAGCGTACGGATAATATTCGAGCTAACGCCAACACCACGAATCTCTTCGATATCACCTCGGGTAATAGGCTGGCGGTAGGCAACCAGCGCCAAGGTCTCTAGCAAGGCTCTTGTGTAACGTGGAGGTCGCTCCTCCCAGAGTTTTGCGACCCATTCACTGAGCTCCTGCTTTACCTGAAATCTGTATCCGGAAGCCACTTCCTTTAGTTCGAAACCGCGGCCATCGCACTCTTCGGCGATGCTCTCCATAACCGCAATCAGCTCCTTGCGATCTGGCTGCTCATCCTTGCTGAATACCTGGATTATATTGTCAAGCGTCAATGGCCGACCAGCAGCAAGCAGCAGCCCTTCTACGATCATTTTTACTTTGTTATCAACTTCACTCATGCTGCGCTATTACCTGCACTTCTTTTAGCTTCTAGATTTCAAATGAATAGGTCCGAACGCTTCCGACTGGACTATCTCGATCAACGAATCTTTCATTAGCTCCATTATGGCCAGAAAGGTCACAACCACTCCCAATCTGCCCTCCTCGCGAATCAACAACGAGACCAAAGGTACGAACTTTTGATTCGATATACGCACCAAGATCTCAGACATCTTCTCACGCGTCGAAAGCGTCTCTAATTGCACATGATGGTGCCCGAAATTATCCGCTCGCTTCAATACGCTAGACAGCGCGATCAAGACTTCCTTGAGATCAATGTTGGGCTCCGCCGTGACCCGTTCAATCTCAGGCAGGGCCGCTGCTGCGCGATGAATATCTCTATCCATACGCGGCAACTCGTCAACATCTTGAGCGGCTTGCTTGAAACGCTCATATTCTTGCAGACGACGAATGAGCTGCATGCGCGGATCGTCTTCCTCTGCTTCTTCCTCTACCTGCCTGGGCAACAGAATCTTCGACTTAATTTCGGCAAGCATCGCCGCCATGACCAGGTATTCAGCAGCCAACTCAAACTGCCAGGACTCCATCAGATCGACATAGTTCATATATTGATCGGTGATGTCCGCAACATTGATCTGGAGAATATCGATGTTCTGTCGCCGAATAAGATATAGCAATAGATCGAGAGGGCCTTCGAAAGCCTCCAGAAATATTTCGAGCGCGTCGGGTGGTATATAGAGGTCTTTCGGAACTTCCGTCATTGCCTCGCCCGCTATGATGGCGAAAGGCAGCTCCTGCTGCAGCGGAGCGTTAGTTTCATGCACCTCGGGGATTGCGGGAATCCCCTGTAGCTCAGTGTTTTCCGGGTCTGATTCGGTGCCGATAATGGTCAATCTGCTAGTCTACTTTGAGTTCTTATAATGACTCGAATTTTACCTCAAGTAGGGAGGAATTGCTCACCCCTGAGGTAGCTAGTTTGTTATTCAATTACCATTTGCCCAGGCCCATTGCCTCACGCACATCCTGCAGGGTTTCCTTAGCCGCTTCTCTGGCCGTCTCACAGCCTTCGGCGATGATAGACCTGACGATATCCGGATCTCTTTCGTATTGCGCCGCCTCTTTCTGTATAGGCTCCAACTCGGCAATTATGGCATCGCTAACGGGCTTCTTGCATTCGAGACAACCGATTCCCGCAGTGGTGCAACCCTCCACAACCCAGTCTTTGGTATCTTGCTTAGAATAGGTCTGGTGTAATTGCCATACTGGACATTTCTCTGGATCGCCCGGGTCGGTTAGCCGAACCCTGGCCGGGTCCGTCGGCATAGTTGAAATTTTCTTCTCAATTAGCTCCAGAGGCTCGCGCAGCGCGATCGTATTGTCATAAGACTTGGACATCTTCTGTCCGTCCAGCCCTGGCATTTTTGCCGACTTGGTCAATAGGGCCTGCGGCTCGGCCAAAATCATCTTGCCACCACCTTCCAGATAGCCGAATAAGCGTTCTGAATCGCCGATAGATATATTTTGCTGTTCCTTCAATAAGGCTTGGGCCTTTTCTAAGGCCTCGTGATCGCCCTGTTCTTGATAGGCCGTGCGCAGATTACTGTATTGCTTTGCAGCCTTCTTACCCATCTTCTTAATAGCGGCCAGAGCGTTCTCTTCGAAGCCCGGCTCACGACCGTATATGTGATTAAATCTTCTGGCTGTTTCCCGCGTGAGCTCAACATGGGCTACCTGATCGGCTCCTACCGGTACATACCCCGCTCTGTACATCAGAATATCAGCAGCCTGCAGCAATGGATAACCGAGAAAACCATAGGTCGCCAGATCCCTCTCTTGCAGCTTGTCCTGTTGATCCTTGTAACTAGGCACGCGCTCCAACCACCCCAGCGGCGTGATCATCGACAGCAGCAGGTGCAATTCAGCGTGCTCCGGCACACGAGACTGAACAAACAGCGCGGCAGACCCTGGATTGACGCCCACCGCCAGCCAGTCAATAACCATGTCGATGACATTCTGCTCTAGGCTAACCGAATCATCGTAATGAGTGGTCAGCGCGTGCCAGTCTGCAACGAAGAAGAAACACTCATACTCGTGCTGTAGCTTTACCCAGTTATTGAGCACTCCGTGCAAATGCCCCAGATGTAGGCGCCCAGTGGGCCGCATGCCTGATAATACTCGCTGTTGTGAATCCACCTTGGACAACTTGCTCTCCTTAACTTATCTAATGTTCTTCTATTTATGAGGGATTATAACCCGCAAAACGGCGGCTAAAGAAAAGGTTCTGAATCGCCCTTACCTTCGCGAACCACCTCGGGCACACCATCCACTAAATCGATCATTGTGGTCGGCTCGATTCCGCAAGACCCGCCATCTACGATCAGATCGACGAGCTTGCCTATTTTAGATCGCATCTCATACGGGTCCAGCAACATCTCCTCCTCGTCCGGGAGAATGAGACTGGTGCTCATAATTGGCTCGCCCAGCTTCTCCAAGATAGCCTGCGCCACTGCATTATCCGGCACCCGCAGACCGATAGTTTTCCGTTTGGGGTGCTGTAGCCTACGCGGAACTTCCGGCGTTGCCTTTAAAATAAAAGTATAAGGCCCAGGCGTGTAGGCTTTTAGTATTCGATACGCACTATTGTGTACCTGAGCATAACTAGAAATGGATGATAGATCCTTACAGACCAGGGTGAAATTGTGCTTGCTCCCTAGTTGACGAATGCGGCGGATACGATCGAGCGCATTTTTATCACCTAAGTGACAGCCCAGCGCATAGGTTGAATCTGTAGGGTAGACAATAACACCACCGGCAAGCAGCACATTCACCACCTGCTTGATGATCCTATCTTCCGGATTAGAAGGATGTACCTGCAAGAATTCGCTCATGTATTCATATGCCCAGCGACTCTCTCGACGAGCCAGCCCAGATCCTCAAAAACACGTGATTCTATTACATTGACTTACAAAAGCAGACACCTTTCTGCAAATCGATTACCATGACGGCGTTCAGTATTTCCGAGACACTCCCGAATGAAGCAATTTATAGACTACATCCCACTACTCGTGTTCTTTAGCGTATGGGCGATGGACGAGCGCGCAATCAATATTGCCGGCTTTGATCACAGCATCGGCGGGGTATTCTCTGCCGCCGAGTTCCTGCTCGCCGCTTCCATATTGGTATACGGCTCTCTATTCGTCTACCAGAAAAGATTAGACAAGTTTCAGTGGATCACGCTGGTCGCGGTGGTGCTTTTTTGCATACCGACGATCATCTTCAGAAACACTGACTTTCTAAAATGGAAGGCGCCAATAGTGAATTGGATATTTGCCACCGTATTCCTCGCTTCACGCTTCTTCGGGGACAAGCCTGCCATAGAACATATGATGGGGCATGCGATAAGCGCACCGAAAGAAGTCTGGCACAAACTAAATACGATGTGGATCTTTTACTTTATTGTTCTGGGAGCTATCAACTTAATCGTAGCGTTTACTCTCAGCGAAGACCTCTGGATAAAATTCAAAGTTTTCGGAAACCTGATTCTTACTTTTGGGTTTGTATTTGCGCAGATGCCCATACTGGCGAAATACATCGAGGTAGAAGACGAAGTCGAGAATGATAAAACTAAAGAAGAATCCACCTAGGGGAAAAAGATGCACTATGCGATCATAAGTGAAGATATAGCCAACAGCTCGGCTAAACGCAAAGCATCACGACCCGCGCACTTAGCGCGACTCGAGAATCTCGCAGATCAGGGCCGTCTATTATTAGCCGGCCCTCACCCCGCAATAGACTCAACAGAACCTGGAGAGGCTGGGTTTATTGGTAGCCTTGTCGTTGCGGAATTTGACAGCCTGGAACAGGCGCAGGCTTGGGCCGATGCAGACCCTTACATGGAAGCCGGTGTCTATGAGCGTGTTTCCGTAAAACCTTTTAAGCGCGTTTTCTAGCCGCACATCTAGTCGCTAAAGGTAGACTACCGATCAATCTTCGCCTTCTACAGACTCACATCGCCGGTTTTAGATCAGGGAATTCAGCATCAAGAATCGCGTTCCATTCATCCAGACGCGCGCGCCTGCGCTCGAACAAGCCACTGACATCACCCTCGATCGTTATACTGTTTATGATGTCTCTGCGCCGTAATTGATTCACGACCGGCATACCGCTCACTACCTTTCCGAACACAGAGTGCTTGCCATTCAGATGCGGTGTTGCAAGATGCGTCAAAAAAAATTGGCTGCCATCGCTACCTGGCCCAGAGTTCGCCATTGAAATAATTCCCGGCTGATTGTGGTGCAGTATTATCTCCCCGGCAAACTTATAACCGGGCCCACCAGTACCATCACCTTTTGGGTCGCCGCCCTGAACCATGAAGTTTCTCTCCATCCGATGAAACGTCAAACCATCGTAGAAACCACGCATCGCTAGATTAGCAAAATTGGCAACGGTAGTCGGCGCCGCCCTTTCATTAAATTGCACTACGATCTCACCTTTCGATGTATCGATAACGGCCCGCAGCGGTTGCGCAACCGCGTTAATGCTAACAACCGAAAGTACAAGTGCCAGTAATAAGTGCCGGTTACATCCAAGGCGCTTCACGCAGCGTGTTTTGAACTTCATCCTTCTACTCCATCCAAGTGGACCATCAGTGAGGACTCATGATTCTGAGCAATCTATATAGCGTATTCCAGAATAACTGGCGCGTGATCTGAAAAGTTTTGCGCTGTGTAAATCTCGGCGGACCTAACCTGTTTGGCGATATCCTCAGTAACCACCTGATAATCCAGTCGCCACCCAACGTTATTAGCCCTGGCCTGCCCGCGATTTGACCACCAAGAATACTGATCGACCTCTTCATTTACAACGCGGAACGCATCTACATAGCCTACCTTGTCGTAAAGGACATCCAGCCACTCCCGTTCCTCGGGCAGAAAACCGGAATTTTTTCTGTTTGCTCGCCAATTTTTCAGATCGATTTCCTTGTGGCAGATATTCCAATCTGCACAGACCACAATCTCGCGCTTATTCTTCCTCAGTTTTTTCATGTGCTTCATGTAGTCGCCCATAAAGCTGACTTTTCTCGCCTGCCGCTCGTCACTGCTTGAACCGGAGGGCAGATACAGTGAAGCGACACTTAAACCATCGAAATCTGCCTCTATATAGCGCCCTTCCGTATCGGCTAGTTCGAAACCCAGCCCCCTCTTGATCTTTTTGGGTTTCTCACGTGAGAACAGCGCCGTACCCGAATAGCCTTTCTTCACGGCATCATAGTAATGACAGTGATAGCCCTCGGGGTGGAAGACGGGGTCGCTGAGCTGATCTATTTGCGCCTTGGTTTCCTGCAGGCAAACCACATCGGCATCCGCCTCCGGTAGCCAGTCGAAGAACCCCTTTCTCGCTGCTGCCCTTATTCCGTTGCAGTTGAATGTCATGATGCGCATTACTATTCCCTATTTTTGATTGAGCGGATGACGGTGAGTTAGTGTAAGACAAGCCGGCAGGTACGACCAAGCCTGTGTCAGCGAGTTGCTACCCCACAGCCGAGCAGCTTATCTGCCACATCGACTCAATTTGTTACCCAAAGTTACATATGTGATTAGCATCACATTTCAGTTAGTTAGAAGATTTTTATTACCAATGACTCGAAATAAATACGCGCCATTCAAGCAGATACGAGCCAAATAAATCACTTATCTAACTGATATATATAGTTTTTACATAAAATAATTAACTTTGTTACTATATCCTACGTTATAGATATAATTTTGGCTAAACGTTACTCAAAATCTCATTATGTGTTACTATATTCCCCGTTGTTGAGAGGGTAACCCATCAACTCTGACTAACCCGCAAAACTTAGGAGACAGTAATGAGCAAGGCACTCACACGAGTACGGCCCGTTATCGAAGCGACAGTTATCAGTTTACTACTGGTAATAGCTGCATTAGCAGTGCCAGCCGCGATCGTATACACAGCCGTATAAACTATGTCGAATAGGAGGCTTTATGCAGAGCCCTTTAGTTGATTTACGCACTAACTGAACACCAGTCTAAATAACAGATTTAGGCTGGTGTTTTTTTAAGTGGCCTGCCAAAACCCCTGCCTACGGCCCACCCCTTATTAAAACCAGAGGCTAGAGCCTACTACCTACACCTTGCGTAGCTTATCAGTGAAGTTACAAGGCTTGTGACGGCTATCCAGTTGCTCCGAGATGATCTTGTCCCAAGCCGTCGCGCAGGCTCCCGGCGATCCGGGCACACAAAATACTATCGCTCCATTAACCATCCCCGCGAAGGCACGCGACTGTATAGTGGAACTACCTATCTCCTCGTAGGATAGCTGCCTAAACAGCTCTCCGAAGCCCTCAATTGGCGAATCTAATAAAGGACTGATTGCCGCTACAGTGTTATCTCTGGCTGTAAAGCCGGTACCACCGGTTAACAAGATAGCCTGGACTTTCGTGTCAGCAATCAGCGCAGATACCTCTGCTCGAAGCGAAGAGATATCATCTTTGATGATAGTTTTGGCATAAAGTTGATGCCCGGCGCCCTCTAGCCTCTCGACTAATACGGCTCCGGATTTATCTGTTTCGGCTGTGCGTGTATCAGAGACCGTCACAACAGCAATGTTTAATGGCATTAGGGAAGACATTTAGAGCACTCTAAAATTGTTTACTTACATTTCTGACGTTAGCAGCACGAAAGACACAACGATCCAGGCTTAGCCCCCGGTCATGTTCATGAGACGAACCGGCTGGGCGTGATCTTTATCGTAGAAAAAATGACGCTCTGGCTTTATCTCCATAGAATCAATCAGGGCCTGCTTGAGCACGGTATCGTCATTGCCTGGATCACGCAATAAGACTCGCAGATCCACCGAATGCTCATTACCTAGACACAGCAATAATCGCCCTTCAACCGTTACCCTCACGCGATTACAATCCTCACAGAAGTTGTGTGTAACCGGCGAAATAAAACCTATACGACTCTTACGATCGGCAATTTTTGCATAACGTGAAGGGCCCGCGGTAGTTTCTGCACTATCTACGAGCAGATATTTCTCAGCGATTTTTTCTCTTACCCAGGCGTTACTACAGGTAGTATCTTCTCGCGCATGATCTGAGGCTTCGCCCAGCGGCATCTCTTCGATAAAAGCGATGTCAATATCGCGTTCGATGGCGTAGTCAGCCAAATCCAAAACTTCATCTTCGTTATAGCCTTTCATGACGACTGAGTTCAGTCGTATTCGCTCGAAGCCGGCAGCCTTAGCCGCATCGATTCCGGCTAACACCTTGTCCAGTTTCCCAACCCTCGATATGCGCTTAAAACGATCGGCATCCAAACTATCGATACTGATATTAACTCTATTCACACCTGCAGCCTTAAGCGGCAAAGCATACTTTTCAAGTTGAGCACCATTGGTGGTTAAGAGCAATTCTTCAAGACCAGGAAGCGCACCGAGTTTTTCGATTAGCGACATCACGTCTGTGCGCACCATTGGCTCGCCGCCCGTGAGCCTGATCTTCTTTACGCCTAACTCCGTAAAAGCCTTGGCCACACGGTACAATTCTTCCAATGAAAGAATCTGATCCCGAGGAAGGAAAGTCATGTCCTCGGTCATACAATAGACACAGCGAAAGTCACAACGATCGGTAACGGACAGACGGATATAATCCACCCGTCTACCAAACTTATCGACTAGCTCTGTCACCTGCTTGTTTTCTGTCATATGAATTCTCCGAGCGCAACTATACCGCAGAATATGGGCGAATTGCACTGATCACTCTGGGGATTCGAATGGGGTAAAGACCCGGTCCTGCCGCTCCGATACAGGGTCAGCTGGCATTGAACGCTATCTGTAGAGCGAGGAATATCAAGATCGCGCCCATACCTCGCTCCAACCATACCCCCGAGCGCAGCACAAACTCCCGAATTTGGAGCCTGCCAAGGACAATAGAAAGCGCGGCAAACCAAATAAACGTCGCGAGGGCGAGATAAAAGCCGTAGAAAAGTTGAATAGTTAGCGGTGTATTCGGATCGATTACCACTGTAAACAGTGCGAGAAAGAACAGTGTGGCTTTAGGATTTAGTCCGTTGGTTAAAAACCCCAGCGCAAAGGCTCGACGCGGAGATAAAATTACCGTCTCAGGAGAGCTGGCTCCTTTCTGCGGCAAGCCAAGTGAGGCGCGTATCGACTGGACTCCCAAGAAGAATAGATAGGCAGCCGCGATGAGCTTCATTGTATTGAACAGTGACGGTGATTGGGCCAGCAACAGCGCGACGCCTAGCAGGCAGTAAGCCACGTGCAACAGGATAGCACTGCCCACGCCAAGACTCGTCCATATACCAGTGCGAGAACCACCGAGAACACTCTGACGTAAAACTACGGCAAAATCGGGGCCGGGAGAGGCGACGGCAAAGAGATGCGCAACGGCAATAGTTAAAAATTCAGCCCAATACATTCTTACTCTGCCTAACTGACACGCCTCTCAGCAATCGATTACGGAATTCGATCGGCTATTTCCAGGCTAATAACAGCTCGCTGGCCATTATGCGCGAAATTGTCTGACTGCGAGCGATAGTCTCCTGAGTTCGGTGTCGCCGAGCCAGAAAACGAGACAGAGGCTGAAACAAAAACCATATCTGCAGATGAAATATTGAATGGCCCCACCGCATAGGTATTATCTAATTGTATATTCGCTGGCAAATCGGCAACCGTAAGATCGATAGCTGCCAAGGGAGGCAAGCCCTCTTGTGCCGCATTGCGTACCGCAACAAAAACTCGCAGATTCTCATCTAGATTCAGGCCTTGTGCGAGCGAAAGATTAATCTCTATGGTAGGACCAACAGCCCCATCTTGTCCCTGCCCCGCTAGCCGTTGTTGTGCAACAGCAATGCTACGACGAAGAACCTGTGCCTGCTCACTGTTCGGGTTATTCTGAATAATCAATCGCCAATACTCGATAGCTGTCTCAAAGTCCTCACGCTCCTCGGCATCGGCGGCGATAAGTTGCAGTATCGACATCTCATTGGGATTAATCGCGCGAGCCTGTTCTATGACCTCGAGTACACCCTCGGTAAAGTTAAAGTCAGCAAGAATATATTTTGCCATTGCTACTCTACCGAGCACCAATGCCTTCTCTGGTGTTTCGTCCATGCGCCCGGCAGATTGGGTGTAAGCAATTTCTGCCTCTGTAAACATACCGATGCTGGCGAAATTTTCAGCCAGGAAATACCAGGCCCATGGTCGGTCGTCATCAGCCTGAACCACCTCACCCAGGCTCACAATAAGATCCTGCGACTCTTGCGGGTTATCGCGATTATTCACAGTGCGCTGAAATAGGCCCATCAATTCCACGTCGCGCTTGTACCCCCACTCGCCATACAAGGTATAGGCTGCAGCGGGCATCAAGAGACAAAGAACCAAGGGAATGACTAGGTTATAGGCGCTAGACTTGGCTCTACCAGCTTCCCTGGCCTTGGGCTTCTTTTCGCTTGTAATCTCTTCTTCGGTAACATCTGATAACAAGCTTTGCTGTAATTCAAGAATAAGCACATCAAATTCAGATTGAACTAAATTCCCCGACGCCAATTCATTCTCGAGATCGTCGCTGCGCTCATGAAATAGTGCGATATTCTCGTTCTTACGCGAAGCATCCGCGGTAAACGATTCTGCACGGTTTCGCAGCCACAGTGGCAATAGAACAAAGCCGACGGCGATTACGAAAAGTATTACGGTAGATATCCAGAACAAGGGGCTATTCCAAGTAGAATTGAATTCGAATTATGATTTATCGCCTAACAATTTTTGTAGGCGTTCTTGCTGTGACTTATCTAGCTCAGCATCATCATCGCTAATCTTCCGCGCTCTGCGCCAGATACCGAATGCGACTACAGCGCCTATCAGCAAAAAGAGTAAAGGCCCAAACCAAAGCAATATTGTTCCCGCCGTCAACCTCGGACGAAAGAGAATAAAGTCGCCATAACGCTCGAACATAAATTGAGTTATCTCGGCGTCGCTCATGCCTTCCATAATCATGCGATGAATTTCTCTGCGCAGATCTTCGGCCACGCCACCTGTCGAACCCGAGAGGCTAGAATTTTGACACATCGGACACCTAAGCTCATCCGAGAGCGAGCGAAAGCGTTGTTGCTGCTCGTCGGTATCGAATTCGAAAGTATCCACTTGGGAGTAGGATGAGCTAGGCAGGGATAGTGCACAAAGCGCAAAGAGCAAGCTCACTGCTAACAGTCGTATTTTTGACTTCGATAAGATTAGCGAGCTTGCCATCTGCCTAGCTTCCTTCGGCGCGCAGTTCAGCGATAGCAGGAAGAAATTGCTCTTGCCATACAGCTTCATCGAGGACGCTTACGTGCCGAAATCGAATCACGCCGTTCTCATCTACCAGATAGGTTTCCGGCGCACCGTAAACGCCCAGATCTATACCAAACCGGCCGCTCTCATCCAAGATGCTAAAAGAAAAAGGATTCCCATTCTCTTCCAACCAATCGACCGCTAAATCCTGCTGATCACGATAGTTCACCCCAACCACTGGAATGTCGCCTTCTTCCGTCAGCCTCATTAGAGTTGGGTGTTCTATCAGACAAGGCAGGCAATACGACCCCCAGACATTGAGCAGAAATATTTGAGAGGGTAGATCCGCGTTACTCACCTGCTTACCATCCACCGAGGTGAGCTCGAAAGACGGCATCGGCTTATCGATTAACATAGAGGGCAATGTCTTTGGGTCAAGATAGAGACCGCGCCACAGGGCTATGGCCACAACAACAAAACCGAGCACCGGTAGATAGAATTTCAACTTATTCATCGCATTTTATCAGGAGCTTGCTTGCAGCTCGCCTCCCAGTGGCTTCGACTTACTCTGCTCCCGACTTGGCTCAGTATGCCGTCTGCGCAGACGCCGATAACGCTTATCTGCCGCCGCAAGAATGCCGCCCAGAGTCATAAAGATTGCACCTAGCCAAATCCAGCGAACAAAGGGCTTAACGTAGATAGTCATCGACCATGACTCACCTTCTTTCTGTTCGCCCAGAGTAATAAACAGGTCTCGAAACAGTCCAGCGTCTATTGCCATTTCTGTCGATGGGGTTCCCGTAGCGAGATAGACTCTTCTCTCAGGATGCAGAGTCGTTATTGCCTCGCCTCCCTTCAACACCGTGAAGCTTGCCTCTTCACCCACATAGTTTGGCCCATTGATAGGAGCTGCGCCCTCAAATCGAAAAACATAATTGCCTAGCCCCACATCCTGCCCTGGCGCAAGCAACACACTTCGCTCGGTGCTAAAGGCACTGGTCAACGCCACGCCGATCAGCATCACCGCCATACCAAGGTGCGCGGTCTGCATACCGTAGTAGCTAAACGAGAGAGACCTAAGCCCCTTTAATCGGCTCGCCTTGTTAGCGGTCTTGTTTCGAATATCCTGCAGCATCGCTAAGACTATCCACGAGGCTAGCGCTACCGCAATTGTCGCTACCAGGGAGAATTCAAAGGTGACGATTAGCGGAACCACCACTCCCAGCGCAAGAGAGGCCAAGGCCACTTTACCCATCTGCTCTACTAAAAAAGCGACCGATGTGCGCTTCCAGCGACAATAGGGGCCAATAGCCAGTAATACTGTGAGTAAAGCCATCAGCGGGATGAAGATCGCGTTGAAATAGGGAGGACCTATCGAAATCAGGTCGCCTGTCAGCCCCTGATAAACCATTGGAAACATCGTGCCCAGAAATACGGAGGCCGCCGATACTACCAAGATAATATTATTGGATAACAGCAGTATTTCCCGCGAGACAAGATCGAAGCCAAACTCACTCTTCATAAGCGGCGCCCGAAAGGCAAAGAGAAGAAGAGCACCACCAACGGTAATGCCAAGAATTGCGAGGATGAAGAACCCCCTAGTCGGATCACTGGCGAATGCATGCACCGAGGTTAGCAAGCCGGATCGTGTAATAAAGGTACCGAGCAAACTGCCAGCGAATGCCAAAATAGCTAACAATACCGTCCAGGATTTAAACACGCCGCGTTTTTCAGTGGCCGCAAGAGAATGAATCAGCGCGGTGCCGAACAGCCAGGTAATTAGCGGTGGATTTTCAACAGGGTCCCAAGCCCACCAGCCTCCCCAACCTAATTCATAATAGGCCCACCAACTGCCTAGCGCGATACCCAGTGTCAGTATTGCCCAAGATACGTTTGCCCAGGGTCGGCACCAGCGTGCCCATGCCGCATCCATCTTCCCACTTAGCAGCGCCGCCATCGCGAAGGCGAATACCACCGAAAAGCCCACGTAACCCATATACAGTGTCGGGGGATGAATAATGAAACCGAAATCTTGCAGAGCGGAATTTAGATCTGCGCCATCAACCGGAGGCAACGGAACGATTCGAGCGAAGGGGTTCGAAGTCGCCAGCATGAATAAAATATAACCGGTGATTAGCACGCCCAGCACGCCTAGAACTCGCGCCACAAATTCCAGCGGCATGCTCTTGGTAAAAATAGCGACGCTTAGCATCCAGCCCGAAAGCATAAATGTCCAAAGCAGAAATGAGCCCTCATGCCCGCCCCAGACCGCAGTTAACTTATAACGATCAGGTAGCAAGGAGTTCGAATGCTCAGCAACAAATTTCACTGAAAAATCATCGGTGACGAAGGCATACGCCAGAATGGCGATACTGACACCCAGAAACACGAACACGCCAGCGGAAAGTGGCCTCGCCATACTCATCCACAGAAAATTATTTTGATAGGCTCCAATAATTGGTAGCGAAGCGAGGATAACGCTAAGCCATAGCGCCAGTATCAGAGAAAATTGACCAATCTCAGGAATCATCTAATTGCTTGCCTTAGTTAGTTGCCACAGGAGAATGGTTTTCTGCAGAGGCCCCGGAAGCGTCGAGAGCAGCCTTCACTTCTGGCGACATGAAGTTTTCATCGTGCTTGGCCAGCACCCTCGAAGCCTGAAAAACACCGTTAGCATCCATCTCGCCTTCGGCTACAATGCCCTGCCCCTCGCGGAACAGATCAGGCAGTATGCCCTCATATTGAATGGGCACATCACTTATGAAATCAGTGGTCACGAAATTGACTTTCAGGCTATCGGTCGCGCCGAGTACCGTTCCCGTCTTTACCATGCCACCTATTCTGAAGTGCTGCCCCGAGCCTACCTCACCTTCGGCAACCTGAGTTGGCGTATAGAACATATTGATATTTTGCTTAAGTGCGAAGGCGGTAAAGCCAACAGCAACGCTTAGACCGGCGGCTATAAAAATAATGATTCCGAGCTTCTTGCGTCTATGAGGTTTCATCTACTACTCCAAAACGATAACTACTCTAGTAAGGTCGACTAACTACTCTAACTATCTTCACTCTTAATTTCTTCTTCCAACATCATGCGCCGCTTCAACTGACGAAGTATCTTTTGTTTCTTGCGCAGTGGCAGTACCAGGTTAACAGCAACAAAGATTGCGAAGAGTCCATACACCGACCACACATTAAATCCATAACCACCCATGTCGATAAATTCGGCGAAGCTTGAAAATTGTATTGCATCTAACATTGACTATCCTAATAAACCTAAGCAGACCTAAAGGCTAACTCTTTGACACAAGGTCTTGGACCCACTGTGACTTGCGCTCTCTTTCGAGAATTTCATTGCGCGTAGATAAAATCAGACTGACAGACAGAAACAGATAGACCGCAACAATCATTATCAGTGTCGCTATCCAAAACTCTGGACCGTTCGGACTCTGGGTATCCATGGAAACCGGACTGGAAACCTGATGCAGCGTATTCCACCACTCTACGGAATATTTGATTATCACTACATTGATACATCCCACTATAGACAGTAGCGCACAAGCCTTGGCCGCTGTCTCCGAATCCTCTAGCGCCGAGCGAAGAGAAATTACGCCCAGCAAAAGAAACAGCTGAAACAGCATAGATACCAACCTGCTGTCGGTCCATTCCCACCAGGTTCCCCACATTACGCTACCCCACAGAGATCCAGTTGCCAGGGTAATGAATGAAAACCAGGCGCCCAATATGGCTGCGTTCTTCGCTACCATATCCGCTAACTTCATGCGCCAGACCAGCGTAATAGTGCCGGAGACCAACAACAGCGGAAAAAAAGCCAGAGACGTTCCCGCCACAGCAACGTGTACGATTAAAATTCTTGAGGTAAAACCCTGTTGATAGTCGGGCGGCAGAAACAGCAGCCCCCAAACCAGGCCGACTGTCATGAAAACCACCATAGCAGCTATCAACCAGGGCAGCCATTTCCCGCTTAGTTCATAGAACCATTTAGGGGAACCGAGTTTGGAAAACCATAACCACATGACGAACAACTATCCTCTTATCTCTTAGCAGATCAAACAGCAAGGCAAATATATCACGCCGCCTCAAACCCACCGTGTTACGTATTGTAACTCATTGTAATTACGCGGTAATACCGTTATTGGACCAATCTTCGCTGCTTTGGGCTAATTCACACTGATCTTTAGCGCTGCAGCCGACGCTAATGGGGCCAGACTGACCGAAACAGAGAGCATGACTAGCATGAGACTCAGGTAACCCAGCGGTGACTGACTGTTCAAAGTCGATTGAACTGCCAGAGTGCCGAAGATCAAAACGGGCACGCTCATGGGCAGGGTGATAACCGCAAGTATTAGCCCCCTACTGCCAAGCCCCACAGTTAAGGCGACGGCAATTGAGCCAATAAGACTCATTATTGGCGTGCCCAATAGCAAGCTCAGCACCAGAATCAGGTAGGCCTCTTCCGGCAGCGCTAACATATAGGCCAACAGCGGAGAGACCAACACCACCGGCAGGCCGCTGACAAGCCAGTGACTAATATTCTTCGCCAATACCAGAAAGAATAGTGGATGCGGACTGAGCAACAGCTGCTCCAGGGAGCCATCCTCAAAGTCTGCCCGGTATAGATTATCCATCGAGAGCATAGATGCCAGAAGCACCGATATCCAGATCACGCCTGCCGCAATCTCAGTTAGCCTGTCGCTTTCCGGACTAATGCCTATAGGGAAAAGGGAGACGACGATGATAAAGAACATGAACGGATTGACTATGTCGTTCTTCTTCTTAAAGGCAATCAGCAAGTCACGCTTTAGGGTGGCGAGAAAGGCGGCCGAAGTCGTTGTCTGCTTTTCGCTCATAGCTTCCATCTCAACCCAGACTCAACAGGCTTAGCTCTGGAATCGTCAGTTGATGGTGTGTTGTGACCATAACCGCCCCCCCCGCCTGCGCCTGATCCTGCAAAATACTCTCCAGTTGAGCTACCCCTTTCGTATCGAGAGTGGTGAACGGCTCATCTAATACCCATAATTTCGCTGGGCTGATAAGCAAGCGCGCAAGCGATACTCTTTGTTGCTGCCCTGCGGACAAGGTGTAACAGGGCGATTCTTCGAAACCACGCAGACCCACTTCCTTGAGAGCGCTCATGATCTGATCGTCATTCACCGCCTGCTTGAGGCTGCAACTCCAGCGAAGATTCTCAATGGGAGTAAGCACCTTGCTGACACCCACCCTATGGCCTATATAGAGCAATGAGGCGAAAAATGCAGCCGCCTGCTCTTCGATTTCCTGGCCGTACCACCTAATCGAGCCGGCATAGCTGTCGTTCAGCCCGCAGAGTATACGCAGCAGCGTAGTTTTACCGCTGCCGTTGCTGCCCTGAACTTGCAGTACCTGACCTTCGGCTAGGTCGAAATCCAGATTCTGGAACAAAACACGATCATCACGCTCGCAAAAAAGCTGGCGCGCGGAGAGCATAATCCCGTCGCTACTGGCGTCTAAAGAGTTGTTCGAAGCTACAGATGACATGAACTCGAGTGTTCCCGCTATGTGGGTCGGGGATTATAACGGAGAAGATGGGCCATTTCTGCCCTTATACAGTAGTAGTGACGCAGAATTAGGAATGCCGATTTGTAACGACTGAGTCTAGCGCCAATCGGAGAGTCGTGACCTCAGGCGCATAGCCGCCTGACTGTGAATCTGACTTACTCGAGACTCACTTACGCCAATGACTTCACCGATCTCTTTCAGATTGAGCTCTTCGTCATAATACAGAGCTAGCACCAGCTTTTCTCTGTCTGGCAGACCATCTATGGCTCTGGACAGGTGCGCCTTGAAAGTAGAGCGTTGTAAGCCGTCGCAGGGGCCCGGGAGTTCTCCGGCTGCTAACTCGATGGCGGAATCATCACCCTCCATGATGTCATCGAAACTGAACAATCGGCTACCACTGGCATCTTGTAAGATCGCGTAATAGGCATTCAGGTCGATTTCAAGCTCAGTGGCGATATCTTGATCCTTCGCATCTTTGCCCGTTCTGGCTTCGATTGCCTTTATTGCCTCGGCGACTTTACGCGATTTACGATGCACAGACCTGGGGGCCCAGTCTCCCTTTCTCACCTCATCTAACATTGAGCCACGAATTCTAATGCCAGCATAGGTTTCGAAGCTGGCGCCTTTAGAGACATCGTATTTCTTCGCCGCCTCGAGAAGGCCAATCATGCCCGACTGAATCAAATCGTCGATCTGAACGCTAGCTGGCATTCTTAGCAACAGATGATGCGCGATGCGCTTTACCAGCGGCGCGTAACGCTCTACAACCGCCGTTAAATTCTCATCTGTCGCTTCACCATTAGGTAAAACCTGTTCGTAAACTTTAGCTTCAGTTGCCGAAGTCATGACTACCATCCCATTTTTTTATTTTACTTCTGCAATTCCATTTAATTTTACTTTCTAAACTAAATATCAATTCTGACGATCTACTCAATTAGATAAATAAGGTGCAACGAATTACAGGACACCGTCGGTCAGATTTTCTCCTTGCCTCCAAAACCACCTATGCAAAGCTTTCCCAAAGCAAACTTTTCTGCATAAGCACCGCTGTCCATACTGATCAAAGACGGACCGCTATACTAAATAGAGCAATATTTGTTCCAAGGTGTTGAATTTTGTTATTTTTTTTTGCTGGGGTAGGTATTACGAGGCTTGCGGGGCTAAACAGCAAAAAGCAGCTATTGCGCTACAAAGGCTTAAAGCGCCAGAAATTTGACTCATTAAGGCGCGAGAGTAGAAATGTGCCAGAAAAACATCGTGCCGAGGCGGGAAATTTGGCGCAGCTTGCCTTTGCGGGTATTACCTGCGGGATCTACGGCGGCTTCTAGAGTCGGCGTCGCTAGCGGCAATTAGGCCTTTGGCGGGGTCACCCCAGTCTGGCCCATATACTTTCCACCGCGCTGCTTGTAAGTCATTTCACATTGCTCGTCCGATTGATAGAACAGCATCTGCGCTACGCCTTCATTCGCGTAAATCTTGGCCGGCAATGGCGTTGTATTGGAGAATTCAAGCGTGACATGCCCTTCCCACTCTGGCTCCAGAGGGGTCACATTAACAATAATACCGCAGCGCGCGTAGGTAGACTTACCCAGGCAAACTGTCAGCACATCTTTGGGGATTCGAAAATATTCGATAGTGCGCGCTAGCGCGAAGGAGTTGGGCGGAATAACGCAATAAGGCTCATCAATGGACACGAAACTGCTCTCATCGAAGTTCTTCGGATCTACCACACTGGTCGTGTGCACATTAGTGAATATTTTGAACTCACTCGCACAGCGCACGTCATAACCATAACTCGATGTGCCGAATGAAATGACTTTTTCTCCATCTATATAACGAACCTGATCGGCAACGAAAGGCTCAATCATTCCCAGCTCGGTCGACATTTCCCTGATCCAGCGGTCGGACTTAATGCTCATAGTGTATATCCAGAATTATTTTTACGCGTGGCTTCGAATTCTCACTCATGATTAACTTCGTACCCATAAGATTAAGAGAACGCGAATGATAGAGCCTATTCAGCCTAGAATCATCTCTTATTTAGTGTTCACCTCACTGCAATTACTGTGTACAAGCTTCTCCCCAAGCACAAAAACAGGCTGAAAAAAATGAACGTTTGCAGTATTATGCGGCGCCTATCGACATGACTCTCGTCAATCGATCCACGGCCGCAGGATCGACTCTGTGAAGAGCGCCTACAGCCTATTCAACAGCTGACAGTAAAATGAATAATTCTAGGCCTGAGAGCAAAAACTAGATCCACTACCCAGGAGGAACATCGGTGAGAAAATGGCAGTGTTTGGTATGTAGTTTCATTTATGAGGAGGCTCTAGGCTTACCTGAAGATGGCATTCCCGCAGGCACCAGTTGGGATGATATACCCGACGACTGGATGTGTCCCGAGTGCGGCGTGGGTAAAGAAGACTTCGAAATGATCGAAGTCTAATAGGAACGCAGAAGACTAGCAGATAGAGTAAGGTAGGAACTGGTGTCAGAATCGCCACTACCCTATCAATGAATATAAATCGAGAACGATAGAAACCAGCAGGTAGTTAACGTGAGTCAACGAAAAATATTGGTAACGAGTGCTTTGCCCTATGCAAATGGAGGCATTCATCTTGGTCACCTCATGGAAGCTATTCAAACCGATATTTGGGTTCGCCTACAGAATCTCAGAGGCAACGACTGCGTCTACGTCTGTGCAGATGATGCTCACGGCACTGCGATCATGTTGAGCGCCGAACAGCAAGGCATATCCCCGGAGCAGTTGATTGACAACATAAGCCGCGAGCATCAGAAAGATTTTGCTGACTTCCTCATTCATTTTGACAATTTCCATTCTACTCACTCGACCGAAAACAAATTACTGTCAGAGCACATCTATACAGTTCTGGATAAGAATGGACATATAAATAGAAGGAATATTACGCAGCTGTTCGATCCCGAGAAAAAGCTGTTCCTCGCTGATAGGTACATCACCGGTACCTGCCCCAAGTGTAAGACAGTGAATCAATACGGAGATAACTGCGAAGCCTGCGGCTCTACCTATAGCCCCGCCGAACTGATCGACCCCCGCTCCTCAATCTCTGGCGCAACACCGATAGAGAAAGAGTCCGAACACTTCTTCTTTGCACTGCCAGAGTTTCGAGACATGCTCTCCGATTGGACTCGCAGCGGCACCCTGCAAGACGCTGTTGCGAACAAACTTCGTGAATGGCTGGATACGGAATTACAAGAGTGGGATATCAGCCGCGACGCACCCTATTTCGGTTTCGAAATCCCGGGTGCACCGGGAAAGTATTTCTACGTATGGCTGGACGCACCCATTGGCTACATGGCTAGCTTTCAAAATCTTTGTGATCGCAGCGACTATGAGTTCGATGACTACTGGCAGAAAGACAGGGACACCGAGCTGTATCACTTTATTGGCAAAGATATTATAAACTTTCACACACTGTTCTGGCCTGCGATGCTTACCAGCGCTGGTTATCGCACCCCGACTGCTGTGCATGTGCATGGCTTTCTAACCGTGGATGGCACAAAGATGTCCAAGTCCCGCGGCACATTCATCAACGCGCGCACCTATCTCGATCATCTGAACCCGGAATACCTGCGCTACTTCCTCGCCGCGAAACTTTCCAACGGCATTGACGATCTGGATTTGAACCTGGAAGACTTTGCACAGCGAGTAAATTCTGATCTCGTCGGTAAAGTAGTCAACATCGCCAGCCGCTGCGCCGGATTTATTGGCAAGGGCTTCGATGGCTATCTGGCAGAACAGCCGGACAATCCCGAATTACTCGCTGAGATCCAATCCTTCAAAGACGAGATAGGCGACCTCTATGAGTCTCGAGAATACAGCAAGGCGATTCGCCTCATCATGGCCCTCGCGGACAAGGCAAATCAATATATTAACGACAAAGAACCGTGGGTAATTGCAAAGGCTGACAAACAGTCTCCCGAGCTCCAAGCGATTTGCAGCAGTGGTATCAATGCCTTTCGCCTACTCATGTGCTACCTAAAACCGGTATTGCCAGCCATGGCCACAAGCGCCGAGCAATTCCTCGCAATCGACCCTCTGCGTTGGGATGACCTCGACCGGCTGCTGGTCGGACACAAGATCAACAAATTCAAACCTCTGATGACACGAGTTGAAACAGACAAGGTGCGGGCCATGGTAGACGCTACACAGAAAGAATTTGAAGAACTCGCACAAGCCAAAGCAGCGAGCCCCGCGCCGGCAGCTGAGAACACCAACGGTTTCGAAGGCGAGATCGACTTTGATGATTTTGCAAAAGTTGATCTGCGCATCGCGGAAATTACTAGCGCCGAACATGTCGAGGGCGCGGACAAATTACTTAAATTAGTCCTTAATATGGGTCCAGACAAACTCGGACAAGAAATTAGCAGAACCGTATTTTCCGGCATCAAGTCAGCCTACGAGCCTGCGCAACTGGTCGGCATGCTGACCGTTGTCGTAGCTAACCTCAAGCCGCGAAAGATGAAATTTGGCCTGTCCGAAGGCATGATTCTCGCGGCGGGCCCAGGGGGCAAGGAAATCTGGTTGCTGGAACCCCATACTGGCGCACAGCCGGGAATGCGCATTACCTGATCTGATCTGGTCTTGCCTGCACGGGCTCTCCTAGCGCTCAGGTCTTAGCAGTGTCTAGCCGAAATCAGGCTACTGGCACTGTCATCGCTAACATATTAAGCTTCATCACTTGATTGCTTGCCGCCCTGCTGCTTCTCGCCCCAGTGGCGGCCCTAATTCCGAACCAGAGGTTATTGCTATGCGTTTCCCTAACAGTCTTCTCGGCAAACCATCGCGCATGATATTACTGTCCCTGTCCCTGTTTATTTTCACCGGTGCTAGTATCGCCCAGGCACAGAACAGTGAAATCAGAGCGATCGAAGACTCCGTAATTAAGATCTACACCACGCAATCCGCTCCTGACTACTTCACTCCCTGGCGATTGCTTACACCAAGACAGAGCAGCGGTTCTGGCTCTGTCATATCGGGAAATCAGATACTGACTAATGCACACGTAGTGGCAAACGCCAGTTACGTGCAGGCGCAGAAGCACAATGATCCCCGCCGCTATCTTGCACGAGTTACCTTTATATCCCATGAGGCCGATTTAGCTCTTATCACCGTTGACGAACCTGGCTTCTTTAGCGACCTGAAGGCACTTAGCATCGGTGATTTACCCGCGCCCCTGCAGGAAGTGTCTGTGTACGGCTATCCAATAGGCGGCAAGTCGCTGAGCATAACCAAAGGCATACTTTCCCGGGTAGAACAGCAAGTCTATGCCCACGCCGGCGGCTATCTCCTCGCTGGCCAGATTGATGCCGCGATTAACCCCGGTAATAGCGGCGGCCCCGTCATAGTCGACCAACAAATAGTTGGCGTTGTCATGCAGGCAAACAGCGGTGGGCGGGCTGAAAATCTTGGCTACTTTGTACCTCCCAGCATGATCCGCCACGTACTCGCCGATAGCGAAGATGGTGTCTATGACGGCTTTCCCGATCTGGGCTTCCGCACGCAGACCCTCGACAGCCCTGCCGCCAAGAAAGCCTATGGCTTGAGTGATGATCAGAACGGTGTACTGGTTATCAAGGTCTTCGACGACGCGCCGGCACAAGGTATATTGGAAGAGAATGACGTCATTCTACAGATCGATGACTTCGATATTGCAGAGGACGGCAGTATCCGTCTGTCAGACGATATACTCACCGACTACAAACACGCCATTGACTTGCACCATGTCGGTGAATCTGTTGCCATAACCTATGCTCGTCACGGCCAGGTTCAGACCACCATGCTCGATGCGCGTGAAGCTCTCGATAGCTACAGCCTAGTCACCGGAGAACAGTTCGATAAGATTCCTGAATATTATATCTACGGAGGCATCTTGTTCGTCCCCCTCAACATGAATCTTATCAAACGCTGGGGCAACGACTGGAGTCGCACCGCACCGGTGAGTCTTCTCCAGGCGCGCAACGAATGGAGCTCTCCCGAGCGTCGACAGTTAGTCGTCGCGCTTCAGGTCATGGCCGCCGACGTTAATCTCGGCTACCACGATTGGCGCAACTGGATTGTGGAATACGTTAACGGGGAGCCGGTTAGAGACTTTGATCATTTCGCTAACTTGATCAGAGATAACGAGAACGACAATGTAGTGATGGAAAACAAAAATGGCTATCAACTGGTAATTAACCATGAGCAGGCTGCTGCAAGCGAGGCGGCCATCCTCGCGCGCTATCAAATACCCGCCGCACATTCAGCTGATTTATTCGACGAATAAAATCCTTCAGCGAGAAACGCAGAGGCGCGAATCCTCTCTTTGACGCAGCTGCTCTGCTGCTGCCGTCATGATAGAATTCGTGACTATCTTGCTAACTATCTGAGCTCCGAAGCTGCGCAAGAGTGCCTTATAGCAACCGTTGGAGAAGCATCGCTTCGTGACTAACTATCTCAGCATTATCATTGCCGCCGCACTGGTCAACAACCTGATATTGATTCAGCTTTTAGGCGTTTCCTCACTTTTTTACTCCACAAAACGATTACCCCAGGCCATAGAATTCGCCCTGTTTAATTTCGTCGTATTGTTCGCCGCCTCGATAACAAACCTTTTCTTCTATCGCTTCGTATTAATTCCTTTGCATATCGAGTTTCTACGGCTAGTAATCTTTGTAGGCTCTAGCGCACTGCTCACGACCACACTGCTAAGAATAATTTCAGCCAGACTTCCTATCACTGCAAGGCAGCAGGGCCTGCTGCTCTTCCTGACTGGCGGAAATAGTGCGGTACTTGGCGCCACCCTGCTCAGTAGCAATAGCATTCTAGATTTTAGCGAGAATATCGCGCAGAACTTTGGCGCTGCATTAGGTTATTCCTTGATGATAGTGGGATTCGCCGCCGTACGCCTGCGCCTAGAGTCGGCCGATGTCCCCGCTCCATTTCGAGGCAGTGCTATTGCCCTAATCACCGCTGGACTGGTTACAATCAGCCTGCTCGGGTTTGCAGGACTGACCTAAATCGATGCTTCCCCTCAACACATTTTGGCTGGTGCAACTCTCCCTTAGCGGCGGTCTGATTCTTGCGACTTCTTTACTGCTGCTCAAAATCTACAAGTACCTGTGTTATCAGCTGACCGCACAAAAATCCCTGGTTAAGCAGATCAATCGCATCCTGCCGCAAACTCAATGTGGTCAGTGCGGCCACCCCGGCTGCCTCCCCTATGCTCGGGCAATAAGCGAGGGTGAGGCGAGTAACAGGTGCCCACCCGGCGGTCACGAAACGATTCTGGAGCTCGCCGAGCTACTCAACGAACCTGTACTGGAACTCGATCCATCCCACGGCCAGTTTAAAGAGTTCAGCGTCGCCGTGATTCGAGAGGACGAATGCATAGGCTGCACTAAGTGCATACAAGCCTGCCCCGTTGACGCGATCCTTGGTGGGCCTAAGTTAATGCACACGGTAATCGAAGCCGAATGCACCGGCTGCGACCTCTGCGTAGAACCCTGCCCTGTTGACTGCATCGACATGCTTAAGCACTGCGAAGATGCACCCGTTATATTCTCAAAGATTCACGACATCCAAGGTGCAAGACCATGAGCCCATTGCAGAGAATTCAATCGATGCTAGGAGTCGGGACATCACTGAGCAGCAGACGCACTGCCGGCGGCATCAAGCCCCCATCATACAAAGAGCACAGCCTGCGCTCGCGCATCATGCCTATGCCTATACCGCCACAATTAAAGATACCTGTTGGAGCGACCGAAAGTGGAACAATTGCCTTAGACATAGCGGCGGGGGATCATGTACACAAGTATCAGAAGCTGGCACAGCTTCAGCTGAGCGCACAAGGGCGCACCTCTATTCCCGTCCACGCCCCCACGTCGGGAATAGTCAGCGCGATTGAAGAAGCTTATGTTGCCGATCACTCCCAGCAGAAACAAGTTTGCATAGTCCTCAAAACAGACGGTCTCGATACGTCGCTTCCGCTCGAGCCTGCTGTTGACTACAGACAGCTCGCTAGCGAGGAGCTAGTCACGGCAATTCGTCGTGCCGGAATAGTAGGAATGGGCGGAGCGGGATTTCCTGCGGCGGACAAAATTGACTCGGCAGCGCATCAAGCTCTCGATCTACTCATCATCAATGCCGCCGAGTGTGAGCCTTATATAAGCGCTGATGAGGCGCTGATCAGGGAGCGTGCAGAGGGAGTCGTCACCGGCGCCGAGATCCTGCAACGAGCGAGCTCTGCCCGCCGCTGCATAATCGCTATTGAATCAAGCAAGCCAAATGCGATACAGGCTCTTGAACAGGCTATAGAAGCTCAGACTAACATCACCGGTAATTGTGAACTCCTGCTCGTACCGAGTAAGTACCCGGTGGGCTCCGAGAAGCAACTCATCCAATCTGTATCGGGCATTGAAATACCGTCCGGCCAACATCCTGCGCAGCATGGAGTGCTAGTACATAATGTCGGCACTAGCTATGCCGTTTTTCAAGCTCTTGTCCTGGGAAGACCCTGTATCAGCCGAATCACTACACTGAGCGGCCAGGCCTTGAAGACTCCGAAAAACTTCGAGGCTCTGATCGGCTGTTCTGTTGAGTTTCTGTTCGAAATCTGTGGAATCGATAAAAGCCTCAGACATAAGACACTATTGGGCGGATCACTCATGGGCCTGCAACTGCCCAGCGACAATGCCGCTGTGAGCAAGACCACAAACTGCCTAATCGCTGCAGGCTCTGACGAGCTCGCACCTCCCACCGAGATACAGGCGTGCATACGCTGCGGCTTCTGCGCAGATGCTTGCCCTGTGCGATTGCTTCCACAGCAACTGTTAGCTTTCAGCAAGACCGCAAACAACAGCCAGTTACTGGAACATGGCCTTATGGATTGCATCGAATGCGGCGCCTGTGACTACGTGTGCCCAAGCCATATACCATTAGTTAGTATATATAAGGACAGCAAGGCAGCAATAGAAACCCGCCTAACTAACCATGAGCGCAGCAAGGTTTGGCAGCAACGCTTTCAATACCACCAGTCTCGAATAAAAAAAGAGAAAGACCAGGCTCCAACAAGAACAAAAGCCGTGCCAGCAAAGAAGCCGGCAGCAGAGTCAGAAGTGTCTGCGAGCAACAATGGCAACGAGCAGGAATTTTTCTCGAAAGAGAAAGCCAGTAGAGAAATCGCGGCAGCCGTGGCACGGGTCAAGGCACGCAGAGATGAGAGCAAGAAAGCCGCCTCAGTGCAGGACAAATCTAAATAGATGAGCAGCATGGATACTAAAGCCCCTTTTCAACATAGCGGCAAGAATATTGCGCAACTTATGCAAACGCTATTGCTCGCCCTGCTGCCGGGCATCTGCGCCTCACTTTGGTTCTTTGGCTATGGGATTCTGCTTAACATCCTAATTGCCGGTTTCTTTGCTCTGGCGGCAGAGACCGCAATGCTACGCCTGCGAGGCAAGAAAATCGCGCTGCACCTGGCTGACCGAAGCGCTCTCGTCTGTGCTGCATTATTCGCCATAGGAATCCCACCCGGTGCACCATGGTGGCTGGTTGCGCTAGGTATAATTTTTGCGATCGTCGTTGTCAAACACCTGTACGGAGGTCTGGGGCAGAATCCATTTAATCCGGCGATGTGCGGCTACGCGATGCTGCTCCTGGCTTTCCCTCTTCAGATGACTAGCTGGCACCTCCCCAACGAGGTCGTAGAGGGAGTCCTCTCTGTCGACAACCTGGGTATACCTATAGCCAGTACCGAACAAGAAATTCTAAGCCCGCTAAGCGGGCGTGGTTTTAAACAGGCGCTATTACTCAGCTTTCCATTCGCTGCGTCTAGCGATTTCGATATGAAGGCATTTACCGATGGTCTGGCCATGGCAACTCCTCTAATCGAATTCAAGATGGCCGGACAGAGCGCCCTGCTCGCGGCGCGGGACTCCGGGGCATCCCTGTTCTCCCGCGAATCCGAAACAGCCTGGGAAGTCATCAACATCGGCTACCTGTTCGGCGGGCTGTTGTTGCTCTATAAAAGAATAATAAGCTGGCATATTCCGTTGACCATCATCGCTACGGTCCTCATTGTCTCCGCGCTGTTCTATGCACCCGGCAGCGCGTCGATCTATGGCACGCCCTATCTTCATCTATTCGGCAGTGCCACCATGATCGGCGCATTTTTCATTGCCACGGATCCTGTAAGTGCCGCTACCACACGACCAGGCAAGGTCGTCTACGGCATAATCATTGGCCTGTCCATTTACTCAATCAGGGTGTGGGGCAGCTATCTCGACTCGATAGCGTTCGCCGTACTGTTCGGCAACTTCTGCGCTCCAGCTCTGGATCAATTCTGTAGGCCACGAATCTTTGGACAGGGCTTATTACGTGCCACCAAGCTAACAGAAACCAACCACGAGTCGACAAAGCCATGAGCAAACTTGAACTACAGGCAGGAAAACCGGGGCTGGTGTGGTCAAACAATCCCGTGCTCGTGCAACTGCTTGGGCTAAGCCCCGTGCTCGCCGCTTCCAGCAGCCTGGTCTATGGGATAGGCCTAGGCATCGCAACCCTGCTCGTATGCATCTTGTCTTGCGTCACCACCTCATTGCTGGCGAGCCAGTTCTCCCACAAATGGCGACTAGTTTGGTTCATGCTAATTCTGGCCAGCTTCACTACACTGACGGAAACTATTGCCGCGCTGTATTTCTACCCGCTTTTCGTAAACTTGGGTATCTATATTCCGCTAATATGCTGCAACATATCTATCTTGATTCGAATGGAATTAGTATCATCTAAGTCCAAGTGGACCGAAGCACTGCTCGATGGCTTAAAAACCGGCCTAGGCTTTCTGATTGCATTGCTCCTTTTTTCCGGCTGTAGAGAACTGCTTATAAACGGGACAGTTCTTGCGAATTGGCATCTATTACTCCCAGCGAATGGCGAGCTCTCCCTTGTTGGCAGGGGCCAATCTGACGCTAACTACTTTCGATTCGCCATCACACAGGCAGGCGCTTTTATAGCACTGGGCCTATTAATTGCGTTGACTAACAAAATTCGTAATTCAACAGGCGACAAGACTGCCGATGAGCGAGATGCTGTATTACCGGCGAAACGCGCTAGAGTTACCGGTCGCCTGATTAGAAACGATACGAAAGACTGAGCAAAACCCGGGAAAGCACACAGAATGAATAAAGAAAAAAGAACGCAGATATTTACGCGTCTCAGAAATGAAAACCCGGAGCCAAGAACGGAATTGAAATACAACAGCACCTTCGAATTACTCATATCGGTAATTCTCTCCGCCCAGGCGACCGACGTAAGCGTCAACAAGGCTACCGAAAAACTCTACGCAGTTGCGAACACACCCGAACAAATATTTGCGCTGGGTGTGCCCGGATTAAAGAAGTTCATTAAGACAATAGGCCTATTTAACACCAAAGCGGTGAACGTCATCAAGACCTGCGAAATGCTAATCGAGCAGCATGATTCTGTAGTGCCGGATCAGCGCGAGCTTCTCGAAGCCTTGCCCGGCGTAGGAAGGAAGACCGCTAACGTAGTTTTGAATACCGCTTTCCGTCAAATAGCCATGGCAGTGGATACGCATATATTCAGGGTATCGAATCGCACCGGCATCGCCCCTGGAAAGAACGTATTGGAAGTAGAACGCCGTCTTATAAAGCTCGTCCCCGAGGAATTTCTACTCGACGCTCATCACTGGCTGATTCTGCAGGGCAGATATATCTGCCTGGCGCGCAAGCCCCGTTGCGGAGCCTGCGTAATTGAAGACCTTTGCGAATTTCGCAAGAAGGTCTATGAGTAAAAAAAAGCCTTAACCGCTACAGGCGCCCTTTCAGTGCCGCTATTCTGAGTCGCAGTGCATTTAGTTTAATAAAGCCTTCCGCATCACCCTGATTATAAGCACCGGCATCGTCCTCGAACGTCGCGATATCCTCATCAAACAGTGAATTCTCAGAATCCCTGCCGACTACGATTACATTGCCCTTGTAAAGTTTCAAACGAACCCTGCCGTTAACAAATTTCTGCGACTCATCGATCATCGCCTGCAGCGCATAGCGTTCCGGGGCAAACCAATAACCGTTATAGACCAGAGTGGCATAGCGAGGCATTAAGTCATCTTTCAGATGAGCCAGTTCACGATCCAGTGTCAATGACTCAATAGCTCTATGTGCCTTGAGCATGACAGTACCCCCAGGTGTCTCATAGCAGCCGCGCGACTTCATGCCAACATAGCGATTTTCTACGATATCTGCCCTACCGATTCCGTTCGCTCCAGCTACACGGTTAAGCTGCTCCAGAACCTTGGCAGGCGACATCTTTTCACCATCGATAGCAACAATGTCACCGCGCTCATATTCCAGTTCAATATAAGTAGCTACGTCCGGTGCTTTCTCGGGTGACACAGACCAGAGCCACATAGCGTCTTCGGGCTCCGCGCTCGGGTCTTCCAACACATCACCCTCATAGGAGATATGCAATAGATTCGCATCCATAGAGTACGGAGACTTGGTGCCGCGCTTCTTCTCCACTGGAATGTCATTCGCAGCACAATACGCCAATAATTTATCTCTAGAGTTGAGATCCCAGTCGCGCCATGGCGCTATAACTTTGATGCCGGGGCTCAAGGCATAGGCACCTAGTTCAAACCTGACCTGGTCATTACCCTTGCCCGTAGCGCCATGAGAGATCGCATCCGCACCCGTTTCCGCTGCAATCTCCACGAGACGTTTCGCTATCAGTGGCCGCGCAATAGATGTCCCTAACAGGTATTCACCCTCGTAAATGGCGTTGGCACGAAACATCGGATTAACGTAGTCACGTACGAATTCCTCGCGCAGATCTTCGATGTAAATCTCTTTGATACCCATCGCCTCAGCTTTCGTTCTCGCCGGCTCTACCTCTTCTCCCTGACCGATATCGGCAGTAAAGGTTACGACCTCACATCCGTAAGTTTGCGTTAACCATTTCGCTATAACCGAGGTATCGAGCCCCCCCGAGTAAGCTAAAACCACCTTGTTTATATCTGACATAACCCAGCTCCTAAGCCAACCATACTCTGGTTAAACCCAGAGCAACTCAACTGCTATCAACTAACTGCTATCACTCAACTGATAGAGCATTGAAAAACCGCTCAAAAAGTCGAAAAGTGTGTAAATGTGCCAAACGCAGAGTTTACAAGCCTTGGCACGAAAAAGGACGCGTATTCTAGCACCAACCGACGCTTCTGATCACTACCCATGGTGGCAATCGAATTTTTTGTGGCAGAGCGCGCTAAATCAATACAAATGGGCAATTCAGCTGGAAGCCTTATTCCGTTACAATAGCGCAGCCACCAGACCTCGGAATCAATAGAAGCACTGCAATGAGCTCCAAAACTCTCAGACTTACCCAGCCCGATGACTGGCACTTGCATCTGCGAGACGGTGAAACACTCTCTACCACTGTCCCCCATAGCTCTCGCACCTTTGCCAGAGCCATAGTCATGCCAAACCTGAAACCCCCGGTGACTACTGTCGAGCAAGCTCTGGCCTATAGGCAGAGGATCATCTCTCATATACCCAAAGGCCGCAGTTTCGAGCCACTGATGACCCTCTATTTAACAGACAAACTAGACGCAGAAGAAGTGCAGCGTGCCTATGACGAGCAGTGCGTGCACGCTATCAAGTTCTACCCTGCAGGGGCAACGACAAATTCAGAAAGTGGTGTAGCGGAACTCGAATGCGTCTACCCGGCTATCGAGAAGATGGCTGAACTTGGGCTCCCTCTTCTTATTCATGGTGAGGTAACAGACGATCATATCGATATCTTCGATAGAGAACGTGTCTTTATAGACAACGTTCTAAGCCCGCTAACGCAGAAATTTCCCAAGCTGAAGATCGTGCTCGAGCACATTACCACGAAAGAGGCCGTGGATTTCGTCAATAGCCAGGGCGACAACATCGCCGCCACTCTCACCCCACATCATTTATTGCTGGACCGTAACGATCTATTAGCCGGCGGGGTCAAACCACATTATTACTGCTTGCCTATTCTGAAAAGAAGTAGCCATCGCAGCGCGCTAATCGAAGCGGCGACTAGCGGAAGCCCTAAGTTTTTCCTCGGCACGGATTCGGCACCTCACGCCATCGAAACCAAGGAAACCTCCTGCGGTTGCGCGGGCATCTATTCTGCCCATGCGGCGCTTGAGTTCTATGCAGAGATTTTCGAGGCCGCGAACGCGCTCGACAAACTTGAAGGCTTTGCCAGTTTTTTTGGCGCAGACTTTTACAAAATTCCACGTAATTCTGCAAAGATAACTCTTAGCAAGAACCCCCTCAGTGTGCCCGCCGAATATATCTTTGGCGACAGCACTGTGATTCCCATGCGAGCAGGCGAAACCGTCTCCTGGTCTATCGAAGAGACTACTTAATGAGCGATTTCGACTCTCAAGAAGAATCCAACTATTTGCTCGCGAACCGGTTTCGCACCTTCCTCCCTGTGGTTGTCGATATCGAGACCGGAGGATTTAATTCCCAGACCGATGCCATGTTAGAAATATCCGCAGTGATACTGGGCATGGATGACAATGGTATTCTGGGAATCGAACAGACCTATTTTCATCGCATCATCCCTTTCGAAGGGCTAAAACTCGAAGAGGCTGCGCTGAAGTTTACTGGCATCGATCCCTTTCACCCACTGCGCGTGGCGCGGCCAGAGAGAGAGGTTATGCAGACAATGTTCGGCATGGTTCGTGATGCAATTAAAGCGAACCATTGTAAGCGAGCGATCTTAGTCGGACACAATGCACATTTCGACCTAGGGTTCATCAATGCTTCTAGCGAGAGGCACAACCTAAAAAGAAATCCATTTCATCCGTTCTCCTGCTTCGATACCGCCACATTAAGCGGTTTGGCTTACGGCCAAACGGTGTTAGCAAGAGCCTGCGAGACGGCGGAGATAGACTTCAATAACGACGAGGCACACTCGGCCCGATATGATGCCCAAAAAACTGCAGAGTTATACTGTAAGATCGTAAATACTTGGCAGGCGCTTGGCGGCTGGCCTCTTGGTGGAACTCGAAACAGTTAAGGCTTTAAGCCCTAATCCTGCGAGAACTTTCAAGCATAAAGCCAACGCGCCCACGTAGACATCGCTACTACGCTTCGACCTCTACAGTATCGACCAGGGCCTGAAGCTCACCTTTCTCATGCATTTCCGTAATGATATCGCAGCCGCCAACAAGTTCGCCCTTCACGAATAGTTGCGGGAACGTTGGCCAATTAGATATTGAGGGCAGCGTGGAACGTACATCAGGATTCGCCAGAATATCGACGTAGGCAAATCGCTTGCCGCAGGACATTAGCATCTGCGTTGCCTGTGCAGAAAAGCCACACTGCGGTTGCTCCGGATTTCCCTTCATATAGAGCAAAATGCTATTTGAATCGATTTGCTCTTTAATGGTTTCTTCAATGCTCATTTATACTGCCTCGCTAGCCTAATGGATTTGGTTGCCATAGCGACCGGGTTTGATATGTCTTATGGCGAGCGCCGGAGTTTACAACGCCACTAGTGATTTGTCAGCAACGCCACCTACATCCATACCGAAATATCGACAGGGGCTTACCCCGTCCAGTCATGTAATGAATGGCGATCAATCAGGAAAATTCAAGTCGCTAACACTCCCCCCACGCGCCGCCGCCTGGGGTTTCTATTAACAGTCTGTCTCCCTTTTCTACCGACACAGAACATTTGCCGGGCAGAGCCACACCATTCAATGAGTTCCTGCCGCTTTTGCCCGGCCCGCCGCCCTGCAGGCCCCAGGGCAAACGCAGGCGCCGCTCACTAAGCAGACTCAATTGTGCCTGCTCCAGGAATTCATATTCACGCACAATCCCTGCGCCGCCTGAGTGCTTACCCTTGCCGCCACTGCCTCTTCGAATCGCATAGCGGTGGACACGCAAGGGATAGTGCATTTCCAGACTTTCAACCGGGGTGTTCAGCGTATTTGTCATATGGCTATGCACGGCATCCCGGCCTTGCGTGTGTGGCCCAGCACCAATTCCTCCCGCCAGAGTCTCATAATAATCCCAGCGCTCACCGGACTCATTGTCGATACGGCCCATAGCGACGTTATTCATCGTGCCCTGACTGGCCGCCGATATCCTTAGCGGAAGTGCCTGAGCCAACGCGCCAAAGACGAGATCGACCAGACGGCTGGAAGTTTCAACATTGCCCGCCGCGACAGCCGCCGGTCGCATAGCATTTACTATCGAGCCTAATTTAGTCTGCAGATGAATGCGCCTGAACAAACCTTCACAGGCTGGAGGGTCTCCAGGCAATAGGCAGCGTATGCAGTAGAATGCGGCAGCGGCCACTACCGACTCCGGGCAGTTAAGATTGCCGCTTACCTGCTCTGAGCTCTCGCTAAAATCCAATTCAAGAGAGTCAGCCTTGATACGCAGCGTAAGCGCCAGCCTCACATTCTCTTGCCCGCAGCCATCATCATCGAGAAAATCTTCGAAGCAATATTCCCCTTCTTCCAAACCCCTTATGCTGTCAGCCGTGATGCGATCCGCGTAGTCATTAAGCTCCTTCATGCCTCGTGCATAGCGCTCAAGGCCTGTCGCCTGTACTAGGGTTTGCAGCCTACGCACACCCAAGGTGTTGGCACCGGCTTGTGCTGCAAAATCCCCGCTCAGCTTTTCTTCTTCCAACCCCAGCAAGGAAAGTGCCTGTTTCTGCACTTGCCCGGCTTCGTACAACAGAGTCGGCGGAATGATTAGCCCCTCTTCATCCAGACGCGAAGATATCGGCATTGAGCCTGGCGTGTCGCAGCCAATATTTGCGTGGTGCGCCCTATTTGCAACAAACCCAATCAAGCGCGTCCCCTGATCGGTGAACACGGGTGCCACGAGAGTGACATCTGGCAGATGAGTGCCTCCCAGATAGGGGTCATTCAAAACCAGCATGTCGCCTTCCTGCCAAACTCGGTTTTCGGTTATCGAACCCATGGCAAAAGCCATACTCCCCAGGTGCACCGGTATGTGGGCAGCCTGAGCGAAGAGCTTGCCATCGCTTGAGAACAAGGCGCAGGAGAAGTCGAGGCGGTCCTTAATATTAGGCGAGAACGCCGTGCGCCGCAGTACGGTACCCATCTCATCGCATATGGCCGAGACGCGGCTGGAAAACAGTTTGAGCTCAATAGCGTTCATTCCGAGCTTTTCGACTCCTTATCTTGCGGCGATTGCTCCGCTCTACAGTTGTGGTTAAAATGAGCACATTGACGAGGCGGCGGGAGCTGCCTTTTTTATTTCTGCATTTAACTCAGGTTTATGTCCAAACTACATGCGGTATTAATTTTAGCCTAGCGCCTTGTCCTGACTCTATAGAGTCGGCATAGCTCAGCCTTTCCATTGAACAAAGAGCAGATTGCGATAATGAGTGTAAAACATTTTCTTACCCTTCAGGACCTCAGTAGCAACGAATTGAATCATATTATTCAAAGAGCTGGAGAATTGAAGAAGAATCCGGGGCTGGCCGTTGCACAGCCGCGTAAGACTCTGGGGCTAATTTTTGAGAAATCCTCTACCCGAACTAGGCTCGCATTCGAAGTCGCCATGAACCAACTAGACGGTTCCACCGTGTTTCTTGCGAATGCCGACTCTCAGCTTGGCAGAGGCGAACCAATAGAAGATAGTGCCCGTGTTTTAGCCGGCATGGTTGATTGCGTGGCAATACGGACTTTTGCGCATGAAAAACTGCAGCGATTTGCCGCCTATTCGTCTGTACCCGTCATCAACGCACTTACCGATGATTTCCACCCCTGCCAATTGCTCGCCGATGTACAGACCTTCGTCGAGCACCGAGGCAGTATCAGTGGCAAAACCGTAGCCTGGGTCGGCGATGGCAACAATATGTGCCACTCCTACATTAATGCGGCGGATAAATTCGATTTCCAGCTAAAGATTGCCGCTCCAGAAGGATTCGAGCCTAACGCCGATCTGCTCAACACGCATAAAAGCCGCGTCCAACTCAGTCGAAATCCCAAGTCGGCCGTACAAGATGCAGATCTGGTGGTTACCGACGTATGGGCCTCCATGGGCCAGGAAGAGGAACAGAATCAGCGTATTACCAGCTTCGCAGGCTATCAGGTAAATGAGGAGCTGATGTCTCTGGCGCAATCAGATGCCCTGTTTATGCACTGCCTACCAGCACACAGAGGCGAAGAAGTAAGCGCCTCGGTTCTGGATGCCGCCGATAGTGTTGTGTGGGATGAGGCCGAGAACCGCATGCACTCGCAAAAAGCACTAATCGAGTTCCTGCTCACCCCCTAATTTGGCGGTTTTGGAGGAAATCACGCACCACTATATGTAGTGGTGCACTATAATGTGACAATCACCTGATTTTGCACGACTTTTGGCTCATCGTCTGCCCAATTTTGCAACACTCTGCGAAGCTGTGAGCCACTCTGGCTCAACTCTGACTTTTCCCAGTTACAACAACAGCCTACTCACAATTTACCCACATATTACTCACAGAGAAATCCCTTGCATTCCGACGCCAAGCGCATTATCTTGTGCCTTCGATTTATAGCTTGTCTATATATTGTATTAGTTAAGCGTAAATCAAGGGCTTGCATCTCTCAGAGAAACTAGTAAAAATTATTGCAAAGCCGGGTGGTTACGAATGCCACACCGTTCAATAATAAGAAAGCGCTTGATCAATAAGGACATTTTGGCCCTTATTTTGGACTTGTTTTTTGGGTTCCCAATAAAAATCAAAAAAACAGTTAAAGTCTTGCCGCAGAAACACAATATATAGTATATGACTTACCGATTTTCGGCCACGAGATCAGTTTGTACCGATTTCGCTGCCAAATCTGGCCAGACGGTGTCTCGTACGCTACAAAAATAGCAGTAGCGAGATTTAGACCGACGGATAGTTGCCTTTAGCGAGTAGTTGCCCAGAGCACTGAGCTAGTTTGAGCCACTAATAACAAGACAGTCCATTAAGAATACTAAGCAGTAGCCACAAATTCGGAGCACATAATGCAGACAGATGTACAGACAGCAGTAGACCCTGCCTCCCCCGCCACCCCCGCTAGCAACGAATCAGCAACTATTTCAGCAACTGCGCCCGGACAATTGCGTGTAATCAAACGTAACGGCGCCGTAGTGAGCTATGACGAATCCAAGATTTCCGTCGCCATCACCAAGGCTTACTTGGCGGTTGAAGGCGGAAATGCAGCTGCATCGTCACGCATCCATGAATCGGTGCAGCAGCTAGGGCGCCAAATTACCGATATCTTTCGCCGTCGCATGCCCTCTGGCGGCACGATTCATATAGAAGACATTCAAGATCAAGTAGAACTGGCGTTGATGCGTACAGGCGAACACAAGATCGCAAGAAGCTATGTTATTTACCGTGCAGATCATGCGCGAATCCGAGAGCAGAAGATCGAAGAGCAAAAGCCCGACCTGAACGCCATCAATGTGACTCTGGATAATGGCGACCAAGGCCCCCTCGACACGCAACGCCTGCAGGTAGTCATCCGGGAAGCCTGCGAAGGCCTGGAAGACGTTTCCGCTGACGACATCTACCAAGAAACACTAAAGAATCTATACCCCGGCGTAAAGATGGGAGACGTGCGCACTTCCTTGGTGATGACCGCTCGCACCATGGTGGAGAAAGATCCAAATTATTCTTACGTTACCGCCAGACTACTTATGGACACCATCCGTGCAGAGGCGCTTGGCTTTCTAGGCATTGCAGAAGCCGCGACCCAGTCAGAGATGCACTATCGCTATGCGGCAACACTTAAGCCCTATATAGAGAAAGGCGTCGAACTCGGCCTGATCTCACCTCACCTGCTGGAATACGACTTAGGCATTCTTGGCGAAGCTCTTCAGGCGGATCGTGATCAACAATTTACCTATCTTGGCCTGCAGACACTCTACGACCGCTACTTCATTCACAGCAATGACATACGCTTCGAACTACCTCAGGTGTTCTTTATGCGAGTAGCAATGGGGCTCGCCAGCAACGAAGAGAACCGTGAAGAGCGCGCAATCGAATTCTATAATCTGCTCTCCAGCTTCGATTATATGGTTTCGACGCCACAACTTTTTAACTCAGGCACACTACGCCCGCAGTTATCGTCTTGCTTTCTGACTACAGTACCAGATGATCTACACGGTATTTACTCAGCCATCAGAGATAATGCCATGCTGTCCAAATGGGCTGGCGGTCTCGGCAACGACTGGACTCCGGTACGTGCACTAGGCGCTCACATCAAGGGTACCAACGGCAAGTCGCAAGGAATCGTCCCTTTTCTTAAGGTAGTCAACGACACAGCAGTAGCCGTGAATCAAGGCGGCAAGCGCAAAGGGGCCGTGTGTGCCTATTTAGAGACTTGGCACCTGGACATCGAGGAATTCCTGGAACTGCGCAAGAACACCGGCGATGAAAGACGCCGAGCGCACGATATGAATACAGCCAATTGGATTCCCGATCTATTCATGAAGCGTGTGTTCAACGACCAGGATTGGACGCTATTCTCTCCTAACAATGTGCCTGAATTACACGACCTTAGCGGCAGGGCTTTCGAAGCCGCTTATGAAGAATATGAGCGTAAGGCGATGGCTGGCGAGATCGAAGTCTACAAGACTATCAAAGCAAGCGATCTATGGCGCAAGATGATTTCCATGCTGTTCGAAACCGGACATCCCTGGATTACCTTTAAAGACACTTGTAATGTGCGCTCACCGCAGCAGCACATAGGTGCAATCCACTCTTCGAACCTGTGCACAGAGATCACTCTGAACACAAACAAAGACGAGATTGCTGTCTGCAACCTGGGCTCCGTGAATATGCTGAACCACGTCACCGAGTCAGGCCTGAATCAAGAGAAATTAAAGTCTACTATTAAGACAGCGGTTCGAATGCTCGATAATGTAATCGACATCAACTACTACTCTGTACCCCAGGCGAAGAATTCAAACCTTAAGCATAGACCAATCGGTATGGGCATCATGGGCTTTCAGGATGCCCTTTATATGCAGCGCATTCCTTACTCTTCAGAACAGGCAGTGGAGTTCGCTGACATATCCATGGAAATGATTAGCTACCATGCCATTCAGGCGTCTAGCGATCTAGCCGAAGAACGAGGCCGTTACGAATCTTATGAGGGCTCGCTTTGGGATCAGGGCAAATTTCCTATCGATTCCCTGAAGCTTCTACAAGAAGAACGTGGCGAAAAATACCTAGAAGTGAATATGGATCAGCGTCTCGATTGGGAAAGCCTCAGAGCACGCATCCAGCAGACCGGTATGCGCAACTCGAACGTTCTAGCGATTGCACCTACGGCCACGATCGCAAACATCAGCGGCGTGTCCCAGTCCATCGAGCCGACCTATCAAAACTTATATGTTAAGTCGAATCTGTCTGGCGAATTCACCGTAGTGAACCCATTCCTCGTACGCGACCTGAAGAAAGCAAATCTTTGGGACAGCGTGATGGTAAACGATCTTAAATATTACGAAGGCAGTGTGCAAAAGATCGACAGAGTTCCTGATGAAATCAAGCACATCTATGCCACCGCTTTCGAAGTTGAGCCACGCTGGCTGGTTGATGCGGCGAGCCGACGCCAGAAATGGATAGACCAGGCTCAGTCACTCAACCTGTATGTAGCTGGCGCTAGCGGCAAGAAGCTAGATGTCACTTACCGTATGGCTTGGCTCAGAGGCTTGAAGACTACTTATTACTTGCGCGCTCTTGCAGCGACAACCACTGAGAAATCTACAGTGGCCGACAATAGTCTTAACAAGGTGTCTAGCGGCGAAGCAGCGCCAGTACCACAGGCTTGTTCTCTGGATGATCCAGATTGCGAAGCCTGCCAGTAGCACCTGCACGCATAGGTCGAACCGCCATTAGGGTAACTACCTATGCCAGGCATTTCAGCTGCTGACTCGCTGGTGTGAATGAATAGAACTAACAACCAATATTAATAGATTAAGCAAGAAATGAGATTGAGGAATAACTATGCTGTCATGGGATGAATTCGAGCGGGAAGATGAGGCTATACCATTAGTTAAAGCCAACAACCAAGAACCTGCCACTACTGAAGCGGTTGCTGCCGTTGTTGAGCCCCCCGCTCCTGTCGCTAGCGCACGCGAGCAAGTCGCTAACTTTAAATCAAATCTTGAGGCCTCGGAAGAAAAGCAAAATTCTGACATTTTGCAACAGGCTATCGAAGGTTTGGAAGAGCTAGATGTCGATGCCGGACTCGAAGAACTGGAAGGTTCTGCTAATCGAGTAGCTGTTGACGATAAGCGTATGATTAATTGTCGCGCCGACTTAAACCAGTTAGTTCCCTTCAAGTACGATTGGGCCTGGCAGAAGTACCTCGATGGCTGTGCCAACCACTGGATGCCTCAAGAGGTTAATATGACGGCGGACATCGGTCTGTGGAAAGACCCCAATGGCTTAACCGATGACGAGCGGCTTATCGTCAAACGGAACCTTGGTTTCTTCTCTACTGCAGACTCACTCGTTGCCAACAATCTTGTCTTGGCTGTTTACAGATTGATCACTAATCCTGAATGTCGACAATACATCTTACGCCAGGCATTCGAGGAAGCGATTCATACTCACGCCTACCAGTATTGTATCGAATCACTCTCCATGGATGAGGGCGAGATTTTCAATATGTATCACGAAGTACCTTCTGTAGCTAAGAAGGCCTCTTGGGGGCTTAAGTACACACAGGAATTGAGTGACCCCAATTTCAACACCGGCACAACTGAAAACGATCAAGCACTCCTTATGAACTTGATCGCGTTTTACTGCTGTCTAGAAGGAATATTTTTCTACTGTGGCTTTACTCAAATCTTATCCATGGGTAGACGCAATAAAATGACCGGCACCTCTGAACAGTTTCAATATATTCTTCGCGACGAGTCCATGCATTTGAATTTTGGTATCGACATGATCAATCAAATCAAGCTAGAAAATCCAAATCTGTGGACCGATGAGATGAAAGAAAAAGCTACTCAGATGATTCTTCAAGCCACGCATCTGGAGATCGAATACGCTCGGGATACTATGCCACGCGGTGTGCTCGGCATGAACGCGGCTATGATGGAAGAGTATCTACAATTCATAGCGAATCGACGGCTTATCCAAATCGGTTTGCCAGAGCAATTCGAAGGTGTTCAGAACCCATTCCCTTGGATGTCTGAAATTATGGACCTGCGCAAGGAGAAGAATTTTTTCGAGACGCGAGTTATCGAATATCAAACGGGCGGCGCCCTGACCTGGGATTAAACTCTCGCATCAAGGTTAAGTAACGCCTCGAAGAGCTTGGCGCCAACTGGAGCAAATGAATGAAGGATAAGAAGTACGCTGACGACGACCCAGAGCGCACACTCGTCACCCTGGATCAGCTGAGTCAGACCATCGAAGTAATGACTAGCGTGGTCAATAGACTGCGCCGTCATCTGAGCGATCAGATAAAGGCTCAATTAGAGGCGCAAGAAGCTGCGGACTCTCTATCATCCGCGCGCTCCGACTCTGAAGCTCAAGCAAGCGGCGGCGCCCCTGCCGCAGAGAAAGATGCGGCTACTACCCAACAATCTCATGGCAAAAAGCGTGAGAGTTTCGTTGTGGAGATATCTCAACAAGAGGTTGAACCCACCCGCAAGTCCACAAAGGTTCTGCATTAATCTTCCTTTCTTGGCAAAGGCAGATATGCTGACAGACGCGACATGACAAAACCTATCGGCGCCATCGTCTTGGCTGCAGGATATAGCAAGCGCTTCGGCGACAGCAAATTGCTCGCCCAATTGCACAATGGGAAAACCGTGGTGCAACAGACACTAGAGCGAATCGCTGAAGTCTTTCCCCAGCGTTTAGTAATCACGCGTCCGGAGCTGATTCCGCAGCTATTGCCCCTAGCACCCGGAACCTCATTTCTGGCCTTTGAAGATGCAGAGCAAGGCATGGGAGCGACACTCGCTTTCGCTGCCCAGCACATAGGCGATTGGCGCGCATGCCTAGTCTGCCTTGGGGACATGCCCTTCATCGAAACTTCAACCTATAGACAGATAGTCGAGCAAATCGATGAGGACAGCATCGTCATACCGGTGCTAGACTCAAAAATGGGCAATCCAGTCGCCTTCGGCAGCGCCTACTTTGATGAGCTAGGGAGGCTCGAGGGAGATGCTGGGGGGCGAAAGCTCACCACACTGCACCGAAATGCTGTTTGTGAACTGTCAGTTGATGACCCTGGCGTGCTACAAGATATAGACACACCCGAGGAGCTTGCTCGTTACCAAGACAGTTAGGCGGAAGTCACTACTGCTGCATCGAATACTGTAGGCACGCCCCCTGCACCTTGTATTGCATGGGGAGTCGCTTTCACCCTACAATCCTCGCGTCAAATAGTGCAGGCAAACATGAAAAAAATTAAGAACGAAGGCGAACTTTTAAAAGAGGCCATTCGAGTTGGCACACGCTACTTCGAGGCCCGGGGCGCGGGAAAGTTTGAAAATACCGATCACGTCGATATAAAAGTGCGCGCGATTTATCTATTACTGGTCAAGGATGGGGTGATACAGGCTCTGGCGACGAAAGATGAGAACGCAGTAAACATGCGCCACAAGTTGGCAATTTGGATCTCGAAAAATCTTCCAGCCGATCATCACTTGTTACAGTAAGTCTATTCATGCATCAGCCCTACAGACACAGCCTGCTTCCCCTAATCGCCCTGCTATCCGGCTTGCTAAACACCGCGCTCGCCGATACTTCCTCGGCGTTACTCGCCATGGAAGATCCGCAGAACCCACTGGTGCTCATCAGCACCTCTCGGGGCGAGATTTATATAGAACTGTTCCCTAATGAAGCACCTAACAATGTGCAAAATTTCATCGCCCTTGCACAAGGCGAGAAAGACTTTACCAATCCGGACACAGGCCAGCCAGTTCAAGCGCGTTACTACTACAACGGCATGCGCTTTCATCGCGTCGTGCCCGGCTTCGTCATTCAGGCGGGCAGCCAGGCGAAGAATCCCCTAGGGCTGCAGGTAGAGCTTCTACCAGATGAAATAAACGCAGATGCCCTGGGCTTGGATCAGATTCAGGCCATCAATCCCGACGGCAGCTTCGCTGACCAACTCAATATCGAGTCGAAACAGGATTTTCATTCCGAAATTCTGGAACCACTGTACTCCCGAAGAAATATCGCAGACGTTGACACGGCATTATCCAGGCAATATCAGACACTGGAAGAGCTACAAGACCTAACGGTGAAATCTGTATACGAGAGTCAGGGCTACCGCTATGACTCATCACTACCCAGCCGAGCTATCCTCAGGGGCACAGTAGCGCTCGCCAACTCGGGCCCCGACAGCAATGGACCCGAGTTCTTTATCAGCCTTGCCGATGCCCCCCAACTTACGGGAAAATACACCGTAATAGGACAAGTCATCGAAGGTCAGTCGGTGATGGACACTATAGGCAGTACGGCAATTGATCCGGATCAATTCTCTAGCCTCAGCACCTTGATTTACTCCGTGCGTCAGGCAAACTAGGCAGACAACCCCAGCTATTGTGGAGCTGACATGTCGAAGAAGAAAGCGAAGAAGAACTCAATGCAAGGCACCTATGCGCTCAGCATGAGCAGCGGATTGATTTTGGGCTTTGGGCTAGGCGCGATCATGGATAGCGTCCTTGTAGCCACTATATCCGGCGTACTTATAGGCGGCGTCGCGGGCTATCTTATCAACCACCCCAAGACTAAACGTAAGACTTAGCCGTTACAAAAGCCTGCCGTCAACACCCAGCTGCTACCCCGCCTCTTCGGGAAATATCTCACGCTTGTAGGGCGGCATAGATTCCAATATTGTCTTCCCGTAGCGCCGACTCACTATGCGTTCATCGAACAAAGTTATTGTTCCACTATCTGACTCACTACGGAGTAATCTTCCGCTTGCCTGTACGAGGCGGAAGGCTGCGTCGGGCACAGCTAAGGTCATAAAAGAATTTAATCCCTGCTGTTCTATCCACTCCGAAAGAGTCAGTTCGATGGGATCATTCGGCACCGCAAATGGGATCTTGGCAATAAGCACATGGGTGCAATATTTGCCTGGCAGATCGACCCCCTCGGCAAAACTAGCAAGGCCGAAAATAATACTCCCTTCTCCTTTATCTATTCGTTGTCGATGATATTTCACAAGTTGGGACTTCTGAAAATCATCCTGACACAAGACTAAGTCGCGCCAAGCCGGGGGCAGCAATTGCATAACATCTTGCATTTGCCTGCGACTGGAAAATAACATCAGCGACGCCCCCGTTTCATCCACCAGCCGTGGAATCGCTTTGACGATGAAATCGGTGTGTTTTTCCGAGTCAGACGGATCGCAGTGCATCTTAGGAATGACCAAACTTGCAGAATTCGCAAAGTCGAAAGGGCTGAGAATACTTAAATAATGTGTATGTTCCGGCAGACCAGCGCGCATCTTCAGCATGTCGAAATTGCCGAGAGAGGAAAGCGTAGCGGAAGTTAGTACCGCCCCGGCACAGTTGTCCCAAAGTCTCTGCTGAAGATTATCGGCAGCTAAAACTGGACTGGATGACAAGCCGATGTCGGTGAAATTCTCGTTCGCCGTGTAACTAAGCCATCTCGCCAATGGCGCCTTCCCCTGCGGATCCACGGCGGCATAACTCAACCAGAGTCCCAAGTTCGATTCCGCGCGTTTCTGTTGCGAACCTATGAGAGGAAACCACTGCTCAGCGAGCTGTCTTCGTTTTACATCACCCCCATCCTCCATAGCTTCTTTAAGATCATCGGCTGTACTCTGAAACGCGGCGGCTAGGCGAGCAAATAGGTTTGCTAAATTTGCAGCAAGAGATTGCACCTGTTCTGGCACAACCCCCAACTCGAAAGCATGTTGGATACGGTTGTCATAGCTGTCGGCTTGATTCAGAGACTCAAGGATTTGCTCCAACACTAACCAGGCGTGATCAAGCTGCTCTCGTATGTTCAGGAGTAATTTGTGCAAGGATTTTTGCGTCGTTCCATCGATAAAATCGTCCTTCTGTAGGCGAAGGGTTATAGTTTCAGTACGCTCCAACCAACTGCTAGTAGCCTTGAGGCGAGTAAATGCTGAGAAATGATTATTGCTCTTATGTGGAAGATGGTGAGCCTCATCGAAGATATAGATACATTTTTCAGGCTCAGGAAGGATTATGCCACCCCCCAGCGCCAAATCAGACAACACCAAATCGTGATTACTCACGATACAGTCTGCCTTATCCATGGAATCACGGGCCTGATAGAAACAGCAATTTCTGAAGTGGCTGCACTTGGGCCCCATACATTGGGCGTTATCTACGGTAACCGGCCTCCAATCATCATCACTGATAGAGCTTTCCCAGTCATCCCTATCGCCTTTCCAGTTGCCCATGCTGAGCTGATCTAGCATTTTTTCGTAGAGGGCCTGGTCTCCGCCAGCTGGATCATCCAGTTCTTCGCCATACAGGTCCATCATCGCCTGCATGCTGTCATTACCTCTAAGCAGCATATCCAATTTCGCCAGGCACAGATACCGCCCTCTCCCCTTGGCTAAGGAGTAGCTAAAGCTGAGATCGGAGCCTGCTAATATCTCTGGCAGATCCTTGTGCACAACCTGTTCTTGAAGCGCTACCGTAGCCGTAGCTATCACCACCTTGAGATCCAAAGCCTTAGCCAGGGATATTACAGCTAAGACGTAGGCCAGCGTTTTCCCGGTACCCGTCCCGGCTTCGACCACGCAGATCGGGGGTGAGGAGTCCTCGTCGGCAAGGCTGGACAAGGTCTTCGCAATCTCGGCAATCATAAGACGCTGACCATAGCGCGGAGTGAGTTCGCGGGACTCTAGCAATTGGCGATAGGCGGATTGAATACTGTCTTTTACATCATCCGCCAACATCCACATCAACCCTCAGAGTGCAGTTCAAATACTGCTAAATAGTGGATGAATTATAGCATCTGTGGACTGCTTACCAGAGAAATTATCGGAAATCGTCTGATCCCTCTAATTCTTTTCTGTTTTGAATGAAACAACATCTGCTACACTTGAGTCTCAGTATTATTACTTTCAATTTCAGCGCATAAAGCAATGGAAGTCCTCAATCACACAATCAAATCCTTCGGTTCGTAGTACATGACAACTGCTTCAATCTCAGCACCCTCACTTATAGACGACACCTGGCTCAACCAAGATTGTGAGCAAAGGCTATCGACCTTAGAAAAACTGGATTCCAATGAGTCGAGTACAGCCTATTTTCTCCTTAAAGTGGCGCTTGAAGACGACTTTGAGAAAGTCCGTAGCTCAGCTATCTCACGAATAGTTGACCTGGAAGCACTTGCTAAGCTAGGGGCGGCAGGCGGCAAGGCAAAAGAAGCTGCCCAGCAGCAGAGTTGTCGTATCATCGCCGGCACAGTGGATTCCGCGTACAGCGAGGAAGAGAGAAGCGGAAGATTAGCAAGGCTTCCAGGTGCCGACATCAAGCAAGTCGCGCTAATTACAAAAATAAAAAACACTGGCTCTCTGGCGGTTGCAGCTGTAAAGCAGAACGAAGATCTTGCAGACTTGTGCTTATTCGCCGCTAGCGTACATGTGCGAAAATCTGCAGCCCTCCTCATAGATGACAAGCAACTTCTTAAGGAGATACACAACAAAGTCGTCGGTAAAGATAAAACGGTTACCAAGACCATCGCCAGTCGACTCGAACAGGAATCGACTAGCGAGAGCGAAGAAAAGCCAGCCACTGCGGCCGCAGCCAGTGGCAAAGCTCCAGCCACAACCACCCCGAAAGAGGTAGAGGCAAAACCCAAACCGATCAAGAGCAAAGAGCCTGAGCCCCCTCCTGTTGAACCCAAGATTGAATTCGACGCCATAGAGAAAGAGGCTTCTATGGTAAGTTACAAAAACACCACCCGGCTGTTTGAAATCCGCTCACAGTTAAGAAAACTGCAAGCCAGGCTGACAGATGCCGAGCTAAAACTACGGGGAAATATAGCAACCTTACAAGCCGACATAGCGAGCAAAATTGTTAAAAATGATGAATACCAGAATGAGCTGAAAGCGAAAACTGAAGAATTGTTTATTTCCCTCGCGGAAGCACTCGATTCAGGAAATTCAGAAAATGCGGGCAGGTGCTGGGACAAAATACAGGGAAACATAAGCAACACACAGAATCAAATACGAGCAGAGCTACAGAAGACAGCTAACACACACAAAGAAAAAGTAACCGAACTTCGCAACTGGAAGGTCTTCGCCGCTACTGAGAAGAAGAAAGAATTGATAGTTCAGATGCAGCATCTTTTAGAATCAAAGATGCATGCGTCCGACCGATCCAAGAGCATTAGCAAGATGCATCAGGAATGGAAGGCCCTAGGTCATTCCAACCAGAATGAACAGCTTTGGAAAGAATTCAAGAAAGTTTCGGATGAAGCTTACGAACCCTGCAAGGAGCACTTCAAGCAAAGAAAACAGTTGATGAATGACAACCTGTTCAGACGCAGAGAAATTTGCGACACACTCGAAGCAGAACATGCTCGATTAAAAGATTCAGAAGCTGAACTCGATCTTTCTGGACTGAACAAACTTCTCAACGAAGCAGATAAGAACTGGAAGCTACACGCCCCAATAGAACAGAGAAAGATTAAGGCATTACAGAAAAGATACTATGCAACTGTTAACGAACTGCGCAAGCTTCGCAAGAACGAGGTTTCGAATAGCGCCAAACAAAAGCAGGAGCTGATCAAGAAGGCGCAGGAGCTGACAACACAGGAAGATAACAAGCTGGCTATGGATGAAGCCAAGCGCCTACAGCAAGAATGGAAGACGATAGGCCCCACCACCTACAGAGAAGACAACAAGTATTGGCAAGACTTTAGAGCAGCCTGCGATACAATCTTTAGCAAACGCAGTCAGGCTGGCAACGGGTTCAAGCAAGACCTGAAGAAAGTCGAAGCCCGCCTTAATCAGATTCTCAGTGAGCTAGAGAAAATTTCCAAGAAAAGCGATGCTGAATTTCGCGAGTCTAAAGCAGCCTACCAAGACCTGGCTCAAGAATTTTCGAACTCGCTTGACCCGCGCATCAAATCACAACGCAAGCGCTTACTAGAGCTGTTTAATTCCAGCAAGCGGCTGATTGATTCCAGGTTTAGGGCTCTGCCAGACAAACGTCAACAGGCAACACAACAGCTACTTCGAGACAAGACAGAGCGCTTGCAAGCGCTTGAGAACTCTCTGTTTAACGAGGGCGATGCAGAAAAATTTACTGTTCTGCAGCAGGCTTTCGACAAAGATAGCTGGAGCGAAATCGGTAAGAGCGGAAATGCTGAAGCCGATGAAGTGCTGCTGAATCGACTAAACTCCGTAGTTTCCGCTGCGTCCAAAACTGAGCTAATGCAGCTATGCCAAAAATGCGAAGATGAGTTTAGAGAACTGTGCATACAGGCAGAGATTCGAGCAAACGTAGACTCCCCTGCTGAAGATAAAGCACTGCGGATGAAGTACCAGTTAGAACAGCTAAAAAGCGGATTTGGTCAGGCAAAGCCGGATCCAAAACAAAATCTGAAATACGCGATGACAACTGAATTTCGATCCTACGCAATGGGCCCCATAAGTGATGCTGCGCGAGAACAGTTCAAAGATCGTCTAGGCCAGGTTTTACAAAAACTACGCTAGAGACTGCATTCGGTAGTAACTAATCACTGGATTTGCATAACTTAGCAAATAGTGACGGTGCAGCCTCGAGTCCACTTGCTTGTACCTATTCATAAACACTTCCCGAGACTGCTCTGCTATTACTGGAATTGCAATATCGAGCTCTGCAACGCCCTCTGGTAACAACCCTTCATCTTTAAGTATTTCCAAAGCGATGAAATTACTATCACGTAGTTTATAGTTAGCCAGTATTTGTTTGTCGATACTCGCTGCTATGACATCTGGGTCGTCACTCTCGTACTGAATCTCGGTCCCAAAGGCTACGTGCACAGCTCCTTTATAACCGATCATGCCAGCAACTATACTCTCGATGTCACTTTTTTCAGTCTTGGTAAACGCACCCGTAGTTTCGATCTGATAGAGTTCTTCTGCCTTAAGCACATCACAGGCATCATACTCGTAAGATATTGAAACCGGCACTATATGCAGTTTTCCCAAGCTTTCGCTCAACGGTTTCTTGCGTTGATACATGGCTAGCATTTTAAGAAGTGCGGCTTCGGTCTTATCGACTCCGTTTTTGGCTCGACCTTCGCGCTGAGCTATCCAAACATGACTGTGTTGCTCGATACAATACTGCATATATTCTGAGAGCAGAGTTAGGCCCTGCAATAGCTCTCTTCCTTTTAGCGATCTGCGCACAATGAAACTCTTATTCAGTCGCATTAAGTCCGATACAAAAGGCTTCTTAAGCAAATTATCGCCGGTCGCTATCTGTACTGTCTGATTTCCTGCGTGATACAACATGTAATTAACAAAGGCAGGATCCATCGTGATATCACGATGATTGCTAATAAAAAGATAGCTCCTCTCACTATCCAGGTTCTCTAAGCCCGAGTGGGTCAAGCTTGTAGTAGTGTCTTCGATCATCTTGTACATGTAGCCAGCTATAACATCTTGCATGCTGGCCACATCATGTACAGATGCAACCTGGCCCTTAAGCCTGTTTCTGGCAAGCAGCCGCATCACGCCGGGAAAAAGGCGTGACAATCTTGGCGCATAGAAACTGGCTATACTGGAAAGAAATTCTGGGTCGGTAATCAGTCGATCTAAGACAGGGCGAATCTCATCATCGTGATAGGGTCGTATCGATTTAAATTTATCCATTTTTATTCTTTTTTATCAACAGCTTATGGATTCTTGGCAGCCTATGCAGGCCGACTTTCGGTGTCGGATTCTATCCGCTTTGGAGCCCCATTGCACCTGCTCAAACGGCGCCTAGCTCCCAGCCTTTTCTTCGAAATCAGTGACCGCAGCCACGTACTCGTCGAGCTTCATAAATAACGCCTCATTCTGACCATCCGCTCTTTCTCTAGCCTGCGCATAGCCTTCCTCAAACGCGGCAAGCGCATCAGGGGAGGACAATCGCTCCTGTCTGAACTTGTTCCATTCGGCCAGTTCCAAGTCGTTTAGCGTGTCCTTGAAATTACGCGCCCTGTATCGCTGTAACATGGTAGCCAAACGCGCATCTCGGAATGGCAGGTCTAATCGCGCCAGATCTTTTGCAGAGGTGGAGCGAATCATCGCCATCAAACTCTTATCAGACTCTGAGAAAAAACCGCCACTGTAAATCATGTAGTCCGGATCCAGCTCCCCTCGCCCCACCTCCTCTGTGAATACCTCCGCGACCTTGTCAACAAGGCCCTGATTATTCTGCAGCATACTCCAGTGCGTGCGGCATTTATCCAGATCCACACCGAATTCTTCTGCACGCTCAGCCGGCAAGACCGCTGGAGAGGCAATCACTGGACACTTGTTTATATGTAACGTCTTAAGCGGAATACGCTCCACTCCCTGGGCCATATCTTCACGGGCGGTAAAGATTCTCTTTCGTATCTCAGCAACTTTTAACTCAGCCCAGCTATCCGGATCGACGCGCAGATCATAAACGATGATTCCATTGTTATTGGTTGGATGTGGGCAGATAGGCATGACTAGCGCAAGGCAACCTTGAACAGCCGGATACATCATGGAAACATGCAGCACCGGCTTCCTAGTCACCATGTCTATTTCAGATTGCACAGCCCTCTTGTTACGCAGCTTATAGACATACTCATATAGCTTGGGTTGTTGCTGCCGCACTAGTTTTGCCATCTCTATGGTGGCAATTACATCGGAAAGCGCGTCGTGAGCATCGGCATGCTCGATCCCATTGGCCGCGGTTAGCTGTTCCAGTCTGAAACTGGTGCTGCCATCTTCCCGCTGCGGCCACACAATGCCCTCTGAGCGGGTCGCTGCACAGAGCCGCAGCATATCGATAATATCCCAGCGAGAATTTCCATTCTTCCATTCCCGCTCGTAGGGATCGTAGAAATTTCTATACAGCAGCTGTCTCGTCAACTCATCGTCAAAACGGATGCTGTTGTACCCTGCAACACAGGTACCTGGCTGAGAGAATTCTCTCTCAATTCGCTGAATAAACTCAGATTCACAAACACCTTCCTGCAATGCCTTCTGCGGAGAGATCCCCGTTATCAGACAAGCCATAGGATCTGGCAAGAAGTCATCAGCGGGCTTACAGTAGAATACTAAAGGTTCGGAAATGATGTTCAAGTCCTCATCCGTTCGAATTCCCGCAAACTGGGAGGCACGCGTTCGGCGTGGGTCTCTCCCAAAAGTTTCGAAGTCATACCAATAGATTGAATTTCCTGACATCTCGCTACTCTATTCTTATTTGGGCCTAGACGCTGCCGCCACACGCGCTACCTGATTAGGCATGATTATAGCGACTTCTGCCCACTGCGTATGGCAATAATTCAGCGCACTGCCGGATTGGCAATATCTACTTAGCAATTCCTTCTAAACGCCCATCTGTAGTATTATCCCTATCGTTTGACTGGTTATTTTGATTGCAGGGGGCTTAAATACCTACAGCAGATCAAATTGCGGTATCTCCGCGCAATTTTGACCAGTCGCTAAACATACATAGAAACAACAATAGAGCTCAGCAAGCATGGATTTTCGAGGCGCACATATACTCAGCGTAAAGCAGTTCGAACGGTCTGATGTGGATCGAATCTTCGAAGTAGCCGATACCATGATCCCCTATGCCCGAAGAGAGAAAATTACAAAAGCCCTACAGGGTGCAATCTTAGGCAATATGTTCTTTGAGCCTAGCACGCGAACTCGAGTTAGCTTTGGTTGCTCCTTCAACCTCCTGGGTGGGCAGGTGCGAGAAACAACCGATGTAAAAACCTCCTCGATTTCCAAAGGCGAATCTCTTTATGATACGGCAAGAGTCATTAGCGGATATAGCGATGTTATTGTCATGCGACATCCGCAAGTCGGCTCGGTTAGCGAGTTTGCCAAGGCTAGCAGGGTTCCTGTAATTAATGGGGGCGACGGCCCGAACGAACATCCGTCTCAGGCTCTATTAGACCTCTACACCATCAAGAAGGAACTTCTGTCCAATAATCGTCAAATAGATGGCATGCATATAGCCATGATCGGGGATCTGAAGCATGGACGAACTGTCCACTCCCTCTCACAAGTATTGTCACTGTATAACAATATAACCTTCAAGCTGATCTCCCCTGCCGAACTTAAGATGCCCGCGCAGATCGTCTCCGAGTTAAAGATTGCTGGGCATAAGGTTATCGAGACCGAAGATATGGAGGCTGGCCTGAATGACATAGACACGGTCTATCTCACTCGCATACAGGAAGAACGTTTTACCACTAAACTTGAAGCTGATATCTATCGAGGCCGATTTAGATTAAATCAATCCATCTATACCCGTTACTGCCAACCCAATACGGTAATAATGCATCCGCTACCTCGAGACTCACGAGAGGAAGCGAACGAACTAGACAATGATCTCAACCAACATCCCAGCCTCGCCATTTTCCGTCAGACCGACAACGGCGTTCTGGTGCGCATGGCCTTGTTCGCGCTGGTACTGGATGTTGCTGCAAAAGTAGACGATACGGCCAGTGATGTAGGCTGGTACACCCAAGGCAGATTCTAATAATCCAACACCAAGATTCACAGAATAAAACAGGCTCAATAGCAGGAATACGATTATGGGTTTCAACGACTTACTCAAAATGATGATTGAAAAAGAAGGCTCGGACTTGTTTCTAACTACAGGTGCACCGCCTAGCATGAAAGCATTCGGTAAGCTGTCGCCACTGGTCGAAAAAAGTTGCCTGAAGGCATGGTTAAGAAGATCGCCTACCAGATAATGAACGCGGAACAGATAGAGCAATTTGAAAAAAGCCCGGAAATGAACATGGCAATATCGGATCCGGATATAGGCCGTTTTCGAGTGAATATTTTCCAGCAGCGTGGTGAGATAGCAATTGTAGCGCGTAATATTAAAACTGAAATCCCCAGCGCCGCCTCTTTAGGTCTACCGCCGATCCTGAACGACCTGATCATGCAGAAAAACGGTATTGTTCTATTTGTCGGCGGCACCGGCTCGGGAAAATCTACATCATTGGCAGCCCTGATTGATCACCGCAACAAAAATAGCGATGGCCACATAATAACAATCGAAGGCCCTGTCGAATTTATTCACCCACACCAAAAATCAATTATTAATCAACGTGAAGTTGGCGTTGATACGAATAGCTATGAAGAAGCACTGCAGAATACGCTCAGACAGGCGCCGGATGTAATTCTTATCGGTGAGATTCGCAGCCGAGAGACTATGGAGCACGCATTAGCATTCGCTGAGACAGGTCACCTTTGTCTTTCTACACTACACGCAAATAATGCAAACCAGGCTTTGGACCGCATCATTAACTTCTTTCCAGAAGAGCGACACAAGCAACTCTTCCTGGATCTATCTCTGAACCTGCAGGGCTTCGTATCACAACGCCTAATTCCTACTCCCGACGGCAAGCGTGCTGCAGCCTTCGAGATATTGCTAGGCACGCCACGAGTCTGCGACCTTATCAAGCAAGGCGAGGTCATGGAGCTTAAGGAAGTTATGGAGAAGAGCGAACAGCAAGGTATGAAGACTTTCGACTCGGCGCTCTACGATCTCTTTAAGAGCGGCAAGATCAGCTATGAAGAAGCCTTGAAGAATGCCGACTCCAAGAACAACTTGCGGCTGCGTATTCAGTTATCCGAAGGCAAGGGCGCCGACCAGACCGATATCGACGATAATGAAGACATAGGCGGTTTGTCGCTTGTACAGGCGGACGACGAAAACGATAAATTCTTTTAAACTGGACACCCTATTTAACCATGCTTGATTATTTCGACTACAAAAAACTCGACGCCATTGCTGCCGCTGAAGGAATCCGAAAAAAAGATTTTACCAGCGCAGAACTGACGGAAGCATCGATTAGTCGCTCTATCGAGATCAACCCCAGCATAAACGCTATCGTGATTGAGAACTTCGAGCATGCTCTAGTGCAGGCTAGGGAATTAGATGAGCACCCTGCCCTATTTGAGAAAAGCAGGGTCGCCGGGCTTCCGTTCTTAATTAAAGACCTCACCGAGGTTAAAGGCCTGGGGACGAGTTATGGCAGCAGCCTTTTTGAGAATTATATCTCGAACAAGCATTCCAACATCGTTGCAAAGTATGTTGAAGCTGGCCTGCCCATAATCGGAAAAACCAACACACCGGAATTTGGACTGACGCTTACTACCGAGTCAGCAGCCAATGGACCCTGTCGCAACCCCTGGAATCTACGCTATTCCACCGGGGGCTCCAGCGGCGGCGCGGTGGCTGCGGTGGCGGCTGGTATAGTCCCTGTAGCACACGCCAGTGACGGAGGTGGGTCAATACGTATTCCCGCCTCTTGCTGTGGCCTGTTTGGCCTTAAGCCCAGTCGCGGCCTAACGGCAATCGAGAATACACATGCCGAGTCCTGGGAAGGCATGAGCGTGGGACACGTGGTCAGCCGCAGTGTGCGCGATAGTGCCGCGTTCCTCGACGTCGTCAAATTACATAGCCCTCATTTATATCCTTTGCCAGGCAGCCCAGATTCCTTCTTTGATACCCTGGCAGAAGGTCACTCTGACGGAGAGAAACTGCGTATTGCTGTGCAGTATGAGCACCCTACCGGCGAAACTATCGACGAAGAGTGCCTGCTGGCGGTGCAACTGGCAGCAAGACTCTGCGAGTCTCTGGGACACCACGTAGAAGAAGCTGCGCATCCGGTTGATCATGCCATTGCCGGCAAATCCATGTCGCGCCTGATTAATACCTTCATCTATAAGTCTGTGGCAAAGCGCGCAGAGACTTTACAACTAGAATTGAAGGACTGCCCTCTCGAGACCTCGACTCTGGCCATGGCCTCACGCGGAGCCGCGGTTAGCGCCGTCGATTATCTGCAGGCCAGAGAAAGCCTGCTTGCTGCAGAACGGCAGATGCGAGACTTTCATCAGCAATATGACGTCATTATTCAACCGGTATTGAACAAGGTTCCTGCAAAACTGGGCTGGCTGGATATGAATAGCGAAGATTTGGCAAGCTACGGTGGCAGATTCAAGTCCTATAGCGGAATTACCGCTCTCGCCAACGGTACCGGCCAGCCATCCATGTCTGTCCCTATGGCGATAACAGCAGAGAACCTGCCGATCGGCGCCATGTTTACTGCAGCCTGGGGTAATGACGCAGTATTACTGAGACTGGCCGCTGCTCTAGAAATGGCCGCCCCCTGGACTGGCTTGGCTAAGGCGGCGTCCTAGGCAGAGCTTGCTAATGTTCACAGCTTGTTAGAGGCTGGAGACTGCTCGCAGATGCTGTCACAATTCATGACGCACAGGGCTGTGAAGCTGTTTTATAATTACTGATAGTGAAATCATAAATAATTTTTTTATCTATATATAACAATATATTAATTAGCATAGTTAATATGTTACTTGATATGGAGACAAGGTATGAAACCGCGACTTTCTTTAGTATCTGTTCTTTCAGCCAGCCTTACGCTCAGCCTGGCTAGCGCTAGTTTTGGGCAAGAATTTCAGACACCCTATACCGAATGGGGCGTACCCGATCTGCAAGGGAACTGGAAGAACGCCACAGTAATGCCCTTCGAGCGACCTAGCGAATTAGGCACAAAGCAAGCCTATACCGAAGAGGAAGCCATGCTTTTGGAAAAACAGGCTCAGCAAGCGGTAGAAGAAGACAACGAGCCCTTAGACCCCAATCGCCCCGCTCCCGCACTCGAAGCCCTGCCCCCGGTGGGTAACTACGACCTATTCTGGACAGATCGCGGCATGTTCCTGCCTACTATAGACGGCGAATTTCGCACATCGGCCATCATCGATCCACCGAATGGCCGCATACCCGAGCGAGTAGCGGGATTCAGAGAAAGAATGCAGGAGTTACGTGCGAATCGACCTGATAGAAATGCAGGCCCGGAAGGACGCGGTTTGGGAGAGCGCTGCCTGGTAGCCTTCGGCAACTCATCGGGGCCGGTTATGACCCCGGTAATGTATAACAGCCATATGCAGATCGTGCAGTCACCCGGGTATGTAAATATCATCGTCGAAATGGCTCACGACGCAAGAATCATCAAGATCGCCGACGAAAGAAACCCAGCCGGTGAAGTGCACCAGAAGTGGATGGGTGATTCTATTGGGCGCTGGGAAGGCGACACGCTAGTGGTAGAGACCAAGAATTACAATCCCTGGATCACTTATCGCGGAGCACCTACTGAGAACCTAACCGTTATAGAAACTTTCAAGCGCGGCGCGAACAACAAAATTATCTACGGCTTTACCGTAGATGACCCTACTGTGTATAGCGCACAGTGGTCAGGCGCCTACCCTCTCTCACGCATAGATGAGCCCGTATACGAATATGCCTGCCACGAAGGAAACTACGGCATCATCGGCATACTCGCCGGCGCTAGGAGACTAGAGGCTATGGAAAGAGAAGGTATTGAGCGCGCTATAGAACAGTAGCGAGACGACTCAGAGATAAAACAGGGAAAACATAGAAGCAAGAAAAAAGGTAGCTGCAGCTACCTTTTTTCGACTCTTTTTACTTCACCGGAATGTAAATACCGACGGCCTAATTTTGATACCTTACCGCGGTAACCTCAGCCATGACTGCGATCGCGATCTCGGCCGGGGTCTTACTGTAAATTTGAAAGCCTATTGGCGCGTGCAGACGAGAAATTTCTTTGTCATTTAAACCTAACTCGGGCAACCTTTCGCGTCTTGCCGCCGAAGTTTTTATCGAACCCATCGCGCCAATATAAAAAGCATTCGTCTTCAATGCTTCCATCAATGCCATATCATCCACTCTTGGGTCATGAGCCAACGCTATAATACCGCTATAGGGGTTGCTAAATCGCTCGCGCACGACATCATCAGGTAGTTGCGCAGTAGTCTCAACACCCGGCACATGCCAATTATCCAAATAATTCGGCCGCGGATCACAGAGAGTTACATCGTATTCGAGAGCTATCGCCATCTCGGCTACAAATTTCGCCACATCTCCCGCACCTAAAATTAGCAAACGGTACATTGGACTAAGGCTATGGGTCATCCGCGAGCCTTCGATCACAACCGCATCCTCGCTACTTTCTGCCGCAGCCGAAATCACGCCGTTATTCAGGTCGACAATACGACTCACTCGATTGTGATTTTCTAAATCCACTGCCAATCTTTGAAAAACGTCGATATTCACTTTGGTGCTATCTATGTACTCCAGAAGAACATGTAACTGTCCACCGCAGGGAAGTTTAAGCCGCGCCTGCTCTTCAGCTGTCACTCCGTACTTTACAAGAAAGGGCTTTGACTCGCCGTCGTATTGCGTCTTTAGACTGCCGTCCCGGAGCTGCTCCAAGAAGTCTTCTTCGATACATCCGCCCGAAATCGAGCCCACCAACTCACCATCCATGGTGCAAGCCATCATGGCACCAATAGGACGGGGGGAAGACCCCCAAGTTTTCATTATCGTACATAACCACACTGCTCTGCCGCTATGTAACCATTGCTGAACGTGAGAAATTATCTGTTGCTGACTGCTCTGCATACACTCAATTCTTAATAAAGGATCAATGGGCTGGAAACGCTAAACTACTCTGTCTTTCCATTTCCCGCGCCTAAACGCAAGGTAGCTTACTATACCAGTGAGGATATCCGACGCAAACACCGCCCAGAAAACACCCACAGGCCCAAACTCCAAAATCAGCGCCAGAAAATAGGCCAGAGGCACCTGCACGACCCAGAAGCAGAATATATTAATCCAGGTCGGCGTCATCGTATCCCCAGCACCATTGAAGGCCTGAATAATTGCCATCCCTGCACCCCATGCAATAAATGCAGCCGCAAATATAGTAAGACACTGCACCGCATAGTCGATGACGACAGGCTCCTCCGTAAACAGGCTAACTATTGATCGAGTAAACAGAAGCATCACTAGTGACGCAAACCCCATATACACAGCATTGTATTTTACGATCTGCCAGACAGATTCCTCTGCGCGCACCGGTAAGCCCGCACCCAGATTCTGACCAACTAAGGTGGCTGCCGCATTACTCAAGCCCCAGGCAGGTAGAATGCTAAACATGACGATACGCACCGCAATCGTATAGCCGGCAACCGCCTCACTGCCGAAACCCGAGACTATCTGCATCAGAAATATCCAACTGGCGGTGGATACCAGGAACTGGGAAACACCCCCAATAGAGATTCGGATGATAGAAAAAACCACGTCTAGCTGAAGTCGCAGATTGGTGATATGCAATCGAATTCTTCCACCATCCCCACAGAGATAGTAGAGCCCGTATAGCACACCAATACCTCGGCCGATGTTGGTGGCAATCGCCGCCCCATTAAATCCCAATTCGGGAAACGGGCCGTAACCGTAGATCAAACACGGGTCGAGTACTATATTGATACAATTCGCCAGAGTAAGCGCGCGCATAGCAAGACTCGCATCCCCCGCCCCACGAAATATCGCGTTAATCAAAAACAGGAAGACAATCGTAAAACTGCTGCCAAACATAATTCTCGTATAGGTCTCTCCTGTTTCCAGCACCACCTCGTCGGCACCCATCAGCAGCAGAATGTTTCGCGCAAAGAAAATTCCAACCAGACCCACCAGCACTGAAATAATGAGGCCGACCCAGATCGCCTGTCCTGCTGCGAGCGAAGCTGCCGCCGGCTCTTTCTCACCAATACGTCTGGCGATCAAAGCCGTGGTAGCCATACTCAGCCCTATAGCCACGGCATACAGCAGTGTAATCATAGCCTCAGTTAAACCCACGGTCGCCACGGCAGCGGTTCCCAAACCAGCGACAAAGAAAATATCTACGACAGCAAAAACCGACTCCATCGCCATCTCTAGAATCATTGGTATAGCCAACAGCAGCGTCACACGACCGATAGAGCCCTGTGTATAGTCAATACCGCCATCGCCAGCCATCGCCTGTTTAAAAAGTCCCCATCCGCTTTCTAATTTTTTTAATAGCATTCAAATTTCCATAGAACAAAGTAGTCGGCGTCACAAATATATATGCAACGAGAGCATAAGAGGAGCTGAAGGAGTAACGCGGACAGACCACGTCAACAGTTTAGCAGATCGCTACAAACTGGCTACAAAACTGCCAAAAGCGCGAGAGAAACAGGAGCGACGAGCGGCCACAATAAGCGATGCTGTCAATACGAAGAACTGCATACGGAATATATCGGTATTATCTGCACTATCTATCTATGCAGCACTAGCAAACACGCAATTTAAGTGTCAGGCCTTAGCCCTGAGGAGGATAAAAGACTTCATTGAATACCTAGAAAAAAAACTGGCATTATACAACCCTCCCGGGAGATCCTCACGGCCATAATTTAGGTATCCAAGTCCGCCTAAGGACGCCATAAAGATACTCTAAAATTCGATACTGAGAATCAGAAGGTCCGCAGCCAGCGACAGACACTTTGTGAATTCATCTGGCGCCATAATGAATGCCTTGAAGTTCTTGCTTCTGCTCCCAAACTAATCGACGACTCTATCGCTTGCTTTTCGAGCTTGCAATACCGCGGATTGTTGTTGCACCGAGGGAGTCAAAATTCGTCGTGCCATTTCTCCAGCCGCACTCTTATCTATCATCGCGCTCATATGCCCAGCGGTACGACTGGTTGTATTCGAATACGTTTCTATACCCTGCTCTGTTTCTTCCATTACATAAGTCGAGAGCCCCGAAGGCAGGTTGTTGAGTGCAAGCTGGCCAGCGACGCTTTCACTGTGACGCGCCAGGGTCGTAACAGTCTGACGCGAACGACTGACTTCAACGGGCGGGCTATAAAATTCTCTCACAGGATGGCTGGAAATTTCTGCGTAGTCACGATCATCAAGTGGAGCGCATCGTGAAAACGCCTTCTCCCGCTCCAGCTTATTGCATTTGTAGCTGTAGAACTGAGAAGTCTCAGAAAGTTGAACATTGCTCAATACACGCTGTACCGATTCCGCCGAGGGCAGTGCAATTATTTCAGAAGGCAATGATGGCGCTACTATTTCGGTTTCGGCAACAATCGGACGATCCAACTCCGAACCTGGCGGCGGCGCCTCAGACACAAGAGCCGGCATGGAAACACTTTGATCCAGAGAGTCTGCTTGCGCAGGCTCGGGGACGGAAGCTTCCTCTTCCTGACCAAGCAAGGGGTTGGATGAAACAAAGTCTATCCGCAATACAGTGGGCTGCGCCTCTTCAACAACATCAATCTCGCCTGCCACAAACAAGAAGAGCGTTGCCGCCAAAGCGAAATGGAACGATGCAGAGATCGCGAAACTGAGCTGCAGACTTCGAGAGCTGCTAACTTTTTGCGATGACCGAACCAGGAGAGTCTTATCATTGCTAATAGCACTGAGGTCAGCTCGGGAAAGCTTGCCCCGGGCTGTGTCATCGGCAAAGCTCATCTACTCGCTCTTATTTTGTCTGCACCTGCGAAACCAGTTATCTGTTGTGCCTAATAAGTAGAGCACCTAACAATCTAGACATGAGCTCGTGTCTAAAGTTCCTTGGCATGCCACTAACCGGCCTAGGAAAAGTTGAAGCTCGGCCCCGCCCTCTCCTTCTCCAGCCCTAATAGAAATTGCTTGGTCTCGATGCCGCCGCCGAATCCAGTTAGCTTGCCCGAACTACCGATGACTCGGTGACAGGGAATAATTACCGGAATTGGGTTCACTCCATTTGCAGCTCCCACCGCTCTCGACGCCTTCGGCTTGCCTATATGAGCCGCTAGCTGACCATAACTCCAGGTTTCACCATAGGGAATCTCCCTCAACGCCCGCCAGACCGATTCCTGAAAGGACGTGCCAACAGGCTGAAGTGGCAGATCAAACTGCACAAGCTCTCCAGCAAAATAACTATCCAACTGCCGGCAGACTTCTTTGAACGGGCTGGCATCGAGCGCCCAATCGACATCATGGCGTCGCTGCATTTTTCCACTGGGAAAACCCAATAGAGCAAGTAGCTCGCCATCGCCTGCCAATAGCAGCTCGCCAATCGGGGTATTGTGATAGTGGTAGTATGTGGCCATGTTAATTACCTTCTAATTACAAGCTAGGGTGAATTTTCCCCAGGTGTTATTTAGTTTTACGCATAGTTTGTTGATAGTGCTTCCACAGGAGGATCACAGCATAAGCGCGCCAAGGGCGCCAGATCTCAGCCCTGCTTAACAAAGCCTTTGGCGAGAGTGTCTCCTGATTGCTGGCAGCGGCGCGGCGCAGAATGAGATCGGAATAAGGAAAGGCATCTGGGTCACTCAATACACGCAATGCTATATAGTGCGCCGTCCAATCGCCGATTCCTTTTATCTCACAGACTCGCGCTACGAATTCGTCTGTTTCCTCCGCGCCAGTAAAATCTATCTCTTTGTGTTCAACCTTTACAGCCATAGCTTTGATTGCTGCTATTCGCTGCCCCACGATACCCAGCCCATCCAGGTCTGCATGGCCAAGCGTCTTAGCCGAGGGAAAGATGCGGTTTAACTGCGCAGACGAACAGCTATAACTCTCGCCATGCCTCTCGGCCACCCTGCCCGCCAGAGTCGTCGCTGCCTTCACGGTTACTTGCTGCCCCAAAATCGCTCTTACCGTTACTTCCAGGCCATCCCAGCAACCGGTAACACGCGTGCCCGGGTTTTTTTCAATGATTTTTTTCAACAAGGGGTCGCAGCTTAGGAAACGCTCTATCTCTTCGCTGTCCGCCTTCAAATCGAACAGTAGACGAACCTTTTCAACGATGTGATAGAGATAGCGCGTATCAGGAAAGTTTATATGCAGAATCGCCGCGTGCTCCTTCTCCGAGAACACGACGCAGATATCACCCACGCTTTCGCCTATGGCTATTGTTCGAGCGTAGGCATTGCGCTGCAAATCGATATATTCCACACCGGGAATCTTGCGGTAGTCCAGATACGCCAGCATCGATGGCCAGTCCAAGGGGGGACGATAGGCTAATCGAACTTGAATACTCTCACCCTGTAACTGCTTTGAACCCTGCCTGCCCTTGCGCAATTGCTTCGGAGTTCTTGCATAGGTTGACTGAAATACCGCGTTGAAGCGACGCAGGCTGCCAAATCCGGCAGCGAAGCAGACCTGGGCCAGAGGCAAGTTCGTTTCATCAAGAAGCTTTTTCGCAAAATGCAGCCTCTGCGTCTGCGCAACGGCGACCGGAGAGGCTCCAACATGCTGCTGAAACAGCCTCCTCAGCTGCCGGGAACCTATTGATAACTGCCCTGCCAAGGCTTCTACCGAGCTGCCGTCCAGATTACCCCGCGCAATCAGATGCAGGGCCTTTGACACCTTGTAGGGAGCGCCGATCCACGCAGGCGTGCCTGGCGAAGACTCCGGGCGGCAGCGCAGGCAAGGCCGAAAGCCAGCCTCGGCGGCGCCTGCGGCGCTGCGATACAGCTGCACATTCTCTCTCTTGGGAATGCGAACCGGACACACAGGGCGACAGTAGATGCCTGTGGTCAGCACAGCCACGAAGAAACGCCCATCGAAGCGAGGATCGCGACTCTGGCGCGCATTTTCATATTGATCATTGTCAGGCAAGGCTGTCATTACGATACCGACTGAAGCTCCACTGAGAACTCATGGCCTGCCGAGGCAGAACCGCTTATCAATAGCCGCTAGCATACTCTATCTCGCAATAATTACTGGCCGTTTTCGGACGTAACCATCGACAAATAGTAGATGGTAATTATTTAATGTAAATAATTATATAAACTTAATAAAATATTGTTATATAAAATATATCTATTTTCTAATATTAATAAATATTAACAGTGAGCCAGCGAACGTCGCACATCTAGAATTGACGAAGCTACAACCTCCTGACAGCTTAGCGCCTGGCACAACCATGACCCCTGCAAGCCTCGGCTGACAAGAGGCTAGCGTACTTGCGCTTCGTTTGTGCCGAAAAAAACATGCTCCGACCCGCTGTCGATTGTTGTGCTTGCTGCCCAAACCGCTGAGATTGCCCTTTTCTGTGCAAGTCGCTATACATTAGAGACTGTGGCCAGCAAAGGAGAATGCGATGATCTCCCTGCTGGTGTATATTAGCCGCCTCTTGAGCCTTGCAGAGCACTAAATTGCTCAGCCATTGCGCTCACAACCGGCGCAGCAAGCCTAATAAATCAAAGATAAATGTAGTTGGTATATTGATGAATAACAAAGACTTAAGAAAATATTCTAAACTAGTAGTTGATGGGGTTGAGCAAGCCCCTAGCCGTTCCATGTTACGCGCCGTTGGCTTCGAAGACGCCGACTTCAAGAAGCCACAGGTCGGTATCGCCTCAACTTGGAGCATGGTCACGCCGTGCAATATGCATATCAACAAACTGGCCGAAGATGTCAACGAAGCAGCCGACGCCGCCGGCGGCAAGGGCATCATCTACAACTGTATAACCATCTCAGATGGCATATCCATGGGCACAGAAGGTATGAAGTACTCTCTGGTCTCCCGCGAAGTCATCGCAGACTCTGTTGAAACCGTGTCCGGATGTATGGGGCACGACGGCATCATCACAATAGGGGGCTGCGACAAGAACATGCCCGGGCTGTTAATGGGCATGTCCAGGCTAAATCGCCCCTCGATATTCATCTACGGGGGCACCATACAACCGGGCCCAAATCACACCAACATCGTGTCTGTGTTCGAGGCCGTGGGCGAGCATGCCGCTGGCAAGGTGTCGGATATTGAACTGAAGAACATTGAGGAAACGGCTATCCCAGGCCCTGGTTCCTGCGGCGGCATGTATACGGCGAACACCATGGCCTCTGCTATAGAAGCTCTGGGCATGAGCCTACCCAATAGCTCAGCGCAGGATGCAATCTCTCAGGAAAAGGTCAATGACTGCAAGAACGCGGGCGAGGCGATCATGCACCTTATCGAGCACGACATAAAACCCTCGGATATTATGACCCGCTCAGCCTTTGAGAACGCCATTAAGGTCGTTATTGCCTTAGGCGGATCCACCAATGCCGTACTCCATTTGCTCGCAATGGCCTATACCATGGGAGTTGAGCTAGAGCTGGATGACTTCACTACAATAGGCAAGAAAACCCCAATGCTCGCGGACCTCAAACCGAGCGGCAAATACCTGATGTCGGAACTCATCAAGATTGGCGGTATTCAGCCTCTAATGAAGCGCATGCTAGAAGCCGGCATGCTCGATGGCAGCTGTATGACCGTGACAGGCAAGACGATGGCAGAAAACCTCGCCTCCGTTGCCCCCTATCCTGAAGGCCAAGACATCATTCGGCCCTTCGACAATCCTATTAAGAAAGACAGCCATCTTGTTATATTAAAAGGAAATTTAGCACCTACTGGTGCAGTGGCAAAGATCACCGGGAAGGAAGGTCTGAGCTTTACAGGAAGCGCTAGAGTCTATGAGTCCGAAGAGGATTGCCTAGCGGGCGTACTAGACGGCACCGTGGTGAAAGGTGATGTTCTGGTCATTCGCTTCGAGGGACCAAAGGGCGCTCCCGGTATGCGCGAGATGCTGAGCCCGACCTCCGCCATCATGGGCAAAGGCCTGGGCGAGGACATCGCTCTGATCACCGACGGCAGGTTCTCTGGCGGCAGTCACGGCTTCGTAGTGGGCCATGTGACACCAGAGGCTATAGAAGGCGGGCCGATTGCGATCGTGGAGACTGGCGACAGAATCTCAATTGACGCGGAAACCAACGAGGTCAAACTAGACCTTAGCGACGAGGAAATCGCAGCAAGACTGGCGAAATGGAAAAAGCCTGCAGCCCGCTATACGCGCGGCGTGCTGGCGAAGTTCGCAGCGTCAGTAGCCTCAGCCTCAGAAGGTGCGGTAACGGATAAGTACCTTTAGCCGATAACCCATCTGACCAAAATAAGAACAATAAAGGTCCTAAATTGCCCGATTATTTCACCAGCATTGGCACCCTGCTAGACGGTAGTTTCCTGCAGTCGGGTGCGCTCTGGGCCCTGAGCACGATTCCAGGGTTCCCGCCCATAATTCAGACCGTGCATATCCTCGGAATCGCCGTGGTGATGGGCAGCGTGGTGATACTCAATCTGCGCATTCTGGGACTAGCCGTCCCTAGTCAGAATATTACTGAGATGACCCACAGATTAATGCCCTGGCTGTGGTGGGCCCTGGCATCGAATCTCGTTTCAGGCGCCTTCTTTCTATTTGGCCGCCCCCTCAGGTATTTCAACAACCCTATATTCGGCTGGAAGGTGAGCTTTCTTGTCTGTGCGATGCTGCTGACTCTATTCTTTCACCTGATGAGCCGGCGCCAGGAAGCCTATTGGGAATTAAGCTCAAAACGCCTCTGGAGCGCGAGAGCCGTCGCACTCTTGTCTCTTATGTCTTGGCTTATGGTGGCCATGGCTGGACGCTGGATCGCTTACCTAGAATACATCTACTACCCTGCTTAGGAAGCCGCTGAAATGCCCAACCATAAAAAAAATACTCTAAAAAGGCAGCTAAAACTACAGACTCTTCTTATTCTGGGACTCTTGACGCTCTCTCCCGCTACTTTTGCGGGCGAGTACAGTGATGCGCTTTCTGATTGTCTGCTACGGTCCACCACGGAGGAGGGCAAACATAGCTTGGTCAAATGGATGTTTGCCGCGATGGCACTACATCCTGCTGTCGCAGAAATAGCCGATGTTTCACTATCTGCCCGCGAGCAGGCCAATCGGCAAATGGCAGAATTGCATATTGACCTGCTTGGCACTCGTTGTTTCAACGAAACACGACTTGCTCTGAGCAACGAAGGGGCACTCGCTCTACAAACCAGTTTTACCGTGCTCGGACAGGTCGCTGCAACAAACCTATTTTCCGAACCCAATGTGGCTGCCGGGCTCGCTAGCCTTGAAACTTATATTAATGCTGAAGATCTAGAGCGAAGCCTGGAGATAGGGCAGTAAAATTGAACCTAATTAAATTCGTGATAAACCGAATGGGAAGAAACTGGTAACAGGAATGGGATTTCTAAACTCACCCAAGTGGATCGACGTAGAGAACTGGTCACTATCCTGGACGATAGGGGGAACCTGGTGGTTCCCGTTTCTAGAATCTATTCATGTGATTGCAGCGGCCTTTGTAGTCGGATCCATACTGATGGTGGATTTGAGGCTGCTCGGATTCGCGGCAGTTAAATACCCTATAAGCACTCTATCAAAAGAACTCGTTCCCTGGACCTGGGGAGCATTTGTGATAGCCACTGTAACGGGGCTTGGCATGTTCATTACGCGCGCGGCTTCCCACGTGGTAAACCCTGCATTTCAGTGGAAGATTGTTCTGCTCGCGCTTGCCGGTCTTAATATGGCATATTTTCACTTCCGCATTTACAAGAATATCGCTCAATGGGATGACGCCACTTCAACGCCCACACAGCTTAAAGTCATCGGAAGCCTATCACTTCTCCTGTGGTCAGGCGTAATGCTGGCAGGACGATGGGTTGGTCATATTATTTAATATGGCGGCCAACCGGTTTTAATAAAAAACAGAGCACCTCAGTGAACAGCAAAGATAACCACACAGAACTGGACTTCACGCGAATTAGCGTCTTGTATGCAAATACCAACGCAGGCTACTTTGGCATTGCAACTGGCGTGTTCTTCTTTGCCTATATCATAAACCAGCTCGCAACGGCGAGCATCGCCTATCCCTGGGCTATCGCAGTTGGTATCGCCTATATTCCCCGAGTTCTTCTTTCCCTGCAGTTTGCAAAGAAACTGAAAAGAAGAGAGATCACCGCTAGCAATATTAAGCCCTGGGAGAACTACTTCTTCTACTGCAGCATCGTACCGTTTCTTTGCTTCTCCAGCGCCGTATTCATCCCCTATGGGGAATTTGAATTCAACGCGCTGCTATTCTATGCCGTGATCGTGATGACACTCATATCGGGAAGCATTCTCTCCTATAGCACCTCTCTGCCCGTTATCTTCCTCTTTATGAGCGCGAGCATGCTTCCCTTGATTACCAAGGCGTTCTGGATGCAAGAACCTCAATTCAACGCCCTAGGCTTGCTGCTGGTCATTGCCTACCTGATCCTGTCTGCCTTGATACCGCGCCAGAACCGATTACTGGTTGAGAACATAATCCTTAGAATCGAAAATGAACATCAGTCTCTGACAGATCCATTAACCGAGTTAGGAAACCGTCGCCGCCTCTATTTGCTGGTAGAAACACTGCTTCCCTCTTCATTGCGTCGCAAGGATCCTTTCAGTGTCGTAATGCTGGATATTGATAATTTTAAGCTGTACAACGATAAGTTCGGCCACAGTGCTGGCGACGATTTGCTCGTAACGATATCCGAAATTCTGAGGGAGTGCTCTAGAGATCAAGACCTGGTCGTGCGCTACGGTGGCGAAGAGTTTCTTTTGGTGCTGCCGTCCACAGGCCTGGATGCCGCAGTGATTCTAGTTGAGCGTATCCGCAGCGCCGTAAAGGAGAAAACTCCTGTTACTTTTAGCGCGGGTATTGCCACACACAGGGAGGACCTCTCTTTCGATCAACTCGTGGAGAAGGCCGATCAATCCCTCTATGTGGCTAAGGCCGAAGGACGTGACCGCTATGTTCTTGCCGATTAAGATCCATTAGATAGCCGCAACGCCTCTATTAGACGCAGATTCTCACTCTTTCCTTAGCTACACCCCGCATCCGCCCTCCATCTCCTTCAAGCTTAATTATCGGGATTGGGTGCACAGCCGCGCTTTCCGATATAGAATTCCCAATATAGCTAACCCCCAACTACAGCGCGCGGCATATATGCGCTACATCAAACTCATAATTTAGAAACATCCATGCCCTTGAGGATTGCGAAATGACCCCTTCTTTCACTATAGATACACGCATCATTTCTCGTATATTGATTTTGCTTGCCTCCCTAACTCTGTTAGGCGCTTGCGGCGATGTCAGCGAACCGACAACGACCACTGCGCAGCCCGCTTTAATAGAAGCCGCAACCAGTGCCGAAGCGGCACAGACGAATCTAGTTACTAGCGATGTGGAATTTGAATATGAAGCCGACCGCTTCGCCGACATTCGCATGCTACGCTACCAGGTTCCTGGCTTTTCGGACCTAAGTAATCAGCAGAGGGAATTACTCTACTACTTGTCGCAGGCAGCCCTGTCTGGACGAGACATCATGTATGACCAAAATTACAAACATAATCTTCGAATTCGCCGCACCATCGAAGAAGTCTTAAAAAATTATGATGGCGATAGAGAGTCGGAGAGTTTTGCGAATTTCCTAAGCTATGCAAAACAGGTGTGGTTTGCCAACGGCATTCACCATCACTACTCCAGCGCCAAATTTACACCTTTGTTCGATCAGGAATACTTTAGCGAGATCATCCTGGCCTCAGCAAAGGTATCTGATTTTCCCGTTCGCGAAGGACAGAGCCTCGTGGAGCTGGTCGCGGAACTTACACCAATCATCTTCGACCCGACGATAGATTCTAAGAAAGTGAACACCGCCGATGGCGTAGACAAAATCGCAACCTCCGCTGTCAATTTCTATGAAGGCGTCACCGAACAGGAAGTGATCGACTTCTATGCAGCCAGGTCGGCGAACGACGATGATACTCCGGTATCTCACGGACTGAATTCGAAACTAACGAAAGTCGATGGCGAAATCGTCGAACAAGTATGGCGCGTTGGTGGCATGTACAACGATGCATTGGAGCAAGTGGTCTACTGGTTGGAACGAGCCATAAATGTCGCAGAAAATGAGAAGCAGAAGAAAACATTTGAGCTCTTAGTCAAATATTACCGCAGCGGAGATCTTGAAGACTTCGATGCTTACAACATAGCCTGGGTAGAAGATATTGATTCTACAGTAGATGTCATCAATGGCTTCATCGAAGTATATAACGATCCGCTAGCCTATCGAGGTTCATTCGAGTCTGTCGTTTCTTTTCGCGATGCCGAAGCTACGCTCAGAATTTCTGCCATCGGCGAGCGAGCTCAATGGTTCGAAGACAACTCTCCCATTCTAAGCGAACATAAGAAAGCAGATGTTACTGGCATAGATGGCAAGGTCATCACAGTAGTCATGGAATCCGGCGACGCCTCCCCCGCCACACCGATTGGTATCAACCTGCCAAATTCCAGCTGGATCCGAGCCGAGCACGGCTCGAAATCAGTAAGCCTGGGCAATATAGTAGGCGCATACAATTCTTCCCCCAGTAAAACACTGGCAGAATTCGCGTACTCAGAGGAAGAAATTCTCCGTAGCCGAACCCACTCGGAGCAAGCCGGTGACTTGCACACAGATATGCACGAGGTCATCGGACATGCATCGGGCAAGATTAACCCTGGCGTTGGCACAACAAGAGAAACATTGCGGCAATATGCAAGCACGCTAGAAGAGGCTCGCGCCGACCTGGTGGCACTGTATTACATTATGGACCCGATGCTTATTGAAATAGGCGTTATGGATAGCCTGGATGTTGGCCGCTCCGAATATGACGCCTATATACGAGGCGGGGCTATGCTGCAACTGTATCGCTTGCAACCTGGCGAACTGGTTGAAGAAGCACATATGCGTAATCGCCAGTTGGTCGCCTTGTGGTCCTATGAGCAAGGACTGGAAGACAACGTTATCGAACGCGTGGTACGAGACGGAAAAACCTATTTCGTCGTGAATGACTACGAAAAGCTACGTGAAATCTTCGGCCGCCTGCTGCGGGAAATTCAACGCATCAAGTCCGAAGGCGATTTCGAGGCAGCGCGAGAGCTTGTGGAGAACTATGGTACCCAGGTAGACCAGGAACTTCATGCAGAAGTGCTAGAGCGCTATGCCTCTCTAGAAGTTGCCCCCTATTCCGGATTTATCAACCCGCGCATCGTAGCCGATGATGAAAATGGAGTAGTTAGCAACGTTCGGGTTGAGTATCCGAAAGACTTCATGGCGCAGATGCTAGAGTACGCAGAAGATTATTCATTTCTGCCTACCGACAACTAAAAGCTGCTAGCACTAGAATGAATCTGGCAAAACTTAAATGGGCTGAAGAGTTGTTTTTGAGACGTTATCCCGGCGGTTTCTCTCACCCGGAAATGCTAGCCATTGCCAAGAAGCATAAGATGGATAGGATGATAGCGCTTAGCCATGAAATGTTTGCAAAGAAAAACTTTAGGGACCCACCTGAAATCATTGAGAGCATGATCAAGCTTGTGTCTCGCTCGTCGATGGTTTCAATATTCGAGAAGCCGAAGTTTCGTGACTTCGCGCGCTCCCTGGAACCAAAGCACAAGAATGCTCTGGCTAGCGGATTAAAAGATCAGCTACATGGCGATATAGAAAAAGGCTTCAACAAGGTTCTCAATATCATGCAGATCGGAAAAATGGCCAAGTGGTCACTGATCAGCATCTGCCCAGTTTACTATAGCCCGCAAGATGAAGTTTTCGTGAAGCCAACAACCGCAAAAAAAGCGATAGCGCATTTCGAACTACTAAACTTGCAGTATAGACCTCAGCCTTCCTGGGAATTTTACACAACATTTCGCGCGACTATTAACGAAATGAAGAGCAAGGTTGACTCATCGCTATCACCAAACAGCGCCGCGTTCACTGGTTTTCTCATGATGAGCATGGCAGCGATGGAAGAAGCGGATTTTTAGAACGATATCAGAAGGGCGAGACAGCGTGTTAGAATTACGACCGAATTGCGAGTATTGTGACAAAGACCTACCGCCCGAATCGCCACAGTCGCGTATTTGCAGCTACGAGTGTACCTTCTGCGCTCATTGCGTTCAGAACGTGCTGTTCAACGTCTGTCCTAATTGCGGTGGCGGCTTTAGCAAGCGCCCCATCAGGCCGCAAACAGAGAGAAGACCCAGCGTGAGCCGCAGCCATCAACCCGCCTCCGATAAACGAGTTCACACACAATATTCAACCACGGAAATCGCACAATTTGCAGGCGCAACAAAATTAACTCGAGCCGAAGACAGATAGAAGGCAGATAAAGGAACTGAAAATGAAGTTATTGGTCCGCAACTTAGCACGCACGACTACTGAGCCAGAAGTAAAAGCTCTATTTGAGTCGTTTGGCGCCGTGCAATCCTGCGCTTTGGTGCTCGATACGAAATCTGGCGGCTCCAAGGGTTTTGCTTTCGTAGAAATGCCTAAGCCAGGCGAGGCAAAAGCGGCGACGAAGAACCTAAATGGGAAGGAGATCGACGGCAATACTATCCGAGTCAAGAAAGCAGAGCCTACTGCAGAAACTAAGAAAGAGAACTAGCCAGAACACCGCGACAGCTAGCGTACAGCTGACAACAACTTTTCCACGATCGCCCCATGCGTAAGAGCATCAGACCTCTCAGCCTCGCCCTTCCCCAGAAACTTCCCCGGCGCCAAGCATAAAATTTGGGGACCCGAAACCTAGTGCGTTAGCTAACTAGGAAAAAATAGCTTTGAATAGGAAGAAAAATATTATGGAAATTCCTGCGCCTACAGGCAGGGTAACCACCCAAGACAGAAATATCCTGCTAACGACAGTGAGATTGAGCGCACCAATACCGCGAGCTAGCCCTACTCCCAACACGGCGCCTACAAGTGTGTGCGTGGTGGATACCGGAATGCCAGTGCCGGAGGCAACAACGACGGTGGTTGCCGCCGCCAACTCTGCAGCAAAACCGCGGCTAGGCGTAAGCTCGGTAATATTTCTACCTATGGTCGCAATAACCTTGTAACCCCACATAGCCAGACCCGCAACTATACCGCCGCCGCCCAAGAGTAGGATCCAAAAGGGTAAACCAGACTGTTCAGAAAACTCTCCCCCACTCCTCACCACACCGGCCACTGCCGCCAAAGGCCCAATGGCGTTTGCTACGTCATTCGATCCGTGAGCAAATGCCATGGAGCAAGCGGTGAATATCATCAAAACACCAAACACTTTCTCAACGCTACTAAAATGAAAATCTTCGTTTTCGGCAGCCACTTCCTTAATACCCCGCAGCAGTAACACGCCTAAAAGCATAGCAAATACACCCACTGCCACGGAGATACCCAAAGACTGGCCAAAGCTAAAGTTCAGCCCCACATAGCGGAGGCCCTTCACCAGAGTAACCATCGCGATGATAAAGCCCACCATAAAGATATATAGGGGCACATACTTCTTCGCGTTAGTAAACGGGTCGTCAGTTTCGAGCACTAGCTTTTGTACGCTACGGAAAATAAAGAAAGCGATGATACCCGAGCACATGGGCGAGACAACCCAGCTGGCAACAATAGACCAGACCTTGCTCCAAACCACGGCGTCTGTCGAGATACCGACAACGGCAAAGCCTACGATTGCACCGATTATCGAGTGGGTAGTCGAAACTGGCCAGCCATTATGAGAAGCGATCAACAACCAGATCCCGGCCGCCAACAGTGAGGACAACATGCCATACACTAGCAGCTCAGGCGAATCGGCGAACCCTGCTTTTTCGATGTCGATGATACCGCTTCGGATGGTTGAGGTTACTTCCCCGCCTGCGAAATAGGCTCCAGCGAATTCGAACACCATGGCGATAAGAATCGCCTGCTTGATAGTGATAGCCTTGGCGCCAACCGATGTTCCCATCGCATTAGCCACATCATTGGCACCCACACCCCAGGCCATGAAAAAGCCAAACACACAGGCCATGATCAGAAAAATAGTGCCGTATTGAGAGATTATGTCAGACATGTACCACCTAGCTTCGTAGTGTAACTATTTTTTTATCGCGCGATCAGCAATAACAGCCGAGCGCCCACGCTTTCTGAGATATCAGCCAGGTCGCCAATTTGATCGATGATTTTGTATAAAAACATAACATCAACTGGAGGCAGCGACTGCTCTAAGGCGAACAACTTTGCTCGCAACTTAACCTGACTCACGTCAGTCTGGTGCTCCAGCTCATCGAGCTCATTGATTAAGCCCTCAACCAGCTCGACCTCTTTACCTCGGAACCCTGTTTCCAGCAGTTCATCCAACTCATTGATTACTTTGAGCGCCTGCTTTGAAGCCAAAAAACTCTCGTTATAGTATTCACGAACTTCTGCAACGAGGCTTTCTGGAATTTCCATCCGCCTGCCCAGCATAAGCCCTGCCACATCCTTGGCACGGTTGGCGAGTTTATCTTGAGTAGAGAGGAGTTCTAACAGGTCTGTTCTGGGCACAGGAAGAAAGAGACTCTTTGGCAAACCTGTGCGCACATTGCTTTTAAGGTCGTCAGCCAAGTTTTCCTGATTTCTAATTTCCTGCTGCAAGGCGAATGCAGCATCCCAATCCTTCAAGAAACTTGCCTCAAGAAACTTGCCCAGCAATTCCACGCAATGATGGGCAATCGCCATATGTTCTTGAATGGGACGGATGGGAGAACGACCGAATAAAGCACTGAGTGAAGATGACATAATCTAAGCCTGCTTTGATTTCATGCGAGTATAGTTTTACTCTTTAACGAACACTACAATTTTGTCATATAATTGTATAATTTTCCCACGACTCAATAGGCCTACTTACATTCTTTCAGCCGAAATCCTGCACCGGTATTAGCAATTGCTTGATCAGGCCGTAGTGTTACACTAGAGAGTCTCACCCAAACAATAATAACGAGGAGTGAGCATGAGCAGTATAAGCATACAAATCAGATACCTGCTGACGGTCGCTATTTCCTGCCTACTCTTTACTGTCGGCACCAGCACCGCCGAAGACGCAGGCAATCTCTACAACACGAACTTCGACATCAATGCAGGCTTGAAATACTTCGAACGGCAATGCTCACGCTGTCACGGTTTCGATGCAAAGGGCAATGACGAAACCGGTGCTCCGGACTTGACAGGCAGACTATCTCGAGCCAGCTCAGATGTAGGCGTCTTCAACATCATCCGCACGGGGGTCCCCGGGACGGCTATGCTCCCAGTAGCCGCCGATCTGCCCGACTCTCAGGTATGGCAACTCGTCGCTTATATAGACTCTCTCAGCACAGACCCTGCGAATATCGATTTGCCCGGCTCCGTGGTGGCCGGATCCAGACTGTTTAGAAATAGAGGTGACTGCAATAGCTGCCACATGATTGACGGGGAAGGAGGCCGGCTAGGGCCAGACCTGTCTCGCGTCGGTGAGCGACGTAATCCGGAAGAATTACTCACGGATATTCTAGACCCACATCAAGAGGTTGCTCCGCGCTGGTGGACAATGCGCGTAACTGATAACGAAGGCGTCACAAGAGAGGGGCTGCGCATGAATGAAGACAGCTTTTCACTTCGAATAATGGATGCCGAATCAAATCTTTGGTCTTATCAGAAGAGACAACTAGCCTCCATCGAACGGGTCAAAGAATCGACCATGCCCAGTTATACACAGACTTTATCCGACAGTGACGTAGACGACCTCGTGGCCTATCTATTTTCACTGCGAAAGGAGAATTAAGCATGAACCGATCCATCGCTCTGCTAGCCCCTCTATGCCTTGGCTTAGGTCTGACACTGCCCGTTCTCGCGCAGGAAGACGAGTTTCAGACTGTTATCACGCCGGCTTTTAGTCCAGTTACCTGGGAACGCTTGATCAACGCCGAAGATGAACCCGAGAACTGGATGATGTACTCCGGCACTCTGGACAGTCAGCGCTACAGCCGCCTCGATCAGATCGACAAGAGCAACGTGGCCGAACTCGAGATGAAATGGTCTTACCAGATTCCGGTCATAGATCGTGCAGAAACAGTGCCAACCGTGGTTGATGGCATTATGTTTATTACCGAGGCACCCAGTAATCTGACCGCTGTAGATGCACGCACTGGCCGAGTGTACTGGCGTTATGATCACGAGCTACCCGATGATTTACGCATCTGCTGCGGGCGTAACAACCGCGGCGTGGCCATATTGGGTGAGACACTCTTCATGAGCACCCTCGATGCTCACCTCGTTGCCATAGATGCTCGCACGGGTAATGTTCTCTGGGACACCGAGGTGGCTGACTACGAGGCTGGATACAGCAAGACTGCGGCGCCATTAATTGTCAAAGACAAGGTCGTAACCGGAATTGCCGGGGGCGAATTTGGAATCCGTGGATTCATCGACGCCTATGACCCTGCTACCGGCGAACTGGAGTGGCGCACCTATGCTATTCCAGGACCAGGTGAGCCCGGCAACGACAGCTGGTCTGGCGACTCCTGGAAAACAGGCGGCGCTGCCACCTGGATCACCGGCTCCTATGACCCAGATCTGAACCTGATTTACTGGGGCACAGGCAACCCTGGCCCAGACTGGAATGGAGACGTTCGCCTGGGTGACAACCTTTATTCAGATTCTGCCCTGGCGCTGGATGGCGACACAGGCGAGATCGCCTGGCACTTTCAATTCACACCTCACGATGTACACGACTACGACTCTATCCAAGTACCCATACTCGCAGACATTGAATATCAGGGCAGCACACGCAAGGTAATGATGTGGGCGAACCGCAATGCCTTCTTCTACACTATCGATCGCGCTACTGGTGAGTTTCTGGAAGGAGATGCTTATGCATCACAAACCTGGGCTCAGGGGCTGGATCCTACTGGCCGCCCCATTCGCGTTCCCGGCATGGCACCGACCTACGAGGGCATTCTAGTGTCTCCTCCTATCGTAGGCGCAACTAACTGGTACTCCCCCGGCTACAGCCAGCAGACCGGTTTATTTTATGTGACCTCTTTCGACGGCGAACAAGAATTCTTTAAACGCGACGAAGACTACGAAGAGGGGGAGCGGTTTACCGGTGGTGGCGGTCGCTACAATCAACCTATGGACGCATTCCACAGCTCTATTCGCGCCATCAACCCTGCAACCGCACAGATTGAGTGGGAATTTCCAATAATGCCCCGCTCATCGGCAGGCATTACAACTACAGCAGGCGGGATCGTTTTCACGGGCAGCGCGGACGGCTATTTCTTCGCTCTGGATGCAGCTACTGGCGAAGAGCTGTGGCATATCTCCCTGGGCGCACGAGTTCATGCCGCACCCATGACATACGCTGTTGATGGAAAGCAGTTCGTCACTATTGCATCTGGAAATGTGGTGTATACCTTCGGCCTAAAAGATGACTAAACGAAGCGACGCCTGACACTTTGAATCCAAGTAATATGAGATGGTGATCTAGAAGCATGCACACCTTCGCTGATCCACTCCGATACGCCTCTAGAATGGCTCCGACCAAGACTGCTGTTATCGATGGCAACGAGTCTATCGATTTTGCCGAATTGCATCGACGCTGCCGCCTCTTAGCCGGCGGCCTATTGGCTCTGGGCTTGGACAAGGGTGACCGAGTAGCCATTCTAGCTAGTAACGGCCAGCGCTATATTGAAACCTATATGGGAGTGCCTGCCGCTGGACTGGTAGTAGTTCCTCTCAACACGCGTCATGCAGTCACCGAATTAAAATATGCGCTAGAAGACTCGCAGACCAAGGTCTTGTTAATCGACCGAGATCCGGGCGAACTAGCCGACTGCGTGAATCATGTCATCCTGATTCCCGATGCCTATGACGCGATGCTCAGCGCGGCGCAAGAGAGAGAACTGGGCGTCGATGTCAGAGAGTCGGATCTAGCCGGCCTTTTCTATACCGGAGGCACTACCGGTAAGTCTAAAGGCGTAATGCTTGGCCACCGCAATCTGATCGCAAACGCCTTTCACTATATGACCACCGTCCCACAGCGTGAAGATGACCTAATGCTGGTGATGGCACCCTTATTTCATGCGGCGGGTTCCAATGGTGTGATCGCCAATATATCTGGACACTGGGAACCCAGGTCACACTGGCCGCGTTCGATCCCAAGATCGCACTCGATCTGATACAGACCCACGACATAACAGAAAGCCTTGGGGTCCCTACTATGCTTGCAGCCATTGCGGAAGAGCAGCATGCACGCCCGCGCAAGACAGACAGCCTAAAACTGCTTGTACATGGCGGCTCGCCTATAGCCACAGAAGTTCTTCGTCGCACCCATACCGCCTTTCCCGCGGCAGAGCTGGTTGAAGTCTATGGAGCCACCGAGCTCTCGCCAATTTGTACCATACTCACCAACGAACAGGAATTAATCGATTCTCCGCTAGCAAGATCCTGTGGCCGACCAGCAATAGGCAATGAGATTAACATACTCGCCCCCAATGGAGACGAACTACCAGCGGGCGAAATTGGCGAGGTTGTGGTGCGTGGGCCAAATGTGATGCAGGGCTATTGGAACAAGAAAGAACAGACGGCAGCTGTGCTTAAAGATAGCGCCTATTGGACCGGCGACTTAGGCTACATGGATGACGAGGGTTACGTATTTTTAGTAGATCGCAGCAAAGACATGATCGTTAACGGTGGCGAAAATGTGTACTGTACCGAAGTCGAAAAAATGCTCTATCAACACCCTGCCATTCTCGAGGTCGCTGTCTTTGGCGTGCCCGATGAGAAATGGGGAGAAGCCGTATGGGCAGTCGTGGTGCCGCGGGAAGGTAATGAGATCGACAAAGAGCAGCTGATCGAATTTTGCCGCGAGCGCATTGCCACTTACAAAGTGCCCAAGGGCGTGGATGTGCAGTTAGAACCTCTCCCCAAACCGGGCCCCGGCAAAGTCCTGAAGAGGGAGCTGCGCGCTCCCCATTGGGAAGGCCAAGATCGCTCGGTTAACTGATGGCCTGAGGATAGCTTGATCTCCCACTCTTGCAGCACTCCCTTGGCGCAGACGCCTACGCAAACTCTGAACTCACACATGATTAGCAGTATGGCGCGACTAACTCCTCGCTAAGCTGCCATAGTCTTTCTGCGTCCTCTGCTGTTGCGAATTTGGCGACTTCCGCTCGCTTTCGCTTAAAAAAATAATGACCATCTGCATTCTTACTAGGCGAGTCTTCCGAGCTCGCCAACCAAATGAATGTGTCTGCCCCCTTCTCCTGACTGATCATAGTCGGATACAAGAGCAAGCCCAGAATCCGCGCCAACAAGCCCCCTTTTTTCCATATAGGAGTTCTAACGGTACCTGGGTGAAAAGAACTTGTAACTACATTGCTATCCGCAAGCCGGCTCTGCAACTCCATAGCAGTCAACAGGTTCATCAATTTCGAACGGCCATAGGCCTTCAAAGTGCTATAGCCTTCGCTCAGGCCAATATCATCGAAGTCTAAAGCGCTATTGAAGTGCCCATAGGAACTAGTAAAGACAACCCGCGCAAGCCGTTTCTCAGCAAGCTTTAAAATTGCCGGCAACAATTTCTTAGTGAGCAAAAATCCACTTAAATGATTACTGACAAGCGTAGTTTCAAAGCCCTCCGCTGTCACGCTCCTCACCCCGTTAGCACCTCCTGCATTGTTGCATAGCACGTCGATTTCGGGCATGTCTTGCAGAAGACAATCTGCCATCGCACTAACACTCGCCAGAGAAGCGAAATCCGCCAGATAGAGGCTGACGTTTTCATTACCCGTTGCCGCAATTATGTCTGCGACCGCCTCCCTCCCTCTCTGCTCGCTGCGACACAGCAAAGCTACATTTGCACCCAACTCGGCGAAACGCTGCGCTGCAATGAAACCGATTCCACTATTGGCACCTGTTACGACGTAATTTCTGCCCTCTAAAGCTGGGTGACCCATCTTTGCTACCGCCTTTAAATTACCTAATCCTAACTAGTTGAGATGCTTCTCAGTTATGTAACCGAAACCAGAGAAAAACAACTCTTCCAGCACAGTATTTTTCGGAGAACAAATGCGTCGCATCTAGTAGACTATTCGAATCTCCAAGTCAGATAAAACATAACACATCAAACGAGTACTGCAGACACACTATGAGCGATATACCCATAAGTAGATTTAAGGTCCCAGAACTGAATGAGCTACCTGAAGATATACGTCAACGCATTCTCGCGGTGCAGGAAAAGGCTGGTTTCATTCCTAATATTTTTCTTGCTCTGGCTCACAGACTGGACGAGTTTAGGGCCTTCTTTAGCTATCACGATGCCTTAATGGAGAAGTCAGAGGGCCTAAGCAAGGCCGAGCGCGAAATGATAGTGGTCGCAACATCCGGAATCAATCAATGCATCTACTGCGTCGTAGCCCACGGCGCAATTCTCAGAATTCGGGAGAAAAACCCACTCATCGCAGATCAAGTCGCAACCAATTATCGCAAGGCTGATATCACAGCGAAACAGAAGCTGATGCTGGATTTCGCCGTGAAGGTCTCACAGCGAGCTCACGAAATTCAGGATTCTGACATCACCACTTTACAACAGAACGGTTTCAGCAGCGAAGAGATCTGGGATATTGGCTCCATAGCCGCTCTATTCGCCTTGTCCAACCGCATGGCCAATATGGCTGATATACGGCCAAATACCGAGTTTTACACCATGGGCAGAAGTGAAATCGACTAGAAATCAGTAACTAGGTACTGTATTCGCCCAATTAGCCCCTATTTGTACCCATGTTTTTCTTCCCCTGAAACTCCGCAGATTGTAGTCCGCCGTAGGCAGTCGCTGACAGTTCCGTCAAACCCAAATAAAAAGATAATAATAAGCAACTATGGCTATTCAGAATCCTAATATTCCTACCAGTGTCTATTCCGATGAGCATAGACGACAAGCCCGCTATTCAGGTGCAGCATACGGCGATATTTCGAATTGCCGCTTGAGTGCTCGCTATTTTTCTGAGAATTTTCACCTAAGCCTTTTTCCGCGTCATTTTATTGACAACTCCTCACGCCGATTGGCATGGCCCACTGCACAATAGGCATGGCATAAACCACTCTATTGTTGGAGGGAAACTGTTATCCAAGGCAGTAAATAGTGGTAGGCTCATACGCAGTCATAACTGGAAATAAATCTATTATGAAATATTCAACAAACATCGGCGCACTCTGTACTCTGGCAGTGTGGTCACTGAGCATGACCTCTACCCCGCTGATTGCCGACGAATTACGTGAGAATATTCTCACCTTGCGAGAACGGGCCACCATAGAGAACGAGATTCTGACGGAGCGCTTAGAGACCCTCGTACCCGATCTCATGCGTCGAGAAAACATCGATGCCTGGGTCATTATTGCCCGCGAGTACAACGAAGATCCCGTACTGAAGACAATGCTACCAGCAACATGGCTGAATGCACGCAGGCGCACAGTATTGCTATTTATGGATCACGGGGATGAGCGTGGCGTGGAGCGACTTGCCATTGCTCGCTATGCGGTGGGAGACATATTCCCCGCCGCTTGGAACCCCGAAGAGCAACCGGACCAATATCAGCGCATCGCCCAACTGCTGACGGAATTTAATCCGAGCAGCATAGCCCTTAATTATTCCGACAGCTACGCCTTGGCTGACGGTTTAAGCTATTCCGAATACAGAGACTTTAGCTCAGCACTCCCTGCCGATCTGAAAAATAAGATTGTGTCAGCCGAGAATCTGGCAGTAGGTTGGCTGGAAACTCGCACAGCCTCTGAGATGGCCCTGTATAAGGATGTGATGAACATCGCCCATGGCATTATCGCCGAAGGCTTTTCCGCCGAGGTGGTTAAGCCTGGAGTCACAAGCATCGAAGATCTTACCTGGTGGTACCGTCAACGCGTAAACGATCTTGGCCTAGACACATGGTTCCATACAGGGATCGAGCTAATGCGTTCGGAAGCACTGCAAGCTGCTATTGGTGACGACCCTGAGCAGCAGAATATATTTCATAAAGGCGACATGATTCATATCGATTTTGGGATCAGTTATCTAGACTTACAAACCGACACCCAGCAGAATGCTTATATTTTAAGGGATGACGAAACCACTGTTCCTGACTATTTAGTCGAAGCCCTGCATAAAGGCAATGAGCTACAGGACATTCTAACTAGCAACTTTCAAGTAGGTCGCACCGGAAATGAAATACTGCGCCGAACAAGAGAACAGGCGGTAAACGCCGACATTGGCCCTATCATCTATACTCACCCAATTGGCTTGCATGGCCATGCGGCCGGCACGACAATTGGTATGTGGGACAAACAAGATGGAGTACCTGGCTCAGGCGACTATAAAATGAACCCCAATACAGCCTATTCTATAGAATTGACAGCGCTTGTTAGTGTTCCCGAATGGAGTAGTGAGCAGCTCTCTATAAAACTCGAAGAAGATGGGTTTTATGATGGGACGAAATTCGAGTATATTCGACCTAGACAGACTGAATACCATGTAATTCAGACAGACTGACCAACGATAATAAGACCACATCATGCCTCTGGATATAACATTTACCCTGAGCGACAGGGATCTGGAAAGATTCAAGGCAATCGTAATGAAGGCCAGACCCACTGCTTCCAACCCCCAGGGAAAAGCAGAGATCGAGAAGGCCGCCTATAAGATTGTCGAAGTGGCAATGAACACCGACCTTCCAGACTTTATCGCAGAGAGACTTCTGCAACTCAAAACACTCCTCGAAATGATGAAAGATACCGAGTGGGACCTAAGCGAGGTAGATCGCGAAAGGGTTATCAGCGCCATGGCCTATTTTGCCGATCCTATCGACCTCATTCCGGACCATCTTCCGGGCATTGGTTTCCTGGATGACGCGATGTTCGTTGAGATTATTATTCGAGAACTACGCTCAGAAATTTCAGCCTACGGTGAATTCTGTCGATTGCGAGAAGCAGAAGACGAACGCCTCGTCGCCGAAGGTAAAGATCCCTCCGAGAACAGAGATCAATGGTTAGGTGTTAAACGAGATGAGCTACATTCGAAAATTGCCGAAACAAGAAGCTCAGTCAATTAAGAGTTCTTGTTTCACATCTTGTAGCCTCAACTACTCAAAACAGCATGGCAAGACGACCATGCTATTTTGAGCGCAGCGTCACTAGTGTGTAAAGCCTTCAGCGAGACGCTCTCTATCCAAGGCCCTGCCATTCAAATAAACAGACTCGATCGACCGGGTATTACGAATATCCTCCAAAGGATTGTTTTCCAATACCATAAAATCTGCGCTATACCCTGGCCGCAGTAGACCCAGATCATCTAATCCGAGCCTCTGTGCTGGCTTACTGGTTGCCGCAACAATAGCCTGCATGGGCGTCATTCCCAGGCGTACAAAGATTTCCAGCTCCCGGTGCCCGGTATAGCCAAAAAAATGATCGGGGACTGCACCAGCATCTGTGCCTAGCAAGATGTCCACTTCGGCATCTAGCAAAGCGGCAAAGCTCGCCTGTAGCTCAGCTTCCACAGTTGTTGATCGCAGTGGGATCCGCGAACGCCTGTCACTCTCTTGCAGGCGAGCAGCGACGGCTTCCGGCAGCGACTGCTGCAGAAAGGGATCGAGCCCTATCGCTTCCCTGCGCAACTCACCCAAACCCATATTTGGCACAACGAATGCCTGCGCCTGCCCCAATTGCCTGGCTATATCCATACCTAGATCGGCGCCGATTCTTCCGTGCAAAAAACCTGTGACGCCAGCTTCTATTAGGCCAGGCATATCGCTCGCATACTGTTGATGCGCATAGACTTCGATACCATTTTGGGTAGCTGCCGCTACGATCTCCCTATACAGATCCTGAGAAAGCTTTTGCTGGCTTCCTCCGCGATCATCTACCCAGATTTTGATGACCGATAGCTTCTTTGCCGCAATCTGCTGGACTGCCTCCGTAGCCTGCTCAGCATTCGCCACACCGTAAAGGATTTTTTGTCCTGTCTGTTGTTCCAAGGCCAAGGCATGAACCAGGAACTGATCATTCGGACCCTGCCCTGGCGGAGCCATCCCCGCTGCGAAGAGAAAACGCGCAGCATCAAAGTCGCCTCGCAGTTGTGCCTGCTGCACTTCTAAAGCTAGGGTATCTGGATCACTCCCAGCAGAGAATACCGCGGAAAAACCGTAATAGGCATAACGTTGCAAATGATCGATGAGATTGTCACGACTGTAGTTACTCCCCCCCCAACTCCTGTGACCCTCGTACCCCAAATGGGCGTGGCTGTCGATGAAGGCCGGAACTAAGGTTTTGCCATTCAAGTCAATTATCTCGACACTCTCATCAACCTCCATATTGGAGCGCTGACCTACACTCACGATGCGACCATCTGCAACTAGCATCGCCGCATCCTGCAGCACCGATCCATCACCAATGATTACCCTCACATTTTCCAATAACAAAGTAGCCGGCCTTGCTTCCTGAGCCTGGCTTGCAGCAAGTGGTAACATCAGTAAAACTAGAAGCTGCACTAGCAGCCCAATTGCAGCCAGAAATGGCCTCAAGACAGGGTTACGGGTAGGAAATCCAGCAAACAAGCTAACGATGTCAAATGACTGCCGTATATGCATTTTCTAACTCTCTTTTTGTCTCTGAGACTGTTAATCTAGCATCTTTAATACAGCTATCCCATATAGGCTTCTACTTTGACACAGAACACACCTCACAAACAGCTCAGCGAGACCGATGCGCTTGCGCTTGCGTCAAGAACCGATACAGTAGAGCTTGCCGCTGAGGCTCGGGCACTGTGTGACAGCGCCCATGGCAATATCATCACCTATTCCAAGAAGGTCTTCATACCCTTAACACACCTGTGCAGGGATGTTTGCCACTACTGCACATTCGCGCGCACACCAAAACGTATCGACCAACCCTATTTGCCAGTCGAGCAGGTCCTCGAACTCTGCCACCAAGGCGCCGCCGAAGGTTGCCAGGAAGCACTGTTTACCCTCGGCGAAAAGCCCGAACTCAGGTACAAGGCAGCCCGTGATGCACTCGCAGAATTAGGCTTCGAATCGACTATCGACTATGTAATCGAGGTAGCCGGCAGAGTTCTCAAGGAAACAGGCCTGATACCTCATATCAACGCTGGCAATATGACCGCGGAGGAAGTCAACAGGCTGCGCCAAGTCAGCGCCTCAATGGGTATCATGCTTGAATCTATCTCATCTCGTCTCTGCGAGAAAGGCATGCCTCATTATGGCTCGCCGGATAAAGACCCTAAGACACGACTCGAGACCATAGAACTCGCAGGCAGAGCCCAAGTGCCATTTACCTCAGGAATTTTGATTGGCATTGGTGAAACAAGATTGGAGAGAATTGAATCATTTCTGGCACTGCATCGCGCACATCAAAAACACGGACACCTGCAGGAAGTCATTGTGCAGAATTTTCGTGCGAAGCCTAATACCAAGATGGCACAGTCCCCGGAGCCTGACTTGCATGAACTGGTTTGGACTCTCGCTGTGGCAAGATTAGTCTTCGGTGCACAGATGAATATTCAGGCTCCGCCAAACCTTAGCCCAGGTGTTCTTCCTCAGCTAGTCGATGCCGGAATAAACGATTGGGGAGGCGTTTCACCTCTGACGCCCGACCATGTGAATCCAGAAGCACCTTGGCCGCATCTTGAAAACCTCGCAAGAGAAACCGCCGCTGCCGGAAAATTTCTGGAACAGCGCTTGACCATCTATCCCGAATACGCGACAGACCCTCAGAGATGGTTGGACGACAAATTAAAATTTCCAATCATGAAACAAAGCGACAGTAGCGGCTTCGCCAAGAGGGACACCTGGACACCGGGTGCGAGCGAAGCCATTCCAAACCTGGATAAAAACCTACTGTATGACGCCATTCCCATTGAAAAAGTCTCTGCCGAGGTGCAACGAATCGTAAGGGCCTGCGAAAACCAGCAGGAACTTACAATCTCCGAAGTCAGCCGCTTATTCGAAAGCCGTGGAGCCGACTTCGCCTATGTTGCTCAATCTGCCGACAAACTAAGACAGCAATGCAACGGCGATACAGTCAGCTATGTAGTAAACAGAAACATTAATTACACCAATGTTTGCTATTTTAAGTGTCAGTTCTGTGCGTTTTCGAAAGGCAAGCTCAGTGAAGACCTGCGCGGTCGTCCCTATGACATAAGTGCCGAAGAAATTGTCAGACGCACTATCGAAGCGTGGGACCGAGGTGCCACCGAGGTCTGCATGCAGGGTGGAATTCATCCAGACTACACCGGCCAGACCTATCTCGATATTATCGAAACCGTGAGAAATGCAGTACCGGACATGCATATTCATGCTTTCTCCCCACTGGAGGTATGGCAGGGAGCTGCCACCCTAAAAATTTCACTGGAAGAGTTTCTCGAGAAGCTTAAAGCGGCCGGCTTGAATACCTTACCTGGCACTGCTGCGGAAGTCTTAGATGATGAAGTCAGAGAAGTGCTATGCGCGGATAAGTTGAACTCCGAACAGTGGCTTGAAGTAATGGAAACTGCGCACAAAGTGGGGTTTAAAACCACCGCGACTATTATGTACGGTCATATCGACAGACCCAGACACTGGGCCAACCATTTACTCAGAATCCGTGCACTACAAAAACGCACAGGCGGCTTTACTGAGTTCGTTCCCCTACCCTATGTGCATATGGAAGCCCCCATGTATCTCAAGGGGCGCTCTCGACGCGGCCCAAGTTTCCGTGAGGCGGTGCTAATGCACGCGGTAGCCAGGTTGGTATTTCATGGGCAGATCCAAAATATTCAGGCCTCTTGGGTCAAAATGGGCCTCGACGGGGTGGCTGCCTGCCTAAACGCCGGCGCCAATGATCTGGGCGGCACATTGATGAATGAGAGCATTACCAGGGCCGCAGGAGCAAGTTACGGGCAGGAATGGACAGCCCAAGCCATAGAAGACACAATTAGTAACATGGACCGGCTGCCTCGCATGCGCAATACGCTGTATGCTTGCGCACCATCAGATCGGCATCAAACAGCTATAAACGCTCAGGAATTGCGCGAGATCGAGAATAATTCTGCTGACAAGAAACAGCGTAGCAAGAAGTTGGAAAACCTGGCCCAAGCTATTTAGTAGACCCACACGAATTTATGAAGCCGCAAGACATGAAAACCAAACCCTCTCCCTATACGTAACTACCACAAGACAACCTTGTCTAAACTAAGGTCTATTAACCAGGAATAGTTAAACTCAGTATGAAAATCGCAATCACCGGGGCAAACAGTAGTGTTGGCCTAAATCTATTGAAGCATATCGTCTCCGCAACAGACATTAATGTAATCGCTGGCGTTCGTTCCGAACGTGCTATGAAATCCCTGCCGAGTTCCCCCCAGGTAGACCCGCGCATTATTTCCTATCAAGATCCGGCCAAACTAGCGGCCACCCTTGAAGGCGCAGACTGTATCGTGCATCTTGCAGGCATATTGATCGAAGACAAAAATACCAGCTATCAAAGTGCGAATGTCGACGCTACCGAAGCCGTAGTGAAAGCTGCGCAGCAACTGAATACAAAACATCTAGTATTCATAAGTGTAGTTGGCGCAGGCGCAGATTCTGCTAATGCCTATTTCCGATCGAAAGGCCTCGCCGAGGAGATCGTTAATAAATCGGGCCTCCCTGCTAGCATAATCCGCACACCCATATTGCTGGGCCCGAACACCGCCGGTGCAAGCTCTATCATAGGGGCCGCCACACAGAGTAGAACTAAAATTCTTGGCGGTGGGAAATACTTCATGCGCCCACTAGACATCGACGACCTCAATCAGGCCATCTTGAATTGCTGCGATGGCGAGTCAACGAAGGCTGCTCTTTATGAACTGGTTGGACCAGAACCTATTAGCTATCGCGATCTTATTCAGAAGACTGGGTCGATGATGAACAACAACGTTGAAATTGGGTCTGTTCCAATATTTCTCGCCAAGTTAGTTGCATCTATTAGCTCACGCATCAAAGGAGGCGGCATAACCCCTACGGTAATCGACGTAATAACTATGGACGAAGTGGTCGCCGACAACGCCGATGGCACACTCAATATTACACTAACACCTCTACAGAACACTCTTAAAAAAATCCTGGAGCACAAGAAAAACAAATGAGCGAAAAAACCCAAAATGCCACTGAAGAAACAGCCACCTCTGATGAAACTATGGCTCCTGGCAAGAAGAAGCCCAACCCAATCGGCCGCGTACTATTCCTAATACTTACCGCCGCCTGCTTTGCCTATCTTTATTACAGGCTGAATGGTGCAGCCGCACGCGAAGGTCTGAGCCTTGTCGAGTACATGAGCCAGGTGTTCTCCACAGTGAATTGGATTCCGTGGCTACTGCTGATGATCGGCTACTCACTATTCTACTTCGCCATAGACACCCTGGTAGTGACCAAGGCGCTAAACTGGTTTATTGCCGACATCAAATACAAAGACATCATGCCTATACGTGCTAGCGCCTATATCATCTCCATCTTCAACGAACAGATAGGCAAAGGCGCGATGGCTTATTACCTGAATAAGCGCGATCAAATACCTGGCTGGGAAGTTGGCTCGGTCATGTTGTTCGTGATGTTCTGCGAAATATATTATCTGCTGGTCTGGGCTACTATCGGCTTCGCGGTTGCCGGCAGCTCCTTACCCGATGTTTTCGGCCTTGTGCCCTATATTGCCGGAGCGGCGACTGTACTCCTGGTCTTGTGGATTGCTTATTTCCAGGGGGCTATCCTCCCGAATAATAAATTTCGCGACCGTCGAGTATTGCACGCCTTTCGTCTGGCGAAGCCCTGGCACTACGGTGCCTTCTTCTTGCTGCGCTCTCCAGCCTTGTTGGCCGCTATTGTCGTCTATACCGTGGCTCTTAACCTATTCGGTGTGGAAGCCTCGCTATTGACACTGCTACCATTCTTGCCGGTAATCTTTTTTGCTGCGGCCGTGCCCACGCCCATGCGAGCCGCCGCCATAACATTCTGGGTTATCCTGTTTCCAGAGAACGAAGGTCAGATGGCCGCCTTTGGTTTCGTACAACATAATTTCTTTATCTTGTTTAATGCGGCTATCGGGCTAGTGTTCTGGCGTAAAGCCCAACGCGACCTTTTTGGGAAGTAATGGCCAATCTGCTAACTGCTGTACGCCTGCTACTCGTTATTCCAGTAGCATTGGCGATAGCGAATGCTCAGCTCATGATGAGCTGGCTACTCCTAGCTCTAATACTAATTGCTATAGCTAGCGACTACTTCGACGGAAAGCTTGCCCGGGCTTTGCACACTGCGTCTGCTCGAGGCATGTTATTCGATCATGGGACAGACTTTGTTTTCGTGACTACCGCCCTATTTGCCCTGTCTACTATAGACTTGGCACCCCCGCTTCTTCCGCTCTTGATAGCTGTCGCCTTTTCCCAGTACGTTCTGGATTCCTACTTTCTATTTAAGCAAAAACAATTGCGCATGAGCTTCCTCGGACGCTGGAATGGTATTCTCTACTTTGTGCCTATCGTGTTTCTAGCTACCTCCAGACTCCCCTTGTTGGAAGACAGACAGGATCTACTTAATACGGCAATTATTTACTTCAACTACATCTTAGTTGTCTCTACCCTGGCTTCGATTTTCGATCGCGCAATCGCCCCGCTTCGCGCCTCAGAAAATTAACTTGATAATGGATAGCCTCATCGCCAATCGGTACCTACCACTTCTGCTATGCCTTAGCAGTGTATTGCTCCCCACCTGCGCCAGAAGTGCTGAATCTGATTCTACTCTCGCCCTATTTCAAGCCATAGACGAACGCTTGGGGTATATGGAAGAGGTCGGCCTGTATAAGGCTAAAAATCAAATTCCCATCGAAGATCTAGAACGGGAGAGGATTGTCCTTAATGATGCCAAGAATCGCGCTGCGAGCCAGGGGCTGGACCCGGAATCTATGGAAACCTTCTTCATCGCTCAGATCAATGCTGCAAAGGCAATACAATACCGTTATCGTGCACAACTGTTGATCCAGGAAATACCCACGAGAAACGTGGATCTCCAGACAGGCATCAGACCCGCCCTCGACCAACTGGGGAACGACATTATCAGGCTCTTTGCTGTATTGCTTAGTAACGAACACCTATTAAACGAACAGGATCGAGACTTATTCCTGGCTACAATTCAGCGTAATCTGCTCACCGACGCAGACAAGCAGGCACTCTTTAGCGCGATGCTGGAAGTTAAACTAGCCCGATAACCTGATCCCATCTCGTATTGAACAATTCTAGCTAGCAAGGCACACTTAGCTACCGTAACGATTGCAACAAAAAGCACGTCTAGAAACAGAACAATAAAATAAACCTCTAAATTGGGGACAGACACGATGCCATTCGACATAACAATTACACTCAGCGATGAAGACCTAAAAAAGTTTCAAGAAAGTATTGATAAAGGAAAGCGGGCGATAAATGACAATGAGAGTGCGCAAAGCATCGAGGAAAAATCCGCCGAACTGATACAACGAGCTGGCGAGAATGACCTACCCCCAATTCGTTCGCGACAGGGTGCTAAAACTACAGATACTACTCAATATGATTAGAGACGCAGAGTGGGAACTTAGCGAAGCTGAAATAAACAGCATTCGCGGAGCACCCTACTACTTTATCGATCCCGATGACTTAATTCCAGACCATATTCCTGGCATTGGCTTCCTGGATGATGCCATGTATGCGGAAATCATCGTTCAGGAACTTAGGGTCGAAATAAAGATATATCAGGAGTTCTGTCTCTTTCGTATCGCTGAGGAAAATAGACGCAAGAAACACGGCATCGACCCCCACGTGGGCCGCGAAGACTGGATTGCCGACAAGCGCGCAATCCTGCACGCACGTATGCGAGAGAGACGCGCCCTGCGTAAAGGCGGGCGCGGGCTGCGCATGCGCATATTCTAGATGACTAGTTGGAGTTTTCATTGAGCAGAACCACCACCCTTATAGCTTTGAGTTTTGCGTCTCTGATTGGCTCAATTCAATCATCGGCAGTCGCGCAGCAATCCGTTGTTGTCATCGATGAGGCTGTACGAAATTCTTTCGATGCGATCGTTGCAGATCCTCGGGTTGCCGACGCGCTAGCCAGGATAGAAGCGCGGGAACCTGAAATGATCAGAGAGCAATTTCGATTGACTGAGATCCCCGCTCCGCCATTTAAGGAGCAGGTGCGCGCCGACTATTACCTTTCGCTGATGCAGGATCGCGGATTGGAGGATGCCTATATCGATAGTGAGGGCAACGCTATAGGCATACATCGCGGAAACGGTGACGGCCCCACGTTTTTAATCGCCGCACATCTAGATACAGTATTTCCTGAGGGCGTAGACACTAGCGTCGAGCTTCGCGGGGGTCGTTATTATGCCCCGGGAATCGGTGACGATACGCGCGGGCTTGCCGCAATGCTCTCTATCATCGAAACACTCAATGAGTCTGACATTCAAACCCATGGCGACATCATGTTTGCCGCCAATGTAGGCGAGGAAGGTAGGGGCGATTTACGTGGTATCAAGGCGATCTTCAGAGATCACCCCGAGATCGACGGCTTCGTATCTATCGATGGCGTAAACCTGAGACGCATTACCAATGGTGGCACCGGCAGCAGGCGCTTCGAATTTCGCTTTACTGGGCCCGGCGGACACTCCTTCGGCGCCTTCGGTCTGAGCAGCGCGATACATGCCATGGGCCGGACAATAAACAAGATCGCCGACTTCGAGACACCAAGTTTTCCCAAGACGACATTTACTGTAGGCACTGTCGCCGGCGGCACATCGGTAAACTCAATAGCAGCGGATGCGGTTTTCGCTCTGGACATGAGATCCAACGATCGCGAACAGCTCGCACTGCTGGAGCAGCGCGCAAAGACTGCCGCGCTCGAGGCGGTCGCTGAAGAAAATGAACGCTGGGACAACGGCGAGATAAGCGTGGAATTTGTGCTGATCGGTGATCGACCGGTTGGACAAACCTCTGCAACAACTAAATTAGTTCAAGCCGCCGCACTGGCCTTCGATAGAGTAGGCATAGAATTACAGAGTCTGGGAATTTCGAGCACCGACTCGAATGTTCCAATGTCGCTGGGCATCCCGGCGATCACCATTGCCGGTGGCGGTAACGGCGGTGGCGCACACTCCCCTGACGAATGGTTTATGCCTACCAATTCTCACCTGGGCCCCCAGACTTCGTTCCTTATCACCTTAGCTATGGTCGGTATTCAAGGAATTAATAGCGGTCTTCTCGAACAGATGGGCCGCTGAACTTCATCGATGAAGGACAGCACAGTCGGCCCATGAGCGACAACGCCGCTCAATAACAGGAAAAGCTAAAGCGCTCTATTCGGAATCCGCACCCTTGCGCAGATGCCCGTAAATAAGCTCCTCGGTAAATTCAACACACTTGTATTCCAGTAGTTGCATATTTTCATCAAGCCTCCGGTAGAGCGGAAGTTTAAGCGTCCATGCTGAACTATAGACATTGGGGTCTTCAAGTGTAGCCTCATACATAAGCGTATTAGGCCCCAGATGCGTATAGCGCTCTGTTACGCGCAAGGCATCGCTATGATGATTGCCCGCATGATCCAACCATGTATCTGGCACTTGGTCACTCACATCGATGACCAAACTATCCCCCTCGATTCGGCCGCGTGAATGCCCCATCCAACTAAAAATCGGTGCTTCGAAGTCTGGCCGATCCATATAGACAATACGGCTCGCACTGGCAAACTCATAAGCCATAACGACATGATCGGGAGACTGTATTATTTGAAAAGGGAACGGCAGATAGGTCGCCCGCGGAATTCCAGGCATATAGCATTTCACGACCGGATCCAAAGCCAGCCAGTCTGCCCTATTTTCCTGCTGCTTGGCCCGGGCTTCGGCCGTATAGGGGATTAATCCACCCTCTACAATTCCCAGGCTCCCTGGAATAGCGCCTATGGCACCTAATTCCACTACGGGACCAAAATCTGCGGCGCGGGGCTCGATATTCCAATGGGCACTGCCAATTGCCTGCCAAATACCATTAAAGTCTGGCTTTCCGTCTGCCGTTCTTGGCACAGAATCATTCTCGGCCGCGAGACCTACACTACTCAGCATCAACAGCGCTGACGCCAGGAAAGCGGCCAATCCAGGGTGTTTACGTTCAGGTCTAGCCATGAAAGCATGCATAGTCTTTCTCCATCCTTATTATTTCGAGTAACCATATCACTTTCGGGACAGCAGCCAAATTTTAAATAGATGAGATTAACGACTACTTGACGGATTACGTATTGACAGCAAGCTTCAGCCCAGCTAAATATCGGGTATCCGGGGGACTTTACCCTTACTTAATTGGCCTTGGGGCGAAACGATGTCACTAACGCGAAGAGAATTGCTCAAGGGGAGCGCAGCTGTGGCCGGCGCAGCAACTATTATAAATTCTTCTCTGGCCCAGACCCCTCTGAGCACAGTTCTTATCCCCTCTTCTGGACAGATTGTGCCTAGAGTAGGAATTGGCTGCAGAAACTATCGAGCCCAGACCGGGGATGCCGAGCTCGCCGTATTTCGCGACACATTCGCGCAGTACCACCGCCTGGGCGGAAAGATCATCGATACATCACCTAACTACGGAAACTCCGCAGAGGTCATAGGGCGCATCATGGCAGATCTTGGTATTCGCGAAGACTTATGGGTCGCGACCAAGGTAGATCGCGAAGATCGCACTGAGGGCATAAACCGAATGGAAAGATCATTCGAGTTACTCGGTGGCGAGCATTTTGAGCTAATGCAGATACATAACTTGCGCGGTACCGCGACCCTGCTTGAAACCATGCAAGCATGGAAGGAACAAGGAAGATTTCGCTACATTGGTGTAACTACCTCCAACAAACGGCAATATGAGCAACTCATTGAGGTAATGGAAAACAACACATTGGATTTTATTCAAGTCGACTATTCACTTGGCAACCGCAGTGCGGCAGAAAGGATCCTCCCCCTGGCGCGGGATCGAGGCATTGCCGTACTAACAAATTTACCCTTTGGCCGTGGCCGCCTATTCAATGCGGTAGGTGACAGGCCCTTACCGGACTGGGCACAGCTGTTTCTGAAATATGTGATGTCACACAAGAGCACGCCAATACCCATTCCAGGCACTACCAAACCCCACCACGCCGAAGACAATATTCAAGCTGCCAGAGGGCGGCTACCCGATGCAAATCTGCGCGCCGAGATGGAACGGTTTATAGACCCACTCTTGGCCTAAATATCATGCCAGCTTAAACACCTGAGCCCCAAAGTAGGATGATTAAAACTGGAAACACTAGCTAGATTAGAAGAAACAGCGCTTAGTATTTGGATGCGCGAATCCGGCTTTGCGTTCTTTAGCGCACTGACTGTGCACTCATTAGCTATGGCATTTGTCGTAGGGATAAACTTTGCGATCGCGCTGCGCCTGATTGGCTGTGCCCCACGGATAGAGATAGCTGCACTAAGCCGCTTCTATAGCTTGCACTGGTATGCCGCGGCATTCATATTTATTTCTGGAATGGCGTTGCTGTTAGCCTACCCGGCAAAGGCCCTAACGAACCCGGTCTTCTACCTAAAAGTAGCCGCGCTGACTCTAGGTTTATTGATCAGCAGACACTTTCAGGCAACTTTCTTCGACAAGCCCAAAGTCACTAACGATCGCCAGACGATTAATCTGGCCTATGTCTCCGTATTGCTGTGGGTGGTCACACTAACCGCTGGTCGCTTCCTCGCCTATACCCACAACACTCTTCTCGCCTCACGGTATTTTTAAGCGATCATGATAGAGATCCTACTCAGCTTTTCCCAAGCGACAGGCATTTACTCCTTCATGAATTCTCCATGGGGCTGGCCTGTCGCCGAATCCATCCATTTCTTCGGATTGTGCTTGCTGGTCGGTACCGTCGGTTTGTTCGACTTGCGCATGATGGGTTTTGCAAAAGAAATTTCCCTCGCCGAACTGCATCGCTTGGTCCCTGCAGGGGTCGCCGGCTACTCGCTGAATGTAGTGACTGGCATCATGTTCCTGAGCACGGCCCCAGATCAATATATCTACAATCCCGCCGTACAAAGTAAATTCTTCTTCATGCTTATCGCTGGCATTAACATGATGTTTTTCTATGCCACTACGGCGAAACAAGTGAAATCAGGAACGGCAATCGTTGGGGTGGTTTTTCGTGCAAAGGCCATAGCAGCAATCTCTCTTGCCTGTTGGTGCGGGGTGATTATCTGCGGTCGCCTTATCACGTACTATCGCCCTCCCTATCATTGGTGTCTCTGGTGTTAAGGCCAGAAGTTTTCAACACGCGTATTGATTGAATTAAAGCTAGATCTGCATTAGTCTTCCTGCGCTTGCAGATGTGCCGGCTGGCAAAATAAAAGCAGCGCTGCTAGAAACAGTTTTCGGATTCAAAGTTCAACCCCTCTTCAAATAGGTTCTTATGCAACTTCACTCAGAACATTCCATTGGAATTTTTCACATCAAGATAAACTGGCTCTTCGCCGCCTGCGTGTTTATGACTTTTGCCGCTTTTGCCCGGCTAGGGCTCTGGCAGCTAGACCGCGCAGCCGAAAAGGTTGCCGCACAACAAGCCATGGTAATCGAGTCCAGTCAAAATGCGGAGCCCATAGAGAGTATTCCGACCGGCCACCTGCATCGGGCAAACCCCGATTTACTGAACCGCCATGTCTCACTGACAGGGGAGTTCGTGAATGAGCGCTCTATCTTGCTACTAGCTGAATTCTTTCAGGGGATGATCGGTTATGGGGTCGTGACGCCATTTCGGCTCGAAAGCAACGGCCAATTGGTTCTGGTAAGCCGCGGCTGGACTACCGGCATATTGCCACCGGATACCCCGCCAGATCTGCGCCCGGCATCGGGTCCGGTCGAGATTACCGCTCAGATATTCGTTCCCGAAGAAAATGCGCGGGTATTAGCAAGCCAAATCGATGCCTCGCAGTGGCCTCTGCGCATACGCAGCCTCGAAATCGACGTAATTAGCGATATCCTCGGCGAACCGTTGTTTCCCTTCGAGGTTCGGCTCACCGAGGAGCAGGCAGGCGTTCTAGTTCGCCATTGGCCCGCCGTAAACGCCGACGTGAACCAGAACTTATCCTATGCACTTCAATGGTTTAGCTTCGCTTTGTTAGTTCTTTTCATAAGTTTGCTAGCAAGCAGTAATCTCTGGGCCCTGTTGCGCGGACGCTAACTTTAGCCAGATTTTAGGCTAGCAAACCGCCAAAAAACTGACGAATTATCGAGTTTTCGGTAGATTTAGCGAAATTAAGGCTTATAGCACTGGCCAGCAGATCAACTTTAAGTGGATTTGGAATACTCCTATATTCAATTACTCACCTAAAAATGCTATGGTTCATAGGTTACTAAGTACTACTACCAATACTTACGAAACCATTATCAATCTCAACCGATTTAAGACCGAACAGGCTATGAGGAGTAGCAACTATGCGAATTATTTCCGCTAAATCACTGCTAGGCAGTATCGCAGTCACAGCAGCAATGTCCATCCCTGGAATATCGCTAGCACAGTCCAGCGAAGTTACATTCCATAAGGACATTGAACCAATTCTGCAGCGCAGCTGTCAGAACTGTCACCGCCCAGGCGGTGCTGGGCCAATGCCTTTGGTGACTTATGATCAGGTTGCACCTTTTGCCGGTTTGATCGAGTACAAGACAGCTCTGCGTGACCGTGCTGGCGCCATGCCTCCTTGGTACATGGAGAAAGACATCGGTATCCAGGCATACAAGGATGACCCTTCTCTAAGCGATGAAGAACTTGCTCTGATTTCTACCTGGGCACGCACTGGCACGCCAAAAGGCAGCGAAGCAGACTCACCCACTCCTTTGGTCTTTGACGACAGCCTGAAGTGGAAGGCTGGTGAGCCTGACCTTGTGGTTGTCATGAACGATGTAACCAAGTTAGCGGGCACACCTGACTGGTGGGGTGAGATAGATTACATTCCTACGGGCTTGGAAGAAGATCGCTATGTAAAGTCAGTCGAAGTCGTTGAAGTCAACGATGTAAACAATCAGGCAGGCACTGGCAGAGATACTGTTGGTGGCGCCTATATCTTCCACCACATGATTTGGGGCACAGCCCAGCTTAACGAGAACGGCGAGCGTGATGGCAGCTTCTCCATTCCATGGCCGGTTCACGAAGTCGGCAGAAACGCTGACATCTTCGACGAAGATGCGGGTCGCTTGTTGAAGGCGGGTTCATCAATCGTTTCCGATTCCGTGCACTTGCACTCCAACGGACGTGATACCACCGGTCACCTTGAGGTTGGTTTTCGTTTCCACCCTGAGGATTACAAGCCGAAATACCAGAATGCCTTCATCGGCCTGGGTAATGGCGTCGATATCAGTATTACGGGTAACGAGAAGGACCAGGAGCTACACGCCTACACGGTGCTTAATCAGCACACTAAGGTCATAACATTCGAGCCACACCTGCATGCTCCTGGTGAGCGCATGTGTCTTGAGGCCATTTGGGGCTACACGGTAGAAACGCTTTCTTGCGTAGGCTACGACCACAACTGGGTGCGCGGCTACCCCTATGAAGACCATGCAGCCCCTCTTCTACCTAAGGGCACTATCTTGCATATCGTTGGCTATATGAACAACACGGAGACCAACCCGAACGTTCCTGATCCGCGCAACTGGCAGGGTTCTGGTAACCGCTCAGTAACGAATATGTTCATCGACCTGGGCATTCGCGTTACCTTAACAGATGATCAATTCTTCGAAGCTATGGAAGAGAGACGTCAGGTACTGAATTTGGGACCCAATGACCATGTTATTGGTTGCCCACTATGCTTGGCTCCTCTAGTCGCTCCTATCGCCGAATCTGGAAGCGAAGAAGCGAACGACGTGGCTGGTAACTAGCCGAGGTTATAGCATTACGATGAGTAAGTTAGTTAGTAGATCAATCAGCAGGGTTAACGCCCTGCTGATTGCTGTTTTTGTAGTAGTCACATCGAGCCCAGCCCTTGCCGACACCTATCAGTTCGGACAGCACATCGAGCCTGCCTATGAAGGCTGGCGCCCGAATGCAGACGGCACCTTCAGCTTCATGTTTGGTTACATGAATGAGAACTGGACCGAGCAACCGGACGTTGCTATTGGAGACAATAATTTTTTCTCCCCCGGCGATGCCGACAGAGGACAGCCAACCCACTTCCTGCCCCGCAGAAACCGCTTCACCTTTGAGGTTGTAGTTCCTTCCGATTGGGGCGAACGCGAGTTAGTTTGGACGCTGAACGTCAACGGCATTGAGCGTAAAGCTTATGCAACACTAAAAGACGATTATCTTGTAGATAATATGGTCATAGCTTCCGAGACCGGTTCACTAGGTGCCGGCACCAGTAGTCCAGAGTCTCGTGCCAATATTCCACCCGTGGTAACTATTCAGGGTGACGATATTCGCACTGCACGCGTAGGTGAAGAGATAAGCTTCGTCACTCAAGTAATTGATGACGGCCTGCCGAAAGCTAGACGAGAAAGCACTACAAGTGAGAGCGATCTCCAGCGACGCATGATGCGCCCCCCTACACGTATTACCGTAGGTAAGGTTAACGGTCTGTTTTTGTCCTGGAACAAATATAGAGGCCCTGGCAATGTAACATTTGACCCTCCTATGCCTAAGCCTTGGGAAGACACCAGAACATCTGCCAATTCTCCCTGGGGTGCACTCTGGTTACCACCAGAAGCTCCAGAGGATGGCTTGTATGAGGTAACCGCAACCTTCGACGCGCCTGGAACTTATATACTCTGGGGGCGCGCCGACGATGGCGGTCTTTATCACGATGGTTACATCACAGTGAATGTGACCGAGTAATTAGTAAATTATAAAAAGGGGCGTTTTTCGCCCCTTTTTATTGCCTGAGATTTGAATATTTCAGCAGGTCAAAATCCATTAAAACTGCTCTGGATAGAATTGATCAGAGTCAACACTCCGATCCCCTCAGGCGTTATGCTTAAAACACGTTATTACTCACTAAAATTAAATTGTGCCAGGGGAAAGACATGAACCATTATTCAAATAATAAGAAAAAATGGCTAACTGGATTGCTTCTCTTCTCACTACTGAGCATCCAGTCAGCGACGGCACAGCTCAGCTATCGCGCCGGTGCCGAGATCGAGCCAGGTTATGAAGGTTGGCGCGCCAACGAAGATGGGACCTATACTCTCATTTTCGGATATATGAATGAGAATTGGGAAGAACAGCCTGACATTGAGGTCGGGGAAAACAACTTCTTTACTCCCGGAGATGCCGACCGAGGACAGCCTACACATTTTTTACCAAGACGTAACCGGTTCACCTTCGAGGTGGTTGTACCATCAGACTGGGGCGACCGTGAGCTGGTTTGGACACTAACTCACAATGGCGAAACCAACAGGGCCTACGGCACACTGACCACTGACTACCTGATCGATAATATGGTTATCGCCTCAGAGACCGGGTCTTTAGGCGCTGGAACTAGCAGCCCCGAATCTCGTGCAAATATTGCTCCCGTAGTCACCGTTCAGGGTGAAACTGCGAATGGTGGCATAACCAGAAACGCGAAAGTCGGCGAAGAAATTATAATCACAACACATGTGTCCGATGATGGCTTACCCAAGCCCCGCAGCACCACCTCCGCACGAACGAGTACAACGGTTCAGGAACGCATGATGCGACCACCACGTCGAACCACAGTAGGTAAGACTAACGGACTGTTTCTATCTTGGAATAAGTACAGAGGCCCCGGCGAGGTTAGCTTCGAGCCAGCACAGGTAAAACCCTGGGAAGACACAAGAACTTCAGCTAATTCACCATGGGGAGCTCTTTGGACCCCTCCTCCCATTCCAGAAGATGGCATCTACGAAGTGAGGGCCACGTTTTCAGAGCCCGGCGAGTATGTGCTGTGGGCCCGAGGGGATGATGGTGGGCTATATCACGATCAGCGCATTACGGTTAACGTAAGCCCTTAAAATTTAGCGCGGCGCGGTGGAGGAATCCTGCGATTGCTCCGCCTCTTCAGCCTCTAGTTTAATTGTGAAGGGGGGATCGTAGCGAGGCTTATCTTGATTGAGGATGATATTCGTGCGCGGTGGCGTCACATAGCGAACATCGGAATCGGGCCCACCGTTTTGCGTATCTATTAGCAGCGCCTCTGCAGCCTTTGTTAACGATGGGGCCTGTGCATCCGGCCCGAAGGAAAAGCTAAAACTCCCTCTGACTAGAAAGTCATTCTCGGCAAGAATCGCCCAATCTGCCGTGTAATAGGTAGCAGTATTGAGTTGCGGAACATCCCAGAAGAATTCCTCTTTTACCGTCGGATCGTAGCGAAAGCTAATATCCACCCAATCTCGCAGCTCATTCCTAAGAGTCAATTTAACCAATCGCACACCGTAGGGAAACTCCAACCGCAGTCGCTCGGGGGCAGCCACTAGGACACTGTCATCTGCGGGTGAGGTTTCTGTTTCGATGTTAATTCCTGTAACATCTTCTCCTTGAGCATAGAGACCTCCCACGGGGGACTGAGCAATGGCAGAATGCCATAGCCCTAGGCTCAGACAAGCTATACAGACTTTTTGGATTGAGTACGGATTCAATGCGCTTCCACTTTAGTCCCGCCATGGCGAAAAATTCAATTCTTTCGCAACTTTCGCGACTATTGCCACTTAAAACTGATGGCGAAGAATAGCATCGCCGACCAGATTTGGGAAATGTGAAGATAGCCCGAGCATGAGCATGGGATAGAGAAAAGAAGGCCAAGAATGCAGGGAACAAATATAGATCTCATACTCGACGAGCTCGAGAATAGCAATTCTAATACCACACATTTTAGCGAGAACTGGTCACAGGGTCGTTCAGCTTACGGTGGGCTGGCAGCTGCATTTGCGGTAACCGCCATGAGAAAACAGCTAGCTCAAGCACAGACCATTCGTTCTTTAATGGTCTCTTTTATAGCACCGGTCGCCGCCGGCGAAGTTACGGTAGAGGCTTCCCTTCTGCGCCAGGGGAAAAACGTATCTCAGTGCAGTGCGAACGTAATATCACAGGGGCAGATCGCCCTTCAAGCCATGGCCGCTTTTGGTAATTCGCGCGAGGCCTTCGCTCCCCCCCGTCAAGCCATAAAGGATTTACCGGACAGAAATAGCGGCATAGCTTTTAGCGACAATAGCAAACCGAAGCCTCATTTCTTGCAGTACTTCGATGGCTGCTGGATTGGTGGTGGTATACCTTTCTCCGGTAACTACAAGCCGTTTCTAAATCTATGGGTTCGGCACAAGCAAGATGTTTCCCGATTTCCTATAGAGAAGCTGCTAGCGATAGCTGATATTCCGCCACCCGTGCTGCTATCGCATTTTGATAAAACTCCGGTCCCGGCTAGCTCGCTGAGCTGGTCCTTAGAATTTATAGAGGCGCCGGAGTTAATACGCAGTGAATGGTTCTATATGGAATTCGAAGTCGATGCCGCGGCGGATGGCTATACGCAGCAATCCGGTAAAATATACGATGAGTCAGGCCGATTGATAGCACTGACCCGGCAGTGCATGGTCTATTTCGGCTGATTTAGCCCCTTAACTTCCCAACTCCTTAAACTCGCTAAGGCGACAGCAAGATAGAGAGTAGCGCGGGTTTTTGTTAGAATTTAGGCATTGGATGAATAGCTGAGGTGACAAGTTGATAGGCATGAATAAACTCCAACGAAAGGTGAGTCTACTCGTCTTTGGCGCGTTACTGGTTTTGCTGTCCTCTGCCACTACGCTAGCGCAGCATAGCCATGGCGTTCTAACTCCTGGCGTAACCTTTCCCCCGGACGATTCTGTACTAACTGAACCTCCACAAATGATCACTATGAGTTTTCGGGTAGACGTTCGGCTGCTAAAGCTCGCGCTATATACCGCGGAAGATGAATGGATCAATATAGACTTTCAATACGACCCTTCTCGATTTAGTCACAGCTTCGTCTTGCCGATACCGGGAGAACTCCCCAAATCGGAATACTATATCGCTCGCTGGTCAGTAACTGATGATAGAAGAGGATTGGTGAATGGTGAGTTTACATTCGCCTTCGGATCCGGCGCAATACCCCCATCAGAGACGATAGCATCTAAAGTAAGCGATCGCGTTGAGATTCTGCCCTCCACTGGCTCCTATCGCTATCAACGACCCACCAACTAATATTCTAGCGATGTTTGAATCCAGGGCTGCGCAGCACACGCCAAATAGTGGCTAGCGGAATTTAAAACCCTGCCCCTCCAGAAAGCCTCTCATGTGTGGCCTGGCCTTCTCAGAGAGAAGTGAGGACACCTGCTCAGTCCAGCTAATTCCATGCCCTCCTCCTGTCCTGGTCTTGTAGTATTCGCGAATATGATCGTCATATTCCGAGATAGCCTCTCTATCCCCTACTTCGTTATAGACCTCTTCCTTTAGTATTACCGAGAGAGGAAGCCTGGGCTTGACCTCAGGATCCTGGTCTGGATAGCCGAGGCACAGGCCAAAGACGGGATAGACTCCCTTAGGTAGCTCAAGCAATTCGGATACCTGAGCCGGGTCATTCCTGATCCCACCGATATAACAGATTCCCAAACCCACTGATTCGGCCGCCGCCACCATGCTCTGCGCCATTAAGGCAACGTCTACAGTAGCGATAATAAAATGTTCCGTATAATCACCTTCGAATGATTTCTGGTACTCTGCACAATAATTTCCTGGCCGCTTCAGGTCAGCACAGAAAATCATAAACTCGGCAGCCGATTCAACATAGCTCTGGCCACCCGCCAACTTGGCGATCGCGCTTCTGGTTTCAGTCTTCTTTATTCTAACCACCGTAGAACCCTGCAAAAAACTTGAGGTTGCTGCGGCCTGGCCCGCAGTGATGAGGTCAGCAAATAGCTCCGGCTCAATAACCTGATCGGTAAATTTTCGAATACTGCGGTGGGACTTCAGCAAGTCAATCACTGAGCTCATGAGGACATCCTATTAGTTGGTCAAGTAAGACAGTTAGTGTAGATAGCTAAAAAATTAATGGCTAGTGTTAGTAAGATTGTCGAGGAACGCCGGCACAATATCGTTGGCGAGATTTGATTCTGCATTAAATAAAAGCACTAGCCCTATGTTTGCCTCAGGCACAAATGCCATCTCAGACCTATAGCCACGCACACCGCCGCCATGATGGACCACACGCTGCCCCTCGTAATCGAAAACTCGCCAACCTGTCGCATAGTAGGCTTTTTCAAGACCCGACCAGCGGTTGAAATAATTGCCTCTGGGAGTTGCGATAATAGGTTCGTGTAACTGGGAAAGAAAATCGGAAGACAGCACCTCTGGAAAAGCCCCCAGATTAGCTCGCACCCACATACTCATGTCGAATATGCTAGCGTTAATTCCTGAGGCGGGAGCAACCGAGTAATAGGCTGGGTTAGTAGAGGTAGTGCGCCATGCGCCCCTCGACCGGCGGTGCGGAGCTGTTGCCTCCGCATTTTCCAAGTAGGGCTCCATCCCTACAGATGCGGTAATCATTCCCAGGGGTTTAAAAATTTGTTCGTAAATAAATTTCTCATAACTCTCGCCAGTACTCTGCTCGACGACATCCCCAATCAGAGAAAAGACTACGTTCTGATAGCCATAACAATCACCCGGCTGACAAACGGTTGGAATCTTCGAGAAACTTGATTTGATTCGATCATAGCCCACCCCGTCGTCCAGTAAATTAGAATAGGAGTGCGGCATCAAGCCTGTCGAATGGCTCACCACATGCTTGAGCGTGATAGCACCGGATGAGCGACGCGTACCTAAATGCATCGAAGGAAAAAGGTCGGTGAGCTTCGTGTCCCAGGTTTGATAGTGCTGATCAACCAAGAGTGCCGCTGAAGTGCCTGCAAAGGTCTTGGACATCGAGGCAATCCGAAATACAGAGTCGGTGTGCACTGGCTCGCGAGTTTCGATGCTTTTCACGCCCCATGTCTGCATATGCATGATGCCTTCGCGGGAAACTATCGCCAAGGCGACACCGGGAATTTCCTTTTCGCGAGTCGAAGCCTCCATCCAGGAAACAAATTTGGACAGATCGTAGTTGTAGTTAGCCTCTAAGGTCGGATCGCCGGCTAGAAGTGAAGAACTACCCAGAAATAGACCAAAGGCTAAACAGCGAATGAGTAGAGTTCGAATTTTGATAAATACTTCCCTGTTATGAGTGCACATAGCGACTTGCTGACTCTCGATGTTTGTATCACCCGGTTTTGGCTAAATCGCGGATCACTCGTTGCTCGCAGATGTGCAATAGCAGACCACTAGTTTAACCGCGTTGTCGAACGCTGGATACCAATTGCAACAGATACAACATCATCCCGATGCAGGTATTGGGCAAGCGTTTTAGCCGGCTATAAAAAAAGCCGACCTAACTTCAGTTAATTCTTCTTAACTCTAGTTAAGTCGGCCAAGTGGGGGCACTTTTTAGTTAAAAGAATCTAGCCTGCTAGTCGCGCTGCTCCGGTAAACACTACTTCATTCCCTATTAGGGGAGAAACAACAACATTTTGCGTCCCTCTCGAATAATAGTTAGGGCGGTTGTGGAGCCGGTCGAACCTTCGGCGTTCGCTGAAGTGGCAGAATTGAATGCCTCAAGGTCAGCTATCTGCTTGCGATTTACCTCAACAATTACATCTCCTTCTCGCAGCCCTGCCGCCCAAGAACCTCCTGACTGACTTAAAGAAACAACTTCAACACCTTGTTTTATAACAGGATAGTCACTTCTTATAGTTTCTAGAATCGCCCCGCGAAATTCCTTGTTGACCGCATCTGGCGAAACGGCAACAAGCGCCTGACCCGAAGAGCCCCCGATCCTGGCTAGCAGGGTTTCGCGCTTGCCATTGCGATACAGCGCCAGTTCAACCTCCTGCTCTTGGAGCATAAGCCCCACTCGATTTCGCAGCTGTCTACTGCCATGTACCTCTTCCCCATCTATCTCCACAATGACATCCGACACCAACACTCCAGCCTTATCCGCTGCACTATCTGGAATCACGCTCGTCACAACAGCGCCATAATCAACCTGAACGTCTAACGCTGCGACAATATCCGGGGTAGCATCGGCTATGGTCACGCCAAGAAGCCCGCGCCGGACCTCCCCATCGCGTCTCAGGTGCTCCATGACGGTTGCCACCATATCCGTAGGCACGGCAAAGCCTATACCGTTACTGCCGCCACTACCGCTTATTATCGCCGTGTTAATCCCTATTAAGCTGCCCTCCATATCCACCAACGCGCCACCCGAATTACCCTGATTAATGGCCGCATCTGTCTGGATAAAGTCCTCATAGTTATTATTGTTTATACCGGCACGGCCCAGAGCGCTGACAATACCTGAGGTAACCGTTTGCCCAATACCGAACGGGTTGCCTATGGCGACAACATAGTCGCCAACGGCGACTGTGCTGACATCGGCAAAATCAATTTCCACGAGATCCTCTGCCTCAACCTGCAATAACGCTACGTCGGTGCCAGGATCACTGCCCAGAAGCTTCGCTCTCAGGCTTCTATCATCACTGAGCCGCACTGTTATCTGAGAGGCATCTGCAACTACATGATGATTTGTGATAATCAGACCTTCGGCGGCATCGACGATTACACCTGATCCGGCGCCGGTAGCGTAGGACCGCTGAGGCACCTCATTAGTACTGTCGGGGACTTCTCCGAAGAAGCGTCTGGCCCCCTCTGGTAGCTCTTTACCATTGAAAAAATAGCGTCCCGCAGTAGGCATGGCTTTGCTTACACTGATACTGACTACGGCCGGTGTAACCTGCTCTAACATAGGTGCCAGAGAGGGAATCCCCTGCTGCAATGCCGCTGTGCTTATAGCTTGAACCTGAGCAGCCAAGAGCATGAGCGCCACTATTGTTAGCAATTTTCCAGATCTAATTGATATTCCAGTATTCATCTTGAAATCTCCTCCATAAACCCAATAAATGCATATAAGCTGCAGAATTACTGACCGGCAGCCCCGAATTCATGCAGTTTGGAGTCAGATACGACGAATAACCTGAAATTGGGGTGAATTTTATGTCCAGAAAACCTGCAGAGGGAGAAAATTGCGGTTGGAGCGGTCCAATTAAATTAGAATATGATTAGATTAGAGGACAATCGAGACCTTCTCTTAGTTTTATTGGAAAGGTTCGAAACGTAGAAAATTAGCGGAATACTCATGTCTATTACAATCACTGAACGAGCCGAACAGAGTTTTGACCTTCCACCGCATGCTGCTGCACCGGCGCTTGACCGACCATTCGCGCTGGGAGACTGGCAAGTACTGCCGCAGTTGAATCGCCTGCAACATCTCACTAGCAGCGAAGAGCGACAGTTAGAACCACGCCTGATTAAGTTGCTTTGTTTTCTCGCGGCAAATGGAAACCGGGTTCTATCACGCGAGGAGCTTGTACAAGAACTATGGCCCCGAGTCATAGTGAATGAAAATTCACTCACCCGAGTCATCTCGGAGCTACGCAAGCAGTTGCAATCTACAAACGCTGCACATCCCAATTACATCCAAACCATTCCCAAGCGAGGCTACCGCCTCATCCCCATGGTCGAATTCACAGAAGCTCGGCGCTCTACAGCAATGCCTAGCAATTTTTCGTTGTGGAGCGAACTACTCACACAGCCACCTCGAAGGTTTGCTGCCGCTCTATCGGCCGCAGGTCTGTGTTTGATACTGGCTGGATGGCTAACTATAGACGCTCAAAACCTCGTCGATCTGAATCGAGGCCAGGTAGTGTTGAGTGACGACGTAGTCAACGAAGAACCTGATTATCTGGGTGGCACGCTGCAGCTAAGCACAATCAATGAAAGTTCTACCGTCGTTGAATCTATCGCATCGCCCGTAGTCTCTCTGGACGAGAAGCAATACGCCTTCATTCAATATGACACGACCGGCTCAACCATTTTCCTTGGCGGATTTGGTACCGCAATCGAACCCGTTCCCGTTTACTACAGTAATAGACAGCTTTTCAATTTAGCCTGGTCTCCTGTGGGAAACAATCTGCTGTTTGCAAGAAGACCAAACGTTTCAACTGCGGCAGTTTTTTCGCCTGTAGGCGAGAAAGCCGAGCTGCTTATGCTAAATCTAAATACGCTGGAGACGACCCGATTAGTGGAAGACATGAACCCAGCCGATACTGATCCCTCTACCAGTCTCAATCTCACCTAGGCATTATCGAGCAAGCAACACGCTCCCTACTCGAATCCTTCTATCTACATCTGATGGCTGGCGGGGCCCACGACCGTCGAAAGATACGATGTGACTATCAGAATTGCCAAAGCAATCGCTAGCTCCACACGAATCGAAGTTTGTAGCCGCGAGATACTCACACTAGCAAGCATCGAAGGCACCAAAACAAGTTTATTGATAGCAGCGACCGCTAGAATAGCAGCGACTAGAACCAGCTTAACTAGCAAGACCACACCGTAGCCAGTATTTATCAAGTCGAAAGGCGAGTCTAACAACTCCCATGACATCAATATGCCTGCTAAAAAGAGTATCGAGAGGATGGCGATAGCATTATCACCAAAGCGCTTAAGCGTCTTCTGCAATATTTTCAGGCTTGTGCTCTTGCTCAATTGCAAAAATGGATAGAGACAACCGATCCATAGAGCGAAGGCTATAAAGTGCAGCATTATGGAAGTCTGAGCCACAATACTTAATACGGAAACATGACCGCTTACCCGATGAGAAAAGGCCAATATGATCAGAGCCGCGAACTGAATTGTAAATAGAAACCGCGCCAAAAGAACGGATAGCTTACCATCCGTATACTGCAGCTTCTTAAGAAAGACTACACTTGCCCCCCCTGCCAATATAAAGGCTAGCAGCCTGAACAAGGTGACATCACCGAGACTGGTGTCCAACAAAATAGAGGCCATCCCCCAGTCAAACATTCCCCCTACACCACTGTCGTTTATCAAACCAACCTGCACGAGAAAGCCGAGCAGAACCCCGTGAAAACCGACAACTGCGCCGACAAAGACAGTGGAAAAATTGGAGAATAGCGTTGCCCTGCTTCCATTGGAATAACGCAAAGCAGCTAGACTGCCTCCAGCTATACTGAAGGCAGCAAAGTAGAGGAGAAGTTTGGCTAGAAGGCTTGCCATCTCCCAATTGTCAGGGAGTGAAAACATCAAGCGCTCCGATTCAGCTAGTGCCCGTGGCTCGCGGCTTCGCCGGAATGATCTTCGGCCGCCGACGGGTCAACAGTAAAACTGTAACTATCTGCTACCGTGTGGCCGTCTGCACCGATGACCGCCCAGTTAACGGTGAACGCACCTGGATGCATGCCGGGGGTTTCAATCATGAATGTGGCTTTAGGCTCGCTGTTACTCTCAAAATTAGTTGGCATTTCGTGGCCCACACCCATCAGCTCCAACTTAACCAGTTTCACCGGCCCATTGAAGCTCAGGTTAATATGTCCTGGTGCCTCCCTAATTATCGCACCGTCAGCTGGAGCGGCCTCTTTCAATGCCGTATGAGCGAAGGCAGTAGTGGAAACTAGTAGCGTGAAAACAGCGCAGGCAATGACGCGTGATGCCGACCGAAGAGACGATTGAGAATGTTTCATAGAAACCTCAGATTAAGAAAAGTTAGTCAGATCAGAGGATTATCGCAGCTTGGAAGGAAATAGGCGAATCAGGAACTATGCGTCAAATTGTCGCAGAATCTAGAGCCCTCACACCCTGATCCGAACCGGATATCGCCGTATTAGGTGCCTTTCTTTTTCCATACCCGACTCCTGGGCGAGAGCGTGATCTCATCAAAAACCGTGCCGGCTCGTGACGCCAATACCATCATCACGGCCTGTGCAATATCCTCCGGCTCGATCGCGTTTTCGGGTGACTGCTCTGGCTCAAACTGTAATCGATCGAAGAATGGCGTACGCACGGCTCCCGGATTAATCAGGGTCACCCTAAGCCCAGACTTGCCGCTCTCTTCACGCAGCGCCTGGGAAAACCCGCGAATAGCAAACTTACTGGCGCAATAGATACTGCCCTGCCTGGCACCCCTGAGAGCCGCTTCGGAGCCCATAAACAAGATATCACCCTCACCCTGTTTCTTTAGCTGGGGCAGGAAGGCTTTTGTAACAATTACCTGGCTAGTTAGATTGGTATCCATAACTAATCGAATGTCTTTCACCGAGAGCTGCTCCAGGAACCCCATCCTGCCGATGCCGGCATTATTGATAAGCGCCTTCACTGGCATGTCTATTTCTTCAATCAATGCAGACATTGCATCGGGAAGCGCATCTAAATCGGCAAGATTGATACTTCGGCCAATAAAATTCGGATGATCCAGCCCCGCTTTCTCCAGATTTTTGGCAATACCTAGAACCACATAACCCGCTTCAAGCAACGCCTTTACCAGGCATAGACCTATACCAGAGGATGCCCCCGTCACTACGACCATCTTTTTAGTATTTATTTTGCTCAATCTGAATACTCCAAAATACCTTCGACTATTACGCGCAACGGTAATACTGCTGCGGCGAGATATGGCTGAACAATAATTTCTCTATAGCCGCCAATTGTAAAGACTCATCCTCACTCTTTAGCGCTATCATTCCATCCGCAGTCGTCGTGGGTCGCGCAAACAATTCTTCATCTGGGTAGAGTTTAACAATTCTCTTGTGAAAATCGATTGGCATCCTAAACAAGCCGCTACTTACAGAGTGAATTTTTCTTGCATCAAGCTTCGCAAACACTTGTGCAAATAAACTCTCATAGGGCGTCAAGCCCTGAGAATCCAATATCAATGGCTCGAAGCGAAGAGCAACTCTCCAACCGGCGAGCTGCAACTTCTGCAAGGCTTCAAGTCTTTTATCGATCGATGGAACTTTATGCTCCCAGCGCGAACCCGCCTCATGAGAGGTGAAACTCATAGCAATGACGCAGTTTGGAATAACCGGCTGCTCAAGCAAATGGCGAATCTGCGTACTCTTCGTTCTGAACTCTAATTCAGCGTTAGGGTATTCTCCAAACAGCGGCACAAAATGCTTACAGAAATCGCTGACTGGCTCTAGCGCCAGGCTGTCACAGTCGTAACCGCTGTAATAGACGCCACCACCAGAATTTTTCTCTATCTTGCTAGCGATGGCTTCTTCAAAATCTTCATAATTAACGAATAGTACGTAGTTAGCTGAGCTATACATGCCCTGCAGAAAACAATAGCGACAATCGTATACACAGTTCAGCATATGCGAAAAGTAATAACTCCTGCTGTCGTTGTAACCGTATCCATCTGGCGCCACAAGCACCTTACTCCCATACTTTTTCGCCAATATTAACGCAGGTGCCTTCTTCTGCAGACGGAAGTTCTGAGATTTTCGATTGAACACCTCCCCATAGCGCTCACAGACGACCCGCGGCACCTGAGGAAAACGATCGAGCATGTTTTTAACTCGGCTCGTTTCCAACACTTCTTCTTCGATGTAGATCGTCGAAAACATATCACTCAACCACTACTGTTTGCCCACTCTGTCAATCTGTGCCGAGAGCTGGCTGATAATTTGTTTACTGTGACTTCCAGCTAGACTTATAACACTTTCCAGATCAGCCTCAAGACCCAGCGCCTTATAGCGTAGACAGAGCCGCTTCAACTGCAATTTCTGGTTTACCGTTAGATGAATGCGCGAACAAAGCTCACGATAGACTCCGGGTATACGATGACTATCGTTGTGTTCTCTTACTATCTCGCTCATTTTGGAAATAAGTAAAATGATTTGTTCTTGTAGCAGCCTAATCCAGATAGGTATGTTCTTGAAATCCAGCTTCTCAATCGGATTCTCCAGATTATCAGAAATTATTTTGAATACTTGCACCAATTCGGCAGTAGAGTATTTAGTCGCCTGCTCGAAAAATGAAAATGCTTCCATCTCATAGGCTACATCTTCGGGATAGGTGCGCTCTGGCTCATCGACAGTAATCACCGCGACACTATCTATCCCTGCAATAAGCTGAGGTGGATAGGCGCTAACGCCCGATACCTGGCAAGTGATTTTATTGCCAAGCCAGGCGCTGCCCAGCGGCGCCTTACTATGACCAGCAATACCGATATTTAACCAGGCCCGTATCTGACCTTCCTCATTGGCTTGTTGCTGCGACAGGTCGGTAATGGCTGCCTCCATAGCGGCTCTGCCGATTCCCGAAACAATCAGGTGTAGGTTGTTAGAATTACCATACTGCACGAATCGAGACGTGGTTTGAAATGGCTGCAGATGCAGCATGGGGATCAGAGCCTTAGCCTCCAGGGCATGAGCCACCACTATATTCACCGGGGTGGATTCTGATCCATGCAATGATTTTTCAAACTTCTTAATCATCATGTGCCTCAGATATCAGGCTACCGTGCATTTTTAGAAGCTGGTCATAGTAGTGGACGTCTTCGAGCTTTGCCCTCTTTGAAGCCCCATTTCTTAATATTGTCACTTTCTCTAGGAGAGTTTTCTGAACAAGTCGCCCTTGATCAGCATCCAAACTCCCACTGCTTAGAAGCTTTGTAAGAGACTGCACTCTAAATCTGTCCATACCCCAGTAATGCTTGGACAATTGATCTTCATGACCACCGTACTTCATGAGCAAGGGGTTATCCACATAGAGGACGCGTTCTTTGCAACAGATTCTCAACCAAAGATCATAGTCTTCACAGGCCGGTAACGATTCGTCAAATCCGCCTACATCTGCAAGCAGGGAACGATGCAGCACTGCCGCAGACGGAGAGATCGCACACAAGGGCAGGCACAGCGGAAAGATATAGCCGCCACTCTTTTTATGCTTGTGCATTTGATTAACGCGCTTACCGTTTCGAATCCAGATTTCATCGCTATGTACCAATCTGATATCCGGGCTCGCTTCCAGTTCAGACAACTGTACCTCGAGCTTCTTTGGCAACCACTCATCATCCGAGTCGAGAAATGCCACACAGTCGCTGGACGTAGCCTCTACTCCCGCGTTTCTCGCCGCACTGACACCCAGGTTCTGCTGCCTGATATAAATGACCTGGGAAAAATGTTTTTTGACCAACACCTCAGTAGAATCCGTTGAGCCGTCATCGATAACGCAGACTTCCTCAGGCTGCCGTGTCTGCTCAAAAACAGATTCAAGCGCGCGGCGCAGAGTCCTCGCTCTATTGTATGTTGGGATTATAACTGCGACTGAATATTTCACGGCGCTACTACTGATAGTGAGTTAAATTGGCAGCCCTTGAACAGCCACCGACCGGGGTTCGCTTGCAAAAAAAGGGAACCGAGGTTCCCTTTTTTCTATCCATACTTTCTGTGCTAAACGCTTTGGCTAATTCCGTCTAGCCAAACCAGAAAAGGCTAACTAGTTATATTTCGCCAATTCCTTTCTCGCGATAACGCGACGATGCACTTCATCCGGCCCATCGGCGAGACGCAGTGTACGCTGACCTGTCCACAGTGCCGCTAGAGGGAAGTCCTGGGATACACCGGCCGCACCGTGCATCTGAATAGCACGATCGATCACACGCAGAGCCATATTTGGTACGGCTACTTTGATCTGAGATATCGCATCACGAGCCGCCTTGTTTCCTATCGTGTCCATGAGCCATGCTGCTTTGTAGGTAAGCAGCCTGCACATCTCAATTTCAATGCGACTATCGGCAATGACGTCATAGTTGCCACCTAGCTCCGCTAGAGGCTTACCAAAGGCTTCCCTGCTTACTGCACGCTGACACATCAGATCGAGAGCCTTCTCCGCAGCACCAATAGAACGCATGCAGTGATGGATACGGCCAGGGCCTAGACGCCCCTGAGAAATTTCAAAGCCTCTGCCGCGACCAAGAATTATATTGCTTTCAGGTACTCGAACATTATGGAATTTAATATGCATATGACCATGAGGCGCATCATCGCGGCCAAAGACATGCATGGGTCGTATGACCTCAACACCTTCGGCGTCCATCGGCACAAGAATCTGTGATTGCCGAGTATGCTTTGGCGCATCGGGATCGGTTAACACCATAACGATCATAATCTTGCAGCGGGCATCACCGGCGCCAGAAATATAAAACTTCTCGCCACTTATCACCCACTCGTCGCCATCTAGGACAGCGCTCGTTGCGATATTGGTTGCATCAGAAGATGCAACACCGGGCTCAGTCATTGCGAATGCTGAGCGAATCTCACCAGAGAGCAGCGGCACCAGCCACTCTTTCTTCTGTTCTTCGGAACCATAACGTTCTAATACTTCCATGTTACCTGTATCGGGCGCACTGCAATTAAACGCCTCAGATGCAAGTCGGCTTCGCCCCATGATCTCGGCTAGGTGTGCGTACTGCAGATTCGATATGCCTGCGCCACCCTGACTCTCTGGCAGGAAGAAGTTCCACAACCCCAGCCTACGAGCCTCGGCCTTGAGGCTTTCCATTATTTCGTCTTGACGGGGCGTGTGCGACCATCGGTCACCAACACTCACCTCTTCGTGATATTCAAGCTCTACCGGCTCTACTTTTTCAGCTACAAAAGTACGAATCTTTTCACGCACTTCAACTAGTTCTTCCGATAATCCTAAGTCCATCATGTTTTACACTTCCCCTAATTCCTAATTAATTAAATAGTATACGCCGATCAACTGGCAATAGTTCCACCGCCATCGATCACTATAGTCTGTCCTGTCGTAAAGCTACCCGCAGCTGACGCCAAGAATACAGCTGCACCTGCTATCTCGTCCGGCTCACCAATTCTTCGCAGCGGATACTTGGAAACCGTCGCCTCGTAGATTTCCGGGTTCTCCCACAGCGCCTTGGCAAAATCCGTTTTCACCAGCCCGGGTGCAATACAATTAACCCGAATGTTTTTCGGCCCCCATTCTACCGCCAAGTTGCGCGCAATCTGCATATCTGCGGCCTTGGATATTGCATAGGCACCGAGAGCATCGGTGCCCTTTAGACCACCGATTGAAGATACGATTATTACCGCGCCACCGCCCATTTCGGCCATGCCTGGAAGTACTTGCTGACACAACCTGTGAACGCTACCTATATTAGCATGCATTACTTTGTCGAAGGCCTGATCGGGAATATCTTGTGAGGGACCAAAATACGGATTCAATGCGGCATTACAAACCAATACACTTGCCTTTCCAAGTTGCTGCTCTGTCTTGCTGACCAACTCTTGTAATTGCTCTTTGTAGTTAATATTGCAGGCTATAGCGACAGCCACACCGCCCTTCTCTCGTATCGCGGACGCCACTTCGTCACACGCATCCTGATTACGGCTGGATATGACAACCTTTGCTCCATGTTCCGCCATGCGAGTTGCGATAGCCAGACCGATACCTTTGGTCGAACCAGTAATAATTGCCACTTTGCCTTCCAGGCTAAATAAACTCATGCTCTCTCCACTTCAACTAATCCAGTACAGATAAGATATTACAATATCAAGCCCATACATTCTGCTTCTACCTATTCTGTCCATGGGCGTCTTCCTTTGGAAATACTGGTACCACCATCCACCGGTATGACCGTTCCATTCGTGTAGGCACCAGCCCTTGATGCAAGATAGGTCACGATACCCACCATCTCTTCAGGTCTACCAACTCGATGAAGCGGACAATCATCTTCTATATCTTTTTTGTAATGTTCAAACACATAGTCTGTCATCTTTGATTCGAAGAAACCGGGCGCTATTGCATTCACCGTGATGTGACGTGCAGCCAACTCCACCGCAAAGCTTCGGGTTAGATGATGCAGTGCGGCCTTACTTGAAGAATAGGCAAAGGTAGGTACGCGCTGGACGATAGGCACATGAATACCATCCATCGACCCAATATTGATTATCCGCGACGGATCTTCCGCAGTCGCCGATTCAGACAATAGAGGCACAGCATCACGGGTAAGCGAGAAGACCGCCGTCAAATTGGTATTAATGACTTTTGCGAAACCATCGTCGGGGTATTCTTCGAGTTTCGCACCCCAGTTCGCACCTGCGTTGTTGATCAAGATTGACAGGCCACCTAACTTCTCCTCGACAAACTGCAACAGCCGAGCACGGTCTTCGCTATCGGTAACATCTGCAGCGAGCGCCCAGCACTCACCAAACTCCGATAGCTCGGCTAGGGCCATGTCACACTTTTCCTGACTCCGAGATGCAATAACCACACGAACACCGTTACAGAGAAGCCCCTTCGCCATGATCAAACCCAGGCCGGAGCTACCACCTGTAACCAGCGCCGTCTTCCCTTCTAGGGAAAACAGGGAATTGGTCACATAATTATTGTTATCTTGCTGACTCACTAGTCTTCATCCGCGACTTTAATCAATTGCTTACCGAAATTTTTCCCCTTTAACATTCCGCGAAAATACTCCGGCGCATTCTCTAAGCCGATGCCAACGCTTTCTCTGTATTTCAATCTGCCATCCTGCACCCAGCTCCCTAATTGACGAGTCGCCTCTACCCAGCGATCGTGCCATTCGGTCACAACGAAGAATCTGTGCTCTGGCACAGGGTCTAATGCCTTAAAAATATGAAAAGGCATCTCAGAGTTGGCGAGATCTTCGTCGTTATAATTTGATATGTATCCACATATCGGCACTCTCGCACCTGGATTCAGCAGTGGTGCTACCGCCTTAGTAACGTCACCACCTACGTTCTCAAAATAGATGTCAATACCGTCCGGGCACGTCGCGGCTAACTCGGCAGCTAGGTTGCCTGCCTTATAGTCGATGCAGGCATCAAATTTGAGCTCTTCTTTTACGTAACGGCATTTTTCTGGGCCTCCAGCAATACCCACTGCACGCAGACCTTTGATTTTAGCGATCTGCCCCACAGCGGAGCCAACAGCACCAGATGCCGCTGCAACTACCAATGTCTCTCCGGGCTGAGGCTTGCCAACCTCGGTAAGTCCAAAGTAAGCGGTTCTTCCCGTCATACCCACGACCCCAAGGTGCGCCGAGAGACTGCCGTTATTAAGATCCACTCTCATCAAACGAGGGTCATCTGCGTTCGCGACAATATGAGACTGCCATCCCATGTGCGCAGCAACGGCATCTCCTTCCACGAAATCCGGAGAAGTAGATTTCAATACAACACCGGTTGATTCACCTACTATAACGTCACCAATCTGTAGCGGGTCGGCGTAAGACTTAACATCGTGCATACGGCCGCGCATATAAGGGTCAAGAGATAGCCAGCATACGCGGATCAATATCTGGTTATCGCCCAGCTCCGGGATCTCAATTTCGCGGAGTCCAAAACACTCTTCAGTTGGCTCCCCGATTGGGCGCTGCGCTAGAAATACTTGTGTATTTTTTGTCATTGTAAAATCCAGTCCTAACTCTATATCTCAGGCCGATCAGTCTACTTTACTCAATGCCTTGGAACAACTGATGCCAACGAGGATTCAAGCAAATACAGCCCATCGACGATCTCGCTCTCAGTCACATTCAACGGGGGTATAAGGCGTACTATCTTGTTTCTAGTGGGGGTTACTAGTAGACCTCTAGCAAGAGCCGCTTGGCTTAGGCGCATTACGTCCTCATCAGACCCCAGCTCGAACGCACACAACAAGCCACTCCCGCGAATGTTCCCCACGAAATCAGGAAATTTTGCAGCAATTTCCTTGAGGCCCCTGAGCAGTAATTCGCCAGAAATTTTTGCTTTTCCAGCTATATTCTCTGCACGCAGATGATCGACAACCGCGGTAGCCACGGCGCACGCCAGAGGATTACCACAGAAAGTTCCTCCGTGATCTCCCTTGCTAAGCCTTTGATCGACAGCGTCTGATATGGCGAAGGCAGCGAATGGAAATCCACCTGCGATGCCCTTACCCATTGTCATGATATCCGGAGTGATCGACTCTTTACTGTGCTCGATGGCGAAAAACTTTCCAGTTCGACAGAAACCCGTTTGAATCTCATCAATTATCAACAGCACGCCTTTCTCTTTACAAACACTTGCCACTGCGCTCAGATAGGTTTCATGGGGAATTCTTACTCCTCCCTCACCCTGAATCGGCTCCAAGATTACCGCTGCAGTATCTTCATCGACGTCCTTAACCAGAGCCGCGAGATCTCCAAATGGAACAAAACTATTCCCGTCCAGATGAGGCAGAAATTGATCCGTGTTATCTGGCCCTCCTGAAATAGACAGTGTATTAAATGTGCGCCCATGAAACGAAGCCAGGGTCGATACTATCTTTGACTTACCACTGATTTTTCTGGCAAGTTTTATCGCTGCATCGTTTGCCTCGGCGCCGCTATTGGCAAAATAAACCTTCGAGAGATTCACCGGCAAGACCTTGCTAAGTGCACTCAATAAGCTCGCCCGCGCAGGGGAGTAAGTAAAACCTGAGTTTGGGTTTTGAATTATTTTTTGTGCCTGCGCATAGATGGCAGCTGAAATTACAGGATGTGAGTGACCAAGACAAGTCACTCCCCAGCCAGAGGTGAAGTCCAGGTATTCTCTGCCCTCTTCATCCCAAACTTTGCAACCCTCGCCCCGCTCAATAGCCACAGCCTGGCGATTACAAAAGGTAATGCCCAGACTATCCTCAGTCTCTATAGTATTCATTTCCCACCTCTTCTGCGCTTTCACTCTAGACATTCCCTACTCGGTACCAATAGGAATACAATTTCCTAAAGCCCCATCTATGGTAGAGGCTGAGGGCCGCATGATTCGATTCTTCTACCTGCAGGTAGGCATATCTAGCACCCCTGCTACGCCCCCAATTAAGCAATGACGCTAGAATTTTCGAGGCATGTCCTTTGTTACGATATTCCTCGGCCGTTGCTATTCCGAACAAGCCCAGGGCTCCGTGTGCAAGCACTCCCATAGCGCTGCTCAGGGTGCGGCCTTCCTCGTTTTTATTTGCTAGAAACAAATGGGGAGACCTAATTCTTGCCAGTGTCATTTTGTGAATAGCGATATTCTCAGCCTGCCTGTTGGTAAGCTCATACCATGCGCATAACCAGGCTTTAATCGTCAATTCTTGGCAAGATTTGGAGTCATCACCAAGAGCGACTTCATCGAGATCCAATAGCATCGAGTGGGTTAGCGACTGTTTTTCATACCCTCTAGCGGCAAGCGCAGTATCGATAGCGATGACGTCCTCGAATGACGAAACACGGGGCTGTAGCAGCTTCACGACAGGCGCTATATTTCGTCGAGAGAAGAAATTTTCTGTTACGGAAATCAACTCGGTATTTTTAATTCTGACATTCGGGTAGACGCTCAAGGAATTCGCGCGTCGGTCCATACCCCTGGCATATCTAAGCACACCAAAGGGCAGCTCCTGCTCCTCCAATGCAGGCCAGGCCAGCCTGCTCGCCTTTTCTATCTCCATTACATTCATCGCGTCTCTCCACTGCGTTCAATCAACACCGAATAATCGGCAAAAAAAACCCCTAAGGCCGAAGGCGCTTAGGGGTTTCGATACTCGTTTTAGTTAACTAGTTAGAACCACTGCTCTCCGGCAAGGGGTAAATATGTCGCGCGCGCGGCGCGACGGGCCGCCGCTTTGAATGCTGCTGCCTGCCGTAGTGCTACTTGCTGTATTCTGCGATCGATCATAAGAATTCTGATTTTGGGCTTCATCTAAGAGAACGCACTGTATTGGAATCGATTTACGCTGTCAATAAAGTTCTTAACATCCTATACATCGCCACTAGCTTCGTCTCTGTCCTCGTCCCTGTCCCTGTCCCTGTCCCGGTCAGAGTCTGAGCGACTCTCCCCAAACTCTTCAAAGTTATTCACGTTGAAATCAAAAAATGGATTCTCAAATTCAAAAACCCTTACCTCTCGCCCGGTGATCGCTCCCTCAGCTACCAGAACCCCTGTATAAACCACCAGCGTAACTACTAGCAATGTATATCGATTCTTTAAAATAATATTTTTCATGATCCGCACCTTTGAATCGCTAGTCGGTAAATCGTCGCATGCATACGGCGCCTGTGATGAGAACTGATCCCACAACTATCCCAAACAATGTCTCGTAATTAAAAATTCTCTCTAAAAGACTCTGAAACTCAAATATAAGATATTGATTAGGGTTCGCTGCTCGCGATTGCACCCAATTAGCTAAATACTGTGTGCCAAATATGAAATCCTCAAAGAACCCAACCAGAATGAAGACACCACCAGCCCAAAGCAGCGGAGTCTTCTTGGCGAATGCTGAAAACAATAGCAGCCAACCAATAGTGGGAAGAAGCCATAGCGAAGTTACTAAAGCAGAGCAATAGATAAGCACCAAGCTGGCGATAGCGGCCAGAAACATCCATCCGATGCCTACTAGATCCACTTCATTACTCACAACCAAGATGGTCAGCAGAATCATGCCAATCAAGTACATCGCAAAAATAATCAGAACGTAGAAGATCGGCGCTACGATGACTACGGTGAAGACTTTAGAGAGCACCGTCTGCAGATTCGATACGGGCATAGACTGCCAGAACAGAATACTCATCTCCTTGCGATCTTGGAATAAAGTATTAATCAGGTAGATAGCGCTGCATATATAGAGTGTTAACATAAAAGGTATTGCCAGCAGCATAAAGAATGGCGCCATGTCGAATGGCGACAAACCGTCAAACAACACGGAGATATAACTCAGTCCTTCCGCCAATTGAGTTTCATCTATCTGCATGGCAACCCAGGAAGTTGCAACCAGTATAAGCAACGCAACAACTGCGGGAGCACCGATAAATAGATTTCGATGCTCTAGCACTTCGCGTCTCAAGAGCGCATAGAATTGGACTATTGTGAATCTATCCATGTCGGTCCTCCTTCAACTTGGCAACGAAGAGGTCTGCAACACTGGGAGTCTGCAGCTCGCCCAATACTTCCAATCGCTCCTTTGGAACGGATTCAAACGTATAGGATTTCTTCCCCAACAACTCACGAACATGAATCGGGCCACATGCATCCGCCTCCGCCATCTTGTCCGCATCCACCAGAACTTCTGTATAAACTTCACAAAGCTCACTCATAAGAGTATCTAGCACTATCTTGCCCTTGTTGATGAAGAGCAGATGCGAGAGCAGTGTCTCGATCTCCTCCACCTGATGGGTGCTAATTATTATTGTTCTATTTCCGTCGTAGTAATCATTTAGCAAGCGGTCATAGAACTCTTTACGGTAAATAATATCCAAACCCAGTGTCGGCTCGTCTAACACTAATAACTGCACCTCGATCGACATAACCAAAGCGAGATGAAGTTGTGTCACCATCCCCTTTGATAATTCTTTTATTCGCTTATTTGCAGGGATATCGGTAGTACTTAGAAATTTTTCGGCTTTCTTACGGTCGAATCGCGGATGCACTGCCTCCACATAGTCGATAAGCTGCGAAACTTTTAGCCACTTGGGTAAGATGCCCACATCGGCGATAAAGCAAACATCCTCCATCAGTTTGTGTCGCGCCCTTCGCGGGTCGCGACCTGCAACAATGAGCTCCCCGTCCACATCACACAGACCAATGAGCGCTTTCAGCGTAGTCGTCTTACCGGCACCGTTAGGCCCTATCAATCCGCTAATAGCCCCACTTGGGATGGTCAAATCCACACCGTCCAAGGCAGTGAAATTGCCATAGTTTTTCCTAAGTGACCTGGCTTCGACGATATTACTCATAGCCTATCCCCAAAATTCCCGATTTCTATCCATTCTTCTCGCTGCCAAGGAGTTCATCGACCTCCAAGCCCAGCCTCTCAATACGTTCAGCAATCTGTGGCCATTCCTGTTCAAGAAACTTCCTTTTTTCTTCAGTAGATAGTTTTTCCTTCGCTCCTGATAAGACATACATTCCAAGCCCCCGTTTTTTCTCAACCAGTTCTTCATCGACTAAAATTTGAAACGCCTTCGACACGGTGATCGGGTTTATACGTTGTTCGCTAGAAATCTGGCGCACTGATGGCAATGCGTCGCCCTCTAGGAGGACTCCATCCATGATGAGCTCTACCAGCCTGTCTCTAAGCTGCAGGTAAATAGGCTCTTTATTGTTCCAATTGATTTCCAACTAGCAGTCTCCCGCCCGTGTAGTGTTATACATCACTACAACACCATATCAGCAAAAAACAATAAAAAATATCAGCAACTTAAGTTATTGATATTAATGGTTAAAATTGGAAATATTGAAAGTTTAGGAAAAATTCAGGGCTAACTCTGCCGCTTTTCCAGAGCCGTATCGGCAGCTAACAGCTCTTGAACTTCCTGATCTGAGAAGTCGAACTCATGCAGAATCTCACGGGTGTGCTGGCCAAATTTGGGCGGCTTATGCCGCACCGAACCCGGCGTGCGCGAGAATTTTATTGGGGTTCCTGCCATCTTGTACCAATCGTCTTCGATTACCATTTCACGGTGTTTGGTATGGGCATTGTCGACCACCTGCGCCGTATTGTAGATCGCACCTGCGGCGAGACCGGCAATGGCTAGTCGGTCGGCAATTTCGTTGCCGTCTATCTTCATCAGGCTGGATTCTATTTCTGCTTTCAAGTCATCCCTGTTAGTAACGCGATCAATATTTTTAAGGAATCTGCTATCTGTAATGAGTTCTTCTCTTCCTAGCTCAACGCACATTTTCGCGTAAGCCCGATCGTTTCCAGCGCCTATAAAAATATCGACTGTCTTGGTACGGAACGTGTCGTAAGGGCTAATATTGGGATGAGCATTGCCGGTAGCCTCAGGCACCTTGCCCGAGTACATATAGTTAGGAATATGGGGATGCATGAGTGAGACAGCACAGTCATAGAGTGTCATATCGAGGTACTGACCCTGCTGCGACTTTTCCCTCTCTGCTAGCGCCATGAGTATCGCGACCGCAGAGTACAGCCCGGTCCCCATGTCTACCATGGCCAGGCCCAGCCTTGTTGGATTGCTCCCGGCCTCGCCGTTTACACTAAACCACCCTGCCATCGCCTGTATGATCGCATCATAGCCAGGGAAACCTCCCCACGGGCCATCAGTTCCAAAACCGCTAACCCTGCAATGTATTAGCCGTGGAAACTTCCCACTCAGCACGGCCTCAAACCCAAGGCCCCATTTTTCCATGGTGCCAGGTTTGTAGTTTTCGATGAGCACATCGGCCTTCTCTAACAGTCGTAACAAGACTGCCTGTCCAGCAGGTTTTGATAAATCCAAACCCATGGAACGCTTGTTTCTATTAACTCCAATATAGTAGGCAGAATCTTCGTCGTGAAACGGAGGCCCCCAATCACGAGTCTCGTCTCCCCTAGGGGGCTCGATCTTGATTATCTCTGCGCCGTGATCACCCAACATCTGCGTACAATAGGGCCCGCCCAGAACTCTAGACAGATCGATTACCAACTTTCCCTTTAGAGCACCATCACCGCTTTGATTGAACACGTTGGCTTCCTGAATTGTCGTTGTACATTACGCTAAATAAGAATTGCGATTCGGAGCATGAGGATACGGCAGCCTAGTGTTGGGTTCAAGTACCGACTATTTGTAATAAGACAGGCTACACCGCATAAAGCAACAACTCCCGGCTCAGCCCTTCTTTGCGAATTAGTGTCTTAAGCTGACTCAACGCTTCTATCTGAATCTGCCTGACCCGCTCTCGTGTTAGGCCTACTTCAACCCCTACGTTTTCCAGCGTATCAACGTCGTAGCCAGCCAAGCCAAAACGCCGACAGATTATTTCTCGTTGTTTAGCCGTGAGTTGCTGCAGCCATTCTTCCAGACGCAATTTCATCTGCACTGTCTGTACATGGCTTCGCGGGTTCTGTTTCGACTCGCCGCTGAGCAGATCTACTATAGTTGTATCGGATTCTGCGGAGGCAGGCGCATCCACAGAGCTAAGACTCTCGTTTAGAATCATCATGCGCTCTACATCTATGCGCGAACAGCCAATCGATTCCGCGATCTCACGAGGCCCCGCTTCTTGCCCTGTTTCTCTGACAGAATTTCGCTGAATGCGTAGATAGCTGTTTAATCGCTTCACGACGTGAACCGGCAAACGAATAGTTCGCGTCTGATTCATTAAGCCGCGCTCTATATTCTGTCGAATCCACCACGTTACATAAGTCGAGAAGCGAAAACCTTTCTCCGGATCGAATTTTTCTACCGCGTGAATTAGACCAAGATTGCCTTCTTCTATAAGGTCCAGAAGGGAGAGACCACTATTAAGATAGCGCCTAGCAATTTTCACTACCAGTCGCAGATTGCTCTCTATCATTCTGCGCCTGCTGGCACTGTCCCCCTGTAGTGCGCGCCGCCCATAAAATACTTCTTCTTCTGCAGTCAGTAGAGGCGTGTGGCCGATATCTTTGAGGTAGAGACGAGTAGCATCGACAGCGACGTCGGCTGCCTGAGAGCCCTTGCAGCTCGAATTTTGAGCCTGACACTGCTCTGATGTAAGATTCTTATTATTCAATTAGAGACTCCTTCCCTGTTGCCTGACGAGCAAATGAGCACATCCAATGTGCTGTAATGACCCGCGCCTAATTAACGGCAAAAACGCGAGAAGATTACTCACTTAAAGTATAGAGCGCTTTGGAAAAATTACGAATTGTTTGTATGGGCTAATCTAAAATAACAGGAAGAAAGAACTCGGCAACCATTACTGGCTTCTTGAAGAGGTAGAAAAGACTGCGCCTTCCCCAGGAACTCTCGGCAAAATGGGTGATATCCATACCACTTCTAAGCAAATCCGGATGACCAAACAGATACTCTCCCAGGGGCTTTTCGTTCAGTTCCAACACTCGCTGCAGTGGGCTCATCAAACTAACTTCAGGAATAAGTGTGTGTGCCAGCACCCAGGGGATGTCGTTACCCAGGAGCACAACTTTTCGCGACCAGAACCTATGCCCGGCTGCCAAAGGGCCGAAGCGCGAACGCACAGCTGGCTGTGGGACAATAGTCCAGCCCTCGGACTGCACCTCGACACGAAAGTTTCCCCTACTTTTTTCAACGAGTAACTGCGTCAGTGAACCGGAATCTAAAAGCCAGTTTTTCCATGTATCACTGAGCTGTGAGAAACACTCGCTTTCACTACGCCATTTGAATTGCGAATCTGAAATATCGGGCATTGCTACCTTCGTATTTCCGAACGCTAAAATGGGAGCTGCTTTTGATTGCAAGGGCATATAGAGCCGGGAGGTATTAGGATGTATTACTAACGCGGTCGGTAATTTTGCAGCGTCTTAATGATCACTGTCATTACGCGGCGATTCTGCGCACGGCCCGTGTCTGTATCGTTACTCGCCACCGGCTGTGACTCACCGAAGCCACGCGAAGAAATACGGCTCGCTTGCACGTTAAATCTATCGATCATTACCTGACGAACTGCTGCGGCGCGACGGTCGGAAAGACCCAGATTATACTGCTCAGTACCGCGACTATCTGTATGGCCTTCTAACTCGATGACCACGTCGGGGTACTGCGCCATAAAATCGCTTACTTCTTCTATTTCTGAGAAATATTCCGGCTTCACTTCCGAGCGATCGAAGTCGAAGTTAACCATCAGCTCGACTCTTGCCACTTCTTCCACTGGAATCGGGCAACCGTCTGCGTCTACGGCGTAGTTTGTAGGAGTATCCGGACAGTTATCACGGCTATCGGGAACGCCGTCTCTATCTGCATCCGGGGCAGCCGCTGGTGTTGGAGCTGCCGGTGCAGCCGCCGTAGGCCTTGCTACTGGTGCTGCGGCCGCTGGGCGAGAGCTCTTGCCACCGAAGCGGTAGACTAAGGCAGTATCAATACCCACATCAGAGTCTTCATGATCACGACCCAGGTACTGAAATGAACGCACGGCAGTACGCCAAGACCACTTATTGGAAATTTTGTAGCTTACGCCGCCTATATCCCACAGCGTCTCATTATCGCCACCAAAATTGCTATTGCCCACACCACCGAGCACAAAAGTATCGAGAGCGCCAAGATTCACATCTAAATCATAGATGAGGTCCAACTTGTAGTGGTCTATATCAATTTCCCCACCGCCAGTCGTATTGCTATCCAGATCAAACGTGCTCAACTCAAAGCTCAGTCGGTCGGTCGGTCGGTCGGTCGGTAAAATCATAGCCAATGCCCAAAAAGTAGTTGGTATGTTGTTTGAGCCCAGTAGTATCATCGAATTCCATCCACTGCAGCCCAGGAGCCACATAGAATTGGCCTTCGGCAGCTAACGCAGCCGGTGCGACAAGCCACGCTAAAACGAGTGCAACTGAAAGTATTTTTGTAGGTAAACGCATAGTAAGTTCCACAATATTAGCAAAATGATGGGTTAAAAAATTTGAGCGCAGTATAGTGTTTCTGCCGCATAGATAAAGCGCTACTCTAACAAATTTTTCCCTTTTTATCCTAACTGCCTCGCTCGCGCCACAGGCCTAGTAAAACTGGGTATTTGCGGCGAGGCTCTTCAGGACAATCACCTATATCGGCCAGATTTCAGCCTTCAAGAATCGGGACTGCACTCTATGCGAAAACCGGCTCAGTTAGAGCTAGCCGCCCTGTTACCATGCTAATACAATATAGGCCTATTAGAGAGACCCCGAGAGTAGTGCCGAGTCATTGCTCAATCCTAGCCAAATAAAGATCGACCGAAGCATATCCCAGGTACCTCAGCTTGCAGAATTGGCGCACTGAACTAAATAGAATCTGTCTCCTGTTGTCGCTAGCCGCCATCGTAGGCTACGCCGTGGGGCACATAAGCTGGGTAATGCTGATCAGTCTCTGCCTCTATTATCTATTCAACCTCTACCAGCTGCGCCGATTTAATCTATGGCTCAACCGTGATTCCTCCGAGAGTGACTCCGAGCCACCGGAAAGCTTTGGCCTGTGGGGCGACATTTTCGATGGCATCTACCGTCTGCAGAAACAGGAGCGACGCGCAAGCTCCTATCTAGCCAACATCATCGACAAGGCTCAAGAGTCCTCCGCCGCTTTGGAAATGGCGGTAGTCATGATCAACAAACAGAGCAACCTGGATTGGTGGAACCTAGCCGCCGAAAAGTTACTGGGGTTCCAATTTCCCAAGGATAGAAACCAATCCATCACCAATCTGATTCGCGATCCTCGATTTTCAGATTATTTCTATAACGAAATCTACGACGACACACTGAAGATGGACGCTCCCGGGGAGAGTAACAAAGTCTTAGAGTTTCAAATCGCGTTATTTGGCGAGCACGAACGCCTGATGATAGTCCGCGATGTTACTCAGCTGCATAGGCTCGAGTCGATGCGCAAGGATTTTGTCGGAAATGTTTCCCATGAACTAGGCACGCCGATCACCGTGATTAAGGGCTACCTCGAGGCCATTGTAGACAATCTGGATTCACTGGATGAACAATGGCATAAGCCTATACAGCAGATGCGGCAACAATCCCTGCGCATGGAAAACATCGTGCGAGACCTGCTGATTCTATCTAGCCTAGAAACCAAGGGACTAACCAAGACACAGGATCTTATCGAACTAACAACCCTCTTCTCGGAAATAGAGAACGATACTAAGCAGATGTTTAAGGACGAGAGCCACACTTTTGAGATCATCTGCGATCCCTCCCTGCGACTAACAGGCAAGCGTAGTGAGATCTATAGCGCCATATCGAACCTGGTTGTAAATGCCGCAAAATATACGCCTGCCGGAGGTCATATTCAGCTATCGGCCGAGGCGAATGGCGGGCTCTTTGAGATTGGCGTGCAAGACGATGGCATTGGTATTGAAAGCCACCACATTCCCAGACTCACAGAACGCTTCTATCGAATCGATGGAAGCAGGTCATCAGATACAGGGGGAACGGGCTTGGGACTGGCAATAGTGAAGCACATACTTGCCAGACATGAAGGAGATCTGGAGATTTCGAGCACCCACGGCGAAGGCAGCCGCTTTATCTGTAGGTTGCCACTTTCGCGGGCAAGCTTAGAACAAAGCGTGTCAAAAACCAAAACGGAAGCTCTGAGCACCGACACTTAGAAAGTCTAATCCGAACGGGCGATTTTCTCGGCAACATTATCTAGAGGTGCGTGCCTAACATCCATCCCCTTGACCAGATAGATCACATGCTCGGAAATATTCTTTGCGTGATCGCCGATGCGCTCCAAAGCGCGTAACGCCCATAGTAGATTTAACATGCGACTAATACTTCGCGGGTCTTCCATCATATACGTGATGAGAGAACGCATGGCGGAGCCATACTCGTTATCAACGATTATGTCATCCTGCGCAATTTCCAGCGCGGCACTCGCATCGTAGCGAGCGAAGGCGTCGAGAGCCAGATTCACCATTCTAGCCACTCGGTCTCCCAGATGTCTAAATTCGACTATGCCTTCGGGGAAGTCCCCCTCCTCTGTTAATTTTATTGCCATCCGCGCAATCTTTGCTGACTCATCGCCTATACGCTCCAGGTCGCGGACGGTCTTAATGATCGCAAGGACTAATCGTAAATCACTCGCTGCCGGCTGCCGTCTGGCCAGGATAAGATTGCACTCCTCATCAATCTTAATCTCCAACGCATCGATATTATTCTCCTCGACTAGCACTTCGCTGGCTAGACCACTGTCTGCAGAAGTGATCGAGAGCAATGCATCAGTTACCTGCTTCTCAACGGCACCGCCCATTTCAAGCATATGATTCTTGATATCTTCCAACTCGGCATTGAACTGTTGCGATATGTGTTGGCCATGGCCTTCGGCTTGAGGGTTCATCTACTTTTCCTGACAAATTTGACTTGAATTAGCTTAACTAAATAAGAGTTCTTTAACCGTAACGGCCGGTTATATAGTCTTCCGTTTGCTTTTCCCGCGGGTTCGTAAAGATAGTATCCGTGGCATCGAATTCAACCATGTTGCCCATATACATAAACGCCGTATAGTCCGACACTCTGGCTGCCTGCTGCATATTGTGAGTCACGATTACAATCGTGTAATCATTCTTTAGCTCATTGATGAGTTCTTCGATCTTAAGTGTTGAGATAGGGTCCAGCGCAGATGCCGGCTCATCCAGGAGCAACACCTCAGGCTCGACTGCTATGGTTCTGGCGATGACGAGACGTTGCTGCTGACCACCCGACATGCCAAGCGCGCTATCGTTCAGTCTATCTTTTACTTCGTCCCAAAGTGCCGCCGCCTTTAATGACTTTTCTACCGCCTCATCCAGGATACGCTTGGAATTTATCCCCTGAATGCGCAAGCCATAGGCAACGTTCTCATAGATAGACTTCGGGAACGGGTTGGGCTTCTGAAACACCATACCTACGCGCCGCCTGAGATCTGCCACATCTACCGACTTCTGATAGATATCATTTCCATCCAGGGCTACGAGACCCTCAATGACACAGTCGTCAACCAGGTCGTTCATGCGATTAAAACACCTTAGTAGACTGGATTTTCCACATCCGCTGGGCCCAATAAAGGCGGTCACTCGCTGCTTTGGGATAGTCAGATTGATATCGATCAGTGCCTGTTTGTCTTTTGCGTAATACAGGTTCAAATGTTCGATATCTATACAGCTTGCCAGGGCTCCACTGTCTTTATTCTTCTCACCCAACACAGACGACACATCCACCGTTCTAATCGGGGATTGCGTGTCATTCGCCTGCTCACTATTTAACTCATTCATTGATCTTCGACCCGTAGTAGTAATTATTAGACGTCCAACGCCTTGTATTTCTCACGCAGATGATTTCTAAGTGCCACCGCTGTTAGATTTAGCCCGGCGATGACGATGACCAAAAGCAAAGCTGTTGCAAAGACTAATGGTCTAGCCGCCTCAATGTTAGGGCTTTGAAAACCCACATCGTATATATGAAAGCCGAGATGCATGAACTTTTGCTCGAGGTGTAGATAAGGGTAATTTCCATCTAGCGGCAGCGAAGGAGCCAATTTTACAACACCAACCAGCATTAAAGGCGCAACCTCTCCTGCCGCTCTCGCCACCGCAAGAATCAGGCCGGTCATCATCGCGGGGCTAGCCATGGGCAGCACCACGCGCCACAGCGTTTCAAATTTTGTCGCGCCCAGTGCCAAGCTACCTTCGCGGACGCTTCTCGGAATTCTAGCCAAGCCTTCCTCGGTAGCAACGATAACCACTGGAACGGTGAGTAATGCCAAAGTTAGGGAGGCCCACAACAGGCCTGGCGTGCCGAAAGTTGGCGCAGGTAAGGCTTCTGGATAAAATATTTGATCGACTTCGGAGCCAATTATATAGATAAAGAAACCCAGTCCGAACACGCCATATACGATGGATGGCACACCGGCGAGATTATTGACGGCAATGCGAATGGCACGAGTGACGATGCCTTGACGGGCATATTCACGCAGATAGACAGCGGCAACAACTCCGAACGGTGTCACAAACACAGACATCAGCATCACCATCATCACGGTACCGAAAATAGCCGGAAATATACCGCCCTCTGTGTTCGCTTCTCGTGGCTCGGCGGTCAAAAATTCTCCTAGCTTCAGGGAATATGTTCCGATTTTACCGATCAGAGAGAGCTGGTTCGGCTTATAGGCGCGAACGATATCGGCAAAGCTAACCTCCGTCTCCTCACCATTCGCCGCAATGAAAATTGCCGAATCTCTATTCACCGTCTCATATAACGCAATTAACTGAATCTGCAGCAGGTCATACTCTTCATCGAGCTCAGCCCGTTCACTGTCAATTTCAGCCAGCGCCTCAGGCGTAAGTTCCTGGTCGAGCTCCAGGCGGCGCTCGCGCAGCCGCAGGCGTTCCATGGCGTAGTTGATCTGCCCTATTTCCTGGTTCTCGATCACATAGATATCCTCGCGGATATCCAATGCGCGCTCGAGACGCTCGTTAAAATCATTCCACCTCGCAGATTCGATAGCCGCCGCATCACCGCTGAATGAAATCAGATTAGAGTCTTCCTTGATCGCACTGAGGTGACCGTAGAAATTGCCCCACTCTCGCCTCTCCAGCGCTACAACATTCTCCGGGTATTCGACATCATGCACGAAGTCTCTAAGAACCCAGGTAAAATCCGCACCGGTTAAATCTCGATTACCCAGCTTTAACAACTGACGCTCGTAGAATCCCTGCGCCTCATCAACCGGGATCCCCGAAGAGGCAATCTGCGCGGACAGTACCATTTCGCTCTCTACAAACTCACCAATCACCTGTGTGCTTAGCAACTCGCCCGACGATGTTGGCGGCGTATAGTTGGCCTGCATCACATCGCGCGGCCAGAAGTGGCTCATACCACGAACGGTCAGTAGGGCCAGCAAACCTACAACCATTAGAATACTGATAGCCACCGCTCCGGCATTCAACCAAACCCAAGGCGTGCCTCGTCGCATCCATGTAGACATTTGCGTTTTCATATAGTGCTGTACTTAGTCCTTAAGCGTTGCCTGACTATTTCTGCAACAGTGTTAAACATGAACGTAAACATGAAGAGCACAAGGGCCGCGAGAAATAGAATTCGATAATGGGTACTATCAACTTCTGATTCCGGAATCTCTACGGCGATATTTGCCGCCAGAGTACGCATGCCTTCAAATATATTGATATCCATGATTGGTGTGTTTCCTGTAGCCATCAACACGATCATGGTTTCACCCACAGCCCGGCCCATACCAATCATTAGTGCACTGAAGATACCTGGGCTCGCTGTGGGCAGCACTACTCTTTGCAGACTCTGCCAGGGCGTAGCGCCGAGTGCCAGCGAACCATAGGTCAGCTGTTTGGGAACGGTGAAAATTGCGTCCTCAGCGATCGAGAAGATCGTCGGTATTACAGCGAAGCCCATGGCGAAACCCACAACCATCGCATTACGCTGATCGTAACTAACTCCCAGATCATTGGTTATCCAGAAACGCATGTCGCCACCGAAGAAAATGTTTTCAATAGGTACGGCGACCGCAAAGGACAGATAGGAGAACACGATGATAACTGGTATCAATATACCGGCCTCCCAACCGTCGGGAACCGATTCCCGAATTTTCCTGGGCAACTGGGTCCACGCAAAACTCGCCCCAAGAATGCTAAGCGGAAGTACGATCAGTATCGAAAAAATACCCAGTAAATTTTTCTCAACAAAAGGTGCCAGCCACAAGCCTGCGAGGAAGCCAAGCACAACGGTTGGCAGCGCTTCCATCAGCTCGATTAAGGGCTTCACCTTACGCCGCATCGCTGGCGCCATAAAATAGCCGGTGAAGATTGCACCGCAGATCGCCAGAGGCGCCGCCAATAACATGGCGTAGAAGGCCGCTTTCAGCGTGCCGAACGAGAGCGGGACTAGAGAATATTTCGGCTCAAACTCATTGCTGGAAGCAGAGGACTGCCAGATATACTCCGGCTCTGAATAGCCCTCATACCAGACCTTGTCCCAGAGCACAGACCAGGAGACTTCGGGGTGCTCGTTGTGAACCTCCCAAAAGCCTACGGCGCCTTCGGTGGTCTCGAGGAGCAGGCCATCTCCGCGCGGGGAAAGAGCAATTAGTCTAGGCTGTGCATTACTTATATCCTGAGAAAAAACTGCACGGTGCGCCGTTGTATTGTAGATCGACAGACCACCCTGCCCGTCTATACTGACGAAGTTTTTGCGACGTTGCTCTGGTGTCATCTTTAGTATAGGTTCTGAACTAGGGCTAAATTCGCGTACCTTTTGCAATCGCGTCTGCCCCTCTTCCCGCGAGAGGAACCACTGCGCGACATTCCCACTATCATCAGCGACCAACAGGGATATACCGCCCAAGAGAAAGACGACCTGGGTAGGCCTGACCCCACCCTCGGTCAGAAACATCTCTATACCAAACTCATTGCTCCGACCGTTTCTGGCGGCGATCAAATCGAGAGTTCGAATCAAGCCATTACTGGAAATGAAATACAGCCAGCGCTGATCGCCCCCGATGAACATCTGCTCAACATTCTGAACCAGCATATCCAGCGGATAGTTTTCTATGTCGATTTCAGGATCGCCACCCCCAATATCGAATGCCGCAAACAGGCTCGTCTGCTTGCTAGCACTGATAAGGTTTACCGAGCCAGCGACATCCGTCCCCGCGAGCATCAGAGTATCGCCAGCGGAACGCACTGCCAATCGAGTCAGAGCTGACCCCGCGAACAGGGAGAACGGCTGCTGCCCGAAAGGAAAATCGATGACAGGTGTTAAGGTGCGCGTATTGTTTGGGCCGGAGAAACTGGTATCGAAGCCATAACGCGCCACAATGGCTTCACCATTGTCCAAGCCAAGTGCGAAGATGCCACTCTCTTCCGTGTCCAAGGCAAATTGGCTTATGGCCGTGCCTTCCGGTAGTTCGACATCCATCGCAGCGACGGTGGAACCATCTTCCACATCGAAGAACAAGACATCTGCCCTGTCGCCGATGCGCATGCCTATCTCTGACTGTTCCTCTATCGCCAGATGCAGGGAATTGGAGTCATAGCGATTCTCTAACTGATATTCATTTACCTTGCCTAGGGTCGCCGACTCGAACAGAGGTATCACTTCGTAGAACAGGTACATGAAGATGAGCAGGATCGCCAATATGACGCTCACACCACCTATGGCGATAGCGACACTGGCCACCTTGTCGGAGGCATGACGCATCTTCCGTCGAAATGCCATACGGCTCGACGCCATCTGTAGCGGTGAGGATTTTGCCTCAGAGACTTCCGCGCTCTGTTTTACTACCGGCTGATTTACTTCGTTTGACATGAATCTCTCAAGAACCGCTAACGCAATTTAAGGTCTTCCTTGCTAAAAACAGCAAAGGCTCAGTCTATTACAGGCTGAACCTTTTCTTACTGCAGAGGACAAACCGTTGTCCTCGAACTGATTCTGACGGTTACCTAGTCTAGCTGCAGATTACGCATCGTGCCCTGCACTGCGCGCGCGGGCAAAGGGATATAGCCATCTTTGAGTACAACTTCCTGGCCCGCCTTCGACAGTATCAACTTAACAAATTCACGCTCCAGTGGTGGCAAGGGCTTGTTCGGCTCCTTATTCACATACACATAGAGAAATCTCGCCAGAGGATAGTTGCCGGCAACCGAATTTTCCGGTGTCGCCTCAAAATATTCACTACCCATATTCTTCGCTATGGGTACTGCTCTCACACTGGAAGTGCGATAGCCAATCCCTGAATAGCCGATGCCATTGATTGATGTACTCACAGACTGAACCACAGACGCTGAGCCAGGCTGCTCATTTACGTTGTTCTTAAAATCACCATCACACAGAGCCACGTCCTTGAAATAACCGTAGGTTCCTGAAACGGAGTTGCGCCCAAAGAGCTGAATGTCTCGACGTTCCCATGCTCCGCGCATCTCAAGATCTCCCCAGCTATCGATGACCTCCGAAGCTCCACAGCGCTGATTAGAAGAGAATATGGCATCGACCTGTGGGATCGTCATGCCTGCGATGGGGTTGTCTTTGTGCACGTAAACAGCTAGAGCGTCGATAGCGACCGGAATCGCAGTGGGCTTGTAGCCGTAACGCGACTCAAAGGCTTCGATCTCATTGTCTTTCATCTCGCGACTCATAGGGCCAATATTTGATGTCCGTTCGGTTAGTGCCGGGGGGGCTGTCGATGAGCCTGCCGCTTGAATTTGAATATTCACATTGGGATAAACACGCTTAAAATCCTCAGCCCACAACGTCATCAGATTTGCGAGGGTATCTGACCCTACGCTTGATAAATTGCCAGAAACCCCGCTAGTGCGTTCGTATTCTGGGATTCCCTGGCCCAGTTCTGCACCTGTTACGAAGAAAGAAAGGGCGGCTAGAAGGGATAGAGCTAGGGGTCTAACAAGTGCATTGATGCGCATAGGATCTCCAAATGGATGGATTTGGGCTTTGTTTCAATGGCGTCAACTATACAGGCCTAATATGACAGAATTATGACAGTGAGATTTCGCCGGCAATACCATGGTTTTTACCCTCCTATGACATGAGCAAAACGAAGCTAACGTGATAAGATGGACTGCTAGATGAGACTAAAAGCCCTATATACCGAGCCATTGATACGGGAATAACGCCACAGAGCAGCCTGTGGGCCTCGTAAATGATTTTTCATCAGCACATCACATAGCGCCTACAATAGCTTTGGCATACTGGCCCCCGTCTATAAACAGCGCAGGACAAAAGTTATATGTCGGAGCAAGTAGACCGCAAGTCATTGAATTTAGCCGTGGACAATACGTCCAAGGCTAAAACTATGGCGAGTACTCAGGCTCAAAAAGTGGCCTCTAGCGCCGACATCGACCTTGAAGATTCCGCCTACTACGAAAATCGCGAGCTTAACTATTTTAAGTTTAACTTGCGCGTGCTAAGCCAGGCCTCAAATCCCAAGCACCCGCTTCTTGAAAGGCTTATGTTTCTGTTAATTTTCAGTTCAAATCTGGATGAGTTCTTTGAAATCCGAATCTCCGGACTAAAGAAGCAATTAGACTTCGGCCGACAACGACCCGGTCCCGATGGTTTATATCCAGAGCAGGTACTAAAGGAAATCCACCTCCAAGTAAGCGCAGCACTGACTGAGCAATATCGAATACTTAATGAAGACCTACTTCCTAACCTAGCCTCGCAGAACATCCACTTCATTCCCCGTCACGAATGGAACGAAGAACTCAAGGCTTGGACTCGTGACTATTTTGATAGCGAAATTCAGCCGGTCGTAAGCCCGCTAGGGCTAGACCCCGCCCACCCTTTCCCACGACTGGTAAACAAGAGTCTAAATTTTATCCTCTCTCTCGATGGAAAAGACGCATTCGGACGCGAGAGCGGCCTCGCCATCGTACCGGCGCCTCGCTCTCTGCCGCGGCTTATCAAGGTACCGTCAGAAATCGCTCCCGAGGGTGATAATTTCATCTTCCTCTCCTCGATTATTCATGCCTATGTTGATGAATTGTTTCCGGGTATGACTGTCACGGAGTGCCACCAGTTTAGGGTGACTCGAAACTCTGATCTGGAAATGTCGAATGTTGAAGTCGAGGACTATGCAATGGCATTACAGGGGCAACTCCATAGCCGCCGTTTTGGTGCCGCGACAAAACTAGAGGTAAGCATAGGCTGCCCCGAAGAGCTAACGGATTTTCTTCTAGAACGATTCAATCTTACAAGCGATGAGCTATTTCAACTGGATGGCCCAGTAAACTTACAGCGTCTAATGGCCCTGTATGGAATGATCGACCGTTCCGATCTGCGCTACCCCCAGTTTTCTCCAGGCACACCACGCCTGCTCGAAGAAGACAGTTATATATTTGCCGCTGTCGATAAAGAAGATCAATTACTACACCATCCGTTTCAATCATTCATACCGATTATCGATTGGGTACGCCAGGCAGCAAAAGATCCGACAGTGCTGTCAATCAAGCAGACACTTTATCGAACCAACGAATCCTCAGAGCTCGTTGAAGCCCTGGCTGAGGCCGCGCGAAATGGTAAAGAGGTTACCGTCGTAATTGAGCTGCGCGCACGCTTCGATGAAGAGGAAAATATAAATTTCGCGAGCACCTTGCAGGAAGCTGGAGCGGTTGTGGTATATGGCGTTATGGGTTACAAGACCCATGCAAAAATGCTGCTTTTTGTACGTCGAATTGGCAACAGTTTGAAGCGCTACGCCCATTTAGGCACGGGTAATTATCATCGCAAAAATTCCCTGCTTTATACAGACTACAGCCTGCTCACATCCGATGAGGTCGTCTGCGCAGACGTGCACAAGGTATTCCAGCAGATAACCGGCATGGGCAAGAAAATTCACCCGAATTTAGTTATTCACGCGCCGTTCAATCTGCGTAAATCTCTGCTGAAGATGATCAACGCTGAAAGAGATGCAGCATTGGCAGGAAAAAAAGCACGCATCGTAGCCAAGATGAATGCCATAACCGATCCGGATATTATTAAAGCGCTCTATGGCGCCTCGATGGCTGGCGTAAAGATCGACCTTATTATTCGTGGCATCTGCTGTCTGCGCCCCGGCATGGCGGGCGTTAGTGAAAACATAAGAGTCATATCTGTGATCGGCCGCTTTCTGGAGCATTCACGGGTGTATTATTTCCAGAATTCAGATCCACAAGTCTACTGCTCCAGCGCCGATTGGATGGAGCGCAATCTCAACAACAGAATTGAAGTTTGCTTCCCGATCCTAAAGAAGAAACACATCAGTCGAATCAAAGCAGAGCTAGAGATGTATTTAAATGACCGCGGTCAAAGCTGGGAGTTAAATTCCACAGGTGAGTATCGTTCACTGGAAAACACATCACCCGCCGACGAATCGCGGGAAGATGTACAAATGTTATTGCTTAAGCAATTGTCTTGAGGCGCGACCTGCAAGAAACTCTGACAATTATCACAAGACACCACCGAGAAGAAGATATAGAAGATACTATTTTACTATCGGAGCTGAAATCTAATTATTCGTCAGGCTAACGTTGGGGAGCTCGCTATTTTGCGTAACCCCAAGAGTCTTCTCATTCTTTACCATAAAATCCAGCATGCCCTCACGCAAGGCTGTCGCACTGAAATTTATAGAGTCTACCGAATAGGCCTGCATCAGGCCTACAAGCACAGCCCAACCTGGCAGCAATAGATCCCGTCGACGTTCTTTCAGCCCGCTCAGTTCTCCACCTTCCGCGATGGCCTTAATGATTTTTGATTTTAATTCGATGAGTGCATTCAGCTCGATTTTGCCCTTGCTATAACCATGAGACTGACAGATAGCCGCCAGCATCTTTACCGTGCCCGAGGAGGCGTAAGCCTCGTGCCAGCCTGCCTTTCTTACTCCAGGGCCAATGCCCGCGAAGACCGCAAACGCCGCTTCGGCCGCCTCGCCCAATTGCGTCTCGAGCAAGTCGGTGTCCGCACTGTGTACTGGAAAGAATTTATCGCGCCACGCCACACTTCCTATAGCCATGCTTTCAGTAAGAAGCCGACTCTGGCCATGACCAATAACAACCTCCGTACTGCCGCCTCCAATATCGATCACGAGACGAGGCTGGTCAGACTCTGGCAACGAGGTGATTACCCCCGCATAAATTAGCACCGCCTCCTGCACTCCACTGATTGTCGAAATCTCAATGCCTATATCCCTGGCGAATTGAATAAAATCTATGGAGTTGTCGGTAACGCGAAAGGTGTTTGTACCCAGCGCCCAATATTGCTCGAGCGGATACTGATCCATCAATGTTTTGAAGTGTTTTAGACAGTCCAGGCCTCTCTTAAAAGCCCCCGGTGAGATACTGCCGGTTTTGCGCACGTCTTCACCGAGCTGAACAGAGTCACTGCAACGCTCGACGATTTCAATTCGACCTTCAACCCACTCCCCGATCAAGATATGAAAGCTGTTGGATCCCAGATCGATACATGCATACATAGGAAGAGGATCACTAGTAGAGAGTGAATAGGCGCCTGACAATAGCTGAAAGAGACCCTCCTGCTTGCAACCAGGCCAAAGTAGCCCTGAAATAAACCAGAGGAGACACGATCAGATATTTCTCATGCTCACACACTATATCGTCAGATCGACGTGGAGTCTGAATCTTCGACCCTCGCCATAGAGCTAGATCATCGATTGCTGATAGTTTTCCAAGCCTACCTTTTCTATCAAGGTCAGTTGTGCTTCCAGCCAGTCGATATGTTCTTCTTCGCTACTTAGGATCTCACTCAGCAGATCACGGCTTACGAAATCGCTGACAGACTCACAGTAGGCAATACCTTCTTTCAGATCAGGACAGGCAATGAGTTCTAGCTTAAGGTCACACTCCAGCATTTCCTGAGTGTTTTCGCCGATCAACAATTTTCCGAGATTCTGGACGTTCGGCAGTCCCTCGAGAAAAAGAATTCGCTGTATAAGCTGATCAGCATGCTTCATCTCATCTATCGATTCTTCGTGTTCTTTGGCAGCTAATTTTTCCAACCCCCAGTCTTGATACATGCGAGAGTGCAGAAAGTACTGGTTAATGGCGATGAGTTCGTTGGCAAGCGCCTTATTAAGGTGCTTGATTACGATAGCGTCCGACTTCATTTAGTGGGTCCTTGTGACAAGTTATAGTTCGCGCAAGCTTCGCTTCTCATGACTGAAATGTCAAGAAAATAGAGTGTAAGTCATTGATATAGATAGCATAACTAAATGAGAAGCAATCCCATTACTATTCAGATTTCTACGGGCCGGGACAAGGAATTTGGAGGAGATACCGCTTCAGAGCAAAAAACGGCCCAATGGCGAAATCGGGCTGGCTAGCCGGCGTTTGTATAGGCGGCTGTCTTGTGGAATTCCTTAACAATTGTCTGGGCGAGTTTGCCACACTTACCACACTCGCTCGCTACACCGAGCTTCGAACGCAGATCAGTCATATTACTCGCACCACCGCGACACAGATCACGAATCTGATTGTCGGTAATTTGTCGGCAAATGCATACGTACATGGCTATCCTTCAGTGTGGTGAATACTTTAAATGATAATGAGAATGATTGTCAACAACATTTAAATCTGTTAATTTAGAACCATGCAAACCCTCCGCTCTAACAAGCTAAGTTATTGTTTTGAAAGGCCAGAATACAGCCATGTCGCGAACGACCCTATCATCAGCAAAGAGCGGCGACCGCTGCGTCGTGCTGGAAATAGCCTCGGATCCCCCTGAGATGAAAAGCAGACTCTACGCGCTGGGCATTATTCCTGGCTCTGCAATAGAATTGCTGCGATTCGCCCCCTTGGGCGACCCAATGCAAGTGAAGGTAGGCGGAAGCTTTGTTAGCATTCGCAAATCCGAAGCCAAAATCATTACCGTGGATATCCAATAGGCCATGCAAAAAATAGCATTGATTGGCAACCCCAATTGCGGAAAGACCACATTATTCAATCTACTTACCGGTGCGAATCAGAAAGTCGGTAACTGGCCTGGTGTTACTGTAGAGAAAAAGTTCGGCTATTTCGAACTCGAGAACGAATCAATCGAACTGGTCGACCTACCCGGCATCTATTCTCTTGAACAGGGCTATAGCGGTATCGATGAAAAAATTGCTCAGGACTTCCTAGAGCAGAGCGACATTAGCCTAATCATCAATATCGTTGACGCTACCAACCTGGAACGAAGCCTCGTCTTGACTCAGCAGCTGACAGAGCGCGGGGTCCCCATGTTGCTTGTTATAAACATGCTCGATGTAGCCAGGCAACAGGGCATTACGGTTAACACCGACAAACTGGCCCAAAAACTACAACTACCTATCATAGAAATGATCGCATCACAGAAGCACGGCATCGACGAACTTCGTAACAACTTAATTTCGACATTTGGCACTGTTCCACCAACTAGTGAGAACAAGCCAACCTCTGCTGAGAACACAGCCTCTGAGGAGAAACTTCTACAACGCTATCACCAATCGCGGCAACTGATTAACGGCGTGGTTGAAGTCTCCCCTACTCACCACAGCCTGTCGGAAAGAATCGACGCTGTGCTTATAAATCGTTGGCTTGGCATACCCTTCTTCCTGTTTATGATTTACCTGATGTTTACCATCGCGGTAAACCTTGGCGCTGTCTTCATCGATTTCTTCGACATCTTGTTTGCTGCCGTGCTGGTGGATGGCGTTAGCTGGCTGCTGCGTGAAATATCTTCCCCCGAGGTGCTGGTAACATTGCTAGCTCAGGGTGTAGGTGGCGGAGTCACACTGGTCGCTACCTTTATTCCGGTAATCGGTTTTCTCTACCTCTGCCTCTCTGTATTGGAAGACTCTGGCTATATGTCACGCGCCGCCTTTGTTATCGATCGAGCGATGAGCGGAATTGGCCTTCCCGGGAACGCCTTCGTACCTTTGATTGTTGGCTTCGGCTGCAATGTGCCTGCTGTAATGGCTGCCCGTAGCCTGGGGCGAGACAGCGATCGGCTAATGACGATAGCTATGGCCCCATTTATGAGTTGCGGCGCAAGACTAACTGTCTATGCGTTATTCGCTGCCGCTTTTTTTCAGCAGAATGGGCAGAACATAGTCTTCGCTCTGTACTTGCTGGGTATCGCCTTAGCGGTATTTACCGGCTGGATATTTCGCAAACAGCTATTTACCGATGAGGTCACGCCGTCGTTTCAAGAAATGCCTGCCTACCATGTTCCTATCGCTAGGAATATTTTGCTTACTACATGGTTTCGTCTTAGGTCCTTCATCTTCAGAGCCGGCAAGACCATCGTCGTCGTTGTAATAGCGCTAAGCTTCCTCAACTCCATAAGCACGGATTTTAGTTTTGGTAACGAAGACTCCGAAGATTCGGTGCTAAGCGTTATAGGCAGATCGATCACTCCTGCTTTCGCACCTTTAGGCATAGAAAAAGACAATTGGCCGGCAACGGTCGGTCTCTTCACAGGCATGTTCGCCAAAGAAGCCATTGTAGGAACCCTTGATGCGCTCTACAGCGAATCCAGCGCAGATGAAGATGACGGTTCCCCACCAGACCTCATCGCTGCCGCCGGCGACGCGTTTTCTTCCATTGGTTCAGAGCTTTTCGCTCTGAGCTCTTCCCTCACTGACCCTCTAGGCATATCCATCGGTGATGTCAGCGATCTTGATGCTGTTGCCGACGAGCAGGAAATCGAAACCACGACGCTTAGCAATATGGCAGCCTTATTTTCCGGCCCCTTCGCCGCCTTCTGCTACCTGGTATTCATATTACTCTACGCTCCGTGTGTAGCCGTGCTAGGCGCAATCAACAAAGAAGCAGGGTGGCATTGGACGCTACTGGTCTTCGGTTGGAGTACTGGGCTCGCCTACATAACCGCCACCGTCATCTATCAGATTGGCACTTTCTTCGTAAACCCCCTATTCTCCTCTCTGTGGATAATCGGCATGCTTACTATATTAATTGTCTTCATTCTCAACCTGAAGAGACTCTCTAGTAAAATGGTGCCAAAGAACCTCATTCCAGCCGTTCAATTGTAGCGGGAGAGAAATCTTGCAGGAATCGGTAGAACAGGATACTGGCATTCCCGTTAGTAAATATTTGTCCGCTGCAATATTATTGCTGCTGCTAATAAAGGTATTTCTTGCGTCTGCGCTCGACCTCTATAGCGACGAGGTATTCTACTGGCAGGCATCAACAAATCCCGCCATAGCTTATAGCGATCTCCCCTTTATGACCGCTCTTCTGATTGGCCTCGGATCCGCCATGGAACCAAGCAATACCCTCGCAGCGCGCAGCTTATTTCTTCTCCTCGGTAGTTGTTTACCCCTTCTAGTGTTCTGGATAGCAAAGCCTATCACCGGGCATAAATATGCCATCGAATCGGCAACCCTAAGCTTGTGCTTGCCATTGGCTGGGTTTCTTGGACTGCTCGCCGTTCCCGATGTACCACTAGTTTTCTTCGGTCTTCTCTCCATAGGTTTCTTTGAACGCGCATTACGTGACAATAAACTCTCTCACTGGCTATTTGCAGGCGCTTTTGTTGCGATGGGCTTGAGCACCCACTACAGATTCTTTCTCTATCCGGCAGGCGCGATTCTTTTTCTGCTATTTTTTAGTGGCGAACGAAAACAGTGGAGCAACCCCAGATTATGGCTGTGTATTGCGATTGCAAGTCTAGGCTTAATACCAATTCTATGGTTTAACTTGAGCAACGCTTTGAACAGTGCCAATTTCTATTTTGTGGATCGTCACCCATGGGAGTTTCAAGCCAGCGGGCTACTGCATGTGTTCAAGCAGGCTGGCCTAGTCACGCCGCCGCTTTACCTTATATTCGCCTACACCCTCTACCTCATGTTGGGCAAGGCGAGACACGGTGACCGCAGCGCCGCTTTGCTACTCAGCTTCTCTGGCGTGAATCTATCAATCTATCTCCTACTCGCGCCGTGGACGGATGCAACAAGCACCTCTATTCATTGGCCGCTATCTGGCTATTTCCCTCTACTGGTCTTTGTTCCGCTAGCATTAAGGTCCGCCGCAAGTTTCCTCACCCGGTATTTTACGGCACGCAAAACGCATAGATTAATCCTGTGTATTCCAATAATTGGCTTCCTGGGTACATTAACTGCCTTATTGGGTGTGGGCTCTCAGGCTTTTCAAACATCACTACAACCGATTATCGGTAGCGGCGTGCTCTCCAACAAGATGGCTGGCTGGAAACCCTTCGCAAGGCATGTTGACGGGCTCTTACAGAGTCAGTTTTCAAAGCCAGCGCTCATCATTACAGATAACTACTACACGCTCGCCCAAGTCGAATACGCCAAACTCGCCAAGCAGGCATACACTCTGGATGAAGACAAAGCCGTGCGCGACGGCAGAATAACCCAATACCGACTATGGCAGAAAGATAGGACTGGTTTTGAAATGCTCAGTGCCGATGACTTCTTATTTGTAGCAGAAGACAGCACCTTAGACACGGCAGCCAAGCACGATCTGTTGGAATATCTCTGTGAGCGCACTGCGCAAGTAGAACATCTTGGCACTCTGCATCTATTTGCCGGAGACAAGGCCTTCAGCTTCTACAAAGGCAGCGCACTGGACCCTGACAGCAATCAGCGCAGCGCCTGTCCCTATCCTGCAATCGCCTGGATGGATGCACCGGCTAGAGATGCCGAACTAAACGGAGTCGTGACCGTAAATGGCTGGGCTTTCAACGAAGACATTGGAATCGAGAGAATAACAGTACTAATCGATGGCGAGCCCATTGCAGATGTCGAATATGGCGGAAGTCGACCCGATGTTGTTGAGGTCATGCAAGTGGATAGCGATCCGAACCTGCCGAATATTGGGTACAACTATAATTTCGATAGCAGGGTCATCGAAAATGGTAAGCACCAATTAGAGTTGGAAATTCGAAATGGCTTGGGTGTCCTTCAGCGATATGGAGAGCGCACCGTGGAAATCAAAAACTAACGCTGCGCTGCTAATAGGGGTTTAGCGCTTCTACCGCAATTTTCCACTCATTACTTGCCGTAAATCGCCACAGACGCATATAACTTGTTCTAAAACTCTGCAGGGAATCGTCTTCCAGAGTTTCCATCGTGCCGTAGGTGTAACCAACTTCCTTAGACGCAGAAAGATACCCTCCCATGTGGGTGAGGCTAATCTGATTCGTAGTTGATAACTGATTGTCTAAGAAAGCACCATAGACCGAGCTCGCCGCATCCGTTCCCACCGCTGGTGCCATACCCGGCAAGTAGACTCGTGTATTCTCTAGCCCGTAGCGTAGCAGCGCGCGCTGGCCTCCGCGAAAATTTATCGACTGGCCGAAAAGATTATCGCGATCGATCAACAGCTGCATATTATTGCTTTCTGCCATCGCCATGACTGGGTGTGCAGTTTCTTCGAGCACCGGGCGTGTGTCGTCAAAATTGGGTTCAACTTCTAAACTCAAAAATCCCGGGATACCGGCTACGATATCAGCCATCAACACCCAACGAGAATCCTGCTTGAGCCATATCGACACAAGATGGCCAAAGCTTGACGGCTCACCTTCATCAAGAATCGTAAGAGGCCCAGCTGTCAACCCTAAGTCACCGGCCCGTGACACATCGACATAGTGTGCCTCCCAATTAATTTCATTAGCAGTATCTTGGAATTCTTCTGAGGCATACAACTCCAGGGCATCGACGGGGCCGTCACGAAAGACAGTAGAGTCCTGACCCAAGAATTCGAGAAACGCTGCAGTCCTGCCGATTTCGGCTGATCGATCTGCAAAACTCTGATCTGCGGCCATCAAATCCATCCAATGTTGATATTGGCTGACTTCTTCGCTCTGAGTTTGGCTCTGCTCCTGCGCGTGCAAAACCAAAGAATGCAAGCCTATGAGAATTACGGTAAAAAGCTGCGCTAGCCGTTTGCAGCGCCTACTAAGGAATACTGTGTCTTTGAGCCTAAGCATTCTTCAATAGTAATCTTATTATCAAATCTTAACTAGCCCAAATTCAATGACATCGGCGTAGCAAGCGCAGGACAGATAGGGCAGAGGTAATCTGCAGATGATCCAAATGAGGGCCTATTGACAGCACTATTGATTGTTCTAGAGTTGATGAAACGCTAGAATTGAGGGCTTCAGGAATAGAACGATAGAAAACAGCGTCACTCCCGAAATCATCCAAGCAGACGAGCGTCACTGAAACCCAATCGTGCATAGAAAAATTCTAAATCTAGCCTTCTTTCACATCATATTGGCAATTGCCATGTCTGCTTGCTTGAGTCTTGCTCACGCAGACACGGTGCTAGTAGACAATGAATCAGATTTCTTTGCTCTAGCCAATGCAGTCGAATATTACGAAGACGGCTCTGAATCACTAACTATCGATGATGTATTAGCAGCAAATTTTGCGGTGAACTTCATACCTCGCCGGCAAACATTATAATCACCCAAGTTTACCGATTCTGGAATCCCCGCTATGTCACAAGAACTCTGGCAACAACTTAAATCAGAAGCTCAGCAGGTCATTCGGCAAGAACCACTGCTGGCGAGTTATGTCTATGCCTGCGTTTTAAACCACAACAGCCTGCAGTCTGCTCTCAGCTTCATTCTAGCGACCAAGCTAGCCGACGATGTGATGCCAGTGGTTACCGTTCGAGAATTATTCGATCACGCTTTTGAGGAATCCCCAAAGATCATCGAAGACGTAGCATGCGATATAAAAGCCGTTTTTGAAAGAGATGCAGCCGTAAGCACCCACCTTGCGGCCATTCTTTATTTGAAGGGTTTTCAGTCGATTCAAGTTCATCGGCTCGCGCACTTTCTTTGGAACAATAACCGGAACGAGCTAGCCTTGTTTATGCAGAGTCGAAATTCCGAGGTCTTTGCTGTCGACATTCACCCGGCCTGCAAGATTGGCCGCGGCATTATGTTCGATCATGCCACCGGCATTGTCATTGGTGAAACTACAGTTATCGAAGACGATGTTTCAATTCTGCAACAGGTAACATTGGGCGGTACCGGCAATGAGAAAGGCGATCGACATCCAAAGATACGCTCGGGCGTGCTTATTTCTACTGGGGCGAAAGTTTTAGGTAATATCGAAATAGGTATGGGTGCAAAGATAGGTGCAAACAGTGTTGTGCTTAACGATGTTGATCCACATACAACCGTTGTCGGCGTTCCGGCAAAAGCCATAGGCAAACCAGGCACCCAAACTCCATCACAAACGATGAATCAAAACTTCTTCGACTAGTTCAGGCCCAAAAAATTCAGCATGACGTTAGACTGCCAGCACTGTAGACACTCTCCTACAATTTGCCCGTGCGAATGCTACTCGACTTCATAAAGGGTAGAACCTGCAAGCGAGAAGGCTAATAGCTACTTAACTGTATCTCTAGCGAGATAATATTTAAGACGACCTGTAGCCTGCCGGGGTTCTCCATCAACCAGTCTTGGGCGGAACGTCAGACTATTGAATTTAGCGAGCAGTAGTCCCTCCTCTGGCGGTGATTCCAGATAATGTGCGAGCAGCTCTGCCTGCTCAATCATGTTTACCGTACTACTATAGCGGTGACTGAAACTCCGTGACACCGTATTTACTCCAGCGAGGCTGAACGAGAATAAGGCAAAATTTGAATTACTCTCTTGACTGTTTCCAGCATCGCTAAAGAGGGGACTACGCACATTGGGAAGTGCCGCAGACCATTCACTGAAGGATATATAGACATAGGGGGCCTCACCCTCAAGCGTTACCAGCTTAGTACGCTGTGCGACAACGGCTGCCTCTACAGTCGAGTAGAATTTGGTATCCGGAATCACTATCGGTTGATCCCATAACTCATTAACTAAAGACTCGTCGACGCCCGTCGCTAACATTTCCTTGTAGGCTTGGCGATAAATCTTTGTCGCCGCCTCCGGCTTGTCATACAGTATGTGCCAATCGCCTAGGTACACATTTGTCATAGCAAGCGCTTCTGCATCGGGAGACTCACCCCCAGCATAGACCTCATAAAGTCTGTTGAGCAATCCTAAACCCGAAAGATAGAAGGTCTCATTCACATCATAGCGGCCACGCATTGCCTCCAAACCTGGACCAACTTTTCTCAGCTGGTAGCTTGCCGGGCCTCCGTTCCAAAGCGCTACCGTCTGCAAATGGAGCTGGCGCAATTGCTCGTAGATCATTGGCGCAAGCCGCGCGTCGTTTTCGCTCCAGAGAGTTTGCGCAACGGCAATGGCTATCCATCGAATCTCAGCGGACCGGCTAAAATGATAACCCTGATAGAAACTATCATCTTCCGCCAAGGCTCTCAGATGGAATCGGGATAGCTCTAGAAGGTCGTCGATTAATTCCTGATTGATAAATTTGCTTTTCTCGGTATAGAGCCAGTATAAATGCTCCATGTTCTCTCTAGCCGCTTCCCAATTCCCGCGGTTGGCAAAGTTGCCTATTTTCTTGCTCAGCAGAGGCCGTTGAATGTCGGTGTAGAGACCATCTTCTATGCGCGCTATCTGCATTGCACGATCAAGAAGGTCGTGAGCCTCGTCAAACTGATTGAGCATCATGAGATTATCTGCCAACTGCTCGATTGGCTCTATAAGCCTGGTATCCATGGGACCAAGCGTATCCTGCATGTCATTCAACAATTCACGGCCTAACGCCAACTCGTCGAGGACATTCAACGCCGGATCGGGTTGCCCGTAGGCGATCCCCACGGGGATTGCCAGAAGTAGTGCTAAGGCTGGAGAGAGTAGCTTTGTCATCGTCATTATCGGCTCAAATCTGGAAGCTCTGAGTAGGATATCAGGCAGGCTCAGGCTTGAATAGGACCGGCACCCATAGCTGCAAGACGAGGCTAGACACAGGGCTAGATGCCATCGCTATTTTGCAGCCCCTTGATTATACTCAGCTTAAAAAGTTACATAATGACTGCATTTAGGAGAGTAATGTGAACAAAATCGGCAAAACTGTATGCTTTTCCCTGTTATCACTGTTAATTTGTCTAGGAGCCGGCCTTTTCGAAGTTTCCTCCGCCCAGGAAGACGGCAAGGTCTATGAGCTTAGAATATACACCGCAACACCGGGCAATTTGGACAATCTACAAGCGCGCTTTCGGGATCACACCATCCGTATTTTCAACAACCACGGCATGAAGATAGTTGGTTTCTGGACGCCTACAAGCGAAGAAGAAGCCGATGACACCTTAATCTATGTCTTGGAACACGCCAGCCAGGAAGCTGCTAATGCCTCATGGCAGGCATTCGGCCAGGATCCGGAGTGGAAATCTGTATCCGACGCATCTAATGCCAATGGCCCTATACTAGCCGGGGTTGAACGTCGCTATATGAAGGCGACAGACTACTCGCCACTGCAGTAATTACGATACCGGCCTGCTCGTTTCCAGGGGTAAGTCATATAAAACAAAAAAGGGGCGACTCTAAAGCCACCCCTTTTTTTTGATTATTGTTTACTGAAAAACTTCTCTGCAATTTTTTCTGCATCTTGTCTAATTGACGAACTTAGTATGAGAAATCCTTGGCGAAGTATTTAATTCATCAATTAGAACACCAACGGGTTATTAAAAAACTTGAATGAGCCATAGGCTAGTTCCAACAATTCTACCGCAGACTGACCCTCACCGAGCCAATAATAGAGTAAGCCACCCAAAATGATCGCACCCGAACTTAAAGCCGCAATCGTCTTGTCATCTACCTTGCCATTCTCGTTCATACCTACTCCTAAATTTACCGACTACTCGCGCTAGCTAAATCCAATCCAGCGACCGGTTGCCGCTACCGTAAACCATATCAGCATCGATGTAACAGCGAGTAATCGTATCGTCCAAGGATTGATTTGTGCATGGGGACGACTAGTCAACAAGGGCTGCTTGATAAACAACATGAAGCAAGATCCCGTAATAAGCACTAACATCTTTATCCAGAACACTTCCATGAAATAGACCTTGTTAGCCACGCCTGCCGCGCAAAAGATGCCCGTTAGAATCGCCATTAACAGAGCCCATCTAAAGCACTTGTGCGTTCCTGTAACTAACGTTTCTGAAGGAACATCCTTGCAGATGATACCGAGGAGACGCAAGTCTGTCGCCAGCACAGTTCCACCTAAAACCGCCATGGAAAGTAAGTGCAGCGCTTCCACAGTTGCGTAAACAGAGCCATAGGTGGTGCCAATGACGCCAAGCCATGAAGATTGATTCATCCAGTTAAAAAATGACTCTAGGCCAGGATATATGGCTTCACGAATGCCCAGACTTTCAACGAGGACCATCAGTAGAAAAGCTGCAAACACTGCCAGCGATCTAGCATATTGACTCAAGATCGAACCTAACATGCAAACTCCCAAATTTTGATGTTGGATCAAACCAACATTGTGCTAAAAACTATAGCTTACAGCGCGTTTAGCTGATCTACGCAACCAGCCGCCCACAGAATAGTAGTATTCGTTGTATTCGTACAATCCACCCAGTCGTAAGGGATATATCTCCCCAAGGTAACTACTCCGCACCAAAGAACGAGTGAAATAATCGCACCGGTTCTCAATGGCCCTGGCGCTACCGGATCGTTATCCCAATTGCCTTCAGCGGATTTCAATCTATTGTTGAAAACCCACGCATTGATGAATGCCAAAAGGAGTAAAATCATCTTCATTCGAAACCACAGGCTCTGAATCGTCTCCACCGGCTTCGCATAAACCAATAACGCTCCGGTGATAAACATGATTACAAAGCCAATAATCATGGGCTTGTGCAGTCTGGCGGCTATTGTGGTGGCAGGAACATTGGGCATAACCCAGCCAAGCATACGAAAATCTATGATAAACAGAGATCCAATACTAACCATCAATGTTAGTACATGGGTAGCTTCCAACCAGCTGTAGCTATAGTAACCCGCCACCAGCATCTGGCTATATTCCTGCGCTTCCATCCAATGAGCAAATTGCAGTAATAACTCGTTTATCACGCTTTCCAGCCTCCTTTGATGCCACTATGCGCTTTTCTTCTTAGAGCGGAAAGGATAAACATCCTTGCGCTTCGAGTCCACCGCTATGACGTGGAATAATCCCTTCGCATGATGTAAATCATGATTTAGGATTACGCCTGAATCTCTCGCTTTCTGTATTCTGAGGGCGTCACTCCCTTAATTTGACGGAAGGCATTATTGAAAGGTGTAATCGATTGGTAGCCAACAGAGAGAGCGATGGTAAGCACCGGAACACTTGGATTTTCTTTATCCGCCAGAGCCTCACTGGCGTCTTCAATACGGTATTCATGCAACATGGCATTGAAGTTCCTGTAGCCTAATTGCTTATGAATAAAGGCGCGCAATCTATACTCTGGCAAATTGAGCTTCTTCGCTAACATGGAGATGGTTAATCCCGCCTCCCTATACAACTTGCCATCCTGAAAGACTTTGTTGAAACTGTCTTTATCAAATGGCGCCGTGCTTTCTGGCTCTGTCTCCTCAGCCAATTCCGTGACCTTGCGAATCACGTCGCCAAGCGACACGTAGTCAAAGCGCATAGCTACCAGCAACATGCCCGTGGCCAGGAACGCTATCGCGCTAACAATTACAGTCTGGGCTGTTGCATAACTTGCCGAGCCGCCATCGAGTAGAAAGTTCTCGACGAATACAACGGAAAATATAAGTGCGCCCTGTACTCCTATGATAAACCAACGCAGTATCCTGCGGTCATCCACCAAGTCTGCCCTCCACCCCTTCAGTGTCCAGTAAATAGCAGAAGCCACGAATGCCAGCATCATTACATCCATGCAGGTGCCCAGAAATGCCAAAGAACCCGATGTCTCACTGGAATAGATAGAAATACCGGCAAGAATGGAATCCAGAACAACTTGAGTAGCGAAGGCGAACGCTAAAAGGACTGGAAACTTCTGCTGTTCCTGAAAGATCAGGAAGCAATAAATCATGAATAATCCAGCAATGATATTCATGCCTATTTGGAGAAACAGCTGCCAGCGACTTAGGTCTAATTGAAACTGTGGGTCGATATGCTGACCCGCCATGCCATTCAATAGATAGAAAATAATAAACACTGCCATTAGGGCAAATACCCTGGCGCTGCCCGCTTTCGGTTCCGCTTTCAGATAGCCAGCAGCCAAGAGCAAGACAGAAAGCATCGCGATAATTTGTGCGCTAAATAGAAGGAGTGGATTTGGCAAGACGTATTCCTGAAGATCGGGGGCCAACGACTAAGACAATAACCGATCAATTGATAAAATTCAAAGCTCTCACCGACCAATTCGTAAGCAGTGATGCATTCCGAGACACGCAGCAGATAACGCCTCTAGCGCTTAAACCTTTCCTCCACCTCATCGATGATATTATCCACGGAGCGATCACCCCTCTCATGGGCATCGAATTGATTGAATAAGTTTATCGACCTCTCTGTTCTGCGCCCAAATCGCAGCACTTTTTCGAAATAGCTATCCGGCCCCTCATTTTGCTTGATTAGATCGATAATAAAAGCCCCCAAAGACAGAGCACTAAGCAGAATATCTCTGAATGCATCGATATAGAGTTTAAGTTGAAATACTAAAAATTTTCGCAGTTGCGGCCACAGCCTTTCCATCGTATCTACCCTCTGCTCACTCATCTCGTGACTTGTTTTATTACGCACCGTACCTACTCCATTAGCCTTTAATGCCTTATGAGTGGCAAGTGTTTTCCCATATATCCTTCAAAAAAAGCCCGATCACACCCTCACACAATGTCAGAGCGTAACCGGTACCAAGCGAAAAAAACCGAATCAGGCCTAGGGGACCTGCCAAGTTAACTTCTTAATCTTAAGACGCGCTGGATTACATTCTAGTTACAGAACTCTCTGCTCTGCCACTTTAAAGAACTCCACGTTCACTGTCAGACTGGTATTCACTATCCATGCCAACCTATTAAGCATTTGTTTTTTATGGATTTATTATCGAGCAAGCAGGCTGGAAGTTAACGAAACCACCAGCAAGTGATCAATTTCACCAAACGACAGGTGAGAAAGTTTTCGCAGGATTGGGAGGGCAAGGGAATACTGGCCACCGGAATGAATCGGTTGGCAAGTTTTACGAGCAACTAAAGGAATGCACTACTCGAGCGCGACTAGCCAGGCGAGGTTGGCTCTGCAACAGCGACCACTGTGGATTCTTCGATGGCAGTCATTGCCTGAGAGATCGATTCCAGCTCAAAACCCATGCCGGCATGCTCTACGAGACGCGTTATCAACTTTTCGTTAAATGCTGTCGCTGACGTCCAGAAACCACCGCCCACTTCACCCGCATCAACATCGCGCCTGAGGCTGATTCCAGCCTGCGCTAACATCTTTGCCGTGGAGCCATAGCCGGGGTCTCGGTCACCCGTTACCTTGACTCGAATCCTTTCTCCACGCTCGGTCCGCCCAATTAGTCGCAGATCATAATAGCCCTTAAGCTGTTGCTCAGGACTGGGACCCTCTCCGGGGCTGGGTAGGAAAAATCGGGTGGAAAGCCAACGCATAGGCGCGAAGGCCATCATAAACATCGAAACCTTAGTTCCAAAGGAAATTCTCTTTGCTGTTTTCTGACCCTGCTTCCCTGGACCGGTAAGCATCGCTTCGTCGTACTTAAAATTTTCGGCATAGAAACCATCAACCAGGGCATTGCTGCGCAGAACTACTCGCGTGTTGATGGACGCCATGATGAACGGGCCTGCCCAAGAATCGAAGTCCTGATCAAATTCCACAGACACATTGTGTTGCAGGGTCTTGAAGCCATGGTCTGGAGGGCACAGCGAATAAGGATCACGCATCTCCTTCCGGATAGCAGGGTCTGCTGATGCCTCTTTGTAGAGGTTGAGCCCGCTGGCAATTGTGCCGCCCGAAGCGCCCCCCTTCATAACCTTCACCCGCAGCTTAACCTGATCGCAGTAGCTACCGAAATGTCGCTGCGCATGACTCTGTAGAAATTTCACGCCCAGATCTGATGGAATCGAGTCGAAACCACAGCAGTGCACGATGCGGGCGCCACTGTTTTTTGCCTGACTCTCATAGCGCTCTATCATGCGCCGAATCCATTGCGGCTCCCCCGTTAGATCGCAATAGTCAGTGCCCAATTCGCAGCACTTCTTAACCAGAAGCTCACCGTAGAGGGCGTAGGGCCCAACAGTGGAAATAACTAATTCTGTTTTCTCGCACATCGACTGCAAGGCTTCTGCATCTGCCGAGTCGGCAATAATGACAGGAATCTCGTCCGCATTGGAACCTAGTGATTCTTTGAGGGCTTGCAGCTTGGATTCAGAGCGACCTGCCATTGCCCATGTCAGATTAGGTTCAGTGTATTCGTTTACCAGGTAATTACAGAGAATTTTGCCAACGAAGCTGGTTGCGCCGAATACTACAATGTCAAACTCTCTGTTTTTCATTGACTACTTTCCTACGGTTTAACTGCGACTTAGGCAGTGACGTTATTGCCAGAGAGCAATGGCGAATCATTTGAATCTGGCCGCTGACCGCTTGACGCATCGCGCGAGTGTCTGTAACTCATCCAAATTAGAAACTGCAATCCAAAAAGTAGCGATGCGGCGAGTAAATGCGTAGGCTGAACCAGGGCTGGCATGCCCAGATGGCCCAAGGTCGCGCCCGAGAGCACAGCCGTACCAATTACTACTATCATTGCCAGCGTGAGCCTGCTCAGGGTGTGATGCCAGCCCAATGAAGCAACCAAAAGCCATGCCAGCCAAAGATTCGCAAACAGTACCACCGCCGAAAAACTTCTATGCACATAGAAAAACCAGGGCATTGCCTCGATCCAACTGGAACGCAACTCCTCACCCTGTGACTCGCGGATGAAATCCGTCATCTCGCGAACCTGAGTACCCATGGCAACCTGCACAATTGTGAGCCCCAGTACAATGTACAGCCACATCCCAAACCGCGGATTGATATTCGCAACAGATTGCGATGCCATGATGCCTCGCCTGGCCTGTGCAACTGCATACAGAAGAGTTCCTACTATGGCCAATGCCATCAGCATATGCAGCGTAATCATACCCGGCTGCAGGTTTGAGCCGACAACCTTTGCTCCGAGCCAGCCTTGAAATCCCACCATCAAGAATGCCGCGACTGAGGCCTTGAATATACTTGTGTCATGCTCGCGACAAGCCCATGAGAAAAGAGCTGTTAGAAAGATCATAAAGCCAATGCTCACGCCTACCAACCTATTGGCGTACTCGGTCCAGGTTTTTACTACATTGAAGCGCGTATCGGCATAGCCGAGTTCCGCGTAGATCTCCTGGTAATTTTCAGGGAGTTGCGCCTCGCTTGTTGGCGGAACCCAACTTCCGAAGCAGGTGGGCCAATCCGGGCAGCCCATGCCGGCTCCAGAGGCACGCACCGAGGCACCCACCAGGATTAAGAAATACACGGCAGCGATGGTAATCCATGCCATACGTCTGTAGCGCTTTAGCGCCGGGTTGTCTGAGTCAGTAGTCATAAATGTTAGCTAGAGAGTTGTCGAGTGTCGAATTGCACAGCTTCCGGTAACAACACCACGCTTGTCAGGCATCGTTGCAGTAAGCCGCTGTTAAAAAAATTAGCTGCGCAGGGATTCCAGTAAGGAAATTGATGGATAACTGTCCATCGGTAGCCCCTGCTGCTCTTGATACGCTCGAATGGAGCTTCTGGTTCGGCTGCCTACTCGACCGTCAGGATCGCCTGAATCAAAACCGAGACCGTTGAGTAATTCCTGTAGTTCCCGCACCTGCTCAATGCTCATTGCCTGCTCATTCTCAGGCATGCGCTGAATAGCGGGGCCACCGGAAAATCTATCCGCCAGATG